>OBXD01000580.1_pt1 | contig 20699 bp, 18 predicted proteins | sample 1495381 | NCBI WGS metagenome assembly OBXD01 (sample SAMEA2580144, study PRJEB22360) | human gut metagenome | biome: human gut; feature: human-associated habitat; material: faeces | place: Denmark | collected 2008/2010 | reverse complement strand
GCAGGCTGCACGTGACTTTACGGCTACTGATGACAGTATGCTTGACCATTTTGACATCGAGCAGTCGGAAGAGTTCAAGACTACCAAGTATTTCTGCAAGACACACTTTGATATGAAAAAGATTAAGGACGAGGAAAAACACTATGTGGCTCTACCCAAAATCTATGAGTTCAAGAACGACAAAGAGAAGGAAATCCTGCTCAACCGTAACTTCAAGCGTGTGAACCAGGAAGTGGAGGATATGGTAAAGGAACTTCTCGGTATCAGTTAAATATTTAATTTATGAATATGACCTTAAAACCGGCATTCGGACTTAGCGGCAGTGCCCTGAAAGTCATTGCCATGATTTCCATGGTGATAGACCATATTGCTCTCTATCTGTTGGAGCACGGTACCGTATTATACGAAACGATGCGCTGTATCGGGCGCATCGCTTTTCCTGTGTTTGCCTTCCTGATAGCAGAAGGATTTATCCATACAAGAAGCAGGTACAGGTATTTCTTTACTCTGCTGGGCTTTGCCGTAATCAGTGAAATACCCTGGTATCTGCTGAATGGTGCTGACGGGACATATAATGTGATGTTTACACTGGCTTTGGGCCTGGCCACACTCATGGTTCTTGAAAATCTTCTGCAACGTAGTCTGGTACTGGGATTTCTTTGGACACTTGGCATGGCCGGACTCGCTTCATGGCTTGGAGTGGATTATGAGTGGAGAGGGATTCTGATAATTGTTGCCTCTTATCTTTTTAATGGATATGGTCACTCTTTCACATATAGCAGAGATATGCAATTTTTTTGCACATTTGCTTTGGTGATACACTATGGGGTTATTGGTGCTGTAATGGCCTGCATGATTCTTTATGTATATAATGGAACAAGAGGATTTGTGCAGGGAAGCATAGCTAAATATGGTTTCTATGCTTTTTACCCTGTACATCTATTATTTATATCAATGAATTGAAACAATCATTTATGCAGCTTTATAAAATTCATTTCTTAAATTTTCATATGTTACAGAAATATCATTACTTGCTTCTATAACAGAATCTACTATGTCACTTGAATTACCTTTTGGTATTATTCTACGTTCTGCCAATTCTTTAAGAAATTTAGTAGTAGTTCGTAATAAGTATAAAAGGTCATCAGGTATTTCTTTAATATTGTTATAATATTTTACAGAAATTATGTTTAGGATGTTTTCAATAGTTGGAATAAACTTTGAATTAATATCTGTGTATATATTAGCAATATTATTTAAAGCTATTGAAAGATTTTTAATTTTTTGATTGTCACTATTCATCTTTTCAAATACTAATCTTGATTGTTTTTGTATTTGAGAAAATTTTTCTTCTAATTGTTTTATTTTCTTTTTCACAAGAATTGGCGTTAATATATAAGGGAATACTGGTATCATAGGAATATATTCCAATATTTGTGCATATTGGTCATTCTGTATTAATTGGAATTCTTTATTTATATAACTGAATTCCTCATTCATTTTGAATCTATAAACTCCATAGGGTAATCACCAAGCTGACTATCTATACCAAGTTCACATAGTTTGTTTACCACTTTCTGAAGTATATAGTCTTTCATAATAGGTTTACGTTTATTTATTATATCTATTTGTGCCTGGACATCACAGATATACTTTTCATGGCTCTCAACATAATTTATATATTCTTTTTTAGCTGTTTTGATATATTCTGTTATGTTTTTTCTTATCTTCGCAAGTTTCTTTCCAGGGAAAATAAAATCAGAAATAATATCCCATACTACATCTAAAATTGCATTAGGTATATTGGGGACACAATTAATATAGCGAGCCCCCGGATACATAGAAGCTAGAATCCAATTTTGCGTTTGAATAGACTTTGAAAGAAAATCCTTATCCTTCTTAAGGTCATTCACATTATTACCATACTTCATTATTAGTTTTACATTATCATTATTTAAGATAATCGTTGAAGCATATGATGACGATACGGTATATTTAATAATGTTTCTAATTTCTGAATCTATTGTTTTCATTACATATCCCAATTTATAGTTCCTTTTTTTCTTTGCTCGTTAAACTCATAAAAATTATTGTAACCCAAGTCTATCTTTAAAAATCTTGCTAAGGCTAAAGTTTCTTTGCTTGCTGTTGAATAATCTGAGTTTTCAATTGCTTCTGAAAATCTGTTTAAAATCTGACGTGATTCAAGACTGTATTGTCTCATTTTTTCAATAACGATTTCATTCATGTTATTTGTGGCTTGCTGAATATCATTAATTCTTTCATCAAATAATTCTTTTATTCTTGTATTTCTTTTTTCTGCTTTTACATTAAAAACATCAGCTTTATCTAAAAGATAAAATACCAGCATCGAAGCTAACCCAGAAAGCAACGTTGATATAGATCCTCGTAAACTTTCGGGTATGACAGGTAATTTTTCGAGCATAGAATCAATCCAAATACCACAAAATGCTGCTGCGCTGGCTCCAAAAATTTTAAGTATAGCATCACCTTTTTCTGCCGGTGTAGATTTATTGGCATTTTCTCCAAATAGTACGCTGTAAGATTGCATCATAATCTTAATTCCCTCCTTAATTATTCTAAAAGCATGTTTGAAAATACCAACAAACATTCCTAAAATTCCTTCAAGAATAGCAGAAATAAGATTCTTCAAATTATCCATTATGGAAGAGAATGCATTACCGAGATCTGAAATCTGGTTCCATACATACTCTTTAACTCGACCAAACCGAATAGAGAATGCATCTTTATAGGTGTAAGCATTTACGCCTTCTATAAAACCATTTAGTATGGAATCTTTCATTTCAAAATAAAGAGGTTTTATCATAAAAAGAATAGCAGATCCCATTGCGTACATCATAGTTTGATTACCTGCATTTGCTAAGTTCTCCTTATGAATTTCATAAGCTTTCCCATGTGCCAGTTCCTTGTCTAATGTTTCTCTCTCATCTTTAGTTAATTTACGCCCTAATTCTTTTTCTTTCTGCTGGTATGATTCCTTCCGTTTATCTCTATCAGCTTGTCCCTGCCCCAATAGATTCTTAATAACTGTTTTATTTATACCATTTTCCAAGGCCTGTTTTGCTTCCTGTTCCATTCTAATCATATTAGCCTTCTGCTCTGGTGTTAATTCAATATAATCTTTTCCTTGGGATTTTAGTATTTCTTGTTGCTCAATAAATTTGCTGTTGGACATGTCTCTTTTAGGATTATTGATTCTTCGTCCTGTAATAGCCAAATTATCCTCTGAATTTGCAATTCGTTTTATATCACCATCACTGAGACCGGCATTATTTTGGAGTTGATCAAAAATCTGCTTTAATGGTACAATATGGTCAGTTTCTGCATTATACAAATTATTGGGATCATTCCTCCTCAAATCAGGGTTATTCTTTTTAGCAGTAATATTTTTTTCACCTGTATATTCATCCGTTAAATTTTTAACAGTTCCAGCATCTTCAACTCTTTTCTTCTTGTAGCGCCCCATTTCGCTAGGATTTTCGTATATCGTTCGATTATAGTTAGGGCGATTATTAATACCCCATTTTTTGTTGATATTTTCCTGGTTGTAATTTTCAACAAAAGTATCTGGCAATAGATATATTGCTTGTCCGTCATAATTAAAAGTACGACATTCCAACATCACACGGTTTGCGTTCAAACCTAGTTTACGTGTAAATCCTTTAAAAATCGGTAGCATTAATAAAGAGTCAACAATTGATGTCATTACAGGAGTAACCACATTGTTAATCATGTCTTCTTTTTGAAAATCCTTATTGATTCGTTCAAGCATATCCTGCGCAGATTCACAGTCATATTGTTCTAACTGCATTAAAAGGAATGGTACCTCTAATGGAGAAGCTTCATTTATTTTTTTTTGAAATTGCTCTATATCTAAACTCATAATAATCAAATTTGTATTCCTTTTACAAAGTTATTTATATCGATCAGAACAGCAAATTCTTTTGACTTATTTCAAAGGCTTTTTAGTATACAATATATGGCTTTTTTATACATAGGATTTTCTGCATACCCAATTTCTTCAAGCCAAAGCAGATAGTTACCCCCTTTATACTTGTATTGCACTTTAGTATAATAAGCCTGGACACTTTCCGTCCAATGATTGAATTCATAGTATTTCCCTGTACGTGGATTGGTAAGTCCGAAAAGATTGTGTTTGTTCCGGCATACTGAAGAATGGAACCATCCGGTTTCCAGTATAGCCTGAGCCAATACGATTTTAGGATATAGGATTCCGTTTCTTATGATTTCTTTATAAAGGTTGGGGATGGTAAGTTCAGGAAAATGATTTTCTGATTTAGTAATATCATCTGTTTTCTTTTGCAGTTCTGTTTTTAGGGATGCTTTCTTGTCACTATTCCGGCTAATATTTTCCAATTTTTTCTTATTGTCCGGTCCGACAATCAGGGTATCCTTTACCATCATCTTATTCTTTTTGCCTTCTGTAACATCCTTTCCAGCATGGTTATAAGCCTCTTTTTGTCTTTCTGTTGGCAGAATTTCCGAATCTCTGGTTATCGTATAGAACTGTGCCGATACGCTTACCGGCAGCAGCATTAACAGCAGTGAAATCAGAATAGTGTTGTGCATTTCTTTTTCAGGAGATTGCCGTGAATACATTTGTGGCATTCAGGCGATTAGAACCGCAAATATAACAGCTTAATTACAGTAATATGGAAATGCACAACAGAAATCAGTCCGGTTTGTTGCCATACGAAAAACTGGCAATACTGGGTATCGACCGTGAAAAGGCGGATAGTTTACCCATGGAAGTGAAGGAGAAGCTGATGGCAGGTGAAGTGACTCCCATCATGCAGGTATCCATCAACGCCAGGAACGGCAGCATCATCACCATGCCGATGAAGCTACAGATGACTACAGACAAAAACGGTGCTCCGGCTCTTATTGCCTATCCGGTACGTGCCGAACTGGACCGGGAACGCAACAAGGTTCTCAATCTCACTCAGCAGGAGGCTGAACGCCTGGCCAGAGGTGAGGTAATTCAGAAGGCGATCAATGTGAACGGTGAAAAGACTCAGCAGTATCTGCAGCTTGATCCCGAAACGAAATCCGTCATTCACAAGCGTGTCACTGACATCAAGCTGGAGCAGCGTCTGAAGGACATGGAGAAGGTAAACGACATTGAACTGGGTATGCAGCAGAAGCAGCAGGTACGGGAGGGAAAACCTGTTGAACTGAATGTGGGCGGCGAGAAGGTTTCAGTCGGCATTGACCTGAAGGAGCAACAGGGATTCAAGCTTATCAAGGGTGACATGAAGGAATGGGAAAGACAGCAGAAGCTCCGCTATGACGAGATTCATCCTGAATATCTTGGTCTTGTCATGACTGACAAGAACCGTTGGGAGTATCAGAAGGTGGTGGACAAACAGTCCGTTGAGCGTGCCATTTCACTCTCTCCATCCTGGAAGGAAACAAAAGCAAACAGCCTTAAACTCTAATACTGATTCTTATGGCCCCAAAGACAGATTCAGATAATGATAACGGTATCATCCGGCAGTTCAACGAACTGAAGAAGAAGCATCCGGATGCCATGCTACTGTTCAGATGGAACAGTTTCTATGAACTCTATAAGCAGGATGCCGTAAAGGCTGCCGCAGTGCTTGCCATCGAAATTGCAGATAGGATTCTGCCTGATTACAAGAAACCGGTAAAGGTTGCATCATTCCCTCAATCAGCACTGGACATTTATCTGCCCAGACTAATACGTTCTGGAATAAGGGTTGCAATCTGTGATGCCTTGGACAATCCTTTGAAGAAGAAGGCCAGACAGGACAAGGCTGAAAATAATGACAGAACCATTCAAAACAATACAGATATGGGAAAGAAGAAAAAGGAACAGGGTGCGCAGGAAGTTCCTGACAGAACAGTGGAGAACACTGTCGATGTAAAACCTGCAAGGGAAAAGAAGTCGAAGGCCAAAGCTGAGACCGGGACGGATAATGAGGTAAAGACCGAAAAGAAGGACGAACAGAAAACGGAGACAGCCCAGGAACGCAAGCCCCGTGAGCCGCAGATGGTGACGGCCAACGGTCAAAAGGTTACTCATGGTCATGCCTACCAGAGTGCCACCAATCCTGCCGACTGGTACTTTACCGCAAAGATTGACGGACAGCAGCTCAAACCCCAGAAGATGGAAGCAGCCGACCTTGCGGCCTATCAGAACAAGGAAATGACGGTGCCGCAGCTGATGGAACGCTACTATCCGACAAAGCTGATGCCGAAGGTATCTGAGGAAGCCTTCCGTATGCCAATGGAGATTGCAGGACCAGACGGTTCTATAACCGTAAACAAGTTTAATGTCTATAAGGAGAAGGACGAGCAGCGTCCTGACTTTGGGAAATACAAGTTCTATGTTCAGGTTGGAGATACGAACATGTCAGCCGTGGCTTCACGCCAGGACCTGAATGCCTACTTTGACAGGGTGGCCACTCCAAACCAGCTTATTGAAAAGAACTTCGGGGAACGTCTGCATCTGAAATCCGCATACGAGAAGTATCAGCTTCCTGAAGGTGTTGACCCCAAGGGTGTACGTGTAGCCAAGGACAGGAATGACAACAAGTGGAAGGTATCGGTTGACCTCGGAGAGAAAGGACAGACTTCCCGGCATGAAATCTCCTTCGATGACGGCTATTCGCTTTTCAAGACCAAGACGGCCACAAGGGAACAGATTGCAGCCAAATATCTGAATACGGAGATAACCGGTATGCTTGCCGCCAATACCGCAAAGGTGGAGAAAACGGCTTCTATGAAAATGTAACATAATCAGAAAACTAAAATACAAGTTATATGTCAGCTAAAAAGAATCATGAGGAGCTTGTGGAGCTTCTGCAGGAGGGCAAAATCGGTTTCCTCCGCTTTGTTATGGACAGTGAGAATGCAGATGATTATCTGGAATGGTGCCGTTCACACGGTACAGACCCTTCGGATGAATCGGCTGAGTTCTATGTGGAACAGACGGACATCGAGCAGATGGACCGTCAGGTAATGGATGACGACAGCTATGGCATTTGGAACTGACTCTCAGGGAAACAGCGGACAGGCGGCCATAGACCGCTTCGCTGCAATGATGATTGAGCGTATGCAGCAGATGAAGGATACCGGATGGAAACAGGGATGGATTGGCGGCGCATCAGGTTATGCCGGACTGCCGCAGAATGTGGGTGGCCGCAACTATTCCGGTTCAAATTCCTTCTTTCTTCAGATGCATACCGCAGCCATGAACTACCAGCTTCCGGTATATCTGACCTTCAAGCAGGCACATAACCTGAAGGCTCATGTCCTGAGGGGTGAAAAGGCCTTCCCGGTAGTGTACTGGGATATGATGATAAAGGACAGTCACGGCAAGAGGATAAGCACGGAGGAATACCGTGCAATGAGCAAGGAAGAGAAGAAGGATATGGATGTCATTCCTTTCATCAAGTCATTCCCGGTGTACAATGTGGCTCAGACCAATCTGGCAGAAGTACAGCCGGAGAGGATGCAGAAGCTCATGGACAGGTTCAAGGTTCCGGAACTTCGGGATACGGAAGGTATGTACACCCATGCCGCACTCGACCGTATGGTAGAGACGCAGCAGTGGCTATGTCCGATACGTGCCGATAAGCGTGAGAACGGTGCCTATTATTCTCCCTCAAAGGATATTGTAGTGCTGCCCATGAAGGCGCAGTTCAATATCGGTGATTCTCCGGAAGAAACCTACCGTGGTGGAATGGAGTATTATTCTACTATGCTCCATGAAATGACTCACTCCACCATGACACCGGAGCGTCTGAACAGGGAGATGGGCGGCAGGTTCGGTGACCCGAAATATGCCAAGGAGGAGCTGGTGGCGGAACTTACGGCTGCCATGATCAGCCATTCCATGGGCTTTGATTCCAGGATAACGGACAACTCGGCTGCCTATCTGGACTCATGGATTGGTGTACTGAAACAGGAACCGAAGTTTATCGTATCAGTCATGGCTGACGTGAACAAAGCTTCCGACCTGATTCTTGACCATGTGGATAAACAGCGTCTGGCTCTCGGCGAACAGCCTTATCTGGCAAAGAATGACCCGCTGACTTCAATGAGTGCTGACGAAGAGAAATCTTTCAAGAATGCGGCCATTGTCAAGACCCGTTCCGGAGACTATGCCATCCGTGCGTCATACGATGGTGTGGAGCTGGGGCTGAAGAAGGTTTCCAAGGAAACGGCCAAAACATTCTTCCAGCTTACGGACTGGAAGGACAAGGAGGCTTTCCTGAACATGACGGCACGGAAGACATACGAACCGGAGATTACTATGATGAGTAGGAACCGAAATGCCGGTACAGGACTTGGTATATGAAATCTGTATAACATCTTAAATCGGAAAGCATGAGTGACTACAAGGTTAATTTCAGGGAAATGAAATCCCGTGTGGGGATTGATGACATTGCATATGCTCTGGGATACCGTCTGGACAGGAAAGCCGGTATCGGACGTTACATCGAGCTAGTACTCGGTGAAGGCGGTAACAAAAGGGATACGCTGATTGTCAGCCATCCGAACGACAAGGCGGCACAGACCTTCTTCCGCCGTGACGGTTCCAAGGGCGATGTGGTGACACTCATACGTGAGAATCTGTCTTCCTTTACCGTTTCGGGAAAGGATGAATGGCAGAAGATAGCCAAGGTCATGGCACGCTTTGCCAACATGCCGGAACCGGAATACAGGGAGGACAGGGAGTATGTTAAATCGGCAGGAAAATCATGCGGTGTGTTTGACGTTTCCAGATATGAGGTGAAGCCGGTTGATACAGGTAAAATACCGGGACTGTTTTCCCGGCGCGGACTGTCCAAAGCGACCGTAACGGCTCTTTCACCCTTTATTTCCCTTATAAGGGACAGGAACAACGGAAAGTTTGAAGGCTACAATATCGGATTCCCATATACTGACGGAAAGGGAAATGAAGTCAGGGGGTATGAAATCAGAGGACATGGCGGTTACAAGTCGAAGGCTGCCGGTACGGATTCGTCATCCTCGGCATGGGTGGCTGTTCCTTCGGGTATCAGTCCGGACAATGTAAGAAGCGTGTTCTTCTGTGAATCTGCATTTGATGCCATGGCCTTCTACCAGATGAACCGGATACAGATTGGGGACAGTGCGGCTCTGGTTTCACTGGGCGGTACATTCTCTGACAGGCAGATAACCGGAGTCATGGAACGCTTTCCTAATGCACGTGCCTTCGACTGTTTTGACAACGACCTGGCCGGGAGGATATACGGACTGCGCATGATGGCTCTGCAGGAAGGTATTCAGATGAAGATAAGCAGGACTGACGGCGGTATCCGGATTGAAGCGAAAGGAAAGGTATTCGAGCCTGACATGGAGCGTCCCCTACTGGCTCAGGTTGCCAGGCAGCTGAATATCCGGTACCGCACCAGTGAAACCTTTCCTCGGAAGGTTGTAAGGGACTGGAACGTCTGCCTGCTGAACAGGCCGATGGAGCCGGTGATTTCACCACACAAAGAGGAACGTGAACAGAATCTGAGCGAACAAAGGAATAAAGGACGTAAAATCTGAATGATATGAACAGAATCAAGTTAAGAATAACGGTAGTGACTGCTTTGGCGGTTTTTATGCTGAAAGGTACGGACACTTTTGCACAACAGACAGACCCGACTCTGACGGGTGCTGTCTTTGCACAGACTTCCACTCTGAAGAATATCTATGACAAACGCCAAAAGGCACACGAGAAAATCATTGCTGCCGAGACTGCCGTAACGGTTGCACTCGACAGGGTACACAGTGTGGAGGACAAGATGCTGGAATATCTTTCCAATGCACAGGGTGCCATGCAGAATCTCTATCAGATTAAGCGTGCCGGGGAACTGGTGGCCACGGAGATACCTCAGAACTGCAGCCTGCTGCTCAAATCGGTCGGCAGTAACCTGAAGGGAACGGCCATTGCTGCAATCGTCTCGGACGAGCTGGCTGATGCCGCAACCCAGATGGCTGCGCTTTATCCGTTCATGAAGCAGCTGGTGACTTCCGGAAGCTATGACACAGACGGTTCTGACGGAAGCAAGGAGAAGCACAAGGTAAACCTGCTCAGTTCTTCCGAGCGGTACTACATTGCAAACGAGGTACTGACCAGACTGGAGGCTGTCAATACCGACCTCTTTATCCTGGCATGGCAGGTACGCACACTCTCATGGAACGACCTCTGGTTCTCTCTTGACCCGGAAGGATGGGCAAGCGTGATGTCCGGCAAGAACATCATAGGAGGAATCGTTGCGGACTGGAACCGGGGGTTCTCATTCAATTAATTCAAACATTGTAATTTATCAGGAATATGGATTCAGAAAAGAAGATTATAGGATGCTGTCCGTTCTGCGGCGGCAACGTGGTGAAGACCTGTAAGGGGTATCGCTGCGAAAACAACACAGGTGAGCATCCTTCTTGTGTGCTCAACATCAATGCCATCATCGGCAACCGGAAAATGAATGACGGGGAGATTGCCGAATTTCTGGAGAAACGCCGAATTCTTTTGGACGGATTCTCCACCAAGGATGGCAAGACTTTCCCGACAGTGCTGGAACTTGCTGATGACGGTGCAGTCAATATGCAGTCCGTTATCGGCAGGTGTCCGCACTGCAGCGGCGAGGTACGTGTGGGGACAAGGGCTTTCAACTGTTCCAACTACAGCAATCAGGAAGCACCGTGTTCATTCGCCATATGGAGGAATATAGGAGGCCATCAGCTGACACTGGAAGAGGCGAAGGAACTTTGTGAGAAGAACATTACTTCATCCGAACTGGAGATGTACCGGGAGGACGGTTCCATTTACCGCAAACGCCTCGGTCTTGCTCCGGACAAACTTCAAATCGTAAAGATATGAAACAGGGAAAGAAACTACTGATACTGCCTGCAGTGGCAGTTCTGCTCGGAATGGGAACCGGCTGTTCCGACAACAGCGAGAATAAGGCACAGGATATGGCCAGAAAGGCACTGATGGCTTTGGTGGACAATCCGGAATCCGTAAAGATTGTCGGTATCAGCAAACCGGATTCTGTATTTGGCCGTGAGTATGTTACAATGAAGGAGAAGATGGCTCTTTCTATGGCCATGATGAAAATCAGCCGCAGGTTTATGGAGAATACGGATTTTGATAATCCAGATTCAGAATGTCACGGGATGTCAGGGCAGATGAAATGTCAGATGGATGCCATGACGGTACTCCGTTCTCTGATGCTTTCCGGTGAACTGAAATCTACAGGTGATGAAATTAGTCAGGAATGCAAGCCGTTCAGCGGTTGGAAAGTGAAGGTTGAATATGAAGCCACTGATTCTGACGGGAAACCGTACTGCTCTGAATACTGGTTTATTATGGATAAGGAAGCGCAATGTGTAATCAGGTCATTTGAAATTCCACTTTTATGAAGCTGAAAATCGGATTGTAAATATTAAGCGGAGCAAACTGTAATAGCTTGCTCCGTTACATTACTTACATGTTATAGGAGAGTTTATTGGGTATTGATTTACAAGACTGTGAATATCACAATCAATATCTTTGTTACAATAGCTACCGTGCTTAGCTTTTTTTACTAAATAGTCTACATACAAAGCATATTCTCTACAAATCTTATTTCCCTGAAGTTTAATCCCTTCACCAAGGTAATCGCTTATGTAAGCACCTATATAGTAAATCTCATTAAGCCCATAAATACCATACTGAGCGCATTTTGATCTGAATTTAAAATAATCCATAATAGAATCTGATTGAAATAGATAAAATATAATATCAAGTTCATAAACAGACATAGCAATAACCGGAACCTTGCTGTCCTTTGGCTGATTTAGATAATTCAATGAAGACATGCCGGGAAAAGAATCTAGAGTTATACATACATTAAGCAGTTTGAGATTTTCGGCAAATGTCATATCAGCTTTTCTTAATGAATAATATTCAGATGCATGATTAAGACATTCTATACATTTTAGGCCTTGATTGAATGCCTCTGTAACGGCCTTTTGATAATCTTCTTTGATTGAGGTTACGCACCCTCGCTTTGATAATTCAGTCAATCTTTTACTCTTAACCTGGAAAACAATTCCCATTTCATTATTACATAACATAGCATCAATGTCAGTAATAGGATCTGAAGATTTACTTCTTTTAATAAGGATGTGATTGTATGAACTTATGTGGAATCTTCTCTTAATGATCTTATATACAATATCTTCCGCTGTCCTTCCTCTTAAATCTGCTAATTTCTTATGAAAAGACTTATCTTCTGAAAGCCAGTAATATGGCGTTTCATTAATTGCAGCAGCCAAAGAGTTCGTATTTACAATGAACAATCCTCTATCATCAGGTAATTTAATTATTGGATATTGTTTAAAATAATTGTAGTCTGTTATATCACAAATTTTATCCGGAAGTTTATCTCCTAATTTGTATGACATTCTTTTTAAGATATTCTGCTCTTCTGGAGAGAAGATTTTTCTTATTTTGTTCGGTTTTATAGTAAATAGATTTAAAGGACAAACATATTCATTCTTACGCCGTTTTTCATTAATTCGTTTCCTTATTTGATTCTCTAGAGTTGTTATGATTTTATTGAACGTTGATTCAATTACAGTTGTATCAAACTCATACTCTTCTCTCAATTTGAATGATAATATTTGTTCATTGTATTTTTCTTTTGCAAATTTTATATATTGCCAATTATAAGCAAGGTCACCTTCATAAAAGTAATTTTCAACAAACAAATCACCAAAATCCTGAGAATCTCTATATAGGTTATGAAGATCATCCATTAAGCCATATACTTCTTTACGAATTTCCTCATCCTTAATAATATCCCAATTCTTCGCAAGATTAACATTCTGCAACCAAAGGCCACATAAAAAGTCTATCTCTGTTGAAAGAAGTCTATCACGATTTGACTCTTGTCCATGTTTTAATTGACTTTCTATTCCCACGGTTTCAAAGAAAGAGATGTATCCCAAAATTCTTCCAAATGAAAAGTATGATGTTATTTCATTTAGTCGTGTTATAATTTCGTGTTTATCCATTTTATTTTCTAATGCAGTTTATATAATCATGTTTATTTTCTTTAAGGATGTATGATAGTATTTCAAATGCGTCCTTATCTATCTGGTTAAGTATGATATGTGCATCATTTGAATAACAGCAGAAATCATACAAGATGGTTGCTAAAAGAATATATGTAGATTTTATTATTGTTTTAACATAGCTATTTATATTATCATTGAACATTTGACCAAATTGCAACACACTCAGAAATGATGAATGTATATGAGATGATGTAATCCTATATAGATTTTTAGCATCATCATCACATATAATCTGATTGATTCCGTTATCCACATGAATGCCTTTTATGCCCGTAATTTCACCATTTGACTTAACAAAATAATATCCTTTTAACGATGTACCTTTGTAATCTAAAATCTTCTTACAATCCTTAATTACATTATCAGGTACTTTTAATTGTAGTAAAAGTACAGACACTTTATTTTTCAAATTTTCTATTTCATTTTTTTCCTTTGCTTCTTTCTCCTTATACTCTTCTGGAACATTATTAAGTCCCTGTCTGTTCTGAAAACCTCGAATTTCCCATATTGATAAAACTATTTCTCTTTCAGCATCACTTTGTTGCGTTATAAATATGTTATGAAATGTAAAGCATAATTCATAATAGCTTCTTAGGACAGATAATATGGATGGTATATCTTGAATAAGTAAATTACTATTTTCCAATAAACTTTGTCCTTTTAATAAATTTAAGATTGATTTAGTTCTCAACAATCCCATTTGCAGCATACATTGCGCTATACAGTCACTTTCTGAGACAGTCTTTTGATTATACTTCCAATAAGATCTGAGCTGATGTATCAACTTAAATACAGTATGACATAAATTCTCTATATGTTCTTTGAAGAATAAAATCACATTACTTTCATCCAATTGTGATAAATATTCTTCTGTAGATAGAATATCCTCTTTCATGTGTTTTTAATTCTTTATCATAATTCGGGTCTATTTAATTTTCAATTTTTATAAGTGATAACTGTCTATTTTAGACTCTGCTACCAATTGTTTTTCTTCCTCCAATATAGCGTATGATTTTATTATACGATCTTCAAGATAAATATGATTAAGCGTATACTCCAGTGATTTAAAAGTCTGTTCACGAAGTGCTGGTTTCAGTTGGCATTCCCATACTGTAATACAATGCCATCCCATAGAGGCCAGCTCTTTTTGCTCTTTAATATCACGTTCCTTATTTTTCTGGATTTTGTCCTTCCAAAACTCTGAGTTTGTTTTTGGTAGTACAAAATACTTGCATCCGTCATGACCATGCCAGAAACATCCATTTACAAATATTACAGTTCTGTATTTCCGTAATACAAGATCAGGATGCCCTGGCAAACGAGGATGGTTCAGCCGGTAGCGGAAGCCCCTGCTGAACAAGAACTTACGGACCAGTAATTCCGGCTTTGTATTCTTGCCATGTATAGCAGACATATTCTTATGTCTTTGCTCTTTTGTTAATCTATCTGACATCTACTTATCATGAATCTTTTAAACATACTTCTATTAAAATCACACTAACTACTGTAGACATCCATAATACTAGCAATCTAGATAAATATTGATTTATCAACAACTTGATAATCTTTAATCCAAGGTACTAAGTACTAGTAATATTATTATGTCATATTACCATGTCAACATAAACTTTTATTCTGGAAACCCTTTACTACGCAATCGCTTTAAATTGGAATAAAAGCCATATTTCATCCGGTCATCAAGCTGCCTTTTTCCTTTGACAACATCATCCATAACCTTCCATTGCCAATCCTTTAATACCCGTTTACGTCTATCCCAATCTACCATCTTTTGAACTAATTCAATAGTTATGAGCTCAAGTATTTGACTTTCTTCAGTTGTTGGCGTTTTCTGTGGAGCTTCAACATTTGCTAGTTCGTCTGCTTCTAATAATAATTCAATATTTTTTTCACATACTATATCATAAATAGCCATTGCTCTTTGCCGATCATTATCACTAAACTTACGATTAAATTTAAGTTTATGTGCAATATCCATCGCTGTAGATTGATAGTTAATGGATAAACTATCTGTATCCCGCCCCCATTCTGAAATTTTAGACCATAACTGATGAGGTATGGATGTAATTATCTCCATATCATGTTCTACAGTATTATCTTGTTTGTCTCCGAAAAAAATTTCCTTACGAATTATCGGTTGAGAATCATCAACTAAATCTTTTTCTATGTCTAATATATTATAGGCCCAAGTATGCTGCTTAATCTTTTCCCAACATTCTTCTTTCTTAGACCATTCTATATAATGAGAAACAGGCGATTCCTTTAATATGAAATTATTTACTTGTTTCATTAAATCATATAAAAAAGAAGATAGTTGCTCTGAAATTGACTGCTCTTTCCAAATCTTATAAAGATTTAAACGATTATTTGTCAGAATAGTAAGCAATGATATTGTATATGGTACTACAACCTGTTTTAACTCGCCTATATTTGTTTCAGATTTCTTTGTACCATAAAGTTTATCCATGGCTCTAAACAATATAGCTTTAGCAATAGTATCCTCGTAGTATATATTATTAATTTTACTAAGTGCACTTGGTAAATTATTATTTATAAACTTTGCGAAGTTTTTCTCATTACCTTTTACAACAACATGTGGTCCAATAACAAGCTTTTTACCTTCATACACTTCAGAATAGGCATTAATATATTTAGCTAATTCAACTTTAGTAAACATTTGATTTTTAGGATATTTAAGATCAAAAGCCTTTTGACGTACTTTTGTAAATCCTTCTTTCATACGAAGATTCTTATACTGACCTCTTGCACGTTCAAAAAACCAATATGTTTGATTGACTGAGTTTTCGGTTCTCGGAGTCAAAACACAGCGGGACAGTTTCTCAAGTGCAACTAAATACGGATTATTCGCAGTAAAGTCAGCATCATTTACCTTATTCTGAGTATTGGCATACCGGGATATGCGAGATACTATATTACTATACTCTTCAATCCGTTTAATAACAGAAACTTTTGCCTGAACAAAAATTTTAGATATATCTGCTTTATCTTTCTTGAATGTATGATAAATAGACGCTGTTGTCTGTCCACCATTAACAATCTGAAGATTAGAGATTTTTGTTATATATCTATTATCTTCATCCAATTCAATATGGTCAGCAGTAGCAGCCAGACCATTGTTGAATGCCAGAAACATATGTGGCTCTTTTTTTATAGTATCTCTTATACCTTTATTTATTTTTCCTGAAAATTGTAAGAATGAACGCACATTCTGTTCTAGCAATCTAGCACCATAGCGCTCATATAAATTAGCTAAACAAATACCAGGAATGATGGCGATAAAAGACTGATAATCTTCATTATCAGATGATGCTGGCAAACAAGGAACAAGAAAACCTTCTTCCTTAAAGTCAATTTCAATTGGAACATGAGATTCTTCAGAAATCTGATAAATGTATTTAATATCAACAACTCTATAAAAGATTTTATATCCACATATTTCTGTATTATCCGGTATATCTCCTTTATATTCACCATTAGTTAATATACTTACATTTACACGAATTAAGTTGTCTTTTAATTCTCCATAATTAGCCAGAGTATGTGCAAACTCAAATATTTCAGAAGATTCAGCTACTTCATTAACATAATCATCATAAACAGCTTTTCTAAAAAAATTTGTAATGCGAGTTGCTGCTCTTGTAACTTCACTTTTCTGAACTGTATATACTTGCTCTTCTACTTCATAGATAGATATAAACAAATCAATGGTTTCATAATTGTCAGATATTGCAAAACCATTGATTTTGTGTTGCTTCGAGGTTCCCAAAGCTTTCTCATCAAAAGCTACTGCTGCATTCTCTGTCTCCCCAGCTTCTGATAATAGGTCTAAGACATAACGTGTAAATGCCTGTTCCTGAGTTTCTCCATCTTCATTTGCAAGCTGTCTGGAAACAATCTCCTGCATAAATGATGAATAAAATTTATCTAACAAATTCATAGTTGCTTTATTATTTGTAATAATTTATTTTCAGATATTAAAAAAGACCCACATACATCAAGCATTATTGTATATGTTACATCATGTACTCCCTTTCTTAAATCATCTTGAACGATTCTTGGGAAATCTGATGTCACACTATAAAAATCCCTTTTCTTTATATTATAGTGTCTTAATTCATATTTAGTCCTGTCTTCCGGCATATACCCGGCCAACATTAATCTTGCCCGAAAATAGTTAAGAATCATTTGATCATATTTTAGCAAGTTCTCAATTCCATCAATTAATTGAGGTAATGTTAAGCCATTGGCATTATTTCTCTCAATAGAATAATGGCACAATATCAGGTGTTTAAAAATATTACTATCCAACTGAGTTTCCCCATTTATCGTCACCTTATTTTTCCTGCTTATGGATGACTTTACTTCTACTGCCCACTCATTCCCCTGAAAATCTTTATTTGATTTCTCAACTCCCATCCATGTATGCAAAACATCTAACTGTCTTGTGGGTAAAACCTGTAACATATATTGCAAGAATGTCAATTCTCCAAAAAGTCCTAATTGTTCACTCTCTGACAATTCTTTCTTTCTTGAACATTCAAAAAGATTTCGCCATTTTTCTAATTGACAAAGAATTGACCTAACTAAAATTTTTTCGTCAGATATATTACCAATAGATGAGATCAAATCTTCGCATAAGGTAGCAAAAACAAACAAATTACCTGAATCTATTAACTGTATGCATAACATCTGATTCTGTGGTAATGAGGCATCATTTATTATTGAAATATCCAACTCCTTTAGTCCTGAAAATGAAGATATATCTAATTTTATATTACGATTAAATGACACACTTATACCATGAAGATTTTCAGGATACTTATATATTGCATATATATTTGCACTTAAATTACTGTTATACAATTGCTTGACCAAACCATAAGTCTTATTTGACTTCAGACTATTCCATATTACTTGTATTGGTATATTAGTCGCCATATGTGTTGTCGTTTTCATTATCAAAATTATCTTCAATGTCAGCATACTCTGCCACCATATTTACCTTGTATGAAACTGCACAATTTGTATTGGTGTGAGGGAATGAAATGGCAAATCCGACAAAAGGATCATCTTCCGCTGTAAATATAGTTGTACCTGGCACAATATTACCATTTTCATCCTTAACATTTGCATATTCAGGATTAAGTGGGTAAATAATTAGTAACGGTTGATTTATTGGTCTAAACTTCGACCTAACAACTATTGGCTGTGGATATGTGTGTTTCCATTCAATCCCTTTCTTTTTATTAAGTTCGATTGTTTCTTTTAAAGCTTCATTTAATAAATCATCATCAAGATCTATTAATTCATCGCTAGGATTTCCGACAATATGATTCTTTCTTATGAAGTATGTTTTATAATTGCTGGAATCTACAGCACGGCTACGATTAAAACATGATACAGAATAAGAGCCACAAAAAGTATGCTTCTTTATAGTTTCTCTAGCATTCGACCGTGTTGTCTTATTCATTAATACAACGCTCCACTTTGTAAGTTCTCCTTTAGATACTAATTCTTGAATATATTCACAAATTAACTCCATGTTGACTTTTCTAAGTCCCTCAGCTACACTGAAATTACTGAAATACTCACAGACATCAACCGGAGAAACATTAGTCCACAGATAATTCTCGTTTTTTATTAAAGGCTTACCTAACTTACTGAGAAAATTATCTGTTTCAACAAGATTCTTATTCTTTAAATCCTCATTCAGTGGTAACTGATATGTTTCAATAAGTCTTTCAGCCCATGATACCTGAATTTCATGTGAATTACGCATTTTATTTAGAGCAGTAATTTGAAGACAACCTGGATGAGTACGAACTCTTAAACCATAAGTTTCTGGAGTACTTCTTGATTCCGCTAAATAATCAAATTCATCAAGTAGCTCAGATGAAGCTACAGCAATATGCCTATACCATTCATTAAGTTCGCTACTAGTAAACAAACGGCACAAATCAACATAGCTAGGACGATAACCAAACCATCTTCCCATCTGCATAAGAGTATCATACATCTTCGAAGCTCTTAGAAAATAACTTACCGATAAACCTTCTAACGTTAAGCCTCTAGATAACTTATCTCCACCAATTGCAATAACTGAAATACCGGTTTTAGAATTTAATTGGTAGTCAACAACATCACCAGAGGAACCATTAATAGATTTTACTTCAATTTTTTGAACTGCTTGGTATAATAATGGCTTTATTTCATCCCATTTATGAACTGTTAAGTCCTGATCAATCTTTGAAAGAGAAGGAGACCCCTTAATTTTTTCTGTTATCTGTTTATACGATGGACACCCGTTTACATTTCCTTCTAATAAAGCCCGAAACTCGGCTAAAACAGCGGGATCATTAGCTTCTATTTCTTGTTTATAGTACCTGAACTGTTCGTTCACAATATCCCGAATTTCATTTTGCCAAACCTGATATCTTGACACATGTATTAGCATGGAATTATGCTTGTTCTCCTGTCCTCTGGCTCTTCTAATTGCGCATGTTAAAATAAAACATTTAATAGCAAGCTTCAAAGACTCAGGAATATCACTTTTTGTTGGTTTTTTATCATCCTTTTTATGTCCATCAGGTATAAAAGCCTTATAATCATCAATAGGAATGACAATAGGCAATACATCATCCTCTTCTTCAGAAGTTTCAGAATATGTGCCAAAAACCTTATTTGGCCCAATATAATTATCTGGAGCTGGCAAATTTATTATAAAGTCCCTTGGAAATAAGTCTGTTTCGTCCTGTGCTATAAATATATTCGCAAATGGAGTTGCTGTATATCCTACATATGCAGAGCGATTGAACAGTTGTATAATCTTACGAATATTATCATTTATGGCGGTTGGATCTGTATCCTTATCTTTTTTTGTATTAATGGACGCATTATCAGCTTCATCATCAATTAACAAAAGAGATTTATTTGATATTTGTTTCTTACCAGAAGTTTGTGCACAAAGCCATTTATAAAGACGTTTAAGTACAGATGCATTTTTTTTCACAACCAAGATAATAGGCTGTGGTGCATTAAAATTAAATCCAGCCGTATTTGCAGCCCTACTATTAAAGTCTCCTTTATCAATACTTGTCGTATATGAATTTGCAATTGCTGAATCAAATCCAGGAATAAGACCAACACCTATCTTAGTTGTTGAGTTTATTGAGTATGCTCGCTCGTATTGTGTATCAAAACCTAAAAATCCTTCATCAATTCGACTTTGTGTCTGACTTCTTAGATTATTATGAATACCTGCTAATACGATGATAAAATTAAAACCTGCATCAGCAGCTTTACAAATCAAACCTGTATAATTTGCTGTCTTCCCTGACTGCACTTGCCCTACAACAAGCCCTTTTTTATCTATTGAGATATTAACTTGTTGAGGATTAAACAAGTTATCTAATATTCTATCAGTGATTTCATCTAATTGATTTATAACTGCCGGAGCATACCCTTTCTGCTCTGAAAGATATAACTTGTATCTT
>OBXD01000554.1_pt1 | contig 21738 bp, 17 predicted proteins | sample 1495381 | NCBI WGS metagenome assembly OBXD01 (sample SAMEA2580144, study PRJEB22360) | human gut metagenome | biome: human gut; feature: human-associated habitat; material: faeces | place: Denmark | collected 2008/2010 | reverse complement strand
GCGTAAGCTGTCCCGCCATGACCGTTGGCCTCGACGCCGACGCCGTCCTGCTGGTGGCCGAGCCCACGCCGTTCGGATTCCACGATTTCCGGCTGGCGCATCAGGCTTTCCGGCAGATCGGAAAGCCCGTGGCCGTAATCATGAACCGGGCCGCCATGCCGGGCAATGCCGAGGGAGACGGCGCGCTGCGCGCGTATTGCGCGGAACAGGGCCTTCGCGTGCTCGGCGAGCTGCCCTTTGATCGCGCCGCCGCCGAAACGTACGCAAAGGGACGCCTCATTGCCGCAACCTCGCCGGAATGGAGGGCGCGGTTCGAATCCCTGCGCGATGCCGTGCTGACGTTCGCCGAAGGAGCCTGTCATGCGTGAGATCGTCGTCATCAGCGGCAAGGGCGGCACGGGCAAAACGTCCGTCTGCGCGAGCCTTGCCCATCTGGCCCAGAACAAGGTCGTCTGCGATCTCGACGTGGACGCGCCCGACATGCACATCCTGCTTGATCCGCAGGTCCACACCCGCGAGGCGTTCGTCTCCGGCAACGAAGCCGTCATCGACAGAGATGCCTGCCGCCGTTGCGGGATCTGTTTCGAGCACTGCCGTTTTGATGCTGTGAAAAAGGACGGAGACGCCTACGGCATCGATCCCCTGCGCTGTGAGGGCTGCGGCGTGTGCGTGGCGCTCTGCCCGGCCAAGGCCATCGCCTTTCCCGAAAAGGAGTGCGGCGAGTGGTATGTCAGCGACACGCGCTTCGGCCCGTTCGTCCACGCGCAGCTCTATCCCGGACAGGAAAATTCCGGGCGGCTCGTGACCCTGCTCAAACAGCAGGCCCGCGAGCTCGCCAAACGGCAAGGGCTTGATCTCGTCATTTGCGACGGCTCGCCGGGCGTGGGATGCCCGGTCATCAGCTCGCTCTCCGGGGCGAGCCTCGCCGTGGCTGTGGTGGAGCCCACGCCTTCGGGCCGTCACGACTTCGAGCGCGTCGCGGCCCTGTGCGACCACTTCCGCATCCCGGTCGCGGTCCTCATCAACAAGGCGGACCTCAACCATGAGGAAGTACAGGCCATTACCCGGCTTGCCGACGACAAGGGCTACACCGTCGTGGGAGCACTGCCCTTTGATCCGGCGGTAACGGGAGCCATGATCCGGCGAAAGGCCCTGACCGAGACGGATTCGCCGCTCGCGTCCACGCTCTCCGCCATCTGGGGCCGTATCCGCGAACTGGCTTACGCACCTCGAAAGCGCGGCTGATCCGCCCTGCGGCAGCGGCGTTTGCCAATACTTTAACCAACAGGAGTCAATCCAATGAGCACGTCTACTCTCGCTATCCCTTCCGCACTTCCCGGTGGCCTTGAGGCCGGTATGGGTATGCATTTCGGCCACTGCGACATCTATACCATCGTGCAGATCGAGGACGGCGTGATCAAATCCGTGGGCACCCTGCCCAACGTGCCCCACCAGCAGGGCGGCTGCCTCGCCCCTGTGCAGCATCTTGCCTCCCACGGCGTAACCGCCCTCCTCGCCGGTGGCATGGGTATGCGTCCGCTCATGGGCTTCCAGCAGGCGGGCGTTTCCGTCTACTATGCGGGCAATTATCCCACCGTCGGTTTGGCCGTGCAGGCGTTCCTCGACGGCAAGCTTCCCGCCTTCTCCACCGAATTCACCTGCGGCGGCGGGAATCACTAGGGCATTGGGAATTGGAGGGGGTGCGGGAGAACCTTTCCGGAGAAAGGATCTCCCGCACCCCCTCCAAACCTCCCCCCACCCTCTCCGAAGACTTTCGCGCTTATCGAATCCATGTCCGCAGTTTTCCCGGGAATCGAAGAAGGGAAGATCCCCTTTACCATTATTGTTGCATTGTATGAGGAATCATTATGGAACTGCTGCTCGTCACGCCTCGCCCCGAAGTCTGGAATGAATGCCTGCCGGTGTTTCAGCGCGGGGGCAACACGCTCCAACAGGCCGCATCGCTGGAAGATGCCGCGCCGCTCATCCGCGACACGCCGCCCGTTCTCGCCATCCTCGATCTGGAGCTTGAAGGAAAGGCTCTCCGTCAGGCCGTCATCGACATCATGATGATCAACGCCAGCGTCCACACCGCCGTCGTCAGCGACATGGACCCCGACGAATTCCACGAAGCCACGGAAGGGCTCGGCATCCTCATGCCCCTGCCCACTTTCCCCAAGGCCGACGATGCCGAACGCCTCCTCAAGGCTCTTGCCGGGGTCATGTAGGGTCGCCGTACCGCGCCCCCTATGGCGAAACGCCTTGTGAGGGGCATGCGCCTTCGGCTCCGCTGGAGCGGAGGGCGCTTCTCCGTTGGGAAGAGTACGAACATTAGCTTATTGCCGTTTCCGCTCCGACCAGACGGGACCTCTTTGAACCCGATTCATATCCGCCTTGAATACCAAAGGGATGGACAGCACGCCCACGTGCTGGTAACCAAAGGGGAAACTCCGTATCCGGGCGGGAGGGCACATGCGTTCCATCGTATTCAGCACGGTTTCCCATCTAGATATGTACACCGGCGAAGATCGGAAAGACCGCTGGCGCCCTCTGCTGGAGCTGCTGCGCATTCACGACTTCAAGGTGGACAGGCTGTATTTCTTCATCAGCCACCTGTACCGGCACATCGTCCCCACGCTGGTCAAGGACATGAACAACGTCTGCCCGGAGACCGAGATTGTCCCCGTGATCACCAACCTCAACGGCGTGCTCACCTACGAGGACATCGCCCCGGCCTACAAGGTGTTCAGCGCCTACTTTGAACAATACCGCTTCGATCTGAGCAACGAGCGGTATTTTTTTCATCTGGGGCCGGGCAACCTGTTCCAACATGCGCTCATGCTGATCATGCTGTTCCACTTCAAGCGCCTGCCCTTCCAGATGCTCCGTCTGGCCCCCAACCCGGAAAAGCCGGGCGACATCATCATGGAGATCTACGAGGGGGATATCCGCAAGTGGATCGCCAGCATCGCGGATTCGGAAAAACGCAATGTCGCGGCCCAGACATTCCTCAAGTCGTGCATCGAAACCCGAAACCCCGTATTCAACAAGCTGATCGAAGAAATGGAGCATGTGGCCACCCACTCCACCGCGCCCGTCCTGCTTTCCGGCCCCACCGGCTCCGGCAAATCCCATCTTGCCAGAAAAATTTACGAACTCCGCTACAATAAAGGACTAGTCCCGGGTTCCTTCGTCGAAGTGAACTGCGCGACACTGCAGGGCGAAAGCGTGCTTTCCAACCTGTTCGGCCATGTGCGCGGCTCCTTTACCGGCGCGACGACGGTGCGTCAGGGGCTGCTCAAGACGGCGCATGAAGGCATCCTCTTCCTTGACGAAATCGCGGAGATCCCGCTCCAGATACAGGTGATCCTCCTCAAGGCCATCGAAGAGAAAAAATTCTACCCCTTCGGATCGGATACGCCGGTACACAGCGACTTTCAGCTTATCTGCGGCACGAACCGGGATCTTGCCGAAGAAGTCCGGCAGGGGCGCTTCCGCCTCGACTTGTTGTCACGCATCAACATGTGGCATTTCCGGCTTCCCGCACTCAGGGAACGGTTGGAGGACATCGAGCCGAACATCAACTACGAACTTGACCGCCACACGCGGCTGAAAGGCTTCAAGGCGGATTTCCTGCCCGAAGCGCGGGAACGCTATCTGAACTTCGCCATGTCGCCCGAAGCCATCTGGCCGGGGAACTTCCGCGACTTGTCCTCGTCCATCGAACGGATGCAGAGCTACGCCCTCGGCGGCATCATCAACGAGGAGCTTGTGGAGGAGGAGATCATCCGGCTGCGTGCGATATGGCATACCCCGGCCCTCGCCGAGCTTCCCGCCCCGAAACAGGGGGCCCCGCTGCTGTCAAGGCTGTTCACCCCCTCCCAGCTTGATCAGATGGATCTGTTCGACAAGATACAGCTGGAAAACGTCATCAGGGTATGCTGTGACTGCTCCACACGCACGGAGGCCGGACGTAAACTGTTCGGCGTTTCGCGTGGCCGAAAAAAACATGCCGACGATACGACCCGGCTCAACAAGTATCTCAAATCGCAAGGCGTCACATGGGAGCAGATCCAGTCGTTGCGGTACCGCTGACCCGGACGGCTTGCGCGGGCATTGTTCCCGAGGCCTAAAAAAGTTGCGGCAAGGCACGGGAACCGCTTCCGTGATGCGGGGATACCTTCCATGACACGAGCGGCAAGGCAATCAGGGCGGGAGGTAATCTTCTCAGCAGGAGGATGCTTCCCGCCTTTTGGCTGGAACGGGGAAGTTGCCCGGCGGCCCTCCATGAAAGGGGTCTTTGTAGCGGAAGGGGTATCTTCCTTTACGGAAGGCCGTCGGGGTATGGGGGGGAGTATCGGGGGAGCGATCAACGGGAAGAGACAAGCAGCATGACCGCCAGCCCGGTGAAAACGCAACCGGCGGCACGGTTCAGGAACAGCTGCCCCTTGACGGAACTGTTGAAACGCCCGGCGACCCGTCCCGCAAGCAGTGACACGCAACCAAAGACCAGCAGCGTGGCAAGCTGGAACAGCGCGCCAAGGACAATGATCTGCGCCGTAAGGCCGCCCCGCGCGGGATCGGCGAACTGAGGCAGGAAAGCAAGGAAGAACAGCGTCACCTTGGGGTTGGTGATGTTCATGATCACCCCTCTCCGGTACAGCGTGCCGTATCCGGGGAATTGCGCCTTCTGGAGCGAAGCCTTTGAGGTTCCGCTGCGGAAAGAGAGCCACGCCAGATACAGCAGATAGGCGGCCCCCGCGAATTTCAGCACATTGAACGCCGTTTCCGAACTCTGGAACAGAGCGGCGACCCCAAGCGATACGGCGGTGATATGTACGAACAGACCGGTGATCAGCCCGCAGGTCGTGGCGAACCCCGCACGCGCGCCGTACAGCGCCGATTGCGTCAGCACAAAAAGGATGTCCGGTCCGGGGGCGAGCCCCATGACCACCGATGCAACAAAAAAAGCCCCTAGCGTTTCAACTGGCGGCATAACGTTTCCTTTACTTGCTCAGGCGGGAAAAATTCCGCCCTCTTCTCTTCAGGCGAGGTGTTGCGGGATTCTAGGGTTCCAGTGTTTTCCGGCCCGTGCCGGCCGCCCAATAGCCACATCAAGGATACCGGACCCGTAAAGCCGGGAGGTTCCCGGCTTGTGCCGATCGCCCCGTGTAATGCCGGACAGCGAACCTTCAGGCGGAAAACGCAGCCGGACGATCAAAGACCACCCGCAACACATCTCGTGAAAGCCGGGAGGAGAGCCTCCCCCCGGCGGATTTTACAGAGCGGATCAGTCCTTCGCCGTTTCCTCGGAAGCGGCCTTGAAACCGCGCTCGAAGCAGTTCAGGTTGCTTTCCACAAAGGCGGGCTTGCCGTTCTTGCGGATCGCCTCCATCTGGCTCTCCTTCGTAAGCGGCATGTCCGCGGCCCCGTACAACGCGCCGAGCATGACCATGTTCAGGCCGAGCGGGTTGCCCGCTTCCAGCGATTCCTTGCGGGCGTCGAACGCGATCACGCGGCCCACTTTGGCGCGCAGGCAGGCAAGCAGCTCATCGACGGGGGGATATGCCGCCGAACCGCCGGGAATGAACGGCACCACAGGCGCGGTGTTGGTGATCACGATGGTGTCGGCATTGGCCTTGCTCAGGGCGCGCACGGCTTCCATCGGCTCGAAGGCCAGCAGGATGTCCGCGCAGTTGTCGGAAATGGTGGGGCTCTGCGCGCCGCCGAGCACGACCGTGGACTCCACCACGCCGCCGCGCTGGGCCATGCCGTGGGTTTCGCTCATGAGGACGGGCACGCCCATGCTCAGAGCGGCCTCGCCGATCATTTTGGAGGCCAGCACGTTGCCTTGCCCTCCCACGCCCACAATATAGATTCTCAAGGTATTCATGACGGCTCCTTACTTATTTTTGGGGACGGATCGCATTGTTCGGGCAAACTTGGGCACATACGGCGCAGCCGATGCACTGGACGGGATCGATGGACACATTGCCGTCCCGAAGCTGGAAGGCCGGACAGCCGAACGTGTCCACACAGGTATGGCAGTTGACGCAGCGTTCCCCGTCGATGCCGAACACGGGTTTCTTGGCCTTGGACAGGCGGCGCATGTGCAGCGGGCAGGGTTCGCGGCAAATGATCACGGAAACGCCGTCGTGATCCAGCGCGGCGCGGGTCGCTTCCGCCACCTTCTTAAGGTTGGTAGGCCGGACGGTCTGGATGTGCTCCACGCCGAGCGCCCTGATGACGGCTTCCATGTCGATGCTGGTCAGCGGAGGCGTGCCCGGAGCCTGCGGCAGGGACGCGTCGCGGCCCGGAGAGGGCTGATGCCCGGTCATGGCCGTAACCATGTTGTCGAGGACGACCAGCACGAAACGGTGGTGGTTGTAGACGGCGTTGGCGATCCCGGTCAAACCGGAGTGGAACAGCGTGCTGTCGCCGATGAAGCCGACGATGCGCTGTTCCGGCCCCACCGCCAGTTCCAGACCGGCGGGCATGGAGGCCGCCGCGCCCATGCACACGCCGATGTCGGCCATGCGCAAGGGCGGCATGAATCCGAGGGAGTAACACCCGATGTCCGTGGCGAAGATGACGTCCCGGCCTTCGCAGCCGAGTTTCACGCCATAGTAGGACATGCGGTGAGGACAGCCCGCACACAGGGACGGAGGACGGTTGACCAGCTGCGGGGCATCCGTGAGATCCAGCGGCGCGGGGGTCACGTCGGCGACGCCGAAGGCTTCGGCTACGGCGGCGCTCACACGGGCGGGGGTATATTCGTACAGCGTGGAAAGGTCGGCGGTCCCCTTGCCGAGGATGGTCAGGGTTAGGCCGTTCTTCTGCGCCATCGCGCGGAGGGCTTCCTCAACCAGCGGCTCCAGCTCCTCAAGCACAAGCACCGTATCCTTGCCGCGCAGGAATTCCAGCAGGGCGTTTTCAGGCAGAGGCCACGCCATGCCGAGGCGGAACACGCCCACGGTATCCGAAAGGCCGCATTCCTTCACGGCATCAAGCACATAGTTGACCGCGGCACTGCTGGCGACCACGCCGAGGCGCGTATCCGCCGGGCCTTCCACACGGTTGAACGGGCTGGCGTCGCTCACCGGAACCAGGCTGCGCATACGCTCGACCAGACGCTTGTGATGGCGCACGGCATTGCCCGGCAGCGGCACGAACGCGTAATCCTTTTCATAGTGGCGCGGCCCGGCCTTGGGGCGGATGTCGCCAAGCTCCACCACGCCGCGGCTGTGCGCCACGCGGGTGGTCGCCCGAACCATCACGGGCATCCCCATTTGCGCCGAAAGTGCGAACGCAGCCACGGTCATATCCTTCATTTCCTGCGCGGTGGCGGGTTCGAAGCAGGGAAGCCCGAACAGGCGGGCATACTGCCGATTATCCTGCTCGTTCTGGCTGGAGAACATGCTCGGGTCGTCGGCGCTGTACACTACGAGGCTCCCACGGACGCCGAGATACGTCAGCGTGCCGAGCGGATCGGAGGCGACGTTGAGGCCGACGTGCTTCATGGCGGTCAGACAGTTCAGGCCGCCCATGGACGCGCCCGCAACGGCTTCCATCGCCACTTTCTCGTTGGTGGCGAAATCCATGCGGAAACCGCCCGCGCCCTGCAATTCGTACAGCAGGTTGCTCACTTCCGAGGAAGGGGTGCCGGGATAGCAGCTCGCGTAGTCGAGCCCGGCTTCATACGCGCCCCGCACGAGCGCCTCGTTGCCCATGAGCAACGCCTTTTTGCCGATTTCACGTTCGAGAAGCACTGACATAACGTCTCCTTTATCGTGTTGATTCCATACATAGTGTTATGGGGTTCCGCCTGCGGCTGCCTGCGCCCTTTCGAGGCGCGGAGGCCTTCGCCGCCGACCTCCTTCCACCCATCAACCATTCTGAGAAGAAAGGGAGGCGGGGGAAGGGCAGCCCTCCCGTGCAACCGATTCTCTCTTATGGGCCTTTTCCCTGAGCACAACCGCCGGGGCGACGCCCAGCAGGGTTATGGCCGCAGCCACATAAAGGGCCACGAGGTAATCTCCGGACCATGCCCGGATCAGGCCGCCGATGAACGGCCCGCACACCGAGGCGACCATGAGCGGGCTCGTGCTGAACCCGTAGTTCACCCCGAAGTGGCGCGGCCCGAAAAAGGCCATGATCAAGGCCGCAAGCTGGGGAATGGTCCCGCCGAACGCCAGTGCCACCGGAACCGCCGCAATCAGGAAGCCCGCCATGCCGAACCGGGACGGCAGCGCCGCCAGCAGCACCAGCCCGCATCCCATGAACACGGCGTCCAGCCCCATGCCCCACGCCCGGCCGAACCGATCGTGGACGTATCCGAAGAACAACCGGCCCACGCCGTTCGCTATCGCGTACACGCCCATGCCGAGCCCGGCCTGAGCCGCGGTCAGCCCGCATTCCAGCGCATAGGGAACGATGTGCCCGATGATCATCAGCCCGCCGATCTGGATCGTCAGCATCCAGCCCCAGATCATCCAGTAGGACGGCGTATGGAGCATGTCCCGCAGGCCGACGCCGTCGCCCTCTTCCTTGCCGGGAGCCGCTTCGGGCATACGCAGGAACAGCGAGCCGAGCACAATGATGCCAAGGAAGAGCACCGCCAGCGCCATGAACGTGCTGGAAACGCCCACCTTGCCGATGAGCCAGCCCGCGCCGACCGTCCCGAACAGGAGCGTGCCGAGCGCAAGGGCCATCGTCAGCAGGCCGCTCACCAGCCCCTTGCGCTCAGGATACCAGCGCAGGCATACGGCGGCGGGGACAAGGTTCACGATGCCGATGCCGAACCCGGACACCACCCCGTAGCTGAGGTAGAGGCCGATCACGGAGTCGATGCGCGACGCCCACAGCAGCCCGACGCACAGCAACGCGCCGCCGATCTGCACCGCACGGGCGGGCCCGAACCGGAGAAGCTTTCCCCCGGCGAACATGCCGAGTGAGAAGAAGGTGATCATGAAAGTGAAGGTCAGGGACGTCTCGGGGCGCTGCCAACCAAAAGCCTGTTCCAACGGGACCACGAAAATCGACCACGCATACAGAACGCCGCAGACCGTGCACAGCACAAGCCCCGCCAACAGGATGATCAGACGGCTCGGCGTTTTCATGATGCCTCCGTCCGCTCCGCAAAGGTATGCGCTTCTTCTTCGCCGCGCAGGACGCGCAGCACGCCGAGGGCGAGGGATTCCATCTCGTTTTCGCCGGGCAGCACATGCACCGGAGCGAGGAAGGACACACGCTCCGCCACCCAGTCCGTGAGCATCCGGGAGCGGGCGACGCCTCCCGTAAGCAGGATGGCGTCGAGGCGGCCCCGCGTCACCACGGCGAGCTTGCCGATATTTTTCGCCAGATTGTGGGCCATGGCCTCGTAAACCAGCGCGGCCTTCCCGTCACCCTCGTGGATGCGGCGCTCGATTTCCCGCGCGTCGGACGTCCCGAACCAGTCCATCAGCCCCCCCTTCCGCTGCATCCGGCGCATCATCTCGGGGAAGGTAACGCCGTCCTGCGTCGCCATTTCCGCAAGCTGGAAGCACGGCAAGCCGCCGGAACGCTCGGGCGCGAACGGCCCTTCATCGTCGGAAATCATATCCACGACACGCCCGCCCACATGCAGGGAAAGGGTGATCCCCCCGCCCATGTGCGCGACAATCAAGGATAGATTGGGGTATTTCGCATTGTTCTGCGTGGCGTAGCGCAACGCGCAGGCCCGCATGTTGAGCATGTGCCCCACGCTCTTGCGCTCTATGGACGAAAACCCGGTGATGCGGGCGATGGGATCCATTTCGTCCACGGTGACGGGATCATAGATGAACGCCGGGATGCCGAGCGGCCTCGCCACAGCGTCCGCAAGCACGGCCCCAAGGTTCGAGGCATGTTGCATGACCGGACGGTGGCGCAGCACGTCGAGCATGGCATCATTGACACGATACGCCCCGGAACGCACCGGCGGCAGCAGCCCACCCCGCCCCACACAGGCGTGCAGGGACGCGGGATCAATGCCTTTTTCCGTCAATACGTCGAGCAGCAGGCGGTGGCGCAGCTCAAACTGCTCCATGACCGCCGGGGACAGTTTGGCGGTATCGTGGTCGCGGCTTTCCACAAACAGCGGGGCCTCGTCCTCGTACACGGCGATTTTGGTCGAAGTGGACCCCGGGTTGATCACAAGAATGCGAAACATGCTGACCTCACAGGCAATTAGGCGTTCCGGGCGGCGAGGCATCCCAACGCGGTGGCATACAGTTTGGCGGACGGCGGCTCCGAGCGCGAAGTCATGACCACGGGCGCGGCTGCCCCGAGGATGAGCCCGGCCACCTGACTGCCCTTGAGGAAGTGCAGCAGCCCCTTGATCGCCACGTTGCCCACTTCCATGATCGGCATGAGGAAAATATCGGCGTCGCCGGAAACCCGGCTTTCGATGCCCTTGTGCAGGGCGGATTCGCGGTTCAGGGCCACGTCCATGGCAATGGGGCCTTCAACGATGCATTGCGTGGGGAACTCGCCCCGTTCCCATGCCTCGACCAGCCCGGCGGCGTCGATGGTCGCGGGATTATGCGGATCGACGCGCTCGTTGGCGGCGAGGCAGGCGACCTTGGGGCATTCGTAGCCCCACGAGCGCAGAGCCAGCAGCGCGTTGGCGAGGATGTCCTTCTTGGCGGCAAGGTCGGGATTGATGTTCATCCCGCCGTCGGTACTGTAAATGAGCTTGTGATAGCCCGGCAGTTCCACGGCGGCGATGTGCGACAGCCTCCGGCCCGTGCGCAGCCCTTCTTCCTTGTTCAGCACACCGCGCAGGAAGTCCGAAGAGTTGAGCATACCCTTCATGAGTACCCCGGATTCCCCGCCGCGCACCGAGCGCACGGCCTCCCGCAGCGCCGTCGCGGGATCGGCGGGGGCATGGCGGAGTTCGGCCCGGCCTTCGATGCCCGCCTGTTCAACCAACGGGCGTACAACCGCCTCATCACCGTACAGGATAACGTCGGCCAGCCCTTTATCCAGAGCCATGCGCGCGGCTTCCACGGTTTCACTGTCCGCGTTCGCCACGCACACCACTGTCCGGGGCATGGCCTTCACCTTGTCGATCAGTTCCGAAAAATGTTGCAGCATGAAAAGGCTCCTGTGGAAGAAAGCGGGAATACGGGAAAAGGAATGCTCTTTGAGAACGGCGTTCCGCCCTCCTCCCTGCGTCCCTTCCCCCACCGTCCAAAACGATTCGGGCGACGGGGCCTGGACAAAAACTTTCTTTGTAATATATTGTTTTTATTAATTATTTTATCTTAACAAAGGGTACAAAGCTCCTACCCTTCCCAAAAAGGAGGGAACAAACAGCGAGACACCGGCCCACAAAGGGGACGTCAGCCGCGCAAAGCTAATCGGAATAGTCGGCCAACACGCCGTTCACCACGAAACGGGGCGGCTGGCCATGAACGAGCACACGCTCCAAGTTTTCAAGCGCCTGAGAGAGCATCCGTCCGAACGCGGCGCGGGTTACGCCCGCGAGATGCGGCGTCAGCAGGACGCGTTCGGCGGGAATGGACAAGAAAGGATTTTCGGCGCGCCCGTCGTCCGCAAAGCAGTCGAGCGCCGCGCCGCGTATCCGCCCTTCCGCGAGGATACGGGCGAGATCCGCTTCCACCACCACACCGCTCCGGGCCGCGTTGATCAACAGGGCATGGGGCTTCATGGACGAAAGCAGGTTGTAATCCACAAGGTTGCGGGTACTGCCGTTGAGCGGGCAATGCAGGGAAACCACGTCGCACTCGGCGAACAGCTCCGCCACATCCATACGCTCGACCCCGTTTTCAGCCGCGAACTCTTCAGGCCAGAAGGCGTCGCAAGCGGCCACGGAACACCCAAAAGCCTTGGCGAGTGGGACGACCGCGCGCCCGATATTGCCGAGCCCGAACAGCCCGATCCGGCATCCGCGCAGCTCAAGGCCGCCCTGCTCCAGAAGTTCGGCACGCGAAGCCGCATAGCGTCCGCGGCGGATTTCCCCATCGGCCCATGCGAGGCCGCGCTGGAGGTTCACAATGGCGGCCATCACGTATTCCGCGACCGAGGACGCGTTCATGTTCGGCGAATTCGATACCGGAATACCGAGCTCCGCCGCCGTGAGGTGGTCAACGGAATCAAAGCCCGCGCCCGTGGTCTGGATGAAGCGGATGGACGGCATCCGTTCGAGGCAGAAGGCGTCCACATACGGCTGGGACGGCGGGAGCAGAAGCGCCTGCGCGCTCTCTGCCGCCGCGATCAGGACGTGGCTGCCGTTGGGAGGCAAAAAATGCAGAGAAAGGGTTTCCGGAAGGGTCATACCGGATTCCGTAAACCGGGAACGGGGGAGCAGGCTGAGGACCTTCATGGCGTTCTCCTTTTCGCCTCTTGAACGGCAACGTCTTTCGCGCTTCGCGACGACACGCTTTTTGTTTCGCTTCCGGGGAAAGCGCCGCAACGCCTCCCCGAAAGCATCCGGGGACGGAACCCCGCCATGCGGGGATCCCTTTTTCACTTACCGCATCATGGCGGGCAGCCACGTGCTCAGCGGCTCAAAGGCGATGCAGAAGCCGAGGCACAGGAAGAACGCAAGGACGAAGGGTATCGAGGAGCGGTACACCAGCGAGAGCGGAACATCCGCCAGTTCCTTGGCGACGAACAGGCTGACGCCGAAGGGTGGGGTCATGCCGGCCATGGTCACGAGGATATTGATGATGACGCCGAACCAAATCAGGTTCCAGCCGAACAGCGCGGCGAGCGGCAGGAAGATGGGCACACAGATGAGCATCAGCGGGATGGCCGGGATAAAACAGCCGAGCAGGCTCATGCACACGATGATGGCGAACATGACGGCCATGGGCGGCATGTTCATGGAGGCGATGACGCCGGCGAGGATCATGGGGATCTTGCTCATGGTCATGAAGTAGCTGAACACGCCCGCGCCGCCGAGGACTGTAAAGGCCATGCTGATCGTCTTGCCGGTATCGTTGAGGCCGCTGGTGACGATGGACCAGCTCAGGCGGCCCATGACGAGGGCGAGGAACACGGTCGTGAACGCGCCGATGCCGCCGCCTTCCGTGGCCGTGAACATGCCGGCGTAGATGCCCCCGATGACCACGATGAAGATGATAATGATGGGCAGGCCGGTCTTGAGCGAAACGAGCCGTTCATGCATGGGCACGCGGGGCAAGGCGGGGGCCAGCTCGGGATTGCGCCAGACCATGATCATGATGACGACGATGAAACAGGCCATGCACACGAGGCCGGGGAACACGCCGGCGATGAACAGGTCGGCGATGCTCTGTTCCGCAAGGACGCCGTAGATGATGAAATTCGAGCTCGGCGGGATGCACGTTCACGGGGGGAGGGCCCTGCCGATGCCGCCGGAACAGGCGAGCGTGCCGATGGCCAGCTTGTCGTCATAGCCGTGCCGCCGCATTTCGGGCAGGGCGATGGTCATCATGGCGATACAGCCGACCAAGGCGTCGCCCACCACCGCGCCGAGGGCGGTACAGGCACACACGCTGGCTATGGCGAGGCCGCCGCGGAAATGGCCGCACCAGTTGCGGGCCGTGCGGTACAGGTCTTCGCCGAACCGGCTGTAGAAACAGAGGAAGCCCATCAGCAGAAAGAACATCAGGGGCGCCCACGTGTAACTGCTGCACGTGGAGAACCATGCCGTCCCGAACAGGTTCAGAGCCGCCGTCAGGCCGCGCAGGCTGGCGATGAAGACGAGCGAGGTCCCCATGAGCGCGAAGGCCACGGGCATCCCCAAGAAAAACATGGTAAACATATACACCATGCCGATGACGCCCTGCGCGGGCGCGCTGATGCCGGGCAGACGCTCGACCGCCACCCAAACCGACAGAGCCACGCCGAGCAGGCCGATGCCGAGCATCAAAAAAGCCGACCCCATCCCGCCGCCCCGGATAATGGCGGCAAGCTGATCCAAAAGATGGCTGAGCATGGCAAGGAACAACAGGACGCATCCGAACACGGCGAACCAGATGAACGGCTTGTAGGACATGTTCCATACCGAGGTGGTGTCGGTGGTGGTCATGGCGTACTTGCCCATGCAGGTTATGCAGAAAAAGACGACCGCAAGGCTCCAGACCGTGGTGATGGCCCCAAGCCGGTTCTTATTGAGTTCGCTCAGCTTGCCGGTCACGATGTCCATGCTGACGTGCCCGCGCCTCCAATAGGTATAGGCCACGGAGGAAAACAGCACCACGGACATGAGCATTTCGGTGATTTCGATGCTGCCGCTGATCGGCGATCCGATAACATAGCGCAGAAGCACATCCGCGAAGGTCAGGATGACCAGACCCATAAAGATATACATGCCGACAGCGCTTATCCTCTGGCAAAACGGTTCCGTGCGCCGTATCAGGGCAGATAGCGATTCCAGCTGGGCGGCCAACGGGGGCGTTTCAATGGCGTTGCTGCTCATAAGTTCAGACCTTGATTGGGGAGGTTGGGCGGCGGGGACCCCCCGCCGCCGTTCGGAACCGATGGCTTACTGCTGCTTGACGTAACGGTAGGCTTCAGACTGACGCCACGGCGTGAAATACTTGGCTTCCAACTGGTGGAACGTCTTCTCCAGTTCGGCGCCCCGATAGCCGGCCTTGTCGAGCGACTTGAACCACGCCTGCGCCGGGACGGCGGCCAGCTTGTCGGCGCGGGCATAATCCTCGTCGGACAGGACATGGACGGTGCCGCCCATTTCCTTGATCCACTTGTCGAGGCTGCCGTACACGTTTTCAGCCCAGAACTTTTCCAAAAGATTGGGGCCGTAATTCTGGGACATATCGTCGACGATGGCCTTGAGGTCGTCGGGCAGGCTGTCGTAGCGTTCCTGATTCATGACCACGTAAAAGGCGGTTCCGGTGATGTTCAACAGCGTGACGTGCTTGACTTCCTCACCGTAGCGCCGGGAAATCAGCGGATCGAAATCCATGACGATACCGTCGATGATGCCGCCCTGCATGGCCTGATACAGATCGGACATGTTCATGCCGACCACGGAAGCGCCGAGGGCCTGCATGGTTTCAAAGCGCAGGCCGCCGCCTTCAAAGCCGAGCTTCTTGCCCTTGATGTCGTCGAGCTTCAGGATGGGCGCGGACTTGGTCATGACACAGTCGCCCACGGGGTAGGCGTGGATGAACATGAGCTTGACGCCCTTGATTTCCTTCTTCAGGACTTCGGGATGGGCCTTATAGAAATCGCTCAGCATCTCATAGGCATTGCCGAGAGCCATGCTGGGGTTGGCGGCGGAAAAAATCTGAGAATGGAAGGGGAACGCGCCGGGGTTGGAGCTGAAAGGCGCTTCGGCCAAGTCCGCTATGCCGGTGCGGACGGAGTCCATGGCGTCGGAACGCTTGCCAAGGGCGTTGGCGAAATAGGGTTCAATCTTGATGCGCCCGTTGCTGCGCTTTTCGAGCTCGTCGCACCAAGGCTTGATGGCATTGACCCACCGCTGATGGATAGGCGGCATCCCAAGGTTGAAAGTCAGCACGATGGGTTCTTCGGCGGCACTCTTCTGCGCGAACAGAGCGGGAAGGCACAGCGCCGCGGCCAACGTCAATGTCAATAATGTCCTCTTCATGGCGTCTCCAGTCGGGTTATACAGTTCCTGTCCTTGGAGCAGAGCCGGAGGGGCCGCCCCTCCGGCCCATTCACACTACAGTGAGGCGACCATCTTCCGGATGCGGTCGACACCTTCCAGACAATCGTCCAGCCCGGTGGCGCAGGAAAGACGGGTGTTGCACCCCGCGTACGGCCCGTATTCGGAACCGGGCACGCAGGCCACATAGTATTCGTCGAGAAGCTTCGCACAGAACCGCACGGGGTCCAGCCCTGTCTTCTCGTGGTTCAGGTAGATGTAGAACGCGCCCTTGGGAGCCGCGAAGGACACGTTGGGTATGGTGGACAGGGCTTCCATCATGGCCTTGCGCCGGATGTCGAACTGCTGGCGCATTTCCTCAACGCAATCCTGCGGGCCGGTCATGGCTTCCACGGCGCCCCACTGGGCGAAGCTGTTGACGGAGAGCACGAAGCTCTGCTGCAACAGGGCCATGCCGCGGATGACTTCGGCGCTTCTCGACCTGGCGGGGAAGGTCGTCGGCGGGTCCGGCAAGGTAGCCGATGCGCCAACCGGTCATGGAATAGGTCTTGGAGAAGGAGCCGAGGATGACGGTACGGTCGCGCATACCCGGTTCGGACGCGATGGAACGGTGTTCGAGGCCGTCATACAGCAAGCGGTCATAGGCTTCGTCGGAAACCACCAGCAAGTTGTTGGCCTTGGCGAAATCGGCGATCTGGCCGAGCTCTTCCTTGGAAAGAACCGCGCCGGTGGGGTTGTGCGGGCTGTTGATGAACAGCATCTTGGTGCGTTCGCCCGCTTCCGCGCCGCCCCAGCCGAAATCGGGGGCCTTGAGCGCATAGGCACGAACCTGCGCGTCGGCGATGGCGGCACAGTTGTAATACAGGCCATAACCGGGAGACGGCAGCAGCACTTCGTCGCCGGGCTCAAGCACGGCCTTCATGGTCAGGAGGATGGCCTGCTGCCCGCCGCAGGTGATCATGACCTCGGTCTTCGGGTCATAGCTGACGCCGGTCTGCCGCTTGATGTGCTCGGCGACGGCTTCGCGCAAGGGCAGGATGCCCATGTTTGGGGTGTAGTGCACGTATCCCTTGTCCAGCGCGGCCTTGGCGGCTTCCTTGATGTGGGCGGGCGTATCGAAGTCGGGGCGGCCGATACTGAAAATGACCACCTTCTTGCCTTCACGCCGGTAGGCTTCAGCCTGCTGGGTGGCGGCATGGATGCTGGAACTGGGGATTTGGCGCGTCATGGCGTTCAAAAAGGATGGCATGACTTTACTCCGCGATAACGAGGTTGTCGGGCGTGGCGCCGTCCACGTATTGGAACAACTGGTCAACGGACATGCGGGACATGGCGTTGAGCGCATCCGTAGTGAAGGCCCCGGCGTGCGGGGACAGGATCACGTTGTCCAGCGAGAACAGCGGGGAAGCGGTGAGCGGCTCCTGCGAATAGGCGTCGATGATCGCGCCGGAGATGACCTTGCCGCGCAGGGCTTCGTACAGGGCGTCCTCGTCCACGATGCCGCCGCGGGCCATATTGACGAGCAGCGCGGAGGGCTTCATGAGCGCCAGTTCCGCCTTGCCGATGAACCCGGCGGTGGTTTCGTCGAGGGGGCAATGCACGCACACGATGTCCGACTCGGCGAGCAGCTCGTTCAGTTCCCGGCGCTCGATGCCGTACTTGGCGGCAAGGGCTTCGGGCCAGCAAGGATCGGTCCCGAGGAGGCGGGCTTCGAACCCGGCCATCCGGGAAGCCACGCGGCTCCCGATGTTGCCGAGGCCGATGATGCCCACGGTCTTGCCGCAGATTTCACCGCCCATGGTCCGGGCCTTTTCCCACTGCCCGGTCCGCACGGCGTTGTCGCACTGCGGCACGTTGCGCAGGTAGCCGAGCAGCAACGCGAAGGTATGTTCCGCCACGGCCACGCTGTTCGCGCCGGGCGTATTGCAAAGCAGGATGCCGCGCCGGAGCACGGATGGGATGTCGATCATGTCCAGCCCGGTGCCGAGCTTGGCGATCAGCTTGAGGTTGGGGAGCTTTTCCAGCAGCTCGTCGGTGATGGTCAGACTGTTGCCGGTGACGGCGATGTCGGCGGTGGCCAGCGCTTCAACGAAGCCGGGCGTGTTCACGCGCTTCCCGCGCCAGTCCAGCACTTCCAGGCGTTCGTCATCAAGCAGGCGGCGCATCTCGGCGTCGGAGAACTTGGCGAACGGCGGGGCTTCCACAAAAACGGTATGCTTGCTCATGTCCGCTCCGCCTAAACGAGGGTGTATAAGGGGAATTCAAAGGAAACGGCCTGATGGGGGCAGCTGATGCGGCAGTTGCCGCAATGCCAGCACTCACGCTTGTATGCTTCGATGACGTGAGGCGTTTCGTCGTGTTCCTTATCCAGTTCCAGAATGTAGCCGGGGCAATCCTTCACGCAGCGGCCACACTTGACGCATTTCTTGGAATCAAAAACCGGAGGCATGTCGTTTCTCCTTGTGAAAGATGCGGGATCACTCCGTCCAGCCGAACTGGAACGCGCCGTCCTTGCGGGTGAGCACCAGCCCCTTGGCGAGTTCGGGGTCCTTTTCGGGATAATCGGAGAGCTGGTACATGCCCCGCCCGCTTTCCTTGCGCTGGAGACAGGCTTCCAGATGGGCCCGGCACAGTTCGAGCAGGTCGAACGCCTCGTGCAGGCGCATCAGCTCGTGGTTGTTGGTGGCTACGACGCGATCCGTGTAGCTTTCCACAAGGGCGAGCTTTTCGAGAGCGAGACGCATACCGGCCATGTTCCGGCGGTACTTGGCGTAGTAGTCCATGATCTGACGGATGGGATCTTCAAAGTCGTTGTACTTCAGAAGGTTGGTTCCCTTGCGCTCCCAAGGGGCGAGGATTCGGTCGTGTTCGGCCTGCGCTTCCGCGTCGTCGATGACGCCCATCTCGGTGGACGCCGCATCGTTCGCGGCATGGAACGCCGCCACGTAGCCGCAGCACATCGCGCCGGAGAAACTCGTAAAGTTGCTGCCCGCGAACAGGCCCTTCACCGTGGTTTCCAAGCGATCGTCGGCGAGGAGCATCCCGGAAACCGTCATTTCGGAAACTTCCACTTCCAACGGAGCCTTCTTGAACTCGATGCCGCGGGCCGCGCAGTAATCAAGGTAGGTTTCCTTGTCCGCGGGCATGAGCACGTACTGGAGGTGATGCACGTCCTCGTCGCTGAAGTGGGTCATATCCATATAGAACGGCGGACCGTTGCCCTCGACCTGTTCCTGCCACGTGCCCATGACCTGATTGCGGCGCTTGCCGTTTTCGCCCATCGGGTCATACTTGAACATGAACCGTTCGCCGAGCGCGTTGATTTCCTTGCCGCCCATGTTGTTGATGCCGTTCATGCCGGGCGCGCCCCAACCCTTGGGGATGAGCGTCGCGCGGCCGCTGATGTCGATATTGACCAGCGACGCGCCGATCTGCATGGGCAGGACGAAATAGCTGCCGGTGTTGTACGGCATATGCCAGCAGTTGTAGGGGTTGCCGGTGGAGTTGTTGGTCAGGCGCTGGGGGTGCCAGCCGAGGGAACAGATGGCGGTTTTGCATTCGATGGCGTACACTTCGCGGGTCAGGACGTTGAAGCCCATGCACCCCATGATGTGCCCGCCGCGCTCGAACAGGCGGGTGATGTGGAAGTCGTCGAGGATGTTGACGCCGGACTTGCGCACGCGGCGGGCCAGATGCCGCTTGATGGTCGTGCCGTTGGTGATGTGCAGCCACCACGCGCCGGGCTGGCCGAAGCCGACGGAACGATACCGCTTGCCGTCCTTGATCAGGAATTCCGTATCGACTTCCTCAAGGATTTTCACGCAAGGCTTGATGGCGTCGAACCACTGGTTGAGCTGGGCTTCGCGGTAGCCGAAAGCGGACTTCATGAAGAAGCCGACAAAGGCTTCGCGGGTGTCGTTGGGTTCGTCGGTGCCGAGCGCCGCCATGAAATGGTCGTTGCCGCCGCCGAGGCAGCCGGAGCTTTCCAGCCGCCCCTGCCCCACCATGAGCACGTCGGCCTTAAGTTCCGCCGCGCGCAGGGCTGCACCGACACCTGAAGCGCCGGTTCCGAGGATGAGCACGTCGGTCTTGATGCGCTTTCCCCAAGCTGTTTCTGTAACAAGCATGGTTTCTCCTTGGCTTCACTGAATAAAAAGGAAAGAAAAGGCCACTTATGCAACCGGAGTATCCGGTGTTTTCCTATTTCTTGTTCAGCAAAGGACATGCCAACGCATTATATTCGACTAGAGCTGATATTCTAATATGTTAGAGGAGAACACTCCACACAAAACGTCAATGAACAGAAAAATACATGATTCTATCAGAATATTTTCTGAATACAGAAATATTTCTGAAAAAATCCACCATCCGATAACCAAACACCATGCTCAAATGGCCTGATCTCCCGCCACAAGCACGATGAAGCCGCAAAAAAGATTCCATTCGGGCAAAGCGAATCTTTCTCTCTTGCGAAAAAACACCCAAACAAAAAGGGGAGCACGGCCAATCAATCGCCTGAACGAAAGGGAATCCGGCAATCCCGCTGCCCCTCCGCCTCTTCTGCCCACTGAAGGCCCCTTCCCCACCCCCACCGCACAACGCTGTGCGCGGACTGCAAAAACGGCCATCCGCGCACAACAACGTACGGGCACAAATAAAAAAGCCGCTCCCAAACGGGAAACGGCTTTTTCTCGCCCTCAACAGACGTTCTTGAAACAATGTGCCCTGCCCCAAAGCAAGAAATCAAGTCACAGGAGAAACCACGTTACGCTCTCAAGAAACGCCTTACGGAAGAACGACCACGAAAGGGCACCCCTTCCGGGGCCTTCTCCCCCGCATTCCTCAATCATACCGTAGAACGCTCATCCCCTGCAGCCGGGAAAGAATCAGATTCTCGCGGCGGACGTTGGGAAGTTCAGCTCCGGGCTGGAGGGAGGTGACGACGGCCCGCCCGATAATGTGCCGGCCTTCGCCGTTCCCGTCATCGGTACGAACGCCCCAGACGTTGTGGAACATAACGGGCTCGCCCTTGTACTCCCCTATATATAAGGTAATGTGCCCGCGCAGCCAGAGCAGCGTGGCGAACGGAACCCCTTCGTCCTTGATGATGCTTTCCTTACCCGAGGGGGACGCCTTCACGAAGCTGATGAACTGCCATGCCTTGGCCTGCGCCGATGAGTTGCGTGGCAGCCACACCCCAAAAGGGACGAAAAGATCCCTCATCGCCAGCGAGCAGTCCCGGTTGAACAGGTATCCGCCCCAGCCGTAGGGCTGCCCCATCATGCGGTTGCCGATCTCGGCCGCCGCCCTTGCCGTCAGGGGAATGGGCTTGCGCACCGCATCGGAGGGAGACACCCGCACGGGTACGGCCACGGCACGGCCCTGCGGATCACGCACAGGGACCAGCAGCCTCAGCGAGGATCCCGATCCGCCGGACAGAGGCAACATGGTCCCGAGGCTCCCCGTGGTAACATAACGGCCCAGCTCGTCCACCAGCGGGACGTCGTCACGGACGATGACCGCATACGTCCCGTTCTCGTAGCGCGAGCGGAACGGCGCGTCCGTCACAGCCGTATCCTCCGTGGGAACCCAGCCGGATACGAGCCCCGTCTCCACGAACACCCATGCGCCATCGGCGGAGGTATGCACGACAAGCAACGGCATCCCCACCGGAAGCGTGGAGTACATGAACATATCGAAGGGATACCCCTCCCCGGCCTCGGCAGGGTTCCCAAACCGGGGCTTATGGGTGGGCGCTTCGCGCAGCACCGTGGGCCGCACGGTAATCGCCTTGTCGAACCGGGACGGGTACGCATCCCGAGCGGCGTTCGCCGTCAGCTTGTCCCAATTCTCCTGCGTCCACGGCAACAGGTTTTCCGCCCATCCCCGCGCCTTGCTCCGCTTCTTCTGGCCGCCGAAAATGGCGAACGCCTCGGAGGCGGAAACGGAGGAGCGTACAGCCTCCCACGGGCCAAAGAACAGGCTGTTGAACCGGGCGTCCTGCCGGGCCTGCTCCGCAGCCGACATGAGGGGCTTGTCCGGATTGCCCTGCCGGGCATAGACCAGCAAATCCTGCGGCAACCGCCGCAAATCCGCAATGCTCCCTTTCGGGCCTT
>OBXD01000546.1_pt1 | contig 22173 bp, 10 predicted proteins | sample 1495381 | NCBI WGS metagenome assembly OBXD01 (sample SAMEA2580144, study PRJEB22360) | human gut metagenome | biome: human gut; feature: human-associated habitat; material: faeces | place: Denmark | collected 2008/2010 | reverse complement strand
ATCCACATATTGCCCACTCTTTTCAAAGCTATCCATCGGGCGGAAGAACGGTTCGTCGAGACGGGTGATAAAGCGGGTAGGATCTTTGGCGTCGAAGAGCGCTTGTCCGGCAGCATAAACATTGGCAGTATAACGTTTGTCACCTCTTCCTGAATGGTTCTTACCATTGTAAAGAAGGACGATTCCTTTCGGAGTGTAGATGGCCGGTGGTCCACATTCGGTGAGATGGCTGTCAAAGTAGCCGTCACGGGGAGAAAACAGCTTCTTCAGGGAGCCGTCAATGTTGACAATCGGAGTCCAATGGATTAAATCATCAGAAGTAGCCGCAAATACGTGTTCTTCGCCCCAGTACATAAAGTATTTTCCGTTGATTTTCTTGATAACCTGTTTGCCTTTGACAACCTCCGTCAGGATAGAGCCGGATTTACAGCCCAGATTAAAGAACTTTCCGTTGTATGCCGTGGCAAAAGCAGGCCCATGCTTTGTCCAATCTTTTAGATTGCGGGAGGTCGCTACTGCCAGCCGAGGCACATGGCGGTTCCATTGGGTGTACATCATTACATAAAGTCCGTCATCGGTTACAGCAATCCGTGGATCTTCACAGCCGCCGGGCCATTCCAATTCTTTTTGTGAATCGTCATCCGGATAGAATACAGGAGTCTTTTCCCGTTGGAAATGTGTGCCATCAGTAGAGGTTGCATAACCGAGGCGTGAAGTACGGCGTCCGATGCCGACCCCTGATTTATCCTCTGCACGGTATAACACGACAATCTCTCCATTGTAGATTGTAGCTGCCGGATTGAATGTATCATTCGATTCCCATGCAATGGAGTCTTTTGTGAGCGGACAATAAAATTGGGTGTTTTCGATGGGGGATATTACCGGATTTACGCTCTTCGGACGTTCGAAACCACCGAAAGCCCAATCGGGTAACTGGTTCTCTTTATGATTGGAAGACTGGCCGTTGGCAGCACAAGTCATCACTGTCGTAGCAAGTAAGAATAAAAAAGTTGATTTCATATTGTCTATATTATATGGGTTGTTTATTTTCAGGAGTCATATAACTCTCTACATATAAATTGAAAAATGGATAAAATGCTGTCATCTGTCACCTGATTGGATATAAATTATTGATCCTGAAAATATTACGGTGTGACAGCATGGTGTGATGGCAAGGTGACGGCATGGTGTGCTGTCACTTTGTCGAAAGCTGGGATTCTATTGTTTTTCTGCTATGAGGGTACTTGTTTCTCTATTCGGAGTTGTATTCGCTCATTATCATACTATTACAGGTGAGAGAAGGTTTCATTGCTTGAAACTTTAGTTTCATCAGTAGGAAACTTTAGTTTCATTGGTGAGAAACTTTAGTTTCTGTTGCTTGAAACTATGGTTTCAAAGGCTTGAAACTAAAGTTCTTCTGCCTTGAAACTATCTTGGAACCGTAAGTGTCAATGTTAGAAACAGTTATTCCGTAAGCAGGAATACAATAATTCCTGATATGAGCAATCGGCTACTCCATCGCTTGCATACCGGCACTGCCGGAGAGGGGGATGGATAAATCAAGGATTTTAGTTATATTCATGGTAATAATAACGGGTGAAGTTAATTTATTTCGGCAAAAAACTCAATGAGGCAGGCATTGTCGAGCAACCATTTATATGGTTCCTCCTTATGTCCCGACCAGTCTCTTCCCAATAGTCCGTTCTCATCCCTGTAGTTTTCCCAAGCATGAAGAACGTTGTTCACCATGGCATCTACATAAACCGGATTGTTGTCAATCTTGTACAGAGCTTTCAATCCCCTGAACAGAATCACATTAAACCAAGCCATATCTTTGTGTACTTTGATTACCGGATCTTTCTTGTCGGCTTGCGTACGGAAAAAAGCGTCTGTTCCTGCAGCTGTTTGTCCGGCATCACGCAGATATTGTTCGTCTCCTGTTTCCTCATAGAGCAACACGCCTGCCTGAATCATCTGCCCACTGTTGTAGGCATACTTCTCTTTGGACACTTTTCCTTTCAGGTTGACGTTATCCCAATAAAGATGGTCGTCGGGGTCACAAAGATGTTCCCTGGTCCAGGCATAGGTAGCCTTTGCTTTTTCCAGATACTTGGCATCTTTTGTCAATCGGTATAACTTGACACTGAGCACAGTTGACGGGGCATTCGAACAAGTGTGTTTTGCTTCCTTTTGCTGTTCGCACCAGAAAATACCTCCACCCAGTTCGTCAGTCCAGCCGCTGTAAATGTATTGATACAATGCGATGGCTTTTTCCAGATAAGTTGGGATGTGGGTGAGCTGGTAATAGTCGCAATAATCCAATGCAATCCAGATGTTGTCGTCATAATAACGTCCGTGCTGACCATATTTGGCCGGATATGACTGATAACAGGCTGGTTGGCGGCTGTTATCCCAATACTGTTCCATCCCCGGCAAGATTCTCTTTTCGAGTAATTTCTTGTACTTCTTGTTACCGGTAGCTTTGTACAACGCCACACAACCTGACATCATCCCGGAGTAAGGCCATAGAAAAGAGGCTTTCAGCGTTCCGTTCTGTTGCATTCCTCCAGCCAGATAAGTGATTTTCTGGTCGGGATTGACAGGATAAGTCTCTGTCAGTAATCCGTCCTTCGTCTGATAAAGATTCAATACATTGTGCAGAATCGAGTCGGCAATGGAAAGATAGCGATTGTTTTCCGGTGTCTTTCCCGTTGCGGACGTAAGGAAAAATAACATACAGGCTAGGGTGTATATATTTCTCATAGGAATATCAGGTTGTGTGGTGAAACTTTTCAGGTTATTTTTAACTAATAAAATTATTTCTGCCGACGTTCGTCAAACTCTAACTCTACCTTTACAGGAAAGTGATCGGAAGGAGTGCGGGCTTGATATGCTTTGATGTCGATTTCTTCCGGACAGTCTGTTGCATTTTTTTTGTCTCCGTTTCCTACGATGCTCCGGTAAGTATCTGTCAGTACGCCGTATCTTTTCACATGGAAAGACGGAGATACGAATACATGGTCGATACGGCTTTCTGTAAAGCTGTTCGGGTCGAAGTCATTGAAGGTTCCGTTGATAGCATAACGGAAATCGCATTTTTCGTAGGAATCGCACAGCACGCCTTTGCTTACAAAAGCATCGTATGACTGATGAGTCTGATCGACATTGAAGTCACCGGTCAGGATAGCCGGAAGATTCTTGCCTTTGCCCAGTTCCTTCATCTTCTCCTGTACAAGGAACGCACTTTCCACACGGGCTTTCTTCCCGATATGGTCCATGTGCAGGTTGAAGAACAGGAATTCGAAACCGGTATCTTTGCATTTGAAGTGTCCCCAACTGCAGATACGCGGTAGCACGGCATCCCAGCCTTTGCTCGGCACATCGGGAGTCTCCGACAGCCAGAAGTCGCCTTTCTCTACAAGATCGAACTTGTCGGTACGATAGAAGATTGCAGAATGTTCACCTTGATCTTTACCGTCGTCACGGCCCACACCGATATAGTCATAACCGGAAAGTGCTTCCTTCATGTCTTTCAGCTGATGAAGGAAACATTCCTGTGTGCCGAAAATATCGAAATCGTGGTATTGCACCATCTTGGCAATGACCGGATAACGTTGTCCCCAACCGTTTCCGCGAAGTGAATCGCTGCCGTTGGCATTTCTTAGGTTATAAGAGGCAACAGTAAAGGTGGTAGGCTGATAGTTACTCTGGCAATTGCAGAATACGATCGCAACAAGGGAAATTAGTAAAAGACTTTTCAGTTTCATGTTTTTATAGTTTGTTTGGTAGATAATTCATTGACCTCCAAAAGTACAATATTTTATTCAAATGAAAGAGAGTAAGGTACATCTTTTTCTGTGATTCCCCGCTGTTTATTGGGTACGGGGCTCATTTGGAATTGGATATTGGCACCTTTTGTCAGCTGGTCATGTGTAAGGAAATTGCGGGTTTGTGATTTCCCGTTCACCTTCATTTCTTTAATGTAGCGGTTGGCAAGCTGGTTGTTATCTGCTTTGATCGTAATGGTCTTTCCGTTTTCCAGATGTAACTTCGCTGATTTGAAGAGCGGAGTTCCTATGATATATTCATCTGTTCCCGGACAAACTGGATAGAAACCGAGTGCGGAGAATACATACCATGCGGAAGTTTGTCCGTTGTCTTCGTCGCCGCAATAGACGTCGGGACCGGCGGGGTATAGCTTGTTCATAATCTCACGTATCCAGTATTGGGCTTTCCAGGGTTCGCCTGAATAGTTGTAGAGATACACCATATGCTGAATAGGCTGGTTTCCGTGCGCATATTGCCCCATGTTCATCACTTGCATTTCACGCATCTCATGAATCATGCCGCGGCTCTCCATTCCCTGTCTGCCTGGAATGACGAAAACGGAATCCATCATCGTATTGAATTCTTTCTTGCCTCCCATCAGGTTGATAAGTCCTTGCGGATCGTGGAATACGCAGAAGCTCCAGTGCCAGCTGTTTCCTTCACAAAATTCACCGCTCCAGTCTACAGCGTCGAATTTCGGATTGAATACGCCTTTGTCGTTTTTACCTACCATCAGTTTGTGTTCCGGATGATAGACATTTTTATAGTTCAATGCGCGCTTCTTGTAAATATCGGTTTCGCTTTCCGGTTTACCGAGTTTCTTGCCTAATGTATAAATCGCCCAGTCGTTATATGCATATTCCAATGTACGTGCAACGTTTTGTCCTATGCCGATATTGTTGGCGACATATCCCAGTTGGTTGTAAGATTCGTAGCCGAGACGCCCCGAAGCAGTTCCGCTAAGATGTGCATTGGCTCCATGTTTCAATGCTTCCCAAAGAGTTTCGATGTCATACCCGCGCAACCCTTTGATGTAAGCGTCGGCCACTACGGAAGCCGAGTTGTTGCCCACCATGCAATCCCTGTGTCCCGGGCTGGCCCATTCCGGCAGGAAACCGCTTTCTTTGTAAGCATTCACCAGTCCCTCCTGCATCTTCTGATTCATTGACGGATACATCAGGTTGAGGAAAGGAAACAAGCAGCGGAACGTGTCCCAGAATCCGGTGTCGGTAAACATATAGCCGGGACGCACTTCGCCGTTGTAGGGGCTGTAATGCATGACTTGTCCCTTAGCGTCTATTTCGTAGAAACTGCGTGGAAAAAGCATCGAACGGTACAGGCAGGAATAAAATGTACGTAAATGATCAATGTTGTCATCTTCTACCTCTATCTTGCTCATTTCACGGTTCCAGACCTCTCTTCCGTTTGCTACCAGTTGGTCGAAACTGTTTTTGCCAAGCTCTTTGAGATTCAACTCCGCCTGTTCGGGACTGATAAAGGAGGAAGCAACACGTGCGTGTACAATTTCTCCTTTTTGGGTGGCGAACCCGATCACGGCACCTGTGTGGTTTCCTTTCGCTTCTGTTTCATTCGGAAGAATGTTATTTTCGGAAACTGCGGAAAGGAATGTGAACGGTTTGTCGAACTGAATCACAAAATAGTTTTTGAAGTTTTCCGGCACGCCACCGCTATTCTTGGTTGAATAGCCGATAATCTTGTTTTCTTCCGGAATCACTTTCACGTAAGATCCCTTGTCGAAAGCATCTACAATCACGTAGGCATTCTTTGTCTCCGGATATGTGAAACGGAACATGGCGGCACGCTCCGTAGGAGCAAGCTCGGTTGTTACATCGTGGTCGGCAAGATATACCTTATAATAATAAGGCTTGGCGACTTCCGCTTTGTGAGAGAACCAACTGGCACGTCGGTCTTGGTCGAATACCAGTCCGCCGGTGACAGGCATGATGGCAAACTGCCCGTAGTCGTTCATCCAGGGACTGGGCTGATGTGTTTGTTTGAATCCCCGGATTTTGTCGGCATCATACGTGTACGCCCAACCGTCTCCCATTTTACCGGTCTGCGGTGTCCAGAAATTCATTCCCCACGGCAATGCCGTAGCCGGATACGTGTTTCCGGTAGACAGTTCAAACTTGGATTGAGTGCCTACCAGTGTACTGACATAGTCTACCGGATTCTTAACGGCAGAAGATTGCAGGCTGTACAACACGGCACCTCCAAGAAATAGCAAGTGTTTAAATGAAAAAGGTGTTTTCATGAACCAATGAATTTATAGATTTGAAAATAATTTCTACGACGAAAATAGGGAGAAAAGGAATGCGCTTCTAGTAATAGGGAGTTTAAATCGTCTCTTGTCACTGAAATTAACTACTCTGGCACGGATATTTACTTATATCTCGGCCAAAAAAAAAGCTCGGAATGTTTTTTTGTTTACCTTTGTCATATAGCAAATCTAAGAATAATACACTATGGGGAAACAGTCGTTTTTTATTCTATTCTTTTTTCTTAATCTGTTGATACATAACGCTTATGCTTATAATTTGAAGCAAGTTGCAGATAAAGAATATATGTCTAATAGTTCGATTACATCTCTGTGCCAGGATGAACGTGGATTAATGTGGATCGGGACCTGCGACGGACTGAATATTTATGATGGACAAGAGATTGAGGAATTTAAGACCCGTGACAAGGAGGATTACTTATCTGGTAATCTGATTGACAATATTGTGTATACGGGTGAAGACATTTACTGGATTCAAACCTACTATGGGTTGAACCGTTTGAACCGGAAAAACAATACAATCACTCACTATAATGAATTTCAGAAACTCTTCTTTATGAATAAGGATAGTCATGGTAATCTGTTCATTATCCAGGATAGTAACTGCATTTATTATTATCATAAAAAAGAAGGCGTCTTCAAGAAAATCAATATCACGGGAATTCCGATTTCCGATATCGTAAACTTCTTTATCGACGGTAATAACCGGATGTGGGTAGTCATGAAAGGATACAACCGTTGTTATGACATACAGCAGGAAGCCACATCGGGAGATATCACCCTGTTACCCCAAAAAACGAATCTGATTTATCAGACCTCCTTGATCTATTGTTTCAATGACGAGCAATCTCTTTATTACATAGACAAGGAATTTAATTTTTATGCTTTCCATATTCCGACCCAGAAGAATGAATTTATTGCCAATCTGGGTAAGGAAATACAGGAACGTGGCAAAATCTCTTCCATCGTTCATTATCATAACAGCTATTTTGTGGGCTTTTTGATGGATGGTATTCTGCTGTTGGAGAAACAGAAGGAAACGAATCATTATCAAATTCAGCCGTTGCCAATCAACAGCGGTGTATTCTGTCTCAAGAAGGACCGTTTTCAGGATGTTGTTTGGATTGGTACAGACGGGCAAGGTGTTTATCTTTATTCGAACCCGCTTTATTCTATCAAATCAATGGTGCTTAGCAATTACACCGAGAAAATAGAACGCCCCGTGCGTGCCATCTATCTTGATGATGAACGTACTTTTTGGGTGGGAACCAAAGGAAACGGAATTCTTAAAATCTATGATTACGAATTCGATAAAAACATCTCTGACTGCCGATCAGAGGTGTTGACTACCTCTAATAGTGCTTTGAGTAGTAATGCCGTTTATTGTTTTGCCAAAAGCCACCGGAATTTGCTTTGGATAGGAGACGAAGAAGGATTAACTTATTATTCATATCGGGAAAAACGTATCAAGAGTATACCAATACGGATCGGCAACGAAGATTTCAAATACATCCATGACATTTACGAAACAGCAGATTCCGAACTGTGGCTGGCGAGTGTCGGCATGGGAGTGGTGAAGGCTCGTATTGCCGGAACACCGGACAATCCGGTGATTGTGGATGCGCAACGTTACATCATTAATGATGGCGAACTGGGATCGAACTATTTCTTTACTATTTATGCGGAGAATGAAACCAACCTGTTGTTTGGTAATAAAGGATATGGGGTGTTCCGCTATAACGAAACGACGAACGGCCTGGAACCGGTGTCTACTCACAAATACGAAAACATGACCCTGAATAATATTCTCGCCATCAGTAAAGACAGCAGCAATAACTATCTTTTTGGAACGAGCTACGGATTGATAAAGTACACTTCGGAAACTTCTTATCAGCTCTTCAATGCCAAGAATGGTTTCCTGAATAATACCATTCATGCAATTCTTAGAAACTCGTCCGACAATTTCTGGTTGAGCACCAATCTCGGATTAATCAATTTCGATACGAAACGGAATGTCTTTCGTTCGTATGGTTTCGGAGATGGTTTAAAGGTGGTAGAGTTTAGTGACGGTGCCGCTTTTCGGGATTCCCGGACTGGTACTCTGTTCTTTGGAGGAATCAATGGAGTCGTAGCTATCCGGGCGGATGGCCGTCCGGAGCAGCTTTATATGCCTCCTGTTTATTTTGATAAGCTGTCTATCTTCGGTGAACAATACAATCTGGGAGAATTTCTCACCCGGAAAAAAGAAGCTGAAGTCTTGAATTTACAGTATGACCAGAATTTCTTTTCTGTTTCATTTGCTTCTGTGGATTATCTGAATGGTAATAACTGTACCTATTTCTATAAACTGAAAGGATTGAGTGACCAATGGGTAAACAATGGTTCGGAAAGCGGAGTCTCTTTTACGAATATGGCTCCTGGTGAATATACCTTACTGGTGAAATATTACAATAGTGTCTTTGATAAAGAGAGTGATGTCTATTCCCTGGTCATTCGTATAGGCGATCCGTGGTATGCTTCCTGGTGGGCTTATTTGATTTATGCCTTCTGTCTGCTTTTACTGGCAGCCTTACTGATACGTTCTTTTATACTGCGCTCCAAACGTAAAAAGCAGGAATTGCTGAACGAGATAGAGAAACGCCATCAAAAGAATGTCTTTGAGTCCAAACTTCGTTTCTTTACTAATATCGCACATGAGTTTTGTACTCCGCTGACTTTGATTTATGGTCCTTGCGGACGAATCCTTTCATCGAAGGGACTTAGTAAATTTGTCGTGGACTACGTACAGATGATTCAGACGAATGCGGAGCGTCTCAACAACCTGATTCATGAGTTGATTGAATTCCGTCGGATTGAAACAGGAAACAGGGAAGTACGGATTGAGTCATTGAATGTGTCTTCTATTGTGAAAGGAATAGCCAAAACGTTTGTCGAAATGGCTAAATCCAGAAACATCACTTTCTTGAGCAAGATACCCGAACAGGTGATGTGGAACTCGGACAAGGGATTTCTGAATACGATTATTATTAATCTGATTTCTAATGCCTTTAAATATACTCCCGACGGACAGAGTATCAAGATTGAAGTGGATACGAGTGGGGAAAACATGCTGACTCTTCGTGTAGCAAATGAAGGAAGTACCATCAAGGAAAAGGATTTCCAGTATATTTTTAACCGGTATGCCATTTTGGATAATTTCGAGAATCAGGATGAAAAGAACTTTTCCCGGAACGGACTGGGACTAGCCATCTCTTATAATATGGCAAAGTTACTGAATGGTACGTTGAAAGTGGAAAATACTCCTGATGGATGGGTGATGTTTACATTAACCTTGCCAGTTATGGAGCAGACTACCGGAGTGGCGGAAGCAAAGCGGCTCACGGCGGAATACATCCCTAAGATAGATACTCAATCGATACTGAAACTTCCACAGTATGAGTTTGACAAGATGCGTCCCACGCTTTTGGTGGTTGATGATGAAATCGAGATGTTATGGTTTATTGGAGAAATATTTTCCGGCGATTTTAATGTAATAACCTTGCAAGATCCCGAGCGGCTGGATCAGGTGATGAATGAGGTTTATCCGAATGTGATTATCTGTGATGTCATGATGCCGGGAATGGGTGGCATTGAACTGACCAGGCGGATCAAATCGGTGAAAGAGACGGCGCATATTCCTATTATTGTGGTTTCCGGACGGCACGAGATGGAACAACAGATGGAGGCTCTTTCTGCCGGTGCGGAAATGTATATCACGAAACCGTTTAGTGCGGAGTACCTTCGTATTTCTGTCTGTCAGGTGATGGAACGGAAAGAGGTGTTGAAGAATTATTTCAGTTCACCGATCAGTTCTTTCGAGAAGTCGGACGGGAAGTTGACACATAAAGAGTCGAAAAAGTTCCTCCAGTCAGTTTTGAAGATCATCAATGATAATATAACGAACAAAGATTTAACTCCGCGTTATATTGCCGACCGGTTGGCGATCAGTCCCCGAAGTCTTTATCGGAAGATGGAAGAAATCGGAGAGGATAGTCCGACGGATTTGATAAAGGAGTGCCGTTTGCATATTGCGAAAGATTTATTGCTCACGACCAAAAAGACGATTGATGAAATTGTGTTTGATTCGGGATTCTCGAACAAAGTTACTTTCTTTAAGGTGTTCCGTGAAAAGTATGAATGTACGCCAAAAGAGTTTCGGATGAAACATTTGGAAGAGGTTCAGCAGTAGCCTGTGGCGGGAATTTTTAAAGAAAAAGAAGAAGTAAATATCCGTGTTAATGTAGTAAATATCCGTGCCAAAAGGTAAAAAAAAGCAGTTAATTTTCTTTTGGTAGAGTTTAGTGATTTTATCTTTGTCTCATCGAAGTTTTAAGTAGATAAACTCGAAAAGTATTAATTTATTAATCTTTAATCTAATGAAAAGGAAACTTAGTTTTTTATTTCTTTCAGCATTGACTATCCCATTTTTTATGGTATCGTGCAGTGATGATAAAGAAGAACAGGAAGTGAAACCGGCAACAGATCTGGTTGTCGATAATAATTCGGTGACACTGCTACAAGGAGATGAGACTACGGTAAGTATCACTTCCGGTAATGGAGATTATTATGTGAAGCCATTTGATGAAAATGTGGCGACGGCTACAATCAATGGTAATAAGGTGACTATTAAAGCTACCGAAAATAGTCAGTTGGAGGAAAATAACCGTACGGAAACCACTATATTAATAGTAGATGGGCGTAAGAAAGTGGCTAGAGTGCTGGTTCGGGTAGCAAAACTTTGGGATTTGACGGTAGATGCACCGGAAGAAGGGTTTGACCTCTTTATCGGTGAAAAGAGACTGGTGAAGATTTTGACCGGTAACGGAGATTACCAGATTTCCATACCGGAAGGTGCTGATAAGTTTCTGGAAGTGGGCGAACTATCGGGACAGGTTATTCCGTTGACTGCCAAGTTCGAGACTGGAGATGATCCGGTAAATGTTACGATAACAGATAAGAAAGGCAAAACGATCATCCTTCCTGTGGTAGTGAACATCGTGGATCTGACACTGAAAAGTAATGAAGCCATTTTTGTCGAACCGGATGCCGAATCTCAATATATATCTATAGAGAAAGGTAATGGTGGCTATAGTTTTACTTATCAGGTAGGAGATGGTGAGCCTACTACGGATGCAACGATTGTGGAGGCCACTGAAAAAGAGAATCTGATTACCTTGAAACCCAAAGCCAGAGGTGATGTGAAAGTGATTGTGACAGACCAAAAAGGTTCCATGGAGGAGATTGCGGTGAAAGTGAATCCGTATAACCTTAAATTGGAAAATGAAGCAACTTCTTTAATTATTGGTGGCTATGAGGCATCTACAGAAATTGCCATCACCAGAGGAAATGGCGATTATAAGTTGGCACAACTCACAGATGATAATAAAACCTATTTGAAAACCGCTGAATTGATTACGGAAGACGGGGCTACCAAGTTAAAACTAACAGGAAAGAAGCTTGGAACTACTACACTGGAACTGTCTGATGCGGCAGGTCAGAAATAGACTTTACCAGTTTATGTGAATCCGGTATGTTATCGTTTGGAATATGACGTATGCTTTAAAATTGATATTAAGAAGTATGCGGAATCACATTCAGAGGTGAAAAGTATGAATCAGCTTACTCTTGAGGTTGTTTTCTATCCGACTTATACTCGTTCTTTGCAATCGTTTATAGGTTTGGAAAGTGTATTCCTGCTTCGTGCAGAAGCTAAGGATGTGAATCCGCGTTTTGAAATAGCCACTAAAATTAATGGTAAGAGTGACCCCCGTTTCCGTAGTCAGCAGACTATTTATTGTGATGATCCGGAAGGTGGACGTAAGACTCCGGGTAAATGGTATCATATAGCCATTGTATATGATGGAACGAAATCAAGTACAAAAGAGGCTTATAAAATGTATATAAACGGAGTGAGAGAAACGTTGACTCCTGCAGATAACTCTTATGAAGATTGTGCCCCTAATTCATCTCTCAATCTGACAGATGTAGGTGGAAATGATAAGGCGTTGTTGATAGGACGTTCCGGAGATTCATATCGGGTAGGATATTGCAAAGTTTATCAGGCACGGATGTGGAAGAGAGCGTTGGACGAAAGTGAAATTAAAGCGAATATGTGCAAAATCCTTAATGCAGAAGAACACTCTGACTTGATGGGATATTGGGTATTCTCGAAAGGTGTCGGAGGTTCTACAGTTTTTGAAAATTGGGGAAATGGCGGTAGCGGATTGGATGCGCAAGTTTGTTTGCAGAATATAAGCGAAAATAAACCAGCTTGGGGAGCGGAACTTCCTGCAACTTATAATGGAGATAAGAGCCGCTTTGAACCAATTGGATGTCCTCATTCATACTAAAACTAGGAATATAATATGAGAAACAATATGATAACAAAGAAACTAATCAAATTTGCCCTGCTGTTTTTTCTTATCGGACTGACGGCCTGTGACAATAAACTGAATCCGGGCTTTGATCCGGATGATTATGAACCGATTGTTCCGCCTGAACCTGTCAGAACAATGGATGCAATGGCTAGCGGTGAGCGGGTAGTACTTTCGGGTGCTTCGTTAACGGATATTATCTTAAAATGGACGCCTACCGAGAAGCACGGAAATACTGTATATCGTTATGAAGTATTGATTGATACGATCGGGGGCGACTTTACCAAACCGGTAGAAACTTTTTTTTCGGATAATAATGGGCTGGAATCACAGCTGACTTTTACCCATTATCAGGCAAATACAATAGGTAAACTGGCTAAGTTCCGTTGCAATACCAACGGCACACTGCGTTGGAAGGTACGTGCTTATTGCGGATTGGATCAGGCTCTTAGTAGTTTGGAAGGCTATTTCGTAATTTTTATGATGGACGGCATCGATGATATGCCTTCTGAAAACGAGCCGGTTTATATCACTGGAGCAGGTACAGAAGATGATGGCGATGAAGCGGAAGCGCAGCAGATGCTTCGTCAGAATGAGGGAATTTATCAGACATTTACTCAATTGAAAGCTGATCAGCCATTTGTCTTTACATCTACTGTTGAAGGTCGCAAGTGCTATTATTATGTAGATGATAACGGAGTGTTGCGTGAACGTAATGACGGTGAAGATTATACAATTACGGTTCCTCAATCAGGCATCTACCGGATTACTATCAATATGGGTGAGCAGACAATCAGTTATGATGAAATAGGAGAGGTGTATCTTTATAACCATTCAGGCGGGTATAGACAGAACTTCAACTATCTGGGATATGGCAAATGGGGTGTGAAGAATTATACTGCCCGGAAACAAACGGAAAGTTGGGCAGGAAGCGGTGAAACCCGTCATAGCTTTAAGATGGAGATCAACGGAACAACCTACCGTTGGGGACATAAGGAGAAAGATAAAGGGCAACCGAATCTGACTACCGACAACAGCTATTATAATTTATATCAACTGGCATTGGGCACAGATCCATGGGATTACAGTTTCCGTTTTTGCGACGAGTTACTGCAATGGGGCGAAAAGCAGGGAAATGTCTATTATTATGCTACGGTGAAAACCGATGTGACCCTCTATTTCAATGCAGAGTTTGGAACGTATACCCACCGTTGGGTAGCTTCGGAAACGAATGAAGATTAAAACTGAATAATAATATGAAGAACTATATAGTATCATTATCAAAAAGAGCTTTGCTATTAAGCGGTGCACTGGCAATATTTACAGCTTGTGACGACGGCGATTTGGGAGATATCTACAAGGGCAATTCGTCTGGCGAATATGTGTCGGATGTGAACTGGACAGATGCAGCCGACAAAAGTACGGGAACTTATATCAAATATTTCTATGAGAATGCCAGCGGACGGGATACCTTTTGCGGAAGCATTTACTGGGAAAAACCGAATACACCGGAAACCGGAGAACCGGCAAGCACAGGCGGTAGCGGTGGATGGTCGCAGGGACATGCATTGGATATCGTGATCGATGCTTATATCCGTCATGCAAACAATCCCGAATATCAGGCTCATTTGTATGAAAACATCATGAAACCTTTCCTGCCGGCTTTTGATGACTGGAATGAACATTGCGGTTATGGTGGCAAAGACTTCTGGAATAACTTCTATGATGATATGGAATGGATGGCACTGTCTTGTCTGCGGGTTTATGAGTTGACTGGCGATCAGGATTATTACAGTGCGTTGATGAAGATGTGGAACCATATTAAGGGAGCGAAGAATGACTATAAAGGGGTAGGAGGAATGGCATGGAAAACGGATGCGCCGGCTTCACGTATGTCTTGTTCTAATGGTCCCGGTTGCCTTCTGGCTATGAAATTGTATCAGCTTACCGTTAAAGAGGCTAAAGACGGCTGGGAAGAGCAGGCTGCTTATTACCTGAACTTCGCCAAAGAGGTATATAACTGGATGACGGCTTATCTGTGTGATATTTCCACCGGACAGGTATATGATAATCTTAGTATTAAAGATGACGGTACACCGGGAGATCCTGATAAAGTAGCCTTGTCTTATAATCAAGGAACATTTATGGCGGCTGCTCTGGAGTTGTACAACGCTACCGGTGAGGATGAATATCTTCGTAATGCAGTTGCTTTCGGCTCTTACCAGGTGAATAAGAAAATGGATTCCAACTATCCGGTATTCAGTGGTGAAGGAAATTCGGGAGATAATCTTTTATTCCGTGGAATATTTGTCCGTTACTTTTTGGATATGGTGAAACAGCCGACTAGCAGCCTTTATCCGGAAAAGACCAAGAATAAGTTTATTGCTGCATTGCGCAGCTGTTCTGATGTGCTTTGGACGTTGGCTCATCCCGAAGGCTATTATGTGTGGGAGTACGACTGGGCAAAAGCACCGGTCTTCGGTAATCGCGACAACAGGGAAGATCGTCTGACAATCTCCTTGAATGCGGAAGTCCCGGGAGCAACAATGATTGAAATCCGTGCCCGTTATGAAGACTGGGTGCAAGGTAAAGCAACGGAAAAAGCCAACTGGGTCGGACCGGATTTCGGTAAGAAAGCAGAGGAATAAGATTGATTTATTACACATAGAAAATCGAAAAGAAAGATGATACATATAAAAAGAAATATTTGTCTGGTGGCTGTTTCTTGCACTCTTCTTGCAGGTATACCTTTGCAGGGGGTGGCGCAAACGGGAAGAACGGCAAAGGTGCAGGCCACACAAAGCAATAAGATAACAGTGTCGGGTACGGTATTGGACAAGACGACAAATGACCCGTTGATCGGTGTGTCTGTTGTCGTGAAAGGAGTGGCCAATGCAGGTACGATTACGGATATGGATGGTAAGTTTACATTGAAACTGCCGTATTCAGAAGCTCCGTTGGTGTTTTCCTATCTGGGTTACCAGCCGCAGGAAATTGTTCCCGGTGCAAAGAAGGAACTGACTGTCTTACTACAGGAAGATACGAAAGCCCTGCAGGAAGTGGTTGTGGTAGGTTATACCAAACAACGTAAAGAAACCATGATCGGTTCTGTTGCTACCATTACGACAAAAGATTTGACGCAGAGTCCTACGGCTAATATCAACAATGCACTTGCCGGACGTCTGCCTGGTTTGATTGTAAACCAGTATGCGGGTGGTGAACCGGGTGTTGACCAAAGTGAATTGTTTATCCGTGGTAAGGCAACTTACGGTAATCAAAGTGCTATTGTCATTGTCGATGGAATCGAACGTGACATGAGTTACCTCGCACCAGATGAAATTGAAACATTCACTATTCTGAAAGATGCTTCCGCTACTGCCGCTTATGGTATCCGTGGTGCAAATGGTGTAATCGTTATTACCACCAAACGTGGTAAAGCAGCGGAAAAGGCAACCGTGAATCTGAAAGCCTCTATCGGTATTAACCAGCCGATCGGTTTCCCCGAATATTTAGGTTCTGCCGATTATGCAACCTTATATAATGAGGCCAGATTGAACGATGCCAAGATGACGGGTGCAGACATCAGCAGTTTGAACCTCTTCTCTCAACAGGCGATTGATAACTTCCGCCGCGCCAAAGGAGATAACTCCGATGGCTTGGGATATGACTGGGATTATTATGATTTTGCCTTTAAACCGGGCTTGCAGGAAGATGTAAGCCTCTCCATCCGTGGAGGTACGGACAAGGTACGTTATTATGTATTGGCTAATTACTTCTCACAAGGAGGTAACTACAAATATGCGAATGCTGGTGAATATGACTCACAGACCAAATTCACCCGTTACAACTTTCGTTCAAACATTGATATTAACATTAATCGTTATTTGAGTACCCGTCTGGACTTGGGAGCCCGTATTACTGACCGTAATGCACCGGGTACAACGGCTAGTCGCCTGATGACCATCTGTGCAACTCAACCTCCCTATCTGCCCATTTTGGTGGAAGAAAACTCGCATCCGCAGAATGAGGAATATATTCAGCAGAATCCTCGTGGAATGCTTTATGGTGACAACATCTATCGCTACAATCTTTTGGGTGAATTGAGCCGTACGGGTTATTTGAATGAGAAGAATACTTATCTGAACGGTAGTTTTGCGATGAATCTGGATATGGGATTTCTGACGAAAGGATTAAAGGCGGAACTGATGTTTTCTTATGATGCTTCCGAAGGACGATGGATTAACCGCAAACTGGATACTTACAAGGATGGATATCGTGAATATCCGAAGTATGCAACGTTTATGCCGATTGAAGGTTCAGATGCTTATATGACTGGCGGCCATTATACCGGTGCTTATAAAACAGGTAACAAGTATGATATTGACCAGACTATCGGTAACGGATTCAGTCATAATGCTTCTGATGGACGTACTTATATACAAGCACGTTTGGATTACAACCGTTTGTTTAGCGATCGTCACGAAGTGACAGCCATGTTATTGGCAAACCGTGGTAATCGTACCGTTAACAATGAGCTGGCTTATCATAGCCAAGGTATCACCGGGCGCTTTGCTTATTATTATAATCAGAAGTATCTGATGGAATTCAATTTCGGTTACAATGGTTCCGAGAATTTCGCTCCGGGCAAACGTTACGGATTCTTCCCCGCGGGTTCAATCGGTTGGGTAGTCTCAGAAGAAGAATTTATGAAAAAAGCTTCCTGGGTTGATTTCCTGAAAGTAAGAGCTTCTTATGGTTTGGTAGGTAGTGACAATGTCAGCAGCCGTTTCCCTTATCTGGCTTTCTATGGTGGTGGTAGCGGTTATGATTTCGGTAATAACTTTGGTACAAATGTAGGCGGTAATTCCGAAGGTAATCTGGCTAATGCAAGTTTGACTTGGGAGAAAGCTCGTAAACTGAATGTCGGTATTGATTTTACTACCCTGAATCAAAGGTTGGCATTGACGATAGATGCATTTTATGAATATCGTTTTGACATTATTACGGATATGAACGGTGACGGTATCATGGGATATCCGGACATTGTAGGTAAGGATGCGGCTTTACAGAATCTGGGTGAAGTAAGCAACCGCGGTGTGGATATCGAATTGAGCTGGAACGATAAGATTGGAAAGGATTTCCGTTACTATATCCGTCCGAACCTGACTTTCTCCCGCAACCGTCTGGAATATAAAGCGGAAGTTGCCCGTAAGAATTCCTGGCGTAAAGAGACCGGTAAACGTTTATACGAAAACTTCGTCTATGTGTTCGATCATTTTGTAGCCGATCAGGAAGAAGCTGACCGCCTGAACAAAATCGGTTATCAGCCGTGGGGACAATTAATTCCGGGAGATGTTGTTTATAAGGATTTGGATCGTAACGGAGTGATTGATGATGAAGACCGTACGGCAATGGGAAATCCGCGTAGTCCGGAACTGATGTTCGGTATTCCTTTCGGTTTCCAGTATAAGAACTTTGATTTTAGTGTATTATTGCAAGGTGCGACAAAATCATCTATTCTGTTGAATGGGGCTGCTGTATTTGACTTCCCGCAATTTGAACAGGATAAGATCGGACGTGTGAAGAAAATGCATCTGGACCGTTGGACACCAGAAACGGCTGCTACTGCCAAATATCCGGCATTACATTATGGAACACATGATAACAACAAGAATGGAAACAGCAGTTTGTTTTTGTATGATGCTTCATACCTGCGTCTTAAGAATGTGGAAATTGGTTACAATGTATCGCCCAAATTATTACGTAAATTCCATGTGCAACAGGCACGTATCTATGTGCAAGGTCTGAATCTGTTGACTTTTGATAAACTGGGTGATGTGGATATCGATCCGGAAACGAAATCCGGAGACGGAGCTTCCTGGTATCCTATTCAAAAGGTATTCAATTTTGGTATTGATATTACATTCTAAATAAGATAGAAATATGAAAAAGTTATATAGATTTTTAGCAATTGCTTTATTGGTCCTGCCTTTGGTCTTTACTTCCTGTAGCGATTACCTGGACCGGGACGATGATGATAATATTACGGAAGCGGACGTTTTTGCCCGTTACGAAAAAGTGAACGGACTGGTTTCCGACGTATATGCGGCTGCAAAGAAAGCAGACCGTCCGTTGGTATTCTTCGAACACTTCAGCAACAGTGCCATTACGGACGAATGTGAAGGAACCAACGTAGAGGGAAACATAACGAATAACTTCAATAACGGCGCTTGGAACCCGAACTCTTTGCCCGGTAGTTTTGGACAATATTGGGAGGCTCTTTATGAAGGAATCCGTAAAGCGAATCTGATTATAGAAAATGTACAAAAATATAACACTCCTGATAATCCTCAACAGGATGGTGATCTTCGTAACCGTATCGGTGAAATGTATTTCATGCGTGGTTATTTCCACATGTTGTTAATGCGTATGTATGGCGAAGCTCCTTATATTGATCGTGTGATTAATGCCGGAGATAATATGGACTTCAAGAAAGAGTCTGTTCATTCGATGGTCGAGAAGATTGTGACGGATGCGCAAACAGCTTATGGCATGGTTCCCAATAAATATGTGAAAACTTCTGAGAATTTCGGTCGTGTGGATAAGGGAGCCTGTCTGGGATTGATTTCTTTTGTTCGCTGGGTAGCAGCTACTCCGTTGTGGAATGGTGCTTCTCAATATGGATATAACCTGCGTCGTGTGTTCGAAGATGAGTATGCTTACGATGCTACTCGTTGGAGAAAAGCAAAAGAAGCGGCCAAAGCCGTTTTGGATTTCGAAGTCGGTGGCACCAAGCGTTATTCTCTCTATACGAAACATGACGCAAATGATTTCAAGGATCCGGCTGACGGTAATCTGAATGACAGCCGTGTATATGCTCGTTTGTGGGATATGTTTTATGATATGGATGCCTTTGCCAATGAGTATGTGTTCTTTATGACGAAGAGCAAGGATCAGGCATGGCAGGGAGATATTTATCCGCCTAGCCGTGAGGGAAGTTCGCGACAGCAACCGGTGCAGGAACAAGTGGATGAATATGAATATATCGTAGGTGATTATGGTTATCCGGTGTATTCGGCAGAAGCCCGTAAAGGTGGCTATGACGATGCTAATCCGTATGTGAAAGGTACTCGTGACCCGCGTTTCTATCGCGACGTAATTTATCACGGAGCTCCTTACCGTAATAATAAGAACGAGTCGAAAACGATCAATACCGCGAGTGGTTCCGATAAGATTGGTGCTACCAATGCAACTACTACTGGTTATTATTTACGTAAATTCCAACAGGAGTCATGGAACAAATCCGGTAATTTCAGTATCAATGCGCCCGCCATCTGGCGTCTTCCGGAGTTTATATATATTTATGCGGAGGCTTGTAATGAATTGGGAGAGGATATTGATGAAGCTTATAAATTGGTGAATACGGTTCGTGAACGTTCTTTTATGAAACCGATGCCGCCGGAAGTAAAAACGAATCAGCAGTTGATGCGTGAATACATTCAGCGCGAACGTCGCGTGGAACTCTTTTATGAGGGAAAACGTCCGTGGACTTGCCGTTTGTATTTGGAGCCGACAAGTAAGGAAGAACTGGCAAAGGAAAGCCTTTGGAAATCTAGTGGAAGCGACAACTCAAAACGTACACAGAAATACTGGGCTGCCAATAACGGTGCATTGCCTCGTTGCCAGCGAATGATTAACGGAATGCGTCCGGTACAGGATGAGAATGGAGCGATTACGGTTGACGGTGTGAAATATAGAATGGAGCGTTTCTGCGTGGAAGAACGTACTTTCTCTATTCAGCATTATCTGTTCCCGATTCGCCAGAGTGAGTTGCAGAAGACACCGACCATTGAACAAAATCCCGGATGGTAAACCGGTAGGAATGTATAACTTTAAAAAGAAAATCAGATGAAACGAATCTATACATATATGTGTCTGTTGCTTTTGTCGGTATTATCGTTTGCCGTTATAGGTTGTGATGACGATGATGATGACGATGTGGCTAAAGACTTGATAGAGTTGATTGTGAATAAACCGGTGATACGTATCGGGCAGAATGAGGAAGCCAAAGTGAATGTAGTGGTTGGAAACGGAAACTATACCGTGAGAAGTTTCAACACTGCCATTGCAACGGCTACTGTTTCCGGTGAATTGATAACTGTAAAAAGTGGCTCACAGAATGGAGCCACTACCATCGAAGTAATGGATGGAGAAGGAGTAGCTGCCAATATCTCTGTGAATGTAGGTGTATTTGAACTGGAAGTGAATGAGCCGGAGGTGATCTTGGAAGTTTCCGGTGAAAAGCAGTTGATTGTCAGCATGGGGAATTTTTCCAGCAATGATGAATTATCTTATGAGGTGGAGGATGAAACGGTTGTCAGCATGGTCAATACAGACCAGTTCCGTCCTTTCTATACTTTGACAGGCTTGAAGAACGGACATACAACAGTGACTTTTACAGACCATAAAGGAAAACAGGCAGTGGTTCAGGTGACGGTAAATCCGATTTCTATTGATGTCTCCAATCTGACACCGAGAGTGGGAGTCAACAATAAGATCATGATTACGGTAGAAAAAGGAAACGGAGGTTATAGTCTGACAGCAGAGAATGAAGAGATTGTAGCTATTCAGCAGGTGGATGACACTCGTTTCAATTTAATAGGTAAAAAAGCGGGTATCACTACCGTGTTTGTCAGAGACGAAGCGGAGCAGGAATTAAGTCTGACTGTAACGGTGGTACAGGCAGATAAAGTAGCGAACCTGGGTAGCGGTAATTACTTTAAAGTACCGTTTGAATATAATGGTACGGCAGATGAATCGCTAAAGAATTTGAGTACGATCACGTTTGAAGCCCGTTTCAACATAGAGTCGTTGAATGGAGATGACAATGGAAATGCCCGGATTAATACAGTGATGGGTATAGAGAAGAAATTCCTGCTGCGTGTCGATGTGCATAAAGGAGGAAGCAATAATGAGGAACGTTTCCTTCAGCTTGCTGCAGATGATAAAGGCAGTATCCGCTATGAAGGTTCTACCAAGATAGAAACTAATAAATGGTATGATGTGGCTGTGGTATTGGATAATAGTAAGAGCGGAAGTGAACGGATTGCATTGTATGTAAATGGTGCCAAAGAAACGCTTCAATTATCAAACGGTACGCCGGATGATTTGAAAGAGATCAATCTTACTTCTGATTTCTACATCGGACAGTCTGATGGTAAACGCCGGTTGAACGGAGCTATCAGTTATGCCCGTATTTGGACAAAAGCCTTATCGGAACAACAAATTTCCGAGCAGAGCGGCAAGTTGTTGAGTGAGGATAAGGATGGAATGGTAGCTAATTGGTTGTTCAATAATGGAAATGGCAATACTAAGACATTTGTGTCTTTGGTAGGAAAGAGTTTTGAAGCAGAGGCGGCAAATATCGTTTCAAGTTGGAAAGCAGATCCGATATTGGAATAAAAATAAAAAAAGCCATCCCCGGAATAGACGAAAGTAGGGATGGCTTTTTTTGTAGTGTGCTTACTATTGTTCAGCAGACTATGTCCTGCTTGTTGTTGGCAAGGTTATTCCTTGACAGGCTCAGCCGGTTTGTCTTTAGATGCAGTGTCTGTGACAACTGTATCATTGACA
>OBXD01000532.1_pt1 | contig 22767 bp, 25 predicted proteins | sample 1495381 | NCBI WGS metagenome assembly OBXD01 (sample SAMEA2580144, study PRJEB22360) | human gut metagenome | biome: human gut; feature: human-associated habitat; material: faeces | place: Denmark | collected 2008/2010 | reverse complement strand
GCGGGAGTAACTCAGTGGTAGAGTGCAACCTTGCCAAGGTTGAAGTCGCGGGTTCAAATCCCGTCTCCCGCTCCATTTTTCTTTACACCGCATTGCGGGAGTAACTCAGCGGTAGAGTGTCAGCTTCCCAAGCTGAAGGTCGCGGGTTCAAATCCCGTTTCCCGCTCCAGGAATCTCAAGGGGTTACATCGTACGATGTAACCCCTTTTCTTATGCGGCGTTGCCGCTGTGCCACCAATGGTCCTTTTCCGAACCTCGATCAGCCACCCGGCGAAATCCCCAAACCGGAACATCTCCATGGCGTCAGGCCTCGGCTCTCCCTTGTACAGCGGGCGTTGCAGGGTGAAACAGGAAACCCCTTTCCAGTTTATGGCGGAGGCTTCCATACGCGGAAATGCTGGCCAAAAAGGCCAACATCACCATAGGCTCCGCCGAAAAACGGACTTGTGCATCACGTTTCCGCACACGGTATTTTTTGCCGCACCCCGGCCCGTACGGGGCGCTCCCCGCTCTCCGAGTATGTATTGGAAATCATGGTTATTGTGCATCAAACGCAATGAGACTGTGTTTACCCCCTTTTTGATATTTTTACCTACAGGAACATCATGACCGCATCGTTTACAGAACTGGGATTGTCCCAGGAACTCTTGAAAGCTGTTGAAGATTTAGGGTTTGAAGAACCCTCCCCCATTCAGGTTTTGGCTATCCCGGCACTGCTGACGGGAAAGGATGCCGTGGGCCAGGCGCAGACCGGAACCGGCAAAACGGCGGCGTTCGGCCTGCCCATTCTGGAAAAGATCGCTTCCGGCAAGAGCGTGCAGGCGCTGGTGCTTTGCCCTACGCGCGAGCTGGCCATTCAGGTATCCGAAGAACTGAGCAAACTGGCCGTACACAAACGGGGCGTTTCGGTTTTGCCGATTTACGGCGGGCAGCCCATCGAGCGGCAGCTTCGGGCGCTTGCCAAGGGCGCACAGGTGGTCGTGGGCACGCCGGGCCGGGTTATCGATCATTTGCAGCGCGGCACGCTGCGCCTGAGCGAGGCGCGGATTGTCGTGCTGGACGAGGCCGATGAAATGCTGGACATGGGCTTCCGCGAGGATATCGAGCTCATTCTGGAACAAAGCCCGGCGGACTGCCAACGGGTCCTGTTCTCCGCCACCATGCCCCAGCCTATCCGCGAACTGAGCAAGCGTTTCCTGCGCGAACCGGAGATGCTGACCATCGCCCACAAGATGCTCACGGTCCCCGCCATCGAGCAGGTGTACTACGAGGTCCGTCCATACCAAAAGATGGATGCCCTGTGCCGCGTGCTGGACTCGCAGGGGTTCCGCAAGGCTCTGGTGTTCTGTGCCACCAAACGCAGCGTGGACGAGATAACCGTACACTTGCAGCAGCGCGGCTATCAGGCCGACGGGCTGCATGGCGACATGAACCAGACCCAGCGGGATCGGGTGATGAGCCGTTTCCGTACCGACGGCATTGAGATTCTGGTGGCGACGGATGTGGCCGCACGCGGGATTGACGTGGATGATGTGGATGCGGTGATCAACTATGACATCCCCCACGATGTGGAAGGCTATGTGCACCGGATCGGGCGTACTGGCCGCGCGGGCCGCGAAGGCAAGGCCTTTACCTTCGTCACGGTGCGCGAACAGTACAAGATCCGCGAAATCATCCGCTACACCAAAGCCCGCATCCAGCCGGGCCAGCTGCCGACCCTGCGCGACGTCAGCAACATCCGCACGTCCAAGCTGTTGGATGAAGTCCGCCAGACCCTGGCCGAAAGCTCTCTGGATCGCTGGCGGATACTGGTGGAGGATTTCCAGACCGAACACTTCCCGGATGGCGACGCTTCCAGCCGGGATATCTCCGCGGCCTTGCTCAAACTGTTGATGCAGCGGGATTTTGGGAATCAGGACAATGTCGGCGAAGTGGATGAACTGACGATGGCTCCGCAACGCCCCGCCAAAAATGCCGAGGCGAAATCAAAGGGCAGGATGCAGCCGCTTCCCCGCAGGCAGGAGTCCGGCCCCATGTCCAGGCTCCACATTGATGTGGGGCAGGCGCATGACGTCACCCCCCGCGCATTGGTGGGCGCCATAACCGGCGAGAGCGGCATCCCGGGGCGGAGCGTCGGCGCTATCGATATCCAGGACAACTTCAGTATCGTGGAGATATCCGCCGAGCTGGCCGCGCATGTGCTGGCCACGCTCAACAAGGGTGTATTCATAAGCGGGGTCAAGGTGTCGGCGAAGGCCGCCGATGAGACGGACAGCCCGCATCCACGCAAACCCTTTGCGCCCGGCCAGCGCCGCCAGCGCCCCGGCAAGTTCGGCAAAAAACCACGGGGAGCCACCTTGGGCAGAAAAGCCTACAGCGAATCGCGGTAAAAAAAGGCTTCCTCCTTCCGGGGGCAATCCGCTGGCTCGGCAGGTACAACCCCACCCCTTTTTCTGGATGGGGCCGCCAAGGACTATGACGGTGCCTCGGAAATCCGGCAGGCGTGGACAAGAGGCAGGAAGCGAAGGGCCGCGCGGCATTTGCTCGTATATGGGCAATTGTAGGCTGTTTCAAAAACAGCCATAGCGCACAACTCAACATCCAGCCTCCCCCACAGCCTGGTGCATGTAAAAGGCCCGGAGAAATACCCTCCGGGCCTTTTACATGCGTCTTGCCCACCGTGCCTCTTCCTGCGCTTTCCCGTCCGCCGGACGTCCCCGCAGGCACACGGCTTTCATCATAACCCACTGTGGCGCCGTTCAGAAAAGAGAGCGCATCCAGATTCCCGATTGGCGAGCGGAAAACGGGGACAGCGTGGTACACCAGCCCTCACGGTTTTACCCATTCGGCACATCGCAGCCTTCCCATGCATCGGGGAGGACACGGGTGAAGAGCTCCCAATCCGTAGCGCTCTTGTCTTCGTCCGTAAAAACATACGCGCGCACATCGGTAAAGCCGGTTTCTCCGATAAAATGCCCATACACGGCCTGCCCTTCCCGAATCGCCGCAAAAGAAACGCCGTATCCGGGCCGGGTGATCAGTTGGCCCTTCCCGGCAAGCAAAAGAGCTTCTTCAAATCGCATGTATCCCCCCTTCGTTTAGCCTTCCCTTACGCGAGGTGCGGGCCGCCTTCAAGCTGCCACCAAGCTGCCAGCCCAGAAAGCAAACGCTTCCCTGACCCAATGCAGCTCCCTCGTAAGGACAATACGGCGCCTCTATCCTCTTGGGGATACCCGCCTCACGGAGGACCTCATGGCACGCAAAAAAGGCGCTCCCGAAAGAACGCCTCCTCAGCTTCAACTGCCCCTTCCCGAGCGGCAACGGCACTTCCCGCCATCCGCCAGCCTGAACGCAATACGGCTAACGGCCGCCTCCCTGCGTTTCGGAAATGCCCGCCGGATTTGCCGTCACCAGCCACGCCAGCTCGTGGCGGCTGCTGATCCCAAGGCGGCGGTGAATATTCCGTATATGGGTCTTCAATGTGCTCGGCGAAATGTTGAGGTTGTCGCAAATGGTCGTATCCGGCGTCTTGCGGGCCAGCAATGCGGCGATCATCGCCTGCTGCCTGGTCAGCCCCAGCTCGCGGAAGTGCGTCTCCAGTTCCTCGATCGGCCAGTCCATCAAGGACATCGGCGTGCTCGGGGCCTGCCCGGCCACCCGTTCCGGAGCGGTCGTCTCCCCCTTCGCCAGACGGAAAAAGCCCACTTTTTCCAGGTAGACGACGAAGATGAAACTCCCCGCCAAAATGGCGAAGGCCTGAAACGCAAACAGTGAATTGAGCGAGTCGCCCCTGGCAATGCTCTCCGTAATCCAGCCGCTGTTATGGCTATCCATGACGCCAGCGCGATGCCCCCTATCCCGCAAGCCAGCAGCTGTAGCCTGCGCGTACCCTTGCGATACGAAACCGTGTGCAGAAATGCCGTCATCATATAGATGTTCAGCAAGGTATACCCGAACAGCAAACCGCCAAGCGACAGGCCGGGCGATTCCCTGTGCAGCAAAGGCCACGCGGTATAGCCCACGACCAATACCGGGATGACGAGCAAAAAGGCATACCAGATCGGCGAACGGTGGGCTTGCCCCAGCACCAGTAACGCCGACAGACCTCCCAGCACGACGAGAACAAGCACGCTCAGGCTTGGCCCGGGCATGACCGGTTCAAGCGCCCCATACAGATTGTAGTAAGCGCTTTCGCTAAACGCCGTGAGCAGGCATCCACACCACAGGAACAACGGGATACGGGAAAAGGGATAGGTGTGCTCCCCCTCCTCACCAGAGGCAGTGGGATACACAGAGGGCAGCAAGGCGAACAGGGCGGGGAAAAGCAACGCGGGGATCACCCAATACGGCTCTGGGCACAACAGGACAAGATAATTGCATATCGGCGCAACGATGCTCGCCAGGCCAAGGCTCAGGACGAGCTGGCCTCCGGAAAACCGGCAAAGCGCCAGACCAATGCGGCAGCCTGCGATGCCGGCCCCTATCCCGGCAAGAGCGCTGACGGCCCAGCTGCCGGAGCGTACCCATCCGGAAAATTCGTTGGAAACCGGCGTAACCATCAACACAACCGGCGTCCACATCAGCAGCAGCGTCACAAGCCTGCGCCGTAGGCGCGTGCTCCCAAGAACGGGGATGACGTATCCTTGGCACGACTCTTGTTCCGTAAAACGGAACCGCAACCGGAGGCCGTAAGCAAGCAATGTGAGCCCCGTGAACAGCGGCAGGTGAAACAGTTCCCCGGCTTCATCGTTGTAAGGCACGAGCCCCGGATAGCTATACAGGCGAAACGCCTGCCAAAGCCATGAAAAGAACAACGCGGACAACAATGCCGTACAGAGCAGCGCCTGCACGGTACGGGCATCCGAAGGCCAAAAACCTTCTTCCGCGGAGCTTCCCACTGATGGGTCAAATATGCCTTTTCTCACATGGACTCCAATACCATGGCATACTCAGGCGTCACCTTCCGGCCTGAACCGACCATAAAAAGGACACTGATCTGCCAAGCAGATTTTTGCCATCCATTTTCACGGAAGACAACGATTTCAACCAAAAACTCAAAAAAACAGATGTAAGGTAAAAAAGAATTTCGGCTTCTTTGTCATACTCTGCAGCAAACGCCCTGGCGATTCATCACCCGCCGGGGCAGTTCCGGGGCATAGCAGCAAACAACGGGGCTCCCCGGCCCCCCGCCTCTCTTTAGAGTAATAGCCTTATGGCTTAAGTACAAGAGCGCAAAAAGGACAAGTCCTCTTTCATACTCTCTCCTGTAAGCAAAACCAGCTTACTGCTGAGTGGCTACCACAAGGTCAATGAGTTCCTGTGACAACGTGTCCGAAAAAAGGTTCCAAACGGGACGCGTTTTCCGTTTCAGCTCCTCAAGCTCGGCCTCCGAAGGTTTGGAAACCTCAAGGCCATCAGCCATAAACCGCTTGACAGCCTCCTCTTCCGACTGCGGGGCCAAGACTTCCCGCTGGTACTTCAATGCCTCGGCGGCCGCTTCACGGATGATGCTCCGGACCTGCGGATCAAGTTCTTCCCACCATTTCTTGTTGGCGCTCAGGATCTGCATACTGTAATTGTGTTGTGATGCGAAGGCGTACTTGAGGATATCCTCATGCTCCGCGTCGAGCAGGAAAGAAAACGTGTTGCCTTCACCCTCTACGATGCCTTCCTTGAGCGCGGTATAGGTTTCACCCCACGCCAACGGTTTCGGCTTCATGCCAAGGGCTTTCGCCACTTCGACCTCGACGACGGAAGCCGTCGTGCGGACCTGAATGCCCGCCAGATCCCCGACGGAACGGATCGGCTTTTTAACGCTGAAGAAATCCCGGTAGCCGTATTCGCAGTACATGATCGGTTCTAGGCCGACTTCATTGAATTTTCCCTTGAAATACCGGCCAAGCTCACCGTTATCCAACGCCTCATACAATTTTTTCTGATACTTGACGCTTGTGATGTACGGCAGATCGAAAACCATGAGCGACGGCACCACCCAAGTCAGGTTCGGGCTGGAGCTGACCGCCATTTCGAGCCCGCCGGTCAGCGCGCCTTTGAGCATGACGACATCGCTCCCCAGAACGGCATTGGGGAAAACATGCACCTTGATCTTGTTTTTTGATTTTTGGGCGACCAATTCCGCGAACTTTTCGAAGGCCAAGCTGGTGTGATGCCCCGGCGGACACGGATGCGCCAGCCGAAAGCGCACTTTGGGGCCGGAATATTCCGCATGAGCGGAAACCAGCGCCCCACATATGAACATCAGAGCCACGGGCAACAGCAGCACCCGGGCCATGCATTGTAAGAGATTCCGTTTCATTCCGATTCCTCTGTGTTGGTGTAGCGTTCCTCTTCACGGCAGCGCCGGACGACACAGTCGCCAGACTCGTTTGAAAAGAAACGCCACGCCGCACAATCCTCCAAAGAGGTATTTTCTCTCAAAAAACAGGATTCCGCGCTTAAAAAGCAATCCGAAGCGCTTGGGAAGGGTTTTCCTTTTTAGAATCGCCCTAACCTAAACTGTTCTCGCAAAGAAATCCATAGTCGTCTCATGGCAAAATCAATCCACGCATTTTTATTCACTTTTTTCCGTAATGTCCCCTGAACGCTGTGGATGAATGCGGATTTGATCAATACGCAGGCCGTCCATGGACGCGACCGTCCACAAGTGCCCCCAGAAAAACAGGCTCTCCCCCGCAGCGGGGATATGCCCCAGACGCTCAAGCAGCAACCCGGCCATAGTGGCGCAGCTCAGCTCCTCTTCCGGCTGGATGCCCAGCGTATGCAGCCCCTCGTCCACGGCCATACGTCCGGGAAGCAGCCATGAGCCGTCAGGCTGACGGAAGGAATCAGGCTCGGGGGCCACATCCCCCATATGCCCGGCGATGGCGGACAAGATGTCCATAGGCGTCACAACGCCCACGGCGCTCCCGTATTCGTCCAGAACGATGCCCATCGGAGCCGGGTGCTGCCTGAAGGCGTCCAGCACATCGGGAAGCCCGGTATGCTCGAAAACCATGGGGACGGGGACCACGGAGGCCTCAAGCGAAAAACGACCGGTCTTCTGGTAGCGCCACAGCAGCTCGCGCAGATCCACGACGCCGAGCACTTCGTCGGTATCCCCGCACATGACCGGAAGGAATGCGTGTTTCGATGCGCCGACGAGCTTGAGGAGGGCTTCCGGCGACTCGTTGCTGTCGAGCCACTGCACCTTATGGCGGGGGGGCCTAAAGTAACGCACCGGGCGCCCCCCTATTCCCAAGCCAAAACGGATGACCCGCGCGACAATGGCCCGCTCTTCCGGCCTGAACACCTTGTCCCGGCAATCGGAGTAGCCCAGCGCGGCCATTTCCATTTCCGTTTCGCCGCCGGGGATCGTGGTTCCGCCCAGCAGCTCCAAAACCGCTCTGGCGGCGGACTCACGCAATCCGCGCGTTGTGATCCTGTTCCTTCGGTTCCGTAGCGCCAGCTGGTTGAAGGCTTCCACAACAATCGAAAAACCGATGGCCGCGTAGAGGTATCCCTTGGGAATATGATAGCCCAGCCCTTCCAGAATAAGGCTCAGGCCGATCATCAGCAAGAAGCCGAGGCACAAAATGATGACCGTGGGATGCCTGTCCACAAACTCCGTCAACGGGCGCGAAGCCAACAGCATCGCCAGAACGGCGATGATGACGGCCAGCATCATGATGGAGAGTTCCTTCACCATGCCTACGGACGTGATGATTGAATCCAAAGAGAATATGGCGTCGAGCACCACGATCTGGGTGATGACCTGCCAAAACACGGCTTGGTGAACGGCTTTCTCTTCCGTGGGCTGAAACCCTTCCAGCCGCTCGTGGAGTTCCATAGTCCCTTTCAACAAAAGAAACAGGCCGCCGATAAGCAGGATAATGTCCCGGGCCGTAAACGAATAGCCAAAAAGGGAAAACCACGGTTTCGTGAGCCCGATCAGCCATGCAACCGTGGAAAGCAATCCCAGACGCATGATCAGGGCAAGGGAAAGGCCAATGGTAAACGCGTGCCTGCGCTTATCTTCCGGTAACCGCGAGGATAAAATGGAAATAAAAACAAGGTTATCGATGCCGAGCACTACTTCAAGCGGGATAGGGGTGCCCAACCCGCCCCAAGCCGTGGGTTCTGCCACCCACGAAAAATCGAGAAACATATACGCTCCTTCCCCAGAATATGGAGAACGCCGTTGCGATTGAACAAAAAGGACTAGACCAGTCTGGACGTTCAAACCGCCGGAGGCGAACGGGGACAAGCGTGACAAGAAACCCATCCACGGGGGAGTATGGAAACGGCTGATAAAACGTTGCCTCGCCGCAGGAGTATTCCCGGGCAGAAACTGTTGCCCGACAACGCCACGAATGAGCTGAAGGCGTGCCCCCGTTCCAAACGGGACGTACCGGGGGTGGAACGTTCATAAGGAGTATATGCCGCCCTCCCCTGCTCCGGAAGGCTCCAAAACGCTTCCCCCCCGAAGGAAGCCTCCTCAGGCGACAAGACGAGAGGAACCGGGCAAGGCTCTGGGGTGTTTTCCGTACACGGAAACACCGCGGCGGAATAAAACGAATCGGAGGAAAGAGAAGTTCCCTGCGACGGAAAAAAGAGAAAGCCCCCAGCCATGACGATGGCGAGGAGCAAAACGAGGCGTGTTCGTATGGGAATGTCCACCGGGTAATACTGCAATGCCATGCCCGCTGATGTCAAGTGACCTGCCAAATCAGTATACCGGACGTGGCTCCGTAAGCCCCCCTGCGCACTGCCTCCCTATACCCTCATAGACACAATTTTTTAGTCCAGTATCTAATTATATAAAATAACACGTAAAAATATTATCAGAAAACTTTTTCTTCTGAAGTGCCTCTTTTTTTGTTGACAGTGAGGGGTGTTTTTACTAAACAGCTTTCTGCGCGTTGGGCTATCGTTCAATTGGCAGGACGACGGATTCTGGTCCCGTTAATCGTGGTTCAAGTCCACGTAGCCCAGCCAACACGCACCCAGACGTCCCCATCGTCTAGCCGGCCCAGGACAGCGGCCTTTCACGCCGTCAACAGCGGTTCAAATCCGCTTGGGGACGCCAACAGGAAACTGAAGGCGCATCACTTTACCCTGAAAATCAGGTTTTTGTGGTGCGCCTTTTATATTATAAGCATCTCGCCCTTGTAAAGCCCTCCCCCAAGGCTTTCAAGCCGAGCCGTCCCCTCCATGTGCGCTACGGCCTAGCTCCTTCCGGACGCTTCTATCTCCGCGCCTCATCCCTCAAGATTTCTCTTCCCTGCGAAGAAGCAACCGACCGCAAGGCCGTGCTCTTGGCACTCGTCATCGCGGCGCTGTGCATTTGTGGACTGGCCTCTCCCCTATCCCCTTTTCCATTCAAAAGGGAGGGCAGCCATGAGAGCCTACCCGAACCTCCATCCCCTGATTGCCAGACGGCTCGGCATCCGCATGATATACGCGCCACCGCTGCGGCCTGCCCGCAGCATGGTCACGCCCATCCGTCCGCTGGTGGTCCGCTGCACTCATAATTTCGCTGGAGCCATGCTGTACTGTTCGAACCTACGCATGAGACTGAGACGGCGCTGAACGCTGCACCGCTGATCTTCTGAACCGTCAGCTCAGAAAGCAATCCCCCGTTGAGGAATGCATTCCAGATGACGTCTGGCGGCGCATGAGCCAAGAAGACCGTGAGAATACCCCACGCTGCCGCACCAAATGGGTCTGGATCATTGATGACGCCTTGCCCTCCTACTACCGGACCTACGCTGGCCATGAGTACACATGGAAGGTCGGCGTCAACTACGTTGGCGAACGGCTCAACGGTGGTCACTGGATTGATGAGTAGCCACAAGGGACGGCCATGACTGACGAACAAATCAAAGAACTTTTTGATACAGTACCCGCCTTTGCCGATAGCTGTATCGAATCGCTACGTCCGGCACCCTTCCTCCGCTCAATAAGCCGTTGCTTGTCGGCTTCGGTAAATACCGGCCTGATCTATGTGACAGTCAATCCCAACTATCCCAGCATGACATGGAGGGAACTCCTCGATAAGGGCGAAAAGATGCGGAAAAACATCAGGCTGTTTACGGTGAATCCCGAATATTACCTGAACCTCGAACGATTCCGTGCCCCCTTCATGAGCTTCTGCTTTCATGGCGACAAAGGCTACGTCGCGGAAGACGGATGCCACCGCGCCTGCATCGCAAAGTTCTTCCTCTATTCGCAACCCTCTCCATTTCTGTGCGGCGTTCATTTCACTGAGGTCCAGACGGACGCCCGCATGACGAACCTCTTTTACAGGCTCAAAAAACTTCTTCCCGTGTGGTGCGCGGCGTTCCCCAACTCACAGGAAGTCACCCGCAATGACGACGCCAAAGGATGGAGCATGTCTTTCTATGGGAACACCCTGCGCATTGAAAATCACCACAGGAAGGGCTTCAACGCCGACTTTCAGGCCGAAGAACTGGAAGAAGGCCTGCTCCCGGCCCTGCTGAATCCCTTCAAACGCCGCTTCGGAACGTATCGCAATCTTTTGAATTGAGAGGAATCCATAATCTAACGTCTCTTCATTGCCGAAAAACCGTCACTCGGCAAAGCCATTGCTGTTGAACTTGGCGTCACGCAGACTTGTCAGGGGTATATAGTCTGTGGGAACGACGCCATGACCTGGTGCTTCGGGCATTTGCTGGAACAGTATGATCCCGATGATTATGATGAAGCATGGAAGCTGTGGCGCAGAAGCTCCCTGCCCATGATTCCCCGTAGGTGGCGGCTCAAGCCCAAGGAAACCGCCCGCGCTCAACTTCAAGTAATCAGCAATCTGCTTGGTGAAGCCGCTACGATCGTCAACACGGGGGCCCCGGACAGGGAAGGCCAGCTTCTCGTGGATGAAGTCCTCGAACACTTCAACTACACCGGCCCGGTCCAGCGCATCTGGCTGGCATCCCTCGATTCCCGGTCTATTCAAAAAGCTCTGGCAACGCTGAAGGACAACCGGGATTACGCCAACCTCAGAGATTCCGCCCGCGCCCGTTCACAGGCCGACTGGCTCATAGGCATGAACGCCACCCGCGCCATGACGCTCCGGGGCAGAGAGTCGGGACGGGATGGAGTGCTGTCTATGGGGCGCGTCCAGACGCCCACCCTTGCCCTTGTCGTCAACCGAGATCGGGAAATCGCGGCCTTCACCCCCATTGATTATCTCGTCCTTCAGGCAACGCTCCAGCACGATGCAGGGATGTTCTCGGCCCTCTTCAAGCCTTCGGAACCCCAACCCGGACTGGACAGTGAAGGCCGTCTCGTCGATGGGGCCACCGTCCAAGGCATCATGGATGCCGTGCGCGGCAAAAACGGCATCATCACCTCCGTCACACGCGAAAAGAAGAAAAAGCCAGTCCCCCTGCCCCATTGCCTTTCCTCGCTTCAGAAGGCCGCGTCCTCCAAGCTCGGCATGACCGCGCAGCAGATTCTGGATACCGCGCAGTCGCTCTATGAAAAGAAGCTGACGACGTATCCGCGTACCGACTGCCGCTATCTGCCCGAAGAGCAGTTCGGTGACACCGCCCGGATCATTACCGCCCTTTCCGGCCTTGAGGCCGTAACCGCCAAGGCCGATTCCGCATTGAGAGGCCCCGTCTGGGATACGAAGAAGATCACGGCCCACCACGCGATTATCCCTACCGGGGAAGAGCCTCGGAGCCTCACGGCACAGGAAAAGGAGCTGTACCTGATGATCGCCGTCCAGTACTTTCTCCAGTTCTATCCCCCCATGCTCTACGAGGCCCAGAAGATTCTGGCCACCATCGTGGAAACGGCATGGGAGGCACGTGGCCGGATGATCATCGAGCCGGGCTGGACTGGCTTCGCTGCTGAAGAAGACGATGAGGACGCCAAAAAGAAAGAGGCCGAACAGTCGCTGCCGTCCGTCGGCAACAATGACGCCGTGCTCTGCGCCGACGTGGACGCACTCAAAAAGAAGACCACGCCGCCTTCCAGGTTTTCTGAAGGTTCACTGATCGAGGCGATGGCCAACGTCCACCGTTTCGTTTCCGACGCCAAGGCCAAGGCCGTTTTAAAGGAAAATGAAGGCATCGGGACGGAAGCGACACGGGCGAGTATCCTTGAAACCCTCAAGGGCCGTGGGTTCATCGCAGCCAGCGGCAAATCCCTTGTGTCCACGCCGCTCGGCCAGTCCCTCATCGACATGACCCCGGACACGCTCCGCGATCCGGTCACTACGGCCCAATGGGAACAACGCCTTGAAGCCATAACCCGTGGGGAAACCTCTCTGGAAGACTTCATGCGTGAACAGTATGCAGCTCTTCCTTTGCTTTTGGCCCCCGTCCTCTCCACCTTTGCCGCACTTCAGCCCGGTGCCTTCCCCTGCCCGAAGTGTGGCAAGGCGTTGCGCCGGCGCGAAGGGAAAAACGCTGGCGAATTTTTCTGGAGCTGCTCCGATGCCGATTGCAGGACGTTTTTGCCGGATGAGGACGGTAAGCGAGAAAGGGCCATACCCTCGGAGTATCCATGCCCCGTCTGCGGTCGCCCCCTTTACTCAGGGAAAAACGATAGGGGGACATTTGCTACAACAAACAAGGGCATCCGGACGATAACAATGTCTTTCTGCCCGATGACAACGGCACCCCCGGCCAGCCCAAAGAAAAGTCTCCGCGAGTGGTGACGGAGTTTACCTGCCCCGATTGCGGTAAGGCGCTGCTCTACAGGCAAGGCACCAGCAAGGCGGGGAAACCCTATGAAGTCTTTTCCTGCTCCGGCTATCCAAACTGTAAAACGAGCTTTTGGGGGAAGGATGGAAAACCTGACTTTAATAGGAGGCCAAAATAACAATCCAACAAGAGAAACCAAATGTATCGCATCTTGGACATATGCCCCCGAACAAATTCAACTCATAAAGGAGCAACCATGAGCCTCATGAAATCTTCCATCCCGTTGACTCTCTATCGCTTAGAACCCTCGACCCTCGCCAATGTCACTGGCGACGCGATCAGGCGATTCGCCTTCCGGTCCATCGACAATACCCCTGACGAAAAAGTCTATGGCTTCGTCCCTGAAGATGACATGTTTGCCGATCTGGAGACTTTGATTCTCGAAAAGGGCCAATACATGAGCTTTGGCTTTCGTATCGACACTGGAAAGATACCTTCGGCCATTCTCAAAAAACATCTTGCGGAAATGACGCGGGCCCCCCCAGAGGCAAGGCAAGACGTTCCTTTCCAGCTCCCAAAAGAAGGAACTCAAAGACCTTTGCAAGTCCCGGCTCTTTTCAAAAACAGAACCCCGCCCCTCTATGAACGGTGTCGCCATCGATACGTCAAACGGACTCGTTTATGTTGCCGGCACCTCCAAATCTACCCTTGAGCTGTTCGAGAATTACGCGAAAACAGCCTTCGGCGGCGAAATGAAGCGCATGTCCCCAAGTACATTGTCCGCATCGGACTCCGAACACCCGCTCGAAGATCTCATGAGCAATATTTACGCCGAAAGTATGACGCTTTCCCTCAACGGAAAGACCTACTCCATAGCTGAACAGGGAAAGGCTACGCTTTCCCGGACGGATGGGCCTTCAGTCTCAGTAACAGATGCGCCGAACAGCGCGAAGTCGGACTGGAGTCCGGGCTCTTGCTTACCAGCCTCAAAATCAGGCTTTCCTCAATGCCGGAAGATGAACTGGTGTCCGTTTTTACTCTGAACGCGGATTTTAGCTTCAGCGGCCTGAAGACACCGCGCATCCGTAGACAGAAAGAAGAAGACGCCGATCCCGACACGGACTTCCTCCTGAAGACGGGCTTCATCGAAGAGACTGTGACTGCCATGCACTCGCTCTTCCGACAACATGCGGGCAACTAGGGAGAACATCATGAAAAGACTGCTCTTGCTCTTTCTTTTGTGTTTTGGGCTGGCCTTGCCAGGGGTGGCTGCTGATGGAACCAGTTTTAATTCTACAACAATTTCTGTCAAAAGCGTGGGGGCTTCGATCCCCGTTGGAACGGTGATTACTTGGCCTTCCAACTCATGGCCTTCTGATAGAGGTAACTGGCTGGAATGTAACGGGCAATCCATATCCAGCGCAGTATATCCGGAACTGGTCGGGGTTGTCGGGTGGAACGTCCCGAATTATCAGGGAGTGTTCCTCCGGGGATACGGAGGACAGACAAGCTATCACTATGGCGCGGTAGGACATTGGAGCGCGGGACTCGGTGAACTTCAGGGCGATGGGATACGTGAAATTTCCGCCTCATTCTGGACAGGTGGCCAGCACGGAATAGGAGGAGCATCAGGGAGCTTTGGAGTCACAGGAGGACAGGGCTACGACTGGAAATATGGGGGAACAGGAAATACTTATTGGGGTGGGATAAATTTTTATGCTTCTCGCGTTACTCCTGTTGTTGGTGAAATCCGCCCGGTGAACCGGGCAGTTCGCTACCTCATCCGGGCCAGGTGACTTGCCAAACGTTCTGAATCGCCTTATCTTAAAACACAAGAGGGAAGGCAAGTGCTGGTAACACCTACCGTCCCATTGTGCGGGGTCTTTTTCGGGACTCCCCTAGCAGGAACTCATATTCCCACCAGACAGCCCCTAACAGTCTTGTCCACTGTTAGGGGCGTTGCTTTGTCCAGTGGGCTGTTTCTAGCTCAGGAACTCGTCCATCAGCCAATTAAACAGCCGGACAAGGGCAGCCCAAACAGCGGCCTTTGCCAGCATACGGATGAATCCGTACATGGTGGCATGGAACCTCCTTACAATCCCCGCTGGTGACTGAGTAGGGAAGTCCCGACTCGAAAAGTACACAGGTACGCCTCCTATGGCAAGACTTCCAAAACTGGTATGGCCAAGGATTGTTTTCCGTTTTTCATGCGAGAAATTTATAAATACATATTTCTGTAAATATGTATTTATAAATTAATATGTGACCTAAACTTCCTATGAATCCTTCCTTAGTACTGAGGAGAGTTCGAGGACGATGTAATGGTACTTTGTGTTAAACCACTTCGTCATTTCCATGACCGGGATGTTGCGGCTGCCATCGCCTCTCGTCATGACGAAGTAGGTGTCGAAAGCGGAGCCCACATTCCGAAAAATATACGTAACGGTTCCCAGTGCAATAGCAATAGTCAGATCAAGAAAATCGCAGAAAGAAAAGTCGCCCACAGTGACGAAGGAAAGCCCTGTGCCATGCTGAATCTTCCAATGCCGTTTTTCAGCTCATCCACTGTGTTGCGGAGCTGTCCTTCGGAAAGTTCTCCTTTCCAATACCCCTCAAGGACTTTCTTGAGTTTGCGGTTTCGCCCGATACGGGGAAAAAACAGAATGTACGTTTGCATTGCGTGTTTTTTTCTACTGTTAAAGTTGAAAACAGCCGTGAAGAGTGTTAATGGCTGTCCAGCAGGCTGTTTTCTAACCCAGAAATTCGTCCTTCAATCAGTTGAGCGCTCGGCAACGGCAATCCCACAGCGGCCTTTATCGGCACACGGCTGAACCGTACAGTTCATTCCTGCTCTTTTGCCGTATCCTGAAAACACATATCCCATGCCCGCGAGAATTCCCGGTCGGCAAAGGCTTCGGCAAGGCCTTGCATCTGCTTCAGCCGCAGTACTTCATCTGGTTCCATACCGAGTTCTGTGCCTATCCTTTCGTTTGTCCAACTGTGATTACGGAGTAGCGTCACGAGCCTCGCCGTCAGCTCTACTTGATGTGTACCCCGCGCCATATTGTGCCTCACAGTGGAAGTGATACGATCCTCAATACTCTTGTCGAGCCTGACCACGGGTAAATATCCGCCAAGGCTTTCCCGTATCTGTACATCCGTCTTCGCTACCTGCCGCCGATGAAAACCATCCACCACGACATGCCCCTTGCCGTCGCGGGCCACCACAACGGGCATCGTGAAACCGTCCTTGTGGATTGACAACTTGAGCAGCCGCATTTCGGGAGGTGCCACTTTATTGGGATTGTAGTCATTTCCCCGGACGTCATCCACCGGAACGAGCTGCGGACATACCACCGGATGTGGAATATGAAGATAAGACGCAGCCAGAGAAACGATACGATTGTACACGTCAACGCGTCTATCCAGATCGCTTTCTTCTGCCTTAAGGGCACACTCCAGTTCGGTCAACAGTTCATCAACGTTCACACGTAAGGTCCTTCTCAAAGCGCACGAAGCGTCCGATTTTTCGGGCAGGGGCGAAACCATATCGCAGATACAGTTCCTTTCTCGTCCAATAATCCGTGGTTGTCAGATGTGCCGTACCGCTTTTCCGGGCACACTCAAGGCAATGTTCCAGCACGGGAATGTCTGCTCCCTCCTCAAGCGCGTATAAATGGAGGATGCGGGTCCGTGTCCGTCCGAAGCGCATTGATCCGAACGCCACAACATGCCTTGCTTCCCCATCCGTTGCGATGAACCAGAGGCGTCCCGGCTCGGAACTGATGGTCCCTCCCAACTTTTCCCAAATAACAGAATTTGTCGCGTATTCTCCCAGCAGCCCGAAGAGTTCCCGGTTCCTTGCCGGATCATTTTCATGCTTGAATTCCAGCAATTCCATCATAGCTCCATGTATTTCATAATGGTCTGCGCCTGCCGCTCCATATCGCGCTTCGTCTGGCCAAAACTCAACCCTTTGCACCAGTAATCATTTTTCAGCAATGTCTTGCAGATACGCCGCCAACTTGGGGCTTTGCGGCGGGACTCCAGTTTCGGATCGGCCTCCTGCGGAATTTCTTCGAAACCGTGCTTCGCCCACCATTTCAAAAAGGTGTTGATTTTCTCTCTGTAGTGCTCCGCCGTGGGTGGAGGCATGGTGTCGAGCAGAAACTCGGCATAACTCCTCCATGTGTGCCCCTCCGGAAGACGGATACGGATGTTGCCGAGCACGTTTCCGGAAAGTTCCACATAACGATTGCCGAAATTGGCCCCCTGCACACGCCCGACCACTCTGGACCATGTTTCCGGTTCCAGCATTTTGAACAGCCAGAGCCCTTTGCGCTGATCGTCACCGTACGGCTGGCAGAGGCGCATTTGGTGGATGCCTACGCCGGCCAGGTGCATAAGATCGTAAATCTTGTTGTAGTCCCATCCCTGCCGGCCTGTGGCCGTCCATACGTCTTCTGTTTTCCAGTCATAAATCGGATAAACATTGACGACCCCGGAAGGAGTTACAGTGCTCCAGCTTCTTCCGTTCCACCGGCGTTTGGTCGTGGAGGCAATGGTCCGAAAGCGATTCAGGGATTCGTCGCACCGGATGGCCACTACTGAGGCACAGGAACGCCCCTCCGCGAAATGCTCTGCAAATAGGGGGACGAACTCTTCGAATTCCATTCCCCGCCTGAACCATGAAAAGTATGTTTCGTCTGCGATGACACCGGGATGAGTGGGAAGTTTGCGAACCCACAAATCCCTTGCATCAGGGTCCCAGCATAGCCAGTGCGGTTGAATTTGTGATACGGAATTCCTCAGATGAAGAGGCAGGCATATCCAGTGCGGACGGACATCGGGTCTGGTCATGATGCGGGTGACGAAGGCATCGGTATGTGCGTACCACGCCTCCAGATCAATGTGCAGCACGTCAAGCGGAAGACGGCCTTTTTCACGGGCAATGTCCAGTGCGAGCTGGACGACGACCCCGGAATCCTTTCCGCCAGAAAAAGAAACAAATACTCGCTCGAAAGCGTCAAAGACTTCCGCCAGCCGAGAGCGTGCCGCAGTGAACACATCCATGCCGAGCCAACGCTTCATACCGCATGCTCCATCAGTTTCCTTATGGCGTTCCGGTTCCCGTTCAGCCTCCTGACTTCCCTCTTGAGTTCCTCAAGCGCATCGGCTTTTCGGGCAAGCGCCGAACGAATGCGTTCGTCAAATCGGCTTTCACCCTGAAGGGTAACGTAGCATACGCTGTCCTTCTGGCCTATTCGGTGGCATCTGTCTTCAGCCTGAAGTCTGAGCGCATATCGCCAATTTTCGGAATAGAAAAAGACTTGATGCGATTCCGTCAGCGTCAGCCCGTACCCTCCGGTCCCCTGCGTCGCCACAAGTACGCCGCCTCTTTTTTTCCAGAGATCAATCTTCGCCGCTCGCTCCGTCGCCGGAACCCTGCCGTGAAGAGTATATACCGGTATCTGCGGAAACGCCGTGGGAAGCGCCTCATTCAGCGCAGCGATTGATTCGAGATAGTTGGCCCAGATGATCACATGGCTGGTTCTGAATTGCCTGAGTTCATTGAACAAAGTATCTATTCTCCGATTCCTCAGACGCCTTACGCCTAGAAAGCCGGATGGCAAAACGCCACAGGAAACGGCGTGCAGTCCGCTGAACAAACGGAAAATCGCCATATTGAGATCGGATAGCCCATAGCGATTGATCTCGTCCAGGAAACGGGTCTTTACTGCCTGGTAAAGGCTTGTCTGCTCTTCAGAAAAACTGCACAAAATACGACGATACAGTTTCGGCGGCAACTTCAGGCAATCTTCCTTGCTGACCTGATAGACATAGGGGGCTATGGCGCGGCAGACTTCATCAAGGCTGACGCCTTCAACTGGAAAAGCCTGCTTTCGGTCTTGAAAAACAGCAAGAGCACTCTGGAAGGCATGCCTTGAGGGATACCCTAGAATCAATGGAGAAAGGAATTCCATCTGCGTATACAGGTCTTCGATTCCCTGCTGGATCGGCGTTCCGGTAAGAATCAGCCGATACGGTGCCCGGGTACCGAACCCTATAAGACGCCGTGTCCGTTTCGCCCGATGGCCTTTGATGTAGGTTGACTCGTCAACCACAAGAAAAGTTCCACCGTCGATCAGCCTGTCAAGGACATAGGCCACACGGGGAGACCTCCCGAGGCTTTCCAGGCCGACAAGATACCACATGGCCTGCGGTATGTTCTCTTCTCGTGTCCGGGGACCCACCATATGAATATCTGTATCGATGCAGGACGTGTGCCGGAGGATTTCCCTTCTGGTTTCCTCCATGAGGGATACGGGACAGCACCAGACACATTTTACAATACGCTTCCTGCGAAGCCAGATGAGCTCAAGGGCCGTACGAGTTTTTCCTGTTCCCATATCCATAAACAGGGCTCCGACCTTGAGCTGCGAGAGCTTTTCTATCGCCGCCCGTTGATGGGCATAGGCAGTCGTCGTCAGTTTCCAGTCAGCGCTTGAACCGATCATCGAAGCTATTCCTCTATCTATAAATCTATAACAGTTTTTATAACAACGATGAAGGGCTGTCAAAATAGGAGTTATGATTAAACGGACATGTAGAGAACACTCGTGGATTACGCCGAGAACGTTGCTCTGGAACCCCGGCAGATTATGCCGGAGAGTGCGAACAAACCCAGATCACATTTATTGCGCTTGGTATTCGAGCCAAGCCATAACGACAAATAACCTCAAGCGATTTTTCTTGGCATTATCATTCACAAAACTGGGCAGTGTCGTCATAAGTTGATTAACATATTGAATTCATGTATTCTTCTCTATGGAGGAGCTTATGGATTCTGCAATGCATCGTCATGATATTTCGGATCATGCATGGAGTTTGTTAGCTCCGCTTTTGCCCGGAAGACGTGGCGATTGGGGTGGACGAGCCAAAGACAATCGCCTTTTTGTCAATGCAATCTTTTGGATTTTACGGACAGGCGCTCCATGGCGAGACCTTCCACCGGAATATGGTGGCTGGAAAAATACTCATCGTCGTTTTTGTCGTTGGCGTGATAAAGGTACATGGGAACATGTCCTTGCGAATCCGATGGATATGCCGGATTTCGAGTGGCTGATGATTGACTCCACTTATTGCAAGGTACATGCCCATGCAGCAGGGGCAAAAGACGGTAATCAGGACATGAGCCGCACAAAAGGGGCTCAACACTAAAATACATCTGGTCGTGGATGCGCATGGTATGCCGGTCAGAATCATTATTACAGCGAGTTCCTGTTCTGATATCGGTCAGGCTTTCCCACTCATTCAAGGTATAGATGCCCAGTTCGTTCTTGCGGATAAGGCCCATAGCGCCCATAGATTTCGTGAACAGCTGAAGGAAATCGATGTGCAGGCCGTAATACCGCCCATTCAGCGAGGAAATCGTTCTCTCATTGAATACGACAAATATTTATACAAGATGCGTCATATCATCGGGAATACTTTTTTGTCTCTCAAGCAGTGGCGAGCTGTTGCCACGCGTTATGCCAAAAGGAGCTCTTCTTTCCTCGCAGCAGTCCAGGTGCGTTGCATCGCTCTATGGTGCAAAATCTTGTGACGACACTGCCTAGGGGCACAGTCTCCGGTATAGCGAATGCCAGTACAGTTTCAGGGAACCTACGGAACGGGATTGTGACCGGAACCATTGGCGCTGGAGGTGGAGCCCCCACGGATTACATGGGGGAGGTAGAGACAGCTCCGGATCACATCTACGTCCGCTGTCTCATCCGTGCCAAGCCATAAATATGTATTTATGTAAAAATAGCGTATAAAGTACATGATGAATTTCAAGAGAAATATATTAAAAAATTAGATGATGGTACACTGGAAGTAACTTTCAGATACCAGCTTAATGACTGCACATTTCTCTATCTGCTTTCATTTGGCGAGTATGTAGAAATTATTGAGCCTGTGGAAGCAAGAAACATTCTAAAGGAAAAAGCGAAAAAGATATTTGATATATTGAAAATTAGTCAGCCCAATGGAAATAAAATAACCGTTATACAGATAACCTTACGACGGTTTTGACAATAAAATAAAGGAAAAAATATGAGTGAACAATTTATAAACTTGACAATCGACAATATAGATAAAGAGCATTTGTGTTGTGCAATTTCCGATAAAAAACATCAAGTCGGAGTAGCTACAAAAAAGAACTGGTTGAGGGAACGGATTGCGGAGGGACATATTTTCCGTAAACTTGATGAAAAAGGAAAAGTGTTCATTGAATATGCCCCATTGGAAACGGCGTGGGTGCCTGTTCATGGAGATAATTATTTGTATATTTATTGCCTTTGGGTATCGGGTTCTTTCAAGGGAAAAGGGTATGCAAAATCTTTGATTGAGTATTGTATTAATGACGCGAAAGAAAAAGGAAAATCGGGTATTTGCGTTCTTAGCTCCAAAAAGAAAAAGCCGTTTTTAGCAGACAAGAAGTTTTTACTCAAATATGGCTTTGAAGTCGTTGATACCGTAAAAGATGAATATGAATTGCTGGCATTGTCTTTCAATGGAGAAAAGCCTTATTTCTCTGAAACCGTAAAAGAAATGAAGAACAGCAGCGAAGAACTGACGATCTATTACGGCTTACAATGCCCGTACATTCCGAACTGCATCGAGCAAGTGCAAGAATACTGCACAAAAAACAACATACCGTTCCATCTGATAGCCGTAGATACTTTAGATAAAGCCAAAAATCTCCCTTGCATTTTTAACAACTGTGCTGTCTTTTATCATGGTGAATATGAAACAAATCATCTTCCCAACGAAACCTTTTTGAAGAAGAAATTTCAAGTATAGAGTAAATGTCTAAATTACAGTTTGTCGTGGTGAAAATTATGAACTTAATGGAAGAAGGAGGAAGCGAAACTTTGAAGCATTTTGTATCAGAGATTTTTGTCGAACTAGAGCAATGGGGACTTCGTGGAGACCCGTTGTTATGGAAGTATTTAAAAAACTACTATGCTGCTATTGAACTTCCATATCCGGTAGAACATTTAAAAGAAGACATTTTGAGGATATTCAAAGATTTTACAGGAGAATTGCCTGTGCGAGAGAAGTACTATTTCGTGAAAGAATTTTCCAAAAATTGTAATTGCATAAAATATGGAGACAATGCGATGAAAGAGTTCTTTCTTCGCATTGTCTCTATATGTTAGCTGGTTATTTCCTTGCCACCAGCGTATCCGGAACTGGCCGGGCTCATCGGGTGGAACGTCCCGAATTATCAGGGAGTGTTCCTCCGGGGATACGGTGGCCAAACCAGCTATCACTATGGCGCGGTAGGACATTGGAGCGCGGGGCTAGGTGAGCTGCAAGGGGATGGAATACGAGAAATATGGGGAGAGCTTTCCTATCTGCCCCGAAGCCGCGATGGAGATGTGGGACAGTCTGGTTCATTAGCCTTTTTGGGAACGAAGGGCGTAGCCAATGGATGAATGACGCTGGTTGGGCGCAATCAGGGGCAATGAATTTTTATGCGTCTCGCTCAACTCCAGTTGTTGGTGAAGTCCGCCCGGTAAATCGTGCAGTTCGTTACCTCATCCGGGCCAGGTGACTTGCCAAACCTCTTCGAACTCCTTATTGTTCAAAACAGAAAGGGCCAAGGTGCGCTAACACCTCAGCCCCCGGCATGGGATGGTTCTTTAAGGGCCTCCCCTCCGGTAATGGGTTGATCCAGTTACCCGATGGAGACCCCCAACGGTGCGGCAAACACTGTTGGGGGTCGCTTCATTCCATCGGGCTTGCCTTCTAGCTCAGGATTTTACCCATGAGCCAGCTTGCCAGACGGGAGAACGCGCCCCACAGGGCCGCTTTCGTCACCAGCCTGAGCAGATGGTACATCCGCCGTTTGCTTGGCAACTTGCCTCCTTTCCATCCCTGCCTGTCTGCGGAGAGGAGGCCCCGTATTGCCCCTTGCGGGACTTCGCCACCCTACGGACATACTCCCCGGAAATCAAGGCACGGCAAGCCCTTTTTGCCTTCCTCCCAGTGTATCCGGAACTGGTCGGGGTTGTCGGCAGCCGGGTACCCGATTACCGGGGGATAT
>OBXD01000516.1_pt1 | contig 23508 bp, 25 predicted proteins | sample 1495381 | NCBI WGS metagenome assembly OBXD01 (sample SAMEA2580144, study PRJEB22360) | human gut metagenome | biome: human gut; feature: human-associated habitat; material: faeces | place: Denmark | collected 2008/2010 | reverse complement strand
GGCCTCGGCTTCGGCCAGCAGCTTCGCCGCGTAGTTCCGCCACTTCTCCGAAGGCACTTCCTTGACTGACGGCTGCCATGCCGCCCGTACTTGTGGTTCCAGCGGAGCGGGACGGCGGCGGGGGCGTACAGGCATGTCCGAGATGCCCAGTTCGGCACAGGCTTCACGGAAGCTCATACCCTCCATGTCCATCATGTACCGGATGCTGTCGCCGGTCCTGCCGCAGCGCCGACACGAGAACACGCCGGGGATGTGGTTCTCGGTGCAGGTATGGCCAAGGTCCCTTTCCCGGTCGGGCCAGATTATGAAGCGGTCGGACTTGCCGACTTCACCACCACAAATCGGGCATGGGCCATTCCAGCCATTCCCTCGGGCTTTCACGCCAGCACCGAAACGGTGCCGATACAGTTCCAGCATGGTGCTCATAGCGATCTGTCCGTATCTGTCCGTTGTCTTTTTTTGTTATCTACTTATTTTATTTATTTTTTTATCAGAATGGACAGATGGACAGATATGTATGTAGATTTATATATGTGATGCGCACAGGTGGGCGTGCTACACATGGAAGAGTATATACCTATCTGTCCATCTGTCCGTTTGTACGTTTGTCATTCTTTTACAGCATATTACAGACAAAGATCAGCGGACATTTCCGGACAGATTCCGTTTCTTTTTGGCCTCTTCCTCCGCCCGGCGTTGCGCAATCCTGTCCTTCCACTCCGGTTTCAGATCGATGCCGAGACGCCACGTGCCGTTGCTGCGGACCACGTCAATGTCTTTTTTATTCAGGAGTTGCGCGAACGACTTGGCGGAAATGCTGTACCGTTTGTCTTTGTTTTCGGCATACCAGATGCAGAAAGCCTCATGCAGATCACTTGCCGCCACCCGCAGAGCGTATTTGGCGGGGTTGTTCTGATGTGTCTCCTGCTGGCAGCACTCGGTAAAGAACTGGCCGATGTCGTCCCATGTCTCCCGCTGGGCCTTCGTCCAATCCTTGACCTCCTGCGGAACCTTCAAGCCGTCGCGTAGGTACTCCATCGCCCCCTGCACCATGCGGACGAGCACCCCCTTGGCCTCGGCCTGAATCTTCTCGTCAAGGTTCTTGTCCGCCTGACGCTCCCACGGCTGTTGCGGATCGTCCACGAAGGACAACCCCCATTTGACGATGTGGGCACGGCTCCAGAAGGCGGCATCGTCCGCCTTTGCCTTCGGCAGTTCGTTGGTGGTCATGATCGGGAGGTGCGTCTGGAGCCACGAGGTCATCTGCTTGTCCATCAGGCCGCGGGCCGTGATGAAGCCGCCGCCCGTGAGCTTCTTGAGCTTCGCCAGGGCGAATTTCTGCCCGTCCTCGGCCTCGTTGATCCACGCTATGCTCATACCTCGCAGGGCCAGCACGTCCGGGGTAGGAGAAGAACTGTTCTTCGCCTGTTGCTGCTGGAGGAACATTTCAACCTGCACGTCGCCGGACAGCGCCATGCCGAGGACGTGCGTCACCAGCTTGATCAGGGTATCCTTGCCGTTTCGCCCATGCTCGCCCCAAAAAATGATGAACACATGTTCCTTGCGGTCGCGGATCAGGCCGTAGCCGAGGAGCCGCCAGATGAAATCGACAAGCCGCTGGTTGCCGTCCATGCTCCGGAGCAGAAAAGCGTTTGTCTCCGGGCAGGGGTCTTCAAGCTCCAGCATGTCCGGCGCGTACTCGGTCAGGCAGGCATTCAGCAGGTAATCCTCCGGGCGCCCATCCCGAAGATCTCCCGTGCGAAGATCAACAACGCCGTTCGGACAAGGCAGGGAGTAATACTGCTTGTCGATGAAGTCCGGCATGATCAACAGGGGCTGGCGTGTCCTCCGCGTCATGACCAGCAGATCATCCTGTCCTGTCTTGCTTCGGAGCCGATCCACCCGACGGTATCCCTTGTCGGCTATGCCCTGTACCTTTTTCCTCAAGTCCTTTTCTTCATCGGAAAACGAATCGGCCTCCCGTTGCTTTTCGTCAGCGGCCTTCAAGTAATTTTCACACACATTCTCAATCGCTTGGTGAGCTTCATTCCAGTCATCCTCACGCCAGTGGTGTCCATTCCAGACGAGGAAGCGCTCCCAATGCTTGACGTAAACGATCAGACCACGGTGCAATCTGTTGTAGAGCTTGGCGTCACCGATGCCGTTCTCTTGCAGGTAGTCGATCAGCTCATCCACGGGGATGTCGGGGGCCTTCACCCTTATGGGATGGTAGAGCGACTGGCGGAGCGTCCGATCCTGCTCTACCTTTGCAAGCATATTTTTCTCTGAGGCGTTGAGCGTTTCGGCCTCACGCCGCTTTTTGACCTGCCCGGCATATTTGTTCTTTTTCATCATAGCACCTTAATTTTATTTGAAATAAATATGCCAACTTTTTAGGCAGCAGCTAACATCCCCAGAAAACATCTCGTTATTTCGGGGAGTTCATTTCGCAAGTCGCGGCCACAGTATGGGGTCAAACTGCCGTTGGGAGATCCCACGGGCCGGAAGGACCCGCGAGTTAGGCGTAACCTAGGGCCAGCCAAAGGACTTTTGTGGGCGTGCCTTGTGTGAGAGAGGGGATAAGGGGAGAGAGCTAACTGCCGAGGAAAAACAGCTAGGTTAGCAATAAGTAAGCATATAATGGTGGGTATATGTTCTCTCTTGATGCAATAATCTTTAATATTCAAATAGTTAATTGAATATATACTGCATAAAAAAAGGATATATTTTAGTCTGTTACAGACAGAAAAAAATTTGTCCAGTGGGACGAAGCCTCGACCAATTCCGGACCCATCATTTCATTCCCATTCCTTGTTCCGGCCATTTCCTTTCGAACTCTTGCGTATAGCTACGAAACACGTTAGGAGGAACCTTCATTTTAAAAGCCACTGTGCGCAACAGCGTGGCGAAAGGACTGTTATGAGCAGCACACCAGACGAAATCACTATTGAATACGAAGAATCCGGGCAGATCCTCATCAAGGAGCTGGACAAGGTCATCCTCTCCAAGGGAGCATGGACGACAATCCTTTTCCGCTATCAGGAACTCGACGCGGAAACGGGCGAATACGGTCCGGACAAGTATGCTATCCGCCGTTATCAGAAGTCAGGGGGCGAATACCGCCAAAAGTCCAAATTCAACATATCCAGCGCGGAACAGGCTCGCAAGATCGTGGACGCCCTCTCCGGCTGGCTCGCGGACGCTTGATGCACACTCTTGCCAAAATGCTTTCCGCCGTCCTTGTGACGGCTTTTTTCGTTTTTCAGACGGCCATCGCCCATGCGGACGGCTTGTTTTCAGCCACCGTGACGCAGTGTACGGACGGGGACACGTTTGTACTTGATACGGGACAGCGCGTCCGGCTTGCCGGAGTCGATACGCCTGAGAAAGGCTCCAAGGATACTCCGCCCCAGTATTATGCCCGCGAGGCAGAGCGCTTCACCTGTGAGCGGACACGGAAACAGCGGGTCAAGGTCATCCCACTTCCCGGGGCATCCCGAGATCGGTATCAAAGGCTTGTCGCGGAAATCATCCTTCCCGACGGGCGCTCCCTCAATGAACAGCTTCTCCAGCAGGGCATGGCCTCTTTTTACGCGCACAAGAACCTCCCCAGCCAGTTGGTACGCCGCCTGACTGCGGCTCAAAAGGACGCACTGGACAAGCGCGCGGGCTGCTGGGGGTTCATCCTGACCCGCCCTCAGGCTCAGGAGCCCTACATCGGCAATAGGAACAGCAAACGTTTTTTCTCCAAAGCATGTCTGCGCACGGCCAACATTTCTAAAAAAAATCAAATCCGCTTTTCGGATCTCGAAGAGGCGTTCAGGGCGGGCTATGCGCCGGCAAGGCCATGCGGCATCTGGCCGTCCGCAGAGTAAGGGGCTTTCCTGCACTCCACCAAAAGGATACTCTGTTTTCATGAATACAGAACGTGGAGGCAAAGATGTGGAACGCCGAAACAGCCCAATTCCTGCATGACTGGTATGCAACCCCTGAGGGAACCTATGCCATCACTCAGGAAAACCGCCTTTTTCAACACTTGATCTCTCAGTGGCCCCGGCGCGGGCATACGCTTCTGGACATAGGGTGTGGAGCGGGTATCTTTTTGGAGATGCTCTGGCACTATGGATTTGATGTCACGGGGCTTGATACCGGTACTGACCTGCTCGACATGGCGAGGGAACGGCTGGGGAACCGGGCTGAATTCCAGCTGGGCCGCCCGGAACATCTCCCTTTCGACGATGAAGAATTCGATTACGCAGCTCTGCTTACCGTGTTGGAATACGTGGACAACCCGGAAGACGTACTGCGCGAAGCCATCAGAGTTTCCCATCGCGGCGTCATCATCGGTTTTATGAACAGTTTTTCACTCTATCAGATACAAAGGCGCCTGCACCGTCCCACCCTTGAGTACCGGTACAGACGCCATAACCTGAATTTCTGGTCGCTGGCCCGTATGGTCAGGCGAATCCGTCCCAAGGCCCCCCTATCCTTCCGATCCGTATTGCTTGGCCCGCCAAACACATGGAAGAAAGAAGGGCTTTGGGGGAAGATCAACAGCCTGCAAACGCCGCTGCCCATCGGGGCATATCTCGGCCTCTGCATCGACACCATGCCGCGTGTTCCCCTGACGCCTTTATTCCTTCGCGCCAAAGAGAAAGCGTTCAAAGTCTATACGGGGCTCCAGCCCGAGGCCAGCCGGGAGGGGGCTCCTTCCCGTCCCTGATGAATGTCCCTTCTCTTGGGGTGCACCCTTCAAAGAACGACAGTATTCTCAGCCGAAACACCTTCGGGAGAGACATGGCTCAGGCAAAGGGCGGGAACTCTCCCGTCCTTTCCATTTCCCCCATCACGGCAGCGGCGCTTCTGCCACCCAAAGCGACCATAACCGATACCCTCTCGGCCTAGCTCATTCTCGAAAGGCTTCATCAGTGTATTTCCTTAGAATGTCGCATCCACGGCATCCGAATCCTATCCTTAAGAGAAGCGCACACGAAAACGGTTTCCGCCTTCCCAATGCTCGTGCGCCACTTTCCAGCCCAAGCGTTCACAGCCGCGCAGCACAAGAGAGAGCCCCAGCCCGCTGCCGGGGCTTTTGCTGGTCCCGCGCACGCCCCGTTCAAACATGCGTGCGCGCACATCAGGATCGATGACGGGAGCGGTATCCGTCAGAAGCATTTCCTCCGCGCGGAACTCCAACAGAATGCGGCCCTGTTCGGTATAGCGACATGCGTTGTCGAGCAGATTGTGCAAAACCATGGCGGCCAACTCAGGGCTTCCCAAAACCGTCAGCCGGTCGGGCAACAGACTGGAAAAGGTGACAGGCCTCCCTCGCAAGCGCTCCCGGATCTCCACCTCCTCCTGCCTCGCCAGCACACATAGATCGAAAGGCCGGAACTCCAACTGCTCCGGCTTACGCGCAAGAAGCAGCATTGTACCGACCATCGCCGTCATGGACGCAACAGTCCGCTGCATTCTGACCACAATCGGAAGCAGTTTGTCATCTCCGCTCAAGCGGCTTTCCAAAATCTCCACCCCGCCCTGCAATACGGTCAGCGGAGTGCGCAACTCATGGCTGACGTCCCCAGTGAACAGCTGTTCCCGGTTCAAAAACTCCCGTAAGGCCTGCTCCCTCCCTGCGAACGCCCGCGCCAGCTCTCCGACCTCGTCATCCCGAGAACACAATAGGGTGTCATCCAGAGCTTCGCCCCGGTTGACCCTGCCGGTCAGCTCGACAAGCGGCGAGACCAGCCGGCGGCTCAACCAATAAGCCAGCAATCCCGCCCCGATCAGGCTCCCCGCGACACATGCCAGCGCAATATCGGCCATCACCTCTTCCAAGTCGTCAAGGTCCTTGATCTTGCCGACAATGGCGTACTCTTGCCCCTCCTTGTCCCGGTATGTCATGGCATAGCGATCCCGTTTGATGCGCACGAGCTCACGCACCTTGGAACGCTCCGGACGCAAATCATCAGGAATGGCTTCCCCGACGTACCATTTTACCTTCAGTTCCTTTGCAAGCAGCTCGCTGTCTACGGAAAGCCTTTCTCCCTTACGGAGAGTGCGCCCTTCCTCAGCGGCTATGAGCACATGCATGATCGGTTCCATATGCCACCGGATGACATGCGTAATCGCATAGTCATACGAAAGGTAGGCGCTCAGGCTGAATATCCCTCCGGTGACCAGCGTCAAGACGAGGAACGCCTCCGCGATGCGCCTGCTGAGCGAACGTGTCCTGACTCGCCGCGCCTCCCGATCACGCAATGCCGCCAGCGGACGGAAAAGGCATATTGCCCGCCACAAGGCGCTGCAACCGGCACAGAGTCCATTAAGAGACGACGGTGTTTTATTCATGCCGAACCAACGTATAGCCTACATGCGGGATCGTCTTGAGAAGCGGACAGGTAAACGGTTTATCCAGCTTCTGGCGCAATTCATGGATATGGGTACGCAAGGCATCGCTGTCCGGCGGAAAATCCCCCCAGATGGCTTGTTCAAGTTCCGTTCTGGGGACGACGGCCGGAGCGGCCCGCAGCAATGTCTCCAAAATGACGAACCCTGTTGGGCTCAAACGCAGGGGCACCCCGCTCCGGGTTGCGCTGTGGGCTGCGGGATCAAGGTCAATGTCTTCCCAACATAAGACGCTGCGGGTCTGCCGCCCCCGCGCGCGGCGCACCAGCGCACGCAACCGGGCGTCCAGTTCCTTCATCGAAAACGGCTTGACCAGATAGTCGTCAGCTCCGCAATCAAGCCCCGTCACACGATCCGCAACCGTATCACGGGCCGTCAACATGAGAATCGGCGTCGGATCGACATGATCTTCCCGTAAAGCCCGGCACACCGCCAACCCGTCCATCCCCGGAAGCATGATATCCAGCACGATGACGTCAAAGGTACCCGCCACCGCCATCTCCAGTCCGATATGGCCGTTGGCGGAACAGTCGAGCTCATAGCCGAGAGGTTCGAGGAACGCGTACAGATTTGCGGTAATATCTTGGTTGTCTTCAATAATCAGTGCACGTATCCGGCCTGCTTCCATGCGCTCCTCCGCTTCCTGCAAACGGTCTTCCGGCAATGCCCATAAACAAAAGGCGGGCACAGAGAATCTCCGCGCCCGCCTTCCCGAACGAACTACTTCACGATTTCAAGGTACCGCACGTCCACTTCATTGGCGCGCCCTTGCTTCTTGTGATCCACCTCGCCCGTCAGCCTCACCCGCGTCTCCGGGGTTACCCTATTGGGACCAAAGATCCGCTGGCCGATTTCTACCGTTATCTTTCCGGAATCATCCTGAAATACATACTTGTTTTTGCTGAGGCGTTCCAGAATATTCCCTTCCAGCGTGCAGGGGGTATCATCAAGGGCATTTTGTACCTGCGCCGCTTTCGTAATGGTCTGAGGGCCGGGGCCAGCGAATCCGCCAGTACTGGCATTAGGTCCCTCAAAACCCGCGAAAGCGGGAACTGCCAAAGCCAAAGAAAGCAGCAAAGCCATGATGTAACGCATACGGATACTCCTTTATGGGGGTTCTCATTCGTTGGTGAAGCTATCATGCTGCACAGGACGTGAAGAGAATGTTAAGAGCAAAAAAAAATTCTCTCAAGCGCCCTCCCGCACTCTTCGCATCTTCATCACCATGCGATGTCCTTTTTTCTCACTGAATTCGCAGTAAAAAAACGGAGCGGCCGGAATACGGTTTTTTGCGGCCTCCGGCGCGCTCAGCAACCACTGGCAGCATCCACCCCGAAGGAACTCCCGCTCCGTTAAGGCCGGGCCCTTGTTTTCCACTCGGGACTATTGCACACTTTATACTCTGGAGGTGCAATCATGGCCAAGCACGACAGTATCCCCGTTTCGTCCGGCAAGCTGCCCCTGTTCGCCCCCTTTGCCGTTCCAAAGATCGGAAATATGGCTACGGCATGGCACGAAATACTGCATCTTGGTACCAAGCAGCGCCACTCCGCCGGAAGCATCGTCAAGGTTGAGGGCGAAACCTGTTTCGATCTCTTTTATATTGATGAAGGGAAAGTCCATGTGGTTTTCGACACGATCGACGGCAGGATGCGTTCGGTCGTTTCCTTTGAAGCGGGAAGCATCTTCAACCTCGCTCCCGCGGCCACCCGGCATGAGGCATCCGGCCAGTATCGGTGCATGACCGACGCCGTGATCTGGCAAATTCCGGGAAAGGTACTGCATGATGCCGTTTTCGCCGCCCGGTATCCCAACCTCATGCTTTCCGTTATCGAGTTGCTCGGCACGCTGGTCCTCACCTACCATACGTATCTCACTGACATGCTCATGGATGATTTCGTCACCCGTTTCAGCCGCTTTCTCATTTCCCTCAGCCTTGAACGGGGTTCCGATGAGTTCCCTCTCGGCATGACGCAGGAACAGCTCGCTTCCGTGTTCGGCGTCCATCGCGCTACACTGGCGCGGGCAATCCAGCACCTCAAACAGGAAGCCATCATTGCCTGCTTTACCTGCCGCCGCGTGGAAATCATTGATATGGAACGGCTGCGCCATATGGCGCACCTGTAAAGCCCGCCTTTTCGTGAAAAAATATCCATTTAGTTTGTTTTTATTTTAATTAAATTATTTCATCATAATATAAAAAGCCCGTCATTCTTCATGACGGGCTTTTTTGTGTTTTGTCGCATATGCGATAGTCGCACTCACCCATGTTGTGAAAGAAAGAACGCATAACGGCATCTCATGATGCCCTAACTTCGGAAAACACCGTTTTGCTCAGGAGGAAACGAATATGCCCCCAGTCATCGACAGGACCAAATGCATTGGTTGCGGCATGTGCGCGGACGTGTGCCCGCTCCAAGTCTTTCGCCACGATCCCAAGAAAGACAAAATTCCTGAAGTACGTCGCCCCTATGAATGCTGGCATTGCAACGCCTGCGTTCTTGATTGCCGGGCCAAGGCGATCGAGCTTCGGCTTCCTCTGACGCACATGTTGCTCTATGTGGACTCCGATTCCCTCAAACCCAAAGAATAACCCCGCAGCATCAGCATCCTTTTATCACTCGGAGGCAATCATCATGATCCCCATTAAAGAAAGGCTGGAATCGGACGTTCTCATCGTCGGCGGCGGTATTGCCGGACTTATGGCCGCTATTGCGGCGGCGGACAAAGGCGCGAGCGTAACCCTGCTGGATAAGGCCAACACGAAGCGCAGCGGGGCGGGAGCCACGGGCAACGATCATTTTCTCTGCTATATCCCGGAGAAGCACGGCACCATCGATGTGGTGTATGAAGAATTTATGGACAGCCAGAACGCCACCAGCAACGACACGCCGCTTGTCATGCGTTTTCTGGAAACCAGCCCCACGATCGTCAACATGTGGAATGACTGGGGCATCAACATGAAGCCCACAGGGGACTTCCACTTCGAAGGCCATGCCTATCCGGGGCGTCCGAAAATTTTCCTCAAGTATGACGGCCACAATCAAAAAAAGGTGCTCACGGAACAGGCCAAGAAACGAGGCGTCCGTATCGTCAACCACTCGCCCGTGCTGGAACTGCTCCGCGACGATAACGGCATCACCGGCGCCCTGGCCCTCGATATTTCCTCCGACGAGCCGGCCTATCGCATCGTGAAGGCCAAAGCCGTAGTAATCGCCACGGGATACGTCAGCCGCCTGTTCACGACCGATCCCACGCCGAGCCAGATGTTCAACACGAACATGTGCCCTTCCGGAACCGGTGACTCCATCGCACAGGCGTGGCGCTTGGGAGCCCATCTCGTCAATATGGAAAAGACCTACCGCCATGCCGGGCCCCGTTTCCTCGCCCGCTGCGGCAAGGCCACATGGATCGGCGTCTACCGGTACCCCAACGGCAAGCCCATCGGCCCGTTCATCACCAAGCCCAACGTGGAAACCGGCGACATGACCAGCGACATCTGGGCGTCCGCCTTTACCGATCTGAAGCTCAACGGCACGGGCCCCGCCTATATGGACTGTTCCGGCGCGAGCCCGGAAGACCTTGAACACATGCGCTGGGCCATGCGGTGCGAAGGGCTCACCGCGCTGCTCGACTATATGGACAAGGAAGGCATCGATCCCGGCAGACATGCCGTGGAATTCGGGCAGTACGAAGCCAACCTCTGTACCAACGGCATCGAAATCGACATCAACGGCGAAAGCAATATCCGCGGCCTGTTCGCGGCGGGCGACATGATGGGCAACATCAGCGGCGATATCGGCGCTGCGGCGGTCTACGGCTGGATCGCGGGGCATCACGCGGGGGACTACAAAACGCTCGGTCAGCCCGCCGATGTGGACGGTGTGCCTTTCTGCCAGGAGCGCATGGCATTCTTCAGCAGCCTGTATGAACGCAGCGGCGGCGCGTCATGGCAGGAAGCGAACTTCGCTCTCCAGCAGATCATGACCGAATACGCGGACTGCGGCCCGCACCGCCTGCGCTCCGATACGCTGCTGACGGCAGGTATCAAATATATCGGCGACCTGCGAAAAAAAATCAATAAGGAAATGTCGGTATCCGATGCCCACGAACTGATGCGCGCTGCGGAAGTGCTCAACCTGCTCGATCTCGGCGAAGCGCTCATGATTGCGGCACGCGAACGCAAAGAAAGCCGGGGACGTCATTTACGGGCCGACTTCACCTTCACGAACCCTTTGCTCCGCGACAAGTTCCTTCGCGTTTGGCAGGAAGGCGGCACGCCCCGCACGGCATGGCGCGACCGCCTGAAATAGGCTGCACGCCGGGGAGAGAACCTCCCCGGCCCCGCCACACGGCCCTTTCCCCCCAATTGTTTTCCAGAGTTCCGCCAACCATTCCAAAGCATATCCCCGGTAAACGCCTGTACATTCCCTGTCCGGTCAAGCCGTTTTTCCCTCATACCAACAGAGGTCGTTATGAATCCCGTTCAGGCTCTCAAATGGACCATGACCCTGCTTATCCCTTGCGGCGTCTACTTCCTTTCCCCGCAAGACGTCTCGCCGCATTTCCCGCTGTACATGGGGCTTACCAGTGCCGCCATCATAGCATGGGCGCTCAATGTATTCCCCGCCATCGGCGTGGCGGCCATGCTCACGTTCGCCTATATCCTTTGCGGCGTGGCGGATGCCGAAGTCGTATTCGGGCCGTGGGCCACCGTGCTCCCGTGGCTGAGCTTCGCTGCGGTCATCATTGGTGAAGGCATGGAAAAGACGGGGCTGGCCAAGCGGCTGGCCTTGCGATGTCTCAAGCTGACGGGCGGCTCCTTCAACGGCCTTGTGGCGGGATTCTTCCTCGCCGGGCTTGTGCTCGTCGTCATTCTTCCTTCCATCCTCGCCCGCGTCGTCATCTTCTGCGCCATCGCCGTAGGCATTATCCAAGCGCTCCAGCTCGACGCCAAGTCCCGCATGTCGTCCACCATCGTCATGATGGCTTTCTTTGCGGCGGCGGCCCCGCAGTTCATGTTCCTGCACTCCTCGGAATCCTTCATCTGGGCTTTCGGGATGATGCTCAAGGGGACGGACAAGACCGTCAACTTCTGGGACTATGCCTATCAGGCAACATTCATCAATTTGATATACTACGCATTGTCGATGGCGACGGTCTATATCGTAAAGGGACGCGAAACGCTCGTCTCCGGAGCGCACTTCTCCACGTTCATCGAGCAAAGCTGCCGCGAAATGGGCCCCATCCAGCCGCGTGAAATCAAGCTGCTGGTCCTCGTCTTCGGCATCATCCTCGGCTTCATGCTGGAACCCCTCACCCATATCGATCCCGTATACGTCTGTTGCGTGCTGGCGCTCCTGAGCTACCTGCCCGGCATCAATGTCCTTGACCGCGAAAGCTTCAGCAACCTGAACATCGTATTCCTCGTGTTCATCACGGGCTGTATGGCTATCGGCTTTGTGGGCGGCAGCGTCGGCGCGAACAAGTGGGCCGTGGCGAGCATCGTGCCCCTGCTTCAGGGATGGGGCGAAACCATGTCCGTCGTATGCGCCTATGCCGCCGGGGTCGTCATCAACTTCCTGCTCACCCCGCTTGCGGCGACGGCCGCGTTTACGCCCGCCTTCGGAGAGCTGGGGACAGCCATGAACGTAAACCCGCTCCCGCTGTTCTACGCATTCAACTTTGGCCTGGACCAGTACATCTTCCCGTATGAAGCCGTTTACTTCCTCTACATTTTCATCACTGAACGGGTCCTGCTCCGCCACATCGTAACCGCCTTGGCGATCCGTATGCTCATCGTAGGGATCTTTGTCGTTGTGGTTGCCGTCCCCTATTGGAACGGTATCGGCCTGATGTAGCGCACTCGGAAATGGAGGGAGCCCTCTGTTGGTTCTCCGGTTCACCTTTCCATTGCCGTCGGCCTGCTGTGTTGCCCCGGATAGATTTCCGGGGCAACATTTTTGTTTATGCTTTACAATAGGCTTCCACCGTCCTCATTCTTTTCGCTTTTGGCTGATCGTTCTTACAACGCATTATTGACACACCTGTTTTCGTCTCGTACCCTTTATGAGAAAAGGTCATGAGAACCTATTCTCAAAGCGGCTGCAAACATCCTAGGCTATATGAACATTATACACTCTCTTTATTGACTTTTACCTATATACCCCATGAATACTCAGCCTTTTACCTGACGACTCTCCGCAAGGTGCATGGAATGCGCTTTCCTGCCTGTGTCGGGTCTGGCAAAACCTCGGCCCCTTCGCGGGAATGGAAAGCACCGCCTTTGATCTGAACGGTATTGTCCCTACAAACAGGCGCAACCGACACGACGCGGAACTATCGGAAAACCGTCATGAAGTTTCCAAACAGTTGCCCTAGAAAAGGACAATGCGGCTCTTAAAGATGAGATACATGCCGTGTGGTTCTTCGCCAACGGTACATTATAAAATGAGGCGAATATGATCACGTTATCCGAAGCGGTACTTGACGAATTGAAGCGCCTAAGAGGACGTACCGAACGTACGTTCCGCATTGAACCCGGATGTAGCTGCTGCCACAGCCCGACATTGGAATTGATTCTGGATGAACCGGAAGACGACGATGTGACCACGGAAGTTTCCGGTTTTACGTTTTGCATCAGGAAGCGTATGCTGGATCAGCTCGGCAACGTCCGCATTGAAGCCGATCATGCGGAGGGATACCGTATATTCTCGGAACGGTCCCTCTCTTCCTTTGTCAAAAACGGACGCCTTTGCGCTTCATAGCACTTCCATACCGAAAGGGCCGGAAACGTTTCCGGCCCTTTCGTTTTACCCGCCAAAGCGGGTTTTGCTTGTACTCGCGCCGGTTCATCCATGAAGATCCAGCTTCCACATATTCTCCCCCCTGAGCCGATTCCGAGAGTCACTCCAGCTCAGAGGCGAATCCTTTTGCTTCCCCGATGATCCACTGGAAACGCGATGAAGAAAATGCGGTCATACCTGTGAGCTTGCCCTCTTCCCGGCTCTCCGGTATCCTGAATCGGATACGGTATCGGCCCGCTTTCCTTTCGATACCGCCAACGAGGAGATAGACAGATGCCCTTGCCCATGCCCGAAGAGGAAGAACTACACCGTTGCCCCCACGGAGAGCGATGCCAAGCCCTGATGTTGTGCTCTCTGGACTGTGCAACGAGTGGTGCCCACCCAGACAGGAAAACAAAGGCCGATGGCCGGTTCATCGTGACTCCGTGGTGGTGCATCCATAAGTGCAAATGGTTTTCGGAACACAAGAACGAAGCGCCCAAAAAGTCCTGATCCGTCGAATAGAAAAAATCCCCCAAACAAACGTTTGGGGGATTTTTTATCAAACAGTCGCTTCAGAACTTACTTCTTCAGCCAAGGCATAAGGGCACGCAGCTTGCCGCCCACCTGTTCGATCTGGTGGTCGTTTTCGATCGGCGGCTTCGCCTTAAAGCTCGGGTAGCCGCAGCCGCATTCAAGGATGAAGTCACGAGCGAACGTGCCGTCCTGGATTTCGCTCAGGACCTGCTTCATGGCCTTGCGGGTTTCGTCGGTGATGATGCGGCGGCCGGTGCGGTAATCGCCGAATTCGGCGGTGTCGCTGATGGAATGACGCATCTTGCCGAAGCCGCCTTCATAGATGAGGTCAACGATGAGCTTCATCTCGTGGCAGCATTCAAAATAGGCGATTTCGGGCTGATAGCCGGCAGCGACCAGCGTTTCGAAACCGGCCTTGATCAGTTCGGTCACACCGCCGCACAGGACGGCCTGTTCGCCGAAGAGGTCGGTTTCAGTTTCTTCCTTGAAGGTGGTTTCGATCACGCCGGAACGCGTCCCGCCGATGCCCTTGGCATAGGCCAGCGCCTTCTGGGTGGCTTCGCCGGTGGCGTCCTGATGGACGGCGAACACGCAGGGAACCCCGCCGCCTTCCGTGAAGGTGCGGCGAACCAGATGGCCGGGACCCTTGGGGGCCACCATGAACACATCCACGTCCTTCGGGGGTTCGATCTGGCAGAAATGGATGTTGAAGCCGTGAGCGAACACCAGAGACTTGCCGGGCTTCAGGTTCGGAGCGATGTCTTCGCGGTACACGCGGGCCTGATGCTGGTCGGGCAGCAGGATCATGATCACATCGGCGGCAGCGGCAGCTTCCGCGGCGGACATGGGGGCAAAGCCGTGTTCCTTGGCAAGAGCGTAGTTGGCACCACCGGAACGCTGACCAACAATCACGTTTAGGCCGGAATCACGCAGATTCTGGGCATGCGCATGGCCCTGGCTGCCGTAACCGATAACGGCAATGGTCTTGTTTTTGAGAAAATCCAGGTTCGCGTCCTGTTCATAGAAGGCTTTCATGTTCTCTCCTTAACTGGTAACTCCAAACATTCCGAAAACACGGCCCAACGCGGACCGTCCCAGAATCACCTGCGGGCATGCGCCTAAAAGCGGATTGCTCGAAAGCTCAAAATACACAAGAGCACAGAGACTGGCAATATCCCCCTCTCCATAAAAACATAACGGATATACGGAAAAAGGGGGAAATCCAGTCTGCTGCGGCTGTTTTCGAACCCAGAAACAACATTTCGAAAGATAAACGCCAAAAAAAAAGCGGCCCGCGAAAATTTCTGCGGGCCACTTTCAAAACCGTTTTAGATGTCGTCGCTCTGCATAGTACGCCGGACAGCGAGCGTCCCCGTGCGAGCAAGCTCCTTAATGCCGAATTTCTGCAGCAACTGGATAATCGCCTGCAACTTGGAGTGATCGCCCGTCGCTTCCAACGTCAGGTCGGTAAGGCTCACGTCCACGACCTTGCAGCGGAAAATGTCCGCTATGCGGAGCACTTCGCCGCGCTTGGATTCTTCCGCGTGGACCTTGATGACCATCATTTCCCTTTCAACATAGGCCATCCCGTAAAAGTCGACGACCTTGACGACCGTCACCAGCTTGCGCAACTGCTTGACGATCTGTTCGATGATCTGTTCGTCGCCGCTGGTGGTGATGGTCATGAGAGAAACCCCATCCTCAAGGGTGGGGGCCACATTGAGCGACTCGATGTTGAAACCGCGACCGCTGAACAATCCCGCCACACGAGAGAGGACACCCGGTTCATTCTCAACAAGTACAGACAAAACGCGCCGCATTCTTCCTCCAAGAGCTGTTAAAGTTCACCCAAGAGGGCAACACCTATACGATCAACATCTCGTCCAGCGAGGCCCCGGCCGGCACAATGGGAGAAACATTCTCTTCCCTGTCCACCAGCACGTCAATAACAGCGGTCCTCGGTGAAGCCAGAGCCTTGGGCAACAGCTCCTCAAGCTCTTCTTCCGTCGTAATGCGATAGCCTTCCGCGCCATACGCGTCCGCCAGCTTCACGAAATCGGGCTGCCCCTTCATGTCCGTGGCGACGTAGTTGGCATCATAAAAAAGTTCCTGCCACTGGCGAACCATGCCGAGATGGCGGTTGTTCAGAATGAGGATCTTGACGGGAAGCCCATTTTCGACAGCCGTCATCAGCTCCTGGATGTTCATCTGGATGGAACCGTCTCCCGCGACATCGACTACAAGGCGATCCGGGAAAGCCATCTGGGCTCCGATTGCGGCTGGAAGCCCGTATCCCATCGTGCCGAGGCCACCTGAAGTCAAGTACGTCCGCGGCTTATGATATTTATAGAACTGGGCCGCCCACATCTGGTTCTGCCCCACTTCCGTGGTAATGATGGCTTCGCCCTTCGTGATTTCATACATGCGCTCGACGACCTGCTGCGGCTTCAGCACATCGCCCTTGGCCCAGGAAAGCGGATGCTCCTTCTGCCATTCCAGCACCTGCCCCATCCAGTCCGCATGATCGCCCGCCCAGTCCTTCTGGGCATGACCGGACTCCAAAATGGAACGCAACCCCTGCAAGGCACTGAGTGCATCGCTCACAACCGGCACTTCCACCCGGACATTCTTTCTCAAAGTCGTCGGGTCGATGTCGATGTGCACGATTCGCGCGTTGGGAGCGAACTGGGACAATTTTCCCGTGACGCGGTCATCAAAACGGGCTCCAACAGCCAGAATGACGTCAGCCTGAGTCACGGCGCGGTTTGCCGCGAAGGTCCCATGCATACCGAGCATACCTATCCACAACGGATCATCACCGGGGAAAGCCCCCAGCCCCATCAGCGTGGAACAGACCGGAGCGTGCATGAGGTGGGCCAGTGTGCAGAGTTCCTCTGCGGCATTGGCCATGATCACGCCACCACCAGCCACGATAAGCGGTTTTCTGGAGGTAACGAGGACGTCCATCGCCCGCCGAAGCTGGTTCAGATTGGCCCGGAACGTGGGGCAGTATGACCGCATCACCACATCTTCCGGCCAAACGAATTCGCAGCTTGCCTGCTGAATGTTCTTAGGAATGTCGACAAGCACAGGCCCGGGGCGTCCAGAACGCGCCAGATAGAAGGCCTTCCTGACAGTCTCGGCCAAATCTTTGACGTCTTTGACCAAAAAGTTGTGTTTCGTACAGGGGCGGGTGATCCCTATGATATCCACTTCCTGAAACGCATCATTCCCGATGAGCGGCGTGGACACCTGCCCCGTAAAAATAACCATGGGGATGGAATCGCTGTAGGCCGTAGCAATCCCCGTCACAGTATTGGTCGCACCGGGGCCGGACGTAGCGAGACAAACCCCAACCTTTCCGCAAGCCCGCGCATAGCCGTCGGCGGCATGGACAGCACCCTGCTCATGCCGCACGAGAATATGGCGTAGATCCGGATGGTTGGACAGCTCATCATAGATATCAATGACAGCCCCGCCGGGATAGCCGAAGAAAAGGTCAACGCCTTCACGCTTCAGACTTTCCAAAAGGATCCTGGCCCCGGTGCACAACATTAGTTGCCTTCCTGTTCGTTATAGCCGTCGAGGATGGCGTGCAGACGCGTCTTCCCTTCAAGCTTCTGTTTCTTCAGCTGTTTTAACGTCTGTTCTTCCGTAGGAGTGCGATAGGCCTTGGCTTCGAGCTTTTCTACCTGCTTTTCATACAGAATATGGTCTTCCCAGAGTTCTTTCAGTTCAGGATTGACGGCGGCGTACTTTTCCAGAAGAAGAAGCTCACGCTGTTCCATAAGACTTTCTCCAATACATAGAGGTTTGAAAACGACACTGGAACGCGACGCTGTGCGTTACCGTTCCTTAAGTGCATAGCCCAAAAAACAAGGAAAGGGAATGGCAATTCCTGGCTGACTCCCGGAAAGGCGCTTTCTTCCTTTCCTGACGGCCATCCCCTCTTTCCGTTTTTCACGGTTTACTACAACATGGCCGCATACTGGAACAGGGAACGGACCACGATGGACTGCACCAGTTGGATGGCGACGAGCACCACGATGGGGGACAAGTCCAACCCACTGATATAGGTGAAGGGAAGCCATTTGCGGATCCTGTACAGGACGGGCTCGGTTAAGGCATTCAACGTGCGGACCACTGGATTATACGGATCAGGCCGGACCCAAGTCAGCAGGGCGGAAATGATAACAACCCAGAAGTACAAAGTTAAGAGCGTATCCAGAACCCGCGCTACGGCGAAGAGGATATTGCCAAGCACAAACATGCTACCTCCTAGAAAATAAGTGTAAAGGGCGTTCTTCTTAAGTACGGCCCAACCGGGGAAGCCGCTCCAACGCACTGCGCAGATGCGCAAAATTGTCGACATGCACAGCCGCGGGCAAATCCGGGCTATTGTATGCCAGCAAGGGAACTCCACCGCCTTGTGCCGCGGCGGCATCCGTAGCGCTATCGCCGATGAACCCTACCGACTCGGGACCAAACTTCCATGTTTCAAGAATACGGTGAACCCCGGCGGGATCGGGCTTTGACGGAACAATCTCGGCTGTCATGACAGGATCAAACATTTCGCACAGGTTGAAGCGGGCCAACAAGTCCCACATGCCGCTTCCGCGATTCGTATGGATCCCGAGCCGGACGCCACGCTCACGCAACCAATGCAGCATATCCGCCAGCCCCGGTTCAAGCTCCAACTGCGGCAACGCGACATCCCGATACGGGTAACGCTCCGCAATGGCCGGCAACAGCTTCAGCTCCTCCGGCGAAAAAATATACTCAAGAGCCTCCTTCGCCGTGGACATCTGCACATATCCGGCCTGTTCCGGCGTAATCGGAGGTTTGCCGACTTCCCTCAGCAGCAGGTTATAATAACCGATATTCACATCCCGGGAATCGACCATGACCCCGTCACAGTCGAAAATGAGGCCGGAAAGCCCTGCGGGAAATGTCCTCTCAAGAAGAGAAGCCAATGTCGTCACCGAGGATTGCATCATGCCCGCTCCAACACATCGTCTGCTGTACAAAGAATCACGAGTTGCCGTCTGTCAAGCCATGGCCTGTCCGATTGCGGCGCTTTTTTCCCGATCAGCTTCCACATCGGCTCTTCGCCATAGGTCACGGCATAGCCTTCAGGTACATGCCAGCCTTCAGGCAATCGTGCCAGAAGCGCCGGAGACAGTGATTCCTGACATATGCCAGCTTCCGCAAACGCTTTTGCCATCCGCTGATCCGCCGTGCAGGCAATAGTTCCTTCCGGCAATAAAACTGCTAACAAATCCAAGATAAAGCACCATGATGGCAACAGCGTGGCCGGATCCTCAGGAACCAAGTCCCGCATCATGCCAAGCAAGCCGGAAAGCATCTCCGCATCTTCATCGGCAGGTTCCCTCTCGGTATCCCGCGTGCCCAGGTGGGCCGCCAGTTTCTCCGCCCCCGCGCGATAACGCGCCGAGAGCTGCTCCATCTCCAAAACCCGTTCTTCCTGAAGCCAGCCCAGCAAAAGAAAACGCTGTGCCCAGCGCCGCATATCTTCTGTTGAAACCGTATCTTTTCCGGCCTCTCGGCATTCTCCCGTTTTGGCGAAGCACTTCAAATCATCCCGTTCCTGTGAAACTTTCTGAGCCGTGGACCGGGAAGACGCCACCGTATCCGAAAGGGCGGCAATGCCCGCCTCATCAAGCTGCGTCAGCTCCGCAAGACAAGCCGCTGCCTCCGTAGGGGTATAGGGCAAAGAAATTTTGTGCCATGCATCAGGATTTCGTTGTCCCCAATAGCGGCTCGAGAGCCCCGGCCAGAGAGGCTTAACGCATCCCGAAAACCCCTCAGGGAAGAATTCCCGGTGCATCGTCGGAACATATACAATAGAATCATCCGATTCTTTTTGCATGATACATCCTTTATAACAATTCTCTTGCAGCCGCCTTGCAATCTTGACCTCTAAACCTCACAGGCGTACTGTGCTTACCATTGATTCCAGTGATCCGCACTTGTGCGGATTTCGGCCCTTCCGGCCTCGTCAAGGCCTCCATCCCGCCACGGCATTTTGTTGTGTACCCTGATGGACAGAAGGATGCAACGCCCTTTGCTTGACCTGCCCGGGATCCATCGGTATATCTCTGTCCTATAAAAACGGAGGCCTTTATGTACGGTATCGGCATGCAAGAATTGCTCTTAATTCTCGTTATAGTAGTGCTTATTTTCGGTTCCAAGAAACTCCCCGAAATCGGCGGCGGGCTTGGCAAGGCCATCCGCAATTTCAAGCGGGCCAGCTCGGAGCCCGACGAAATAGACATCACTCCCAAAGACGAAAAGAAAAAAGACGACACAACCCATTCCGCATAGCCCGCTCCGATTTCAGTTCAGGCTCAGTCCTTGCTGGCGTTTTTCGGCAAGATCTGTCAGAATAATTCCACTCCTCCGATGGAGGCTGGCAGCAACGCAAGGCATATAAGGAAGGCCACCATGAAAGTCGAACAACTTTCCATTTTTCTTGAGAACAAAGCCGGTCGGTTGGCTCAGGTAACCAAAACGCTGGCGGAAGCGGGAATCAATATCCGAGCCCTCTCTCTGGCCGATACGTCCGATTTCGGCATTCTCCGTCTCATCGTGAACGATACGGAAAAAGCCATCAACATCATGAAAGAAGCGGGATTCACCGTTGGGCGAACCGCTGTTGTCGCCGTGGAAGTGGACGATAAGCCCGGTGGACTGAACAACATCCTTGAAGCCTTGTCCGGCCAAAACGTCAATGTGGAATACATGTACGCGTTCGTACAGGAAGGCGGCGGCAGCGCTACCATGATTTTCCGCTTCGATCGTATCGATCAGGCCATCGAAGTGCTGAAAGCCAAGAACATTCCGATTATCCCCGCTGACCGCATCAACGGTTAGTGAAGAAGAGTGCCTTGAAAAGTCCCCACATTCAAGTGGGGACTTTTTTATGCTTAAAACAATCAATTGGAGAAGCTCGGCCTTTTGTCGGCGGAACAAGTTTTATCGCTTTCCCACACATAAAAAACGCCGCCAGAAATTAATTTCCCGGCGGCGTTTTTCTTTCAGCGTAAAGAGCGGCTAGAGCCAATCAAACCAGCGCTTCCAAGATCCTTGGATCTGCTCACGGGCCTTCTGGGACTGCTGCTCACGATATCTATAGTATGCGGACAGAGCTTTTTCCTTTGCATGAGCACTGACTTCCGGCACATCGGGGAAATTATCCACGATGTATGTATAGCGCCGCCAAGCCGGGCCATAGTTGTTCATGTTCCAGAACACATCCCCCAAATAGAGCTCATGTTCGGCAAGGAGCCGACGGCAATTTTTCATTTCCTCGACAGATTTCTGGGCATACTCGCTGTTCGGGTAGGTCTCCCTCAATCGTCCGAAGAATTCCAAAGCCTCCTGTGTCGACGTCGTAGGCCTGTCCACGGAAATGAAGCTCTTCAGGTTGGACATCCCCACCTGGTACAAGACATAGGGAATAGCCTCATGGCGAGGATGAAGAGATTCAAATTCTTTATAGGCTTCGGCTGCCTCAGGGTATTTTCCGTCAAGAAAGAAAGCGTCACCAAGCGACAATTCCGCTTCAACCGTATAAGGGCTGAACGGGAAGTTATCCTTGAGCTTTGTATAGTACTGGGCGGCCTGCGAGTAATTCTTCTCTTGCATGGCGTCATTGGCGCCTTCGTAAAGCTCCTGAGCCGTATCTTCTGGCGGAGGCAGAAAGAAATAGTCAATGATGCCACATCCAGAAAGAAGCAAGAGACATGCGGCCAGCACTAGATGACGAAAATACATGCTTAGGCGTCCAGTTGTTCAAGATACGTAAAGGCAGCCGTAGCGGCTGTAGCCCCATCGCCGACAGCGGTCGTCACCTGACGGCACATCTTGGAACGGATATCCCCCGCCGCAAAGAGTCCCGGCAGATTCGTCCGCATCTCGCAATCAGTGATAATGAACCCCTGCGGGTCCAATTCGAGACCAGCAGGCAGGAAACTGTTTTGGGGCTCATAGCCCACAAAGACGAACATTCCATCCACAGGAAGCTGTGTTTCCTCACCGGTTTTGACATTTTTCAGATGAAGCCCCTGCAACGAGTCTTCTCCCATCAAACCGGTTACCACAGTATCCAACACAAGTTCAATCTTGTCCGAAGCGGCACGGATCTTATCCTGATAGACCTTGGCGGCGCGGAAGCCTTCCCGCCGATGGATCAGATACAGCTTGCTGGCGATCCTAGATAGATACAGCGCTTCTTCCAGCGCGGAGTTTCCTCCGCCAACCACGGCGACAACCTGATCGCGGAAGAAGTTGCCGTCGCACAAGGCACAATAAGAAACGCCCCGTCCCGTAAGCTGCGTTTCGCGCGGTACCCCCAGAGGACGGGGATTGGCACCAGAGCAAACAACGACAACTTTCCCTACGATGGTCTCTTTCCCTACGCTGAATGACCAGCCGCCGGGAACCTGCTCCATCTTGAGGACGGCATCATTATACCGGTCCAATTCGTAGTCATCCAGATGCGCAGCGAACGCATCAGCCATCTCCCATCCCTTGATCCCTTTGGGGAATCCCGGGTAGTTCTCGATGCTTTCCGTCTTGAGGATCTGTCCCCCCGGAGCAAGCATTTCGATCTGGGCCACGGAAATCCCGGAACGGCAGAGATAAAGGGCGGCAGTGATCCCTGCGGGGCCGCCGCCTACGACAATGGCGTCGTAATGCTTCATGCCAAAGCCTTTTGTTCGATCATGGTCGCGATGCTGGACTTGGATACAGCACCGGTAACCTGCTCAACAACTTCACCGTTCTTAAAAAGAATAAGGGTAGGAATGGCGCGAATCCCATACTTGCCGGGGGTCGAGGGGCTTTCATCCACATTCAGTTTGACCACGGACAACTTGCCTTCGTATTCATTGGCGAGTTCATCGATGATAGGGCCGATGGCACGGCAAGGACCGCACCAAGGGGCCCAGAAGTCAACCAGAACGGGAAGCTGGGACTGCAACACAACGGCATCAAAGTTGGAATCATTCACTTGGGTAGCCATTACCGACTCCTTACGAAAGTTGCTTGTTAAGAAACAAACTGGTGCACTTTTTTACGCGAAAAGGCAGTGCCTCCAACGTAGCAATTGTAGGTGCGAGATCCCAGGGTGTCAAGATGCTGCGGAAAAGATTCACTATATGAGAAAAACGGCTCAAGCTGCTTATAGAGAGTGCAGCGGTGCACGCAACTCCCCAAGATCATCAGGGAGTTTTTGCCCGCGAGGAATGGCTGGGAACGCCAGCCCCTGTCCGTATCCCTTACAGGCCAGCAATTCGCCCGCATGCGCGATCATGACGGCGTTGTCAGTACACAGAAATCTCGATGGCAGCAAAAGCGGCTTGCCCACTTTCTCGGCAAGGACATGCATCGCGGCTCGAACCTGCGTATTGGCGGCCACGCCGCCAGCGACGACGATCCCGGTGATCCCTTTTTGCCGCTCGCGGTGAAACGCCTTCTCCATCTTGAGGCTCAGCGTCTCAGCCACAGCCAGCATATAGGATGCGCAGACATCACACAGTGCGGGAGAGGCCGAGTCGGTACCGGCTTCGCGGACACGCCTGCCCTCCTCCACGAGCACGGGATGTTCGTTGAGATACGTCAGCGCGGCCGTCTTCAATCCGCTGAAGCTGAAATCCAGATTATCCACATGGGTGTACGGACGCGGGAACAGATGGGCATCGGCAGTCCCCCTCTGGGCGAGACGATCCAGCAACACCCCGCCGGGATATGGCAG
>OBXD01000494.1_pt1 | contig 24383 bp, 20 predicted proteins | sample 1495381 | NCBI WGS metagenome assembly OBXD01 (sample SAMEA2580144, study PRJEB22360) | human gut metagenome | biome: human gut; feature: human-associated habitat; material: faeces | place: Denmark | collected 2008/2010 | reverse complement strand
CAATACTTTGTGTATGAATTAGTTGGCTGATTTTGTAATATTTAATGAATGTCCCGAATTAATTTAAAGGATTATAAGATAAATCTATTCGGGATAGAAGTTTGGTATAATTATATAAAACTTCTATCCTGACCGGATTCTCATCATCCAGACGATAATTGGCATGCACATTATAAGTGCTTAAACCATGATTCATACAATATCCAATATCATTAGGTAAGGCTGTTCTATTCCTCAACTGCCCAAGATTCAATAAAAAATAGAAGAAACTATCCACCCCATCATAATCAATCACATAAGCCTGTAAATTCAGATTCGCCTGATAATTGATGTTATTATCATAATTATAATAAGTATGACAACTGGACACACTATCATTTGCCTCAGTAAAAACAGTCATCACCTCCTTCAACCGTCCCAACTGATCAAAAACATATTTTCCTTGCACTTTCTTCAAGAAACGATAATCGGAAGTAGCACGATAATCAGAATTGATAAAAATAGTATCTCCTTTATAATCATAGACAGTCTGTTTATCAGCTTCATAAACCTCCTCTCCTACCTTCAACATACAACGGGCCCTACTCTCCCTCGCCTTGCCTTTTCCTATTTGAAACGTAACATTGCAAAGCTTATTGCCGGTATTCAAACAATTCATCTGTCCGATGGTTATCTGGTCGCCCTCATACCTTACCGGGGTATCCCCATACTTTATAATTTTACCATCACGATCATATTCCAATTTCAAAACTTGTTCTTCCTCTCCCGTTAAATCGGTGACCTTAGTCACATATGTGTCAGCTTTTTTTTCTTTACAACCATCAGCAACAAACAAGAGAACTAACAAAGAAATATATTTTACAAATAACTTTATTTTCATAAGTCAAGTATCATCTCTATGCAAATAAAATAAAAAATATTAGAACTAAGTACAATTTGGAGCTTTTTAACTCAACTTCTTTACCCCCACTCTGTTTTAAACAGCAATTATAATAAGAAAGAAATATGGAATGGATTATACATCTTTTGAGACAGCATTCAGAACTGGCGATTTTTCTGACAATCGCCGCAGGCTTCTGGATTGGAAAAATGAAAATAAAACAATTCAGTTTGGGAATCGTCACCAGTGTATTGCTAGTAGGGGTATTAGTGGGACAGCTTAACATTACAATAGAAGAACCGGTGAAATCCGTGTTTTTTCTTTTATTCCTTTTTGCTATCGGATACAAAGTGGGACCACAATTCTTTCGCGGACTGAAAAAAGATGGTTTACCTCAAGTAGGATTCGCCGCGCTCATGTGTATAGGTTGTTTGATTATCACTTGGTTATTAGCTATCTTAATGGGATATAATGCCGGTGAAGCAGCCGGGTTACTGGCCGGAGCACAAACTATCTCTGCCGTCATAGGAGTAGCAGAAGATACCATAAACGGACTCAACATATCCTCTTCCCAAAAAAGTGATATGATTAATATCATTCCCGTGGCATATGCTGTAACTTACATTTTCGGTACGGCAGGCTCTGCCTGGGTCCTCTCTTCTTTAGGTCCTAAAATGTTGGGAGGATTAGAAAAAGTGAAAGCCGCTTGCAAAGAGTTGGAAACCCGGATGGGTACCAGTGAAGCAGACGAACCCGGATTTGAACAGGCACGCCGTCCGGTAGTTTTTCGCGCTTACCGCATAGAGAACGATTGGTTTGGCAACGGCAAGACCGTTGACCAGCTAGAATCCTATTTTATTTCACAAGGGAAAAGATTGTTTGTTGAAAGAATGCGACATGGATCTTCCATTGTCAATGATATTATTCCCGGACAATTATTACAAAAAGGAGACGAAGTGGTACTGAGCGGAAGAAGAGAATTCGCCATTGGTGAGGAAGACTGGATTGGAGAAGAAATCGTCGATCCCCAACTGCTTGATTTCCCTGTGGAAGTACTCCCTGTCATGATACACAAAAAGCCATATTCCAACCAAAAATTGGACTTCATACGCCGTCAAAGCTTTATGCACGGCGTCAGTATACGCCGTATCAAACGGGCAGGCATTGATATCCCTGTTTTCGCACAAACCACTATCGACTGCGGAGATACTCTGGAATTGGTCGGCCTGAAAAAAGAGGTGGAATCTGCTGCAAAAGAACTAGGATACATAGACCGCCCCACCAATGCCACAGATATGACATTTGTAGGACTCGGCATTTTACTGGGAGGTATCATCGGAGCACTTGCAATCCATATCGGCGGAGTACCTATTAGCCTGAGCACTAGTGGAGGAGCCTTGATAGCCGGATTAGTATTTGGCTGGTGGCGCAGCAAACGCCCTACCTTCGGACAAATACCGGAATCCTCTTTATGGGTGCTGAATAATGTAGGCTTGAATATGTTCATCGCCGTAGTCGGCATTTCTGCAGGACCCAGTTTTGTACAGGGACTAAAAGAAGTAGGTCCTATGTTGTTTATCATAGGTGCGTTGGCCACCTCCTTGCCTCTATTATTAGGGCTGATTCTAGCCAGATATGTATTCAAGTTCCATCCCGCCCTCTCTTTGGGATGCACGGCAGGAGCCCGTACTACCACTGCTGCATTGGGCGCCATACAAGAAGCAGTAGGCAGCGAAACACCTTCCTTAGGATACACCGTGACCTACGCCGTAGGAAATACACTACTCATCATATGGGGAGTGGTCATTGTATTATTAATCAACTAAAAAACTAAACTCATACATTATGGAATATTTAAGTGATAAAAGCAGCGTTGCCCGAATGGACAAGAATTTGGAAAAGATCAGTCCCTTCGAATTAAAAAACCGTTTGATTGAAATGGCAGATGAAAGTGTGAAGAAAATGGCGCACGTCATGCTGAATGCAGGCAGAGGTAATCCCAACTGGATTGCAACGGAGGCTCGTGAAGCATTCTTCGCCTTGGGCGGTTTTGGCATTGAAGAGTGTCGCCGGGTCATGGACATGCCCGAAGGCATTGCCGGTATTCCTCAAAAAACAGGCATAGCCCAACGTTTTGAGGAGTACCTGAAAAAGCATGAAGGAAATGCGGGGACAGATCTATTGAAACGTACCTATAATTATATGCTGATGGAACATGCAGCCGATCCGGACGAACTGGTACACGAATGGACCGAAAGTATTGTAGGCGACCAATATCCCATGCCTGACCGCATCTTGAAATATACAGAAATTCTAGTACAGGATTACCTGAATCAGGAAATGTGCAACGGGCAACCCCCGCAAGGTAAATTCGATTTATTCGCCACCGAAGGCGGAACAGCAGGGATGTGCTATGTATTCGACTCGCTGGAAGAAAATTTCCTGCTACACAAAGGAGATAGTATAGCATTGATGGTTCCTATCTTTACACCCTATATAGAGATACCCGAATTGACACGTTACGATTATGATGTGCTCAATATTCCTGCAAGTACTCTAAATGAAGAAGGACTTCATACCTGGCAATACAAAGTGGAAGATATCAATAAACTGCGAGACACGAAATACAAAGCCTTGTTTATTGTCAATCCGAGCAATCCACCCAGTTATCAGTTGAACAAAGAATGCGTAGATGCCCTGAAAGACGTAGTAACACGCTGGAATCCCAATCTGATGATTATAACAGATGATGTATATGGTACTTTTGTTCCCGGCTTCCGCAGCCTGATGGCTGATTTGCCACAGAACACAATTTGTGTCTACTCTTTCTCCAAATATTTCGGAGCGACCGGTTGGCGCCTTGCTGTAATTGCCTTACATGAGAAAAATGTATTCGACAGAATGATTGCCAATCTGCCCCGCAAACGAAAAAGCGAACTAACCAAACGGTATGGCAGCTTGAGTATGCAAGTAGAAAACATGAAATTCATTGACCGTATGGTAGCAGACAGCCGTCAAGTAGCCTTGAACCATACAGCAGGACTGTCCTTGCCACAACAAATGCAGATGTCACTCTTTGCTTCTTTTTCATTGCTGGACAAAGAAAATACATATCGTCATGCCATGCTTAATTTAATCCATACCCGTCTGAAAGCATTATGGGACAACACAGGGTTCATTCTCCTCGACGATCCACTAAGAGCCGGTTATTATTCAGAAATAGACATGCTGGTATGGGCCAAGAAATTTTACGGAGATGAATTCGTACAACATCTGCAGACAACTCATAATCCATTGGACGTAGTATTCCGTCTTGCCAATGAAACAGGCCTGGTCGTATTGAATGGTGGTGGATTCGACGGACCCGAATGGAGTGTACGTGTATCACTTGCCAACCTGAACGAGAAAGATTATATCAAAATCGGACTCAGTATCCGCAGAATTCTGAATGAATATGCTGACAAATGGAAATCTGAAAAGAAATAAAAAATTAAGAACGTCCGCCGTGAAGTCTGCTTGACCTAACCGGCGGATTTCTTTTTTATATAAAGGTTTTTTGGATTATTTATTCCAAACCTTATCCCTACTTTAAAATAAAATCCCTAGCTTTGCAGATCGAAAAAGGAATTAGATTATGAAGCATATACGGAGCACTTTTTTTCTTCTAACCACTTTATTTATAATGGCTTCATGTGGCGAAGACCGCAGTGGGGAATACTATGCATTAATTGGAGAGAATGTATGGATAGAACAAATAATGAAAGAGCATTATTTGTGGTATGACAGTATTCCGGCAATAAAGGAAACGGACTATTTTGCCGAACCGGAAGACTTCCTGCAAAAATTGGTTTATACCAAGGCACAAAACGGAAAAGGAGACCCGTATTCGTATATAGAAATAAAGGACGCTTCCGATGCGGCACGTTCCTACCTGCAACGTACTTCTACTTACGGATTTGATTTTGAATTAATGACCGATCCTACCGGAATCTCATCACACGTATTTGCCCGTATTTTATTCGTACTGCCCAATTCACCGGCCTCAGAAGCCGGATTGGAACGAGGGAACTGGATATCAGCCATTGGCAAAGAAGAACTGACCAACAATAATTACGGATATCTGATGGAAGGCGGCAATACAACTTTCGCCAGAGAAAGCTTGGTTTTTGATGAGGAAGGCAATTCCAGCTGGATTGCAACAGATACAGTCAAAGTAGCGGCATCACGCCCTGTAGAATTGAATCCGTTCTATATAGATACTGTATATGAGGTATCCGGGAAAAAAATAGCCTATATGGTCTACAATGAATTCAGTACAGGCCCCAATAACCAGGCAACAGATACAGAATACAGGGAACAGATGAAACAGATATTCGCCCGGTTCAAGGGACAGTCACCCGACGCTTTTATTCTGGACTTACGCTACAATCCCGGTGGTTATTTGAGTTGTGCCACAGATTTAGGAAGTTATCTGGCACCTGCGGCAGATCTAGGGAAAGTATTTTGCACAACTTTGTATAATGACATCAGTGACCCGCAAAAAATTGATTTCCCTCTCAATACAGGACTTGCTTCCGAAAACTTGAACTTAAGCAAGCTCTACGTACTGACAAGCAAATTTACTGCATCGGCCTCAGAAGCAGTCATAAATTGTCTCCGTCCATATATAGGTACAGAAAATGTAGTGGTAATAGGTGAAACGACTGTTGGCAAAAATGTAGCCATGGAACCATACCAAGATGAGCGTTACAACTTTATTTTATGGCCGGTTGTGGCATACGTTCTCAACTCGGCAGGACAAGCCAACTATGTAAATGGAATCACCCCCGATTTCACATTGAGCGAACGTAACCTCATCTCCCCTCTCTACCCACTGGGAGATACCAAAGAGTATTTATTGAAGAACACCATAGCTTATATTACGACAGGAAGTATGCCCGACCTGCCACAAACAGAAGAACAAGTATCAAAAGGAAAAATTATCTATAACTCACTGATTCGAAGAAGTATGAACGGCATACGGCTACGGTAGTCCGATTTATCCAGATACAACGCCCTATTTATTAAAGACCGTGTTTAATGCATTTTAAACATGGTCTTGTTTTTTCTGAAAAGAGAACTTATTAAAAACAAAACGGGCATAACAAATGTTATGTACCCAAATAACCATTAAAAACCTGACTTAACAATGAAAAAAGTATTTATTGCAGCAGCTTTGGCTGCCATGATTGTTTCCTGTGGCTCTAAAGGAAACAAAAGTGCTGAAATAATAGCCGAAAGTGAAAGTGACTCTATTTTCGCTGTGAACGACAGCACACTGGGTGAATTACAAACATATAGCTATGAAGGTATTCTGCCAGCTGCCGATGCCGAAGGTATCAACTATCAACTGACACTTCAGGAGGCAGGCCAAGACTCACTGGGCACATACAATCTGACGACCACTTATTTAGGAACAAAAGATGGTAACCAGGCATTTACCGACAGTGGTACAGTTGTAACTATTATTGGAATTCCTAATGACAGCACCGCTATCGTTTATCAATTAATTTCCGCTACTCCGGGACACGAAAAGACAAACTTTCTGGCAGAGGGTGACAGTGCACTGACAATGATTGGCAAGGACTTCAAGAAAGCTGTTTCTAAACTAAATTACACTTTAAAAAAGAAACTCTAATTAACCTGGCTGCAAAAAAATTCACTAAAGAACAGACTGTTAGTGAACAAAAACATAAGCTGGCCGTTGTATGAGAGAAACTAGACGAAAAACAATTAGTATTAACTTAAACAAAAACTTGACATGAAAAAATTAATTCCTATCCTACTGGCGGTCTTTGCCTTGGTATCTTGCGAGAAAGACCCGGACATGGACAAATTGGACAATGAGTATCTGGTATTCACCAGTCATGACACTAGTACTAAGTTCAATGACTTCAGTACTTATTATATCCCTGACAGCATCCTGATCATCGGTGACAAGAAAGACCCTGAATACTGGAAGGACGAGAATGCACAGATCATCATCAATGCATTCAAGACTAAGATGAACGCTGCCGGCTACACCGCAGCTAATAAAGACGACGCCGACCTCGGCCTACAGGTAAGCTACGTAGCAAGTACTTATTATTTCCACGGTTACTATAATGACGGACCCTGGTGGGGCTATTATCCCGGTTATTGGTATCCCGGCTACTGGGGCGGCAATTGGGGAGGTGGATGGTACTATCCCTATCCTATCACTTACAGCTATAGCACCGGTTCATTGCTGGCCGACATGATTAATTTAAAGAATGCTCCGGAAGGACAAAAAGAAAAATTAACTGTTGTCTGGAATGCATACATCAGCGGGTTACTGGGCGGAAGTGGCAGTTTGAATGTAAACCGTACAACGACTGCCATCAACCAAGCATTCACTCAGAGTCCTTATCTGAAAAAATAAACGTAAGTGAAACAAGTATTCATTTAAAATAAAAAGGAAATATGAAAACTATAAAATATTTAACTCTCAGACTGATGGCGGTAGCCGCTATCGCCATAGCCTTTGCCCTGCCGGCAAAAGCACAGGTAACTCCGTTTACCTATTTCAATGTAGACTGGCAGTTCAACGCTCCTATCAGCAATAACTTTGCAAACAAAGCAAGCGGTTGGGGTATGAACTTCGAAGGTGGATATTATGTACTGCCGGATTTGTCAATCGGTGCCTTTATCAATTATCATACCAATAATGAGTATATTTCACGTCAGACACTACCAATCAGCAACTCGGCAGCCCTGACAACCGACCAGCAACATTCCGTATTTCAGTTGCCTTTCGGTTTCGCAACACACTATCGCTTCAGTGACGGTGCATGCCAACCTTATATCGGATTGAAGCTGGGTGCCAACTATACCAAAATGTCCAGTGACTTTTACATTTACGAAGTGAAAGACAACACTTGGGGTTTCTATGTATCACCAGAAGTCGGTGTGAATATCTACCCCTGGACAAACAGTATCGGCTTCCATCTGGCAGCATTCTACAGCTACTCTACCAACAAGGGAACCGTATTTAACTATGATATGGATAAATTAAACAATTTCGGTTTCCGCCTTGGTGTGGCATTCTAAAGATTTCTAAACTATTCTGTTAAATAGGGGGATTATCCGTGCGCCAGGCAGGGGTAATCCTCTTTTTTTAATTAATAAAATTAAATTCTGACGGGAGTATTAATATAATAGTTACTTTTGTATGATATTTATTCAGCTAATACAAAAAATGTATGGAGAAATCCGATAGTATTATTATTATACCCACCTATAACGAAAAGGAAAATATAGAGAACATTATCCGGGCTGTATTCGGACTGGAAAAGTTCTTCCACATATTGATTATTGAAGATAACTCACCAGACGGCACGGCAACCATTGTCCGTAAACTGCAAACAGAATTCCCCGACCGTCTTTTCATGATTGAGCGTAAAGGTAAATTAGGACTGGGTACTGCTTACATTGCCGGATTCAAATGGGCGATAGAGCATCAATATGATTTTGTATTTGAAATGGATGCTGACTTCAGTCATAATCCGAATGACCTGCCAAGGCTGTATAACAAATGTGCCGTTGAAGGCTATGATGTAGCTATCGGTTCACGCTATGTCAGTGGTGTGAATGTAGTGAACTGGCCGATGGGGCGTGTGCTGATGTCCTATTTCGCCTCCAAATATGTACGGATTATCACAGGGTTACCCATACATGATACTACCGCCGGATTTAAATGCTATCGCCGTGAAGTCTTGGAAACAATCGGTCTGGATGGCATCCGTTTTAAAGGGTATGCATTCCAGATTGAGATGAAGTTCACTGCTTACAAGTGCGGATTCAAGATAGCCGAAGTTCCTGTGATTTTTGTCAATCGCGAATTAGGTACTTCAAAAATGAACGGAAGTATCTTCGGTGAAGCTGTATTAGGAGTCATTCAATTAAAACTGGGTAGCTGGTTCCGCAAATACCCGCAAAAGAAAACAGTATGAAACGTACATGGATAAAGAATGCACGGATTGTGAATGAAGGCAAGATTTTTCACGGTTCGATAGTGATTGAGAATGAAGTCATAGCTGAAGTGCTGGCAGAAGAAACAGTTCCCTCCCAGCCTTGTGGAGAAATAATAGATGCGAAAGGCTATTATCTGATGCCGGGAGTAATAGACGATCATGTACACTTCCGTGACCCGGGACTGACTCATAAAGCCGACATACATACTGAAAGCACAGCGGCGGCGGCAGGTGGCGTCACCAGTTTTATGGACATGCCCAACACCACTCCGCAAACTACGACCCTGGAAGCTTTGAATGCCAAGTTTGCGGATGCGGCAACCAAAAGCATCGTAAACTATTCATTCTATTTCGGAGCAACCAATACGAATGCGGATGTACTCCCCACACTAGATAAAAGCCGGGTATGCGGTGTTAAATTATTTATGGGAGCCAGCACGGGAAATATGTTGGTAGACCGCATGGAAGTACTTAGAAAAGTATTTGCCAATGCAGGTATGCTGATTGCAGCACATTGTGAAGAACAATCTATAATCAGCGCCAATACAACAGCCTTCAAAGAAAAATATGGAGAAGATCCTGATATAAAATACCATCCGCAGATACGTAGTGCGGAAGCATGTGCATATTCTTCCTCACTGGCCATCCGGCTGGCAAAAGAAAACAATGCCCGCCTGCACATCCTGCACATCAGCACCGCACAAGAACTGGATTTGCTTGAAGACAAACCCCTGAGTGAAAAAAAGATTACGGCGGAAGCTTGCGTGTCACATCTATACTTCTATGACAAAGATTATGAGACATTGAAAGGACGTATCAAGTGCAATCCGTCCATCAAAACTTCAGAAGACCGGAATGCTTTACGCAAAGCATTGTCTACCAATATGATAGATGTAATAGGTACCGACCATGCCCCTCACTTACTGAAAGAAAAGGAAGGGGGAGCATTGAAAGCCGTATCGGGTATGCCGATGATACAGTTTTCATTAGTAGCTATCATGGAATTAGTACGCGAAGGCATATTAAGCATAGAGCAACTGGTTCAGAAAATGTGCCATGCACCGGCCGAACTTTATCATATTGAAAGACGAGGCTACATCCGTCCTGGTTATCAAGCCGACCTCGTATTGGTAAATCCGGATCATGAATGGACTGTAACTGCCGACTGCGTTTTAAGCAAATGCGGATGGACTCCGATGGAAGGACAGAAATTCCACACACGGGTAGAAAAAACATTCGTCAATGGTGATCTGGTTTACAGTGACAACAAGGTAGACCAAAGTCATCGCGGACAAGAATTAAGGTTTAAAAGATGATTGTAAATTACAAGATTCACGAAGTAAGCGAATACATTAACTGGATTTATTTTTTCCATGCATGGGGCTTTCAACCCAAGTTTGCCGCCATTGCGGACATACATGGATGTGATTCATGCCGGGCCATGTGGCTCACCGGTTTTGCGGAAGAAGACCGTCCGAAAGCCAGTGAAGCCATGCAGCTTTTCAAAGAGGCAAATCGGATGTTGAATGAACTGGATACAGCGTATCAGACCCACGGAGTGGTCAATATCATGGATGCCAATGCCGACGGAGATGATCTGCTGCTGAACAGCAAGCGTTTTCCGCTTTTGCGTCAACAAACAGCAAAATTGAAAGAAGATGACCCGTTTTTATGTCTGAGTGACTTTGTGCGTCCATTATCATCGGGTATCACAGACAAAATAGGAGCATTCGCCACTACGGTAGATGCAGAAATGGAGCGGCTCTATGCAGAAGACGATTACAAACGTATGTTAGTGCAAACATTGTCCGACAGACTGGCGGAAGCTACTGCCGAAAAACTACACGAAGATGTACGCAAAAAACTTTGGGGATATGCACCTGATGAAAACCTAAGCGTAAAAGACCTGCATAATGAAAAATATCAAGGGATACGTCCTGCCGTAGGTTATCCTTCCTTGCCCGACCAATCCGTCAATTTCCTATTAGACGAGTTGCTGGATATGAAGCAAATAGGAATTTCATTGACCGAGAATGGTATGATGAAGCCCCATGCCTCTGTATGCGGACTCATGTTTGCCCATCCGGCTTCCCGCTATTTCTCCATCGGAAAAATAGGTGAAGACCAATTGGCAGATTACGCCGCCCGCCGGGGCATGAGTATAGAAGAAACTAAAAAGTTTCTCGCCGCCAATCTATAAAAAACGAATAAATTATGATGCTGATAAAGTTATTTCTGTTTTTTCTACTGCTACTGATATTGCCCGATATGTATATATACAAGGCATATATACGCCGTGTTTCCCAAAAATGGACACATTGGGCTTATTGGCTTCCCAGTCTGTTTCTTTTATTGGGAATGACATTAGTCTTTTCTATACATGAGCCACGTCCGGATTCCATGCAGCGACTTAGCAATTTCTTATTGATTTTTCTTTGTTTCTCCGTACCCAAGGCACTTTTCGTCATTGTTATCCTGTTTATGAAGCTCCTATATATCATCTCCGGCAAAAAACTGTATGGAGGATATGTAGCAGGAGGATTGGCTTTAGCCTCGTTAATATATGTAATATATGGAGCAACCGAAGGAAAACAGCATTTTCAAATCAGGGAGGTAACCATCAGTTCCGATGAACTTCCCAGCGGCTTTGACGGCTACCGCATTGTACAAATATCTGATATCCATTCCGGCAGCTGGACTGGCAACGGTGCTGCTTTACAGAAGGCTGTAAACCTTATTAATGCACAACATGCTGACCTGGTACTTTTTACAGGTGACCTGGTCAATAACGTGGCAACGGAATTGGACGAATTTATCCCTATTCTAGAACAGATAAAAGGAAAAGACGGAGTGTATTCCGTTTTAGGCAACCATGACTATTCCCCTTATATAAAATGGGAAACAGAAGAAGCTCAAGAAGCCAACCTGAACAGCTTGAAATCCAAACAGGCTGCCATGGGATGGAAAATACTCAATAACGATCATGTCATTCTACATCATCATGGAGACAGTATAGCCCTGGCAGGTGTAGAGAACAGCGGAAATCCCCCATTTCCTAATTATGGAGATCTGCAGAAAGCATTAAAAGGAACGGAAGGAATGTATAAAATATTAATGAGCCATGACCCCACTCATTGGCACAGAGAAGTCTTGCCGGAAAGTGATATACAGCTAATGCTTTCAGGCCACACCCATGAAATGCAGTTCAGCCTGTTTGGCTTCTCTCCTGCTAAATTCGTATATCCCGAACACAACGGTTTATACCAGGAAGGAAAACAATCCTTGTTTGTCAATATTGGTTTGGGCTACCTGATGTTCCCTATGCGCCTTGGAGCATGGCCGGAAATTACAGTAATCACGTTACATAAAATATAAAATAGTTTTTCTATCTTTGTACAACTAAAATTCAGACAAATGAAAGTACTATATATTTTATACCAACTATTCATAGCACTTCCCATTTTGCTGGTATTAACCATACTTACAGCAATAGTTACCATTATTGGTTCATGGATAGGCAATCCGCATTTTTGGGGATATTATCCGGGAAAAATATGGTCACAGCTTTTCTGCTATGTATTACTTATTCCTGTCAAGGTAGTAGGACATCCGGAAGTACTTAAAAAAACATCCTACGTGTTTGTAGCCAATCATCAAGGGTCTTTCGATATCTTCCTGATTTATGGTTTTCTGGGACGAAACTTTAAATGGATGATGAAAAAAAGTCTGCGCAAAATGCCTTTCGTCGGCAAAGCCTGTGAAGCTGCCGGACATATATTCGTTGATAAATCCGGTCCCAAGAAGGTAATAGAAACCATAGAACACGCCCGTCACGTACTACAGGATGGAACTTCTCTAGTGGTATTTCCCGAAGGTGCACGTACTTTTACCGGGCACATGGGATATTTTAAGAAAGGTGCTTTCCAACTGGCAGATGATTTGCAACTTCCCGTAGTACCACTCACTATTATCGGCTCCTTTAATATTCTTCCCCGTACCGGCGGTTTTGTATCCTGGCATCCTATGACATTAGTCGTACATAAGCCCATTTATCCGCAAAGCCAGGGAATGGAAAACATCAAAGCAACCATGGAAGAGGCTTACAGGGAAATTGAGAAAGACTTACCTGAAAAATATCAAGGAAAAATAGACAATCCAGACCAAGACAGATAAAAAAAGGCTCCTCATTAATGGGGAGCTTTTAATTTTTCCATATTCGAACGGGCTACTGTCACATAATCCTTTACCAAGGAGTTGTTTTTAAATCGGTCAGGAGCCTCCTCTATAATTTCCTCAATCAAGGGAGTCATGACAGGATAAGGAAAATTGCTGCACAACATAATGAAAACACCCGGTCCCAATACATTATCATAATTCTTTTGGATAAACTCCTTAGCCAATGCATTCATTTCAGCAGCCAGTTTCTCACGTTCTCTCGTTATCTCACGTTGAATTTCATCCGGTGCTTTTCCATCCATAATCATACGGCTCTCCTGACGCTCCAACTCGTATGCTCTATCATCCAAAGAAGTCTTTTTTCCCACAAAATCATACAGACGATCATTCAACGGAGTTCCGGTAACTACAATACGGGCATTATCGATACTGATGGATATTTTCCCTTTTTCAATGACAAAAGGCATGATGCTCTCATCATCCATATACAAGGATGCCATTGAAGTAGAATCGGTTATACCTTCCATCTTGAACATTCCATGAATTACCTCTGCCGAATCAATACTCAGCATCCGGTCTCCACTAGGAACTTTTACAAATAGCATTTTCCCATCCAGCCGAGAAACAGAAGAACTACCTTCTATCTTATACTCACTGGCACATGAAGTAAAAGCCAATAAAGACACCACAGAGAAAAAAAGTTTATTCATGCTTATCTACGCCCCATTACTATTTTTCGCATACAAAGGTACAATCTATAATTCAGTGACAAAAATATTTTATTAAAATTTAAAACTAAATAGAAGATTATTACCGAGAAGGCAATTTATAGTGCAAAGTTCCCTCTTTTTTTCTATTTTTGTAACCGATATAAGGATAAAGAAATAACAATTAGTACACAACATGAAAAAATTCAAACTTTTATTGCTCGCATTGATGTGTGTAGCATTCTTGCCGTCGAAGGCAGACGAAGGTATGTGGCTGTTGCAACTGATGCAAGAGCAGCATTTGGCAGACCGCATGAAAGCACAAGGCTTACTGCTGGAAGCAGACGACATTTATAACCCGAACCGCGTTTCATTAAAAGATGCAGTAGGCATTTTCGGAGGAGGATGTACCGGTGAAATCATCTCACCGGACGGACTGATCCTGACCAACCACCACTGTGGCTACGGAGCGATACAGCAACATAGCTCGGTAGAACATGACTACCTGACTGACGGTTTTTGGGCAAAAAGCCGCAAAGAAGAGCTACCGACTCCGGGATTGAAGTTCAAATTTGTAGAACGCATTGTCGATGTCACAGATAAAGTAAACAATAAAGTAAAATCAGGCGAAGTAAAAGAAGAGGAAACCTTTGAATACGACTTCCTGAAAAAACTGGCCGACGAGGAACTGAAAGCCAGTGACCTGAACGGAAAAGCAGGTATCAGCGCACAAGCTCTGCCTTTCTATGCAGGCAATAAATTCTATCTGATTTATCTGAAAACCTACAGCGACGTACGCATGGTTGCCGCTCCGCCTTCATCCATCGGTAAATTCGGTGGTGAAACAGACAACTGGATGTGGCCCCGCCATACTTGCGACTTCTCCGTCTTCCGCATTTATGCGGATGCCAACGGCGAACCGGCAGAATATAATGAAAACAATGTTCCTCTGAAAGCCAAAAAGCATCTGGCTATCTCACTGAAAGGTATTAACGAGGGTGACTATGCCATGATTATGGGATTCCCCGGAAGCACCAACCGCTATCTGACTCAAAGTGAAGTGAAACAACGGATGCATTCCACCAACGAACCCCGTATCCGCATACGTGGTGTGCGTCAGGATGTACTGAAGAAAGAAATGGCTGCCAGTGACAAAGTACGTATCCAATACGCCAGCAAATATGCAGGTTCCAGCAACTATTGGAAAAACTCTATCGGCATGAATAAAGCCATTATCGACAACAAGGTATTGGAAACAAAAGCAGAACAGGAAGCCAAGTTCGCAGCATTTGCTAAAGCCAAAGGCAACACTGATTATGAAAAAGTAGTCAGCGAAATTGATGCCGCCATCGAAAAGAGTAATCCTATTCTTTATAACTACACCTGTTTCCGTGAAGTCTTTCAAGGAGGTATAGAATTCGGCACTCCTTATCTGATTCTGGACAAGCTGAAAGACGCAATCAAAAATAAAGATAAAGAAGCGATTAATAAAAATATTGAAACGCTGAAAAAAGTATATGCCGATATACATAACAAAGACTACGATCACGAAGTAGACCGCAAAGTGGCCAAAGCTCTGTTGCCCCTGTATGCCGAAATGGTTCCTGCCGATGCTTTACCTGCCTTCTATACTACCATCCAGAAGGATTTTAAAGGTAACTATGACGCATACGTAGACCATTGTTATGACAATTCCATCTTCTCCAACGAAGCGAATTTCAATAAATTCATCAAGAAACCTACCGTGAAAGCCATAGAAAAAGATCCTATGACTGCATACGTACGGGCTAAATATGACTTGATGGACAAGCTGGGAAACGAACTGGCAGAATCGATGAAAGGCATGGATTTATTACACAAAACTTATGTACGCGGCCTGTGTGAAATGTATTCACCGGAACCCAAAGCTCCGGATGCCAACTTCACCATCCGTCTGACATACGGCAATGTGAAATCATACAATCCCAAAGACGGCGTACACTATAAATACTACACTACGCTGAAAGGTGTCATGGAAAAAGAGGATCCTACCAATCCGGAATTTGTTGTTCCCGCCAAACTGAAAGAATTGTATGAAGCAAAAGATTTTGGACGTTATGCATTGCCCAACGGTGATATGCCTGCTTGTTTCCTGACTACCAATGATATTACCGGCGGTAATTCAGGTTCTCCCGTCATCAACGGTAACGGCGAACTCATCGGTGCCGCTTTTGACGGCAACTGGGAATCACTGAGTGGTGACATTAATTTCGACAACAACTTACAGCGTTGTATCGCAGTGGATATACGTTATGTATTATTCATCATCGACAAATTGGGCGGATGCAAACACTTGATTGACGAAATGACTATTGTTGAATAATGAAAAAGATACTATTACTCTCGCTATTTACTTTCACAACCCTTGCCGGCCATGCCGACGAGGGGATGTGGATGCTGACTGATCTGAAAGAACAGAATGCGGCCACCATGTATGATATGGGACTGGATATCAGCATTGATAAAGTATATTGTCCGGACAGCATCAGCCTGAAGGATGCTGTAGTGCATTTCGGAGGTGGTTGTACCGGTGAAATCATTTCTGCCGAAGGTCTTGTGCTGACCAATCATCATTGCGGTTACAGCTATATCCAGCAACACAGTTCGGTAGAACACGACTATCTGACTGACGGCTTCTGGGCTATGAGCCGCAAAGAAGAACTTCCCTGCAAGGGGCTGACTGTCACCTTCATAGACAGAATTCTGGACGTCACTCCTTATGTAAAGGAACAACTGGCCAAAGATGAGGACCCGGAAGGATTGAACTACCTGTCCCCCTCCTATCTGAGCAAAGTAGCCAAACGTTTTGCCGAACAAGAAAATATAGAGATCACTCCGTTCACCGCTTTGGAACTAAAGCCTTTCTACGGAGCCAACCGCTATTACTTGTTTATAAAGACCATCTATAAAGACGTCCGTATGGTAGGCGCTCCTCCTTCTTCCATCGGAAAGTTCGGAGCTGACACCGATAACTGGATGTGGCCCCGTCACTGTGGCGATTTCTCCATGTTCCGCATTTATGCAACACCCGACGGTAAACCTGCTGACTATAACGAAAGCAATGTACCCTTGAAGGTGAAAAAACATCTGACCATCAACCTGGGAGGAATCAAAGAGGGAGACTTCACTTTCGTAATGGGATTTCCCGGACGCAACTGGCGATACATGATTTCGGACGAAGTGGAAGAACGTATGCAGACTACCAACTTCATGCGTAAGACCGTCCGCACCGTACGATTGAATAATCTGCTGGAAGAGATGCTGAAAAGTGATAAAGTACGCATCCAGTATGCCAGCAAATACGCCTCGTCAGCCAATTACTGGAAGAATGCTATCGGTATGAACGAAGGACTGGTTCAGCTGAAAGTACTTGATACGAAAAAGAAACAACAGGAAAAGCTTCTGGCTTACGGACGTGAGACGGGTACTGACGCCTACCAGAAAGCCTTCGATGCTATCCGAGAAATCGTGAGCAAACGCCGGGATGCCGTATATCATCAGCAAGCCATTTACGAAGTTTGCAAACTGGGAACGGAATTCTATAAGATTCCTTCCACAGACAAAGTCCTGCAAGCATTGGAAAAAGGATATAAAGTACCTCATGCTACTAAAGAAATCAATCCGCTGGATCATGCATTAAGCACACTGATCAAACAAGCCGATAAATTTTTCAATAAAGACTATAATCCCGAAATAGACCGTAAAGTTTCCAAAGCTTTGCTGAAGACTTACGCAGAATTAATTCCGGCCGAACAGCGCATCAGCATCTTTAAAGTAATAGACAAAGAATTCAAAGGAAACATTGACGCCTTTGTCGATGCTTGTTTTGATACATCCATCTTCCGAAGCCGTGAAGCCTTTGACAACTTTGTGGCAAAGCCGGATGCCAAGACATTGGAAAATGACCTGATGGTGCAATATGCCAAATCAGTAGACCAAGGTTATGCAGATACCGATGCAGCCATGAAAGCCGAAACCGATGCTTATAATCTGGCCCATAAAACCTGGGTAGAGGGTATGATGAAGCTGAAACAGCATGAAGGCACTCCTATTTATCCGGATGCCAACTCCACGTTACGTCTCACTTATGGTAAAGTAGGTTCATACAGCCCCAAAGACGGTATGGAATACAACTATTACACCACGTTGAAAGGAGTGATGGAAAAAGAGGATCCGAACAACTATGAATTCGTGGTTCCGGCCAAACTGAAGGACTTGTATAACAAGAAAGACTTCGGGCGCTATGCCATGAAAAATGGTGAAATGCCCATCTGTTTTGTTACAGGAACAGACAATACAGGAGGTAATTCCGGCTCCCCCGTTTTCAATAACAAAGGGGAATTGATCGGTACCGGCTTTGACCGCAACTACGAAGGACTGACCGGTGACATTGCTTACAATTCCCAGTTACAACGTGCAGCCTGTGTGGATATCCGCTATACCTTATTTATTATTGATAAGTTTGCAGGAGCGAAACACTTGGTAGATGAAATGACCATTGTGGAATAACAATACCGGACAACTATTTTTTAGAACGCGGACCACACGTAACAAGTGTCGTCCGCGTTCTCCTATTTTTCACAAGATAAGCCTCTATAAACGCGGACAAAAAATGACACTGGTTCCTTAACGTTTTTCCTTCTCCAACTCCTGCGGAATACGGAAAGCCGTATAAAGTTCCAGGACAGCGGCAATGGAAAGACAAACAATCCATTCGTTACGTTTCATGGTAAACATCAATACTCCTGTAAAGACCAGTGCGACAGCCCCGAAAATCTGCTGTCTACGCAAACGCTTGATGATAAAATTCCTTCCATCATAACGATTCCCCATGACCTGCACATAGCCGAACATCACAGCACCCAGCGTATACAGATAAGGCGCAAGCTCCCACCGGGTGATTTGCAACACCGCACCTGCCAGCAGCAGGACTGCCCCTGCCATCGAAATTATATTATAAGATTTACTCATTCTTCAAACACAAAAATATCCTCGTCGGACTTCTTCATCAAATACTTCTCGCGTGCTATTTTCTCCAAAGCCTCAGGATTCGTGGTCAGTTCCTTCAGTTTCTCCGTATCTTCCTCATATTGCTTTCTATATTTCTCTATCTCACTATTCAGCGCGCTGATCTCACTGCGATGCTTTACCCGCTGAATCAAGCTGTTCTCATCCAGAAAACCAATAACTACAATAAAGATCAGCACCGTAATCATATACTTATGGCGCCGGATGTAGTTCCAAATAGTCAGCAATTTGCTCATACAAAGAATCCCTTTTTTGATTTTTGCAAAGATAGAAATATTTCAAGCAATCCTACCCATAAAAACGGATAATTTATGTACTTTTGCAGAACTCATATTAGAAAAAAGAACTCCGCTTATGGAAAATTATATCGTATCGGCACGAAAATACCGTCCCGCTACATTCGAATCGGTTGTAGGGCAACACGCGTTGACCATCACCTTAAAAAATGCTATTGCCACCGGCAAGCTGGCACATGCCTACCTGTTCTGCGGACCGCGTGGAGTGGGAAAAACAACGTGTGCACGTATCTTTGCCAAGACCATCAATTGCCAGACCCCCACTGCCGAAGGAGAAGCCTGCAATCAGTGTGAGTCTTGTCTGGCATTCAACGAACAGCGTTCTTACAACATACATGAGCTGGATGCCGCCAGCAACAACTCGGTAGAAGATATCCGTTCGCTGATTGAGCAGGTACGTATCCCGCCACAAATCGGCAAGTACAAGGTATATATCATTGATGAGGTCCATATGTTGTCGCAAGCCGCCTTCAATGCTTTTCTGAAAACATTGGAAGAACCGCCTCATCATGCCATCTTCATCCTTGCCACAACGGAAAAGCATAAGATACTGCCGACTATTCTGAGCCGTTGCCAGATTTATGACTTCAACCGCATCGGCATCAAAGACACTATCGACCATCTGCAATACGTTGCCAAACTGGAACATATCAACGCCGAACCCGAAGCCCTGACTGTCATCGCACAGAAAGCCGACGGCGGTATGCGCGATGCTCTTTCCATCTTCGACCAGGTAGTCAGCTTCACAGGTGGGAACATCACTTATAAAAGTGTGATTGAAAACCTGAATGTCTTGGATTACGAATATTATTTCAAGCTGACCGATTTGTTGCTTGAAAACAAAGTTCCCGAATCCATGCTGCTTTTTAACGACGTATTGAAAAAAGGATTTGACGGCAGTCATTTCATCACCGGACTATCCTCTCATTTCCGGGATTTGCTGGTGAGCAAGGACCCTTCCACCCTGCAATTGCTGGAAGTAGGCGCCGGTATCCGCGACCGCTATAAAGAACAAGCACAAAAATGCGACCAGAAATTCCTGTACCGTGCCATGAAGCTATGCAATGATTGTGACCTGAACTATCGTGCAAGCAAAAACAAACGTCTGCTGGTAGAACTGACACTGATTCAATGCGCCCAACTCACTCTGCCCGATGCCGACGATGCAAGTGGTGGGCGTGGCCCTAAGAAGATATTAAAACCCCTATTTACGCAGCAAGCGGCTTCCACAGCCGCCACGCAGTCACAGCCTCAGGCTAAAACTGCCGCTGCACAGACCGCAGCAACCTCCGCTCCTCAGCCACAGGGTACAAGTACAGCCGGCAGTATGAACGCAAGCCGTCCAAGCCCGCTGCCTCAGACCAGAGAAGAGAAAAAAATCCCAGTGTTCAAGGCGGGCTCACTCGGTATATCCCTGCGCCGTCCTTTGCACGAACAGCAAGCCGCGGAGAAGCAAGAAGCAAAAGCGGCAAGCACCGCTGCCCAAAACGATGCCACATACGAAGATTATATTTTCAATGAAAAAGATCTGGACTATTACTGGCGTGAATTTGCAGCCGCCCTGCCCAAGGAAGAGAAGGCTAACTCCGCACGAATGATGAACATGCATCCGCATTTGTTGAATGACACGACTTTTGAAGTGACAGTAGACAATGATATGGTGGAAAAATATATGGTACAATTGATACCATCGGTTCAGAATCACTTACGCGAACGTCTGCACAACCGGAAAATCACCATGACGGTACGTGTCAGTGCCCCTACCGAGAACATCCGTGCTTACAGCCACGTGGAACGTTTCCAGATGATGAGCAAGAAAAACCCGAATCTGCTGAAATTAAAAGAAGCACTGGGATTGGAGTTATCATAAAACCTATTAAAATAAAAAAACACCGGGAAATCCTTCAAATCCTTCATATTTACACAATACATTGTTTTTCAATGTGTTGTCGTGAAGGATTTTGAAAGGGATCCTTCATAAATGATTCATTGAGCGTAAGCTATACTTTTCCAGCCTTTGCGTCAATCAATTTATATCCATAATAATATCCCGATTAGATTGTTTTTACATCCATTATAAAATCAATCTGCCTGAACTATGGGTACTGTTTCTTATTCACCTTTTGTATTCACCACTTTCCGCATTATCATCCATACAGATAAGTGCTGGAAAAAGAAAAATTCTTGAATTGTTCAAATTCAAGAATCTACAACTTTAACTTTTCTACTTTTGCGGAGAGACGGGGTTTTGAACCTACAACTCTAACCGCTTATATTTCAGCTACTTTGCTTTCAAAATTTCAAATAGGTAACGAAACAGTAACGATTTTCAACCGTTAAGCCTGTCCAACTTTGACCGCTGTTTGTCTGCCTAACTTTCGGGTTCAAAGATACGGCTTTCTTTTGAAACTCGCAAATATCTGATAATAAATATTTTTGGATTAGTGCAAGGTGCAAGCTATATATATAAATATATACTTGCACCTTGCACTAAGTTTGAATTATTCTGTAGTATCTAACACAAAACCACTATATTTGCATAGAAATGAAAATATATATATGGGGCAGTTTAATGAATATATGGAACGATATGACTTTTCTGTTTTACGTAAGCAATTTGTAGAACAGGGAGAAATACGACACTATAAGAAAGGAGAATATTTTCTTCGCAAAGGTGACAAACATGCTTATATTGGTTGGATTTTATCCGGGGCTTTCCGATATAAATGTATTGATACTGACGGAAATGAACACATAGTAGCGTATAATTTCACAAATGAACCATTAGGAAACTACTCGATATTTCAGAGACGAGAGAAAGTTCTTCTTGATATGCAAGCAGTGACAGATAGTGAAGTTTGTATTTTGTCATATTCACAAGTAAACAAATACTATGATTCAAGCATTGAAGCACAATTTCAAGGACGAGTTTTAGCAGAAGAATTACTATATGCGGCATGGAATAATATTATTTCCATTTATAATGACACCCCCGAAAGTCGGTATAAAAAACTACTGAAAAGATGCCCAAACTTGCTTAATGTGATAACATTAAAAGAATTGGCTTCATTTATAATGGTAACACCTGAAACGCTTAGTCGCATACGTAAAAGGATATTATTAGATAAGTCTTGATTGAAATCAAGACTTATCTTTTGTCTTCTGTGTAATTTTGCCCAATAAAAAAAATTAAAGCATATGAAGACGAAAAAAATATTAATTGACAACGAGTTATGTTCCAAATGCGGTAGGTGCGTAAAAAAATGCCCTGTTAATATATTAAGCCAAGAAAATAAAACAAGTGTAATACAAATTGGAGATACCACACAATGTACATTGTGTGGTATCTGTATTAAAACTTGTAGAAAACATGCTATTGCAGTAAATGGTGTTCATTTGTGCAGGAAAAGTGTTAATGAATGGGTTAGAACAAGCGGATTTGCTATTTCTTTAATTCTTTTTCCTATCATGTTGTTGGTGGGTTTTCTTATGCACCCAAACCTGTTGCAAATGAAAATGGTGGTTTCTGCACAAGATTTAGTGGAACGATTTCATCACAATATTTATTTTCATATAGGACATCTGATAGTAATGTTTGCTGTTCCTTTAATCATTGTTTCAATGATTGGTATTATGAACATGTTACATAATAAAGGGAAAAGTTGGGGATATTGGGGATGTATTATTGGTGTATTTGGAGCATTTATTTTAGCTGTGGATAAAGGTGCTTTATGTTTAGTTTTATCGGCATTTGACACATTATCTGAAAATGACTTTGCCAAAGTAGTTCCTTATTTACAGGTTATTGTAGATAAGGCAGGATTGCTGAAAGTCTGCCTTTTACTTCCATTATTACCTATTGGAGCTGTAATTCAAGCAGTTGGTATAATCAAAGAAAAAATTATAAAAAAATGGCAAGGTATAATCTTGATTATAGGATTATTACTTCTGAATAATCCTGATATTGAAGTTATAAGTAGCATTGGTTCTATATTAATGTGTTTTGGATATTTCCCTATTGCAAGGAAAATATTACAAACAAGTAGCTTGCACGCTAAAAGGTAGGTTTTTCACTTACCTTTTTTAATTCTATAAAAATCTCAATGAGGAATATATTGAAAGAAGAATTAGAAAAAATATTATCTGAAATAGATATAGAGATTGACGAAATTGACCTCTACGGTTATGATATTATCGAAACTTCTCTTTCAATGGTACATCGGTTACAGTCAGTTATAAAAGACTTACAGAATAAATTACAAACCTATGTATTTCCAAGCAAAGAGGACGAAGTAGTATTTTTCAAGACACAAAAACCGGAAATACTTGGTAGGCTATTATTCTTTTACAAGATTTACCGAATTGAAACACAATGTCCCAATGGTAGTAATGATGTTATTCGGGGTTATCTAAATCGTGAATTGGATAACCTCACATATTTTTTTAACCGAAATTTAGACTTCTATCAATACTACCGTTCGCACTCCACTATATATGATGAATACTATTTCATTCGTGGAAAAGCGGATTTGCGACTATGTACCGATAGCGCACAATTCGATAAAGACCCGAATTTTTCAACAGGATATGACTATAAAGTTGCCAAGATTATCGCCAATGAAATGCTACGCATATATTTGAATAAAAGATTAGTGAAGTTAGAAAGCAACAATCAGATAGAAGATAATCTGCAAAGATGTCTTAAATATCCGTTCCGCTTTACAGGCAAAAAGGCATTTCTAATCGAATTGGGGTATTCCCTTATATCTTCGGGTGACATTAATAATGGGAATGTGGAGATAAAAGAAATGATGAATTTCTTTAGTACGATATTCCATATTGATTTAGGCGATTATTATGCTTCATATATCGCTATGAAAGAGAGAAAAGACCGGACGGCGTATCTTCACCATTTGATAGATTGTCTTATCAAACGAATGAATGAGGATGATATGAAATAATCTTCAGTATTCCAGTATGTAGAAGTACCATGTTTACCCCAACATGGTACTTTCTTTTTATGGTGAAATATACTTTGGAAAATGGCATTTTTTGGAGCTTTTAACCGATATTCCCTTAAAAATAGCCTAAAAAAAGTAATACCATGATAGGTATAACCATGACTTTTAGGTTATTTCTTCTCCCGAACTTTGCGGCAAATCAATTAGTACCATTATGGAAATAATAACATTCGAGTCCAAAGCCTACAAGGAACTGGACAACAAGA
>OBXD01000490.1_pt1 | contig 24661 bp, 20 predicted proteins | sample 1495381 | NCBI WGS metagenome assembly OBXD01 (sample SAMEA2580144, study PRJEB22360) | human gut metagenome | biome: human gut; feature: human-associated habitat; material: faeces | place: Denmark | collected 2008/2010 | reverse complement strand
CAGGGGCAAAGCGATATCTCCGGCATCTACCCCCGAGCCGCAAGCCTCGATACCGTGGGGGCAATGGCCCGTTCCGCCCGGGACATAGACCTTCTGCTCCAGATCCTCGCCGATCCTCCCCTGCGCGACACATTGCGGGCGTCCGCCCCCATCCGGTACCTCCGCATCGGCGTTTTCCCCGATCTCGTCCGCGCGAAGGGCTCTCCGGAAGTCATCGAGGCCTATACGGAGGCCGTGGGCCGCTGGGAAGAGTTCGGGGAGTGCATCCCCGTCGGCCTGCCGCTGCTGGACGATCCCGCCGTGGTGGATTCGGTAGGGACCATCCGCAGCTACGAGTTCGCCCGCGACATCCGGAAGGATATCGAAGACAACCCCTTCGCGGGCAAAATGCACCCCGTGCCGTTGGCCGACTACAAGAATGGCCAACAGGCGACGCCCGAAGCCTACCACGCCGCCCTGCTCCACAAGCAGGCTCTTTCTAGGCAGGTCGACGCCTTCTTCGCCTCGCTCCAAGTGGATTTCCTGCTGCTGCCGGTGGCCTTCTCCACCGCCCCGTCCATAGACGCCCCGCAAGAGGCCTTCACAGCGGGCCGGGCGCTGGTCAATCTGTTCAGCGTCGCCGGAGTCCCTACCCTCGTGGTCCCCGGAGAGCTGACGGCGGGCGGGATGCCGTTGGGCATACAGCTTGTCGGCCCGGCCCTGAGCGACCGCCTCCTTTTGGATGCGGGCGCCGCCTATGAAACGACCTACGGGCCTTTCCCCGCACCGCCCTTGGCATCTGCATAACCATATGCTTTCATTGAATGAAAGTAACATTTCAAACGGAATATCGTTCCAAATCGTTCCAAAAGGAACATTTTGAACGGTCGACATTGCGACAAGTTCTCTTTTTATCATCTTAATATAGTATAATTATTAACTAAACAGCAAAAGGCGCATCCCAAATGATGCTCCTTTTGCTGTTTATCTATCCAGACAGCTATCCAGACATGTCCGGATATATAAACACTTATACAGTCCATCCTAAAAGAGACATGAAAGATGTCAAAGAGCATCTTATTAGAATGCATACGGAAAAAGCCAGCTACCCCTCAGCAAGTTCTTTTATGCACATTATGGTATGTTATTTGCTAAAAAAAGTACAATCGACAACCGACGATGCGCGCCATGCGAAAAGGAGACTCATGTGGAACAATTTCTTACCTACTTCCCCTCAGCCTTCTCATGGGGCAACCTCGCCGTACTCATACTGGGTTCAGCCGGGGGGTTGTTTTTCGGAGCCATGCCGGGGCTGAGCCCCACTATGGCCGTCGCGCTGCTGGTTCCCTTCACCTTTTATCTGCCTGCGGACACCAGCCTGATCCTTCTTGGCGCCGTGTACACCAGCGCTGTGGCGGGCGGCTCCATCTCGGCCATCCTGCTGAGCATTCCCGGAGCGCCTTCAAGCATCGCCACGCTGTTCGACGGGTATCCGATGGCCAAGCAGGGACGGGCCCAGGAAGCCCTCTACACCGTTTTTGTAAGCTCCCTTATCGGCGGCGTATTCGGCGTGCTGGTCATGATCCTGTTCTCCCCCCCGATGGCTGAATTCGCCATGCGCTTCGGGCCCTCGGAACTGTTCTGGACAGCCATCTTCGGCATTACCGTCATCACGGGGCTCTCCTCCGGGGCCATGCTCAAAGGGCTGTTCGGCGGCGCGCTCGGCATGTTGCTGTCGACTGTAGGATACAGCACCCTGACCGGGGAACCCCGTTTCGTCATCCATGAAGCGCTCAACGGCGGCATCGCCCTCGTGCCCGCGCTCATCGGCCTGTTTGCCGTCCCCCAGATCATCGATCTGATGGCGGATTCGCATGTCCTCCTCGAAAAACTGACCTTCAAACCACAAAAGGGTATGCTGAGGCAGGTGATCAAGGCACATCGGCGCTACCTGCGCACGCTGGGCATCGGCAGCCTCATCGGCACCATCATCGGCGTCATCCCCGGAGCGGGCGGGCAGGTCGCCGGGCTCATGTCCTATGACCAGACCAAAAAGTTCGACAAGAACCCCGATCGGTTCGGAACCGGCGATCCGGAAGGCGTCTGCGCTGCGGAAAGCGCGAACAACGCCACAGTCGCCCCCGCCATGATCCCGCTGCTTACGCTGAGCATCCCCGGCAGCCCCACCGCGGCGGTACTCCTCGGCGGCCTGCTCATCCACGGCCTTTTCCCCGGCCCCGACCTGTTCACGGAAAAGGCCGACATCACATACACGTTCATCAGCGGCCTGCTCCTTGCACAGTTCTTCATGTGCTTCTTCGGGCTGCTGGCCTCCCGTTACTCGCATCTCGTGGCCAATGCGCCGAACTACATGATGTTCGCCGCCGTCATGATCCTGTGCGTGTTCGGCTCATATTGCGTGCAGAACAGCTATGAAGACGTGATCCTCATGTTCATCCTCGGGGTCCTCATGTTCGTGCTCGCCAAGTTCGGGTTCCCGAGCGCGCCCATCGTGCTCGGCATCATCCTCGGGCCCATTGCCGAGGAGAATTTCCTGCGCGGCAAGATGATCGCCGACACCGACGTGGGCGTGTTCAGCTACTTCTTCACCGGCGGGCTCAACCTCGCGCTCATCGCCCTGTGCCTGCTCTCCCTGATCTGGGGCATCTATAGCGAAGTCAAGTACATGCGTAATCACTCCAGAAAGGCCGCAGCCGCCAATTAGCAGGAGCCGCCCATGTTATATAAGGAATTCATAAGCGCGCTGGTGATGACCGGTATTATAACCGCTTTCGCTATCCCCATGACCCAGCTCTCGGGGGAATCGCAGGTTGTCCCGCTCCTGCTGCTGATATGCATGGGGATCTTCAACGTGGGGCAGTACATCCTCGCCGGGCTGCGCTACGCGGCCAAAATCGACGTGAAGATGACCATGAGGGGCTATCCGCTCCGTCGCGTGGCCGTGCTCTTCGTCCTCACCGTCCTGTATCTGCTCTTCCTGGAAACCCTGGGCTTTTACATCGGCGCACTCCTCTATTTCATCGCCGCCTCGCTCATCGCCCAGCCCATGAAGATCACGCCGAAGCTTGCCGCCAAGCGTGTCGCCGTCTGCTTCGTCTGCATCGCCTTCTTGTATTGCCTGTTCACCGTACTGCTGGCCGTTCAGATCCCTAAGGGGATCTTTGGAATCTGACCTCCATTCACGGACACCCTTTTTACCTCAGGAGGACCCATGAGACGCCTTCTCGCCACCCTGTTCTGTGCAGCCATGCTGTTCGGCGCCACGTCGGCACAGGCCGCAAGCCCCGCCGACGCCTACCCCTCCGGCCCCATCAGCCTCGTGGTCTGCTATACCCCGGGCGGCGCGACCGATCTGCAGGCCCGCCTTTCCGCCCTTGTGGCCCAGGATCCGAAATACTTCGGCCAGCCCATCGTCATCCTCAACAAGCCCGGCGCGGGCGGCATGACCGGCTGGAACTGGATCATGGAACGCGGCAGCAAGGACGGCCTGACCATGACCGCCTACAACATGCCCCACTTCATCGCCCAATCCATCGTGAACAAGACGAAGTTCAGCGTGGATACCTTTGAACCGCTCGGCAACTGGGGCGCGGACCCGGCCGTCCTCATCGTTCCCAAGGACAGCAAGTTCAAGAACGTCGCCGACCTCGTGGCATTCGCCAAGGAAAACCCCGGAAAGGTCACGATCAACGGCGCCGGGCTCTATGTGGGCCACCATATCGCCACGCTTCAGCTTCAAAAGGCCACCAGCGTAAAGATGAGCTACATCCCGGAAAAGGGCGGTACCGAAGCCATCCAGAACGTGCTGGGCGGCAAGGTCATGGCCGGTTTCAATAACCTTGCCGACGTGTACCGCTCACAGGATCGCCTTACCATCCTCGCCATCGCCGACGTGAAGCGCCATGAATATCTGCCAGACGTGCCCACCCTTCAGGAACTCGGCTACAACGTGGACGACGCCAGCGTGAACTTCCGCGGGTATGCCCTGCCCAAGGGCGTCGCTCCCTCCATCGTGGACAAGGCCGCCAAGATCGTGCCCGTCATGTTTCACGATCCCGAAGTCGTCAAGCGCATGAAGGACAGCGGCAGTCCCATGCTGATCATGGATCGCGCTCAGGTCCTGGAAATGTTCCAGAAGAAGCAGGAAACGCTGAAGGCGCTTCTCTCCGATCTCCGCAAGTAGGCCCCCTCGTTTCTCGATTCCATCGCCACGAAACGCCGGAGGAACGTTCCTCCGGCGTTTTCCGTTTTCCCCGCCCCCATACGGCGGCCACAGCCCGGACATAGGAACATCACGCGGCAGACGACGCTTTCCACATACGTTTTGCCGGATACACGGAATCGGCATATCCTCCCCCTGTCGCGTCCAGCCCAAAAGCGGTAATCTCCAGCCCGGCCAGCGTCTGCAATCATGCTTTCCGGACCGCATTTTTTGCGGGTGTGCACTTTTCCACGCATGTCTGCCCATACTGTCCGGTTTTCCATACACAGCTTCCGCCCGATGATCCGCGCAAGCACCCTCCCGAAAGAGAGAGATGCAGCATCACAAGCAGTTACGGACCCTTTCGGGCATACCTGGACATGGCATATGAATTGCTTGTTCTTTTTATTGCAAAACAATCGGTTATCGGAGGTTTCACATGCATAAACTGCTTGGAGGGCTGTGTGCGGCCCTGTTGTTTCTGGCCGGCTTGCCCCAGATCGGGCACACCGCCGAGCCCGTCCCGTTGAAAACGGCATGGCTCGGAGAACATGAAGCCTTCGCGGCTTGGTATGCCAAACAAAAAGGCTGGGATCTGGAGGAAGGCTTCCGTCTGGAAATGCTCTCGTACGATTCCGGAAAACAGCTTATGGCGGGCATGAACACGGCGCATTGGGAAATCGCCGCCTGCGGGGCCATTCCCGCGCTGACCGCATCGCTGGACAACCAGGCCGAGATCATCGCCATCGGCAATGACGAATCCCTGGCCACCGGCATCTATGCACGCAAGGACAGCCCCATCCTCGGGCATACCGGCTACAACGCCCTTTATCCCGAAATGGCGGGCACGGGCGGCACGGTACGCGGGAAAACCATCCTGTGCACCGCAGGCTCCTCCGCGCACTATACCGTGCACAAGTGGCTGGAAGCCCTCAGCCTGACTGAGAAAGAAGTCACCATCAAAGATATGCCGTCCGAAGAAGCCTTGAAGGCGTTCTTGAACGGCGAAGGCGACGCCGTGGCCCTGTGGTCGCCGTATACCCTTGAGGCCGAACAGCACGGGCTCATGCCGGTCACGCTGTCCAGCCAGTGCGACGCCAGCCAGCCCACGCTGCTCCTCGCCAACAAGGCGTTCGCCAAGGAGCACCCCGCTCTCGTAACCGCGTTTCTCAAGATGTATTTCCGCGGCATCACAGCCCTTCAGGAAACGCCGCGCGAACAGCTCATACAGGACTACCGGGCGTTCTATCATGCCTGGACGGGCCGGGATCTGCCTCCGCAGGATGCCGCGTGGGAACTGGCGAAACACCCCGTCTACGGATTGAAGGGGCAGCTCACGCTCTTTGATCCCGCCCAGAAGAAGCTGCATACATGGCTTCAGGAACTGGCCTCGTTCGCCGGTGGCAAGAACCGCCTCAGCGACGTCACCGATGTCTATTTGAAGAAACTCGCCCAATAGCCCACACTCCCCGCAAAACCGAACGCCAGCCCTCTCCGGAAGGCTGGCGTTTTTTTGTATGGGATTGCCCCCTGAAACTGTCCATAAAACCAGACAGGCGAACAAACATGTCTTGATTTTCAGACAGTATTCTTTCGTCGCACTTTTTCTCAGTTCTTATTCAACGTCATAACATACTCTCATTCCTTTTTATTCTGCAACGTCGTACAAAAAATCACAACATGGCACTGTCATTGCTATAAAAAGAACAAAGTCGCACAACCCGGGAATATTCTGAAACCTGTATCTCTCAGCGGAGACACTACAATGAGTCGCTTGGACAATTGCCTTACCGCCATCGTTGGCGACAAATTGCCCATTGAAACCGCACGGAAGACATTCTTCTTCCTGTTGGGCATTGCCGTCATGCTGATTGTCATCGCGCTCCCGTCTCCCTCACCCTTCTATAAGGGCGAGGAAGCCATTCCGCTTACAGCGAATGCCAAGATCGTTATGGCCGTCCTGTGCTTCGCGGTCATCCAGTGGATGACCGAAGCCATCCCCTTTCCCGCTACGTCCCTTTGCCTGATCGTGTTCCTGCATATCTTGGGCGTGGCGAGCTTCGACAAGCTCGTTACATTGGGCTTCGGCAACAACGTACTGCTGTTCCTCATGGGTGCCATGGGCCTTTCCGCGGCCATGACGTCTTCGGGCCTCGCCCGGCGTTTCATGCTGTGGATGCTCACCAAGGTGGGGCGCCGCACCGACCGCATCGTGCTGGCCTTCATAGCCATCGGGACCATGACCTCCATGTGGGTCACGGACATGGCCGTTGCCGCCATGCTCCTCCCGCTGGGCGTAAGCATCCTGGAAAGCAGCGGCTGCAAGCCCCTCCAGAGCAATTTCGGACGCGCCCTCATGATCGGCATCGTCTGGGGCGCCCTTATCGGCGGCACGGCCACGCCCGCCGGCTGCGGCCCCAACGTGCTCGCCATGCAGTACGTCCGCGACATGGCTCATATGGATGTTTCCTTTGCCCAGTGGATGGCGGTGGGCGTCCCCGGCGCCATGATCATGGTCCCCCTCGGCTGGTTCTGCCTCATGAAGCTGTTCCCGCCGGAATTCCGTGAAATCCCCACGTCCCTCGAAAGCATCCGCGCCGAACTCAACGCCCTCGGCGGCCTGAACACCAAGGAAATCCGTACCCTCGTCGTGTTCCTCACCATGGTTACCCTGTGGCTCGGCGGCTCCAATCTCGAACCCTACATCGGCTTCAAGGCTCCTGAAGGTTTCGTGGCCCTGCTAGGCTTCGTGCTCCTCTTCGTCCCCGGCCTGCGCGTCTTCGACGACTGGAAGGTAGCGGCCAAGAGCATCGACTGGGGCGGGCTGGTCCTCATCGCGGGCGGCATTTCCGCGGGCATGATGCTCGCCAGCACCGGCGCGGCCCGCTGGCTGGCTTGGGGAATGCTCTCCGGCGTCGGCGAACTGCACCCCGTCCTGCGCGTCCTCGCCGTCATCGGCATGGTCGAACTGCTCAAGATTTTCTTCTCCTCCAACAGCGTCACCGGGGCCGTGGTCATGCCCCTCATCATCGCCCTCGCCATGGACATCGGCATGAACCCCTGGATCCTCGCCGGTCCCGCAGGCATCGCCACCAGCATGGCCTTCATCATGGTCACGTCCAGCCCCACCAACGTCATACCTTACTCTTCCGGGTACTTCCGCATCTCGGAATTCGCCAAGTCAGGTGTCGTCATGACCATCATCGGCATCCTCGCCGTGACCGCATCAGTAGCCATCTTCGGAAGATTCGCCAACATGAACATCTGGTAACTTTCTACGCAACTACGGCATATTGCCACCTACCATAGCAACAAACGCCACTCGGCATACAACGGAGGATTTCATGAAGACCGTCAGCGAACAGATGGAACTGGCCCGCAAGGCACAAGCAATCGTCAACGACTACACGCAGGAACAGATCGACGAGATATGCCTCGCCATCGGCTGGGAAGTCTACGAAGACGAAAACATCGCCAAGCTCGCCAAGATGGCTGTGGAAGAAACCGGCTACGGCAACGTCCAGAGCAAGATCATCAAGCACAAGCGCAAGGTCGGCGGCGTGCTGCACGACATCAAGGGCGCCAAGAGCGTGGGCCTCATCGAACGCAATGAAGAGACCGGCATCTCCAAATACGCCAAGCCCGTAGGCGTGGTCTGCGCCATCCTCCCGGCGACGAACCCCACCGCCACGTGCGGCGGCAAGGCCGTAGGCATCCTCAAAGGCCGCAACGCCGTCATCTTCAAGCCCAGTTCCCGCGCGCTGAAAAGCACCACCGAGGCCATCAACATGATGCGCGCCGGCCTGCGCAAGGTCGGAGCCCCCGAAGACCTCATTCAGGTGCTTGAAGATCCGAGCCGCGAAGCCATCACCGAACTCATGAAGGTCTCCGATCTCATCGTCGCCACCGGCAGCGGGCAGGTCGTGCGGGCCGCCTACTCCAGCGGCACCCCGGCCTACGGCGTCGGGCAGGGCAACGCCTGCGCCATCGTAGCCGAAGACGCCGACGTCGCCGAAGCCGCCAAGATGATCTGCGGCAGCAAGCTGTTCGACTACGCCACATCCTGCTCGTCCGAAAACGCGGCCATCCCGGTTGAAGCCGTCTACGACCAGTTCATGGCCGAAATGAAGAAAAACGGCTGCTACCTCGTCACCGGCGAAGACCGCGAAAAGCTGAAGAACCACATGTGGAAGCCCAACGCCAAGGGCAAGATCGCGCTCAACCCCGACATCATCGCCAAGTCGGCGCAGGTCATCGCGGACGGCGCGGGCATCAGCATCCCCGAAGGCACGGACATCCTCCTTGTCGAAGGCATGGAACCCATCCTCGGCGACAAGTTCCACGACGAGAAGATCTCCCCCGTCCTCACCGTCTACAAGGCCAAGGATTTCAAGGACGCCTACCGTATCCTCGTCGAACTGACCAACCTCGTCGGGCGCGGCCACTCCTGCGGCATCCATACCTACAAGCACGAGTACATCGAGTTCCTCGGCGAGCACATGAAGTCCTCCCGCATCACCGTGCGCCAGTCCATGAGCGCGGGCAACGGCGGGCACCCCTTCAACCGTATGCCCTCCACCGCCACCCTCGGTTGCGGCACCTGGGGCGGCAACAGCACCACGGAAAACGTCCACTGGCGCCACTTCATCAACGTCACGTGGGTCAACGAGCCCGTAGCCCCGTGGACCTTCACCGATGAAGACATGTGGGGCGATTTCTGGAAGAAGTACGGCAAATAAGAGGATATCGAATCCCTGTCCGCAGGTTTTTCAAATTACGGAAAAAGAAAAAGACGCACAGCGGCTTTTTCCCAAAGACACAACAAACACAAAGAGGAACGCCCGGCTCCCTCAAAAGCCCGCACCCTCCGCCAACAGGAGCGCCGCGGCAACGCAGGGGCCCGGGGGGCATCATGCCCCCCGGCGGGGGTCAAGGGGGCCGAGCCCCCTTGCCGCCGGAGGCATCCTCTTCCAAAAGGAACTGCCATGAAGCTGTTTGAATATCAGGCGAAGGAAGCCTTCCGCGAAAAAGGCCTGCCGACCCCGAAGGGCGTACTGGTACGCGGCATGGACGAACTGGACGGCGCATTTGCGGAGGTAGGATTTCCGTGCGTACTCAAGTCGCAGGTGCTGAGCGGCGGGCGCGGCAAGGCCGGGCTCATCAAGGTCGTGAAGGACGCCGAAAGCGCCAAGGCCACCGCCAAGACCCTGTTCGAATCCGAACACAACGTCCGTATGCTCCTCGTTGAAGAGGCCGTGGACATCGACCGCGAAATCTACCTCTCCATCACCGTGGACCCGGTGGAATCCAAAATCATGCTTATCGGCTGCGCCGAAGGCGGCGTGGAAATCGAAAAGCTCGCCGCCACCGATCCCGACAAGATCGTTACCGTGCGCGTGGACATCGCCGAAGGGCTCGGCGGCTACCACGTCAACAACCTCACCTACGGCATGGGGCTGTCCGGGGACCTCGGCAAGCAGGTCGGCGCGGTCGTGCGCGGCCTGTACAAGACCTTCCGCGCCTATGACGCGCAGCTCGCCGAAATCAACCCGCTGTTCATCACCAAGGACGGCAAGGCCATCGCGGGCGACGGCAAGCTCATCATCGACGACAACTCCGTGTGGCGCCAGCCCAGCTACCCCCTTACCCGCGACTACTTCGACTCCGAAGTCGAATTCGAAGCCGCGCAGGAAGGCATCCCGTACCTCCAGTTCAACGGCGACATCGCCCTGATGTGCGCGGGCGCGGGCCTGACCACCACCGTATTCGACCTTATCAACGACGCGGGCGGACACCCGGCGACCTACGTGGAATTCGGCGGGGCCAACTACACCAAGGCCGTCCGCACCATGGAACTCTGCCTCAAGACCCCGAGCAAGGTGATCCTCGTGGTCACCTTCGGGACCATCGCCCGAGCGGACGTCATGGCGCAGGGCCTCGTGGAAGCGATCAAGGCCCACCAGCCCAAGCAGCCCATCGTCACCTGCATCCGCGGCACCAATGAAGAGGAAGCCTTTGCCATCCTGCGCGACGCCGGACTGGAACCCCTGACCAACACTGAAGAAGCCGTGCAGCGGGCTGTGGATATCGCTGCCGGGAGGGCGTAATGAGCATTTTCATCCATAAGGATTCGCGCGTGGTTGTGCAGGGCGTCACCGGCAAGGAAGGCGCTTTCTGGGCGAAGCACATGAAAGACATGGGCACGCAGGTCGTCTTCGGCGTCACCCCCGGCAAGGAAGGGCAGGACGTGGACGGCATCCCGGTGTACCATTCCGTCCGCCGGGGCATAAAGGACCACCCCGCCGACGTCGCCATGCTGTTCGTGCCTCCCAAGTTCACCAAGGACGCCGTGTTTGAGGCCCTCGACGCGGGCATCAAAAAGATCTGCACCATCGCCGACGGCATCCCGCTGCACGAAGCCATCCAGATCCGCCGGGCCGCGCTTTCCTGCGGCGCGATGGTCGTGGGCGGCAACACCTCGGGCATCATCTCCGTGGGCGAAGCCATGCTCGGCACCATCCCCTACTGGATTGACCGCGTATACAAGAAGGGCCACGTCGGGGTCATGACCCGCAGCGGCTCCCTGACCAACGAAGTCACCGCCGAAATCGTCAAGGGCGGGTTCGGCGTTACGACCCTGATCGGCGTGGGCGGCGACCCGGTCCCCGGAACCCGTTTCGCGGAACTCCTCCCGCTGTACGAAGCCGACCCGGACACCCACGCCGTCGTCATCATCGGCGAACTCGGCGGCACGATGGAAGAGGAAGTGGCCGAAGCCATGGAAGCCAAGGCCTTCACCAAGCCGCTCGTGGCCTTCATGGGCGGACGCACGGCACCCGAAGGCAAGCGCATGGGCCACGCAGGCGCCATCGTCACCGGCGGGCGCGGCACCGTGAAGGGCAAGACCGAAGCCATCGTCAAGGCCGGCGGCAAGGTCGCCAAGCGCCCGAGCGAAGTGGGCGCGCTTTTAAAGGCATTCCTCGGATAACCGGAAAGGCGGGGGTGCTTGCGCTCCCGCCTTTTTCCATACCGCCGCCCGGCACACCTTTTTGGCGGCGCATGTTTTGACAGTGCCCCGTACCCACTCTATGCTCGTTACGGCCGCCACATCGCGGCCGGACAACATTCCGATCGGGCGGGACCCCTCCCTCCCCGGCAGAGGTGATCTATGAGATTCCGCGTTTTGATGAGCCTTCTGGCTTTCGTCCTGTGTCTGCTCCCTTCTCACGCAAAAGCCGCCGAGCAACTGCAAACGGCCTGGATCGGCGAGCATGAGGCGTTCCTTGTCTGGTATGCCAAACAGAAAGGATGGGACAAGGACGCGGGCCTTGATATCCGTATGCTCCGCTTCGGCTCCGGCGACAAAATCGTTTCCCGGCAGGGCGACTACCAATGGAAAATCGCCGGATGCGGAGCCGTCCCGACGCTCATGGCCGCCTCCAAGGGGCAATTCTACGTCGTCGGCATCGGCAACGACGAATCCGATCTCAACGCCATCTATGTCCGTCCCGACAGCCCGATCCTGAAGGCCAAGGGAGCCAATCCCCGTTATCCCGATGTCTACGGCAGTGCGGACACCGTGCGCGGCAAGCTCATCCTGTGCCCGGAAAAAACCTCCGCGCACTATCTGCTCAGCACCTGGCTGCATATCCTCGGGCTCAAGGACGAGGACGTGAAAATCCAGAACGTCCTGCCCGGCCCGGCTGTGGACATGTTTTCCAAGGGATTCGGAGACGCCGTTTCCATATGGGCTCCCGCCACCTACACGGCGGCTCAAAAGGGTTATCAGATTGCCGCCAGCTCCCCGGACTGCGGCATCCGCCAGCCTATTCTTCTGCTGGCCGACCGCGAGTTCGCCGACAAGAACCCTGAACAGGTGCGGGCTTTCCTGCGCGTCTACCTCCGCGTCGTCGACGCCATGCACAGCGAAGGCTTCGATGCGTTCGTGCAGGAATATATCCGCTTCAATAAGACATGGAACGAAAAGCTGATGACGCGCGAGGAAGCCGTGGAAGACCTCCGGGCTCATCCCGTGTTCTCGCTGGGAGAGCAGATCACGCTTTTCCATCCCGAATCCGGCAACCTCAGGAACTGGCTCCGCGGCATCACCGCCTTCTACGGCAGGATCGGAGAACTTTCTCAGGAAGATGTCGCCAACCTGAATGCGTTCGGCTTCCTCAACGACTCGTTCCTCAAGGGCCTCCAGCAGTAAGAGTTCCAAACTTTTTTCGAAAAGAAACGCGCCGCCCCAACAGGGACGGCGCGTTTGCATAAGCTCTCTTGGCTGTTTCAGCGGGCTGCCTTCCCTGCCACCAGCGCTTCCATATGCGGATTGGACGGGACGGCGGAGGTGAGGCGCACTTCCTGCGCCTGCATGGAGAGGCCCCATTCCCACGCAAAGGGCACGCCCGGCTCGGGCAGGGCCATGATGTCGATAGCCATGACGCTGCGCCCGTCCTTGTCGGCCCGCGACCAGATGAGGCCGGGGGCCTGCGCGTTGACCTCGCCCGCGAACGCCGCGCCGGGGCCGCCGCCGAGCAAAAGATGATAACGCTGTTCCAACGCCTCGCGGACGGCGAACTCTCCCTCAAATCCCCACGGGCTGATCCCGATGCGGATTGCGGCGTCGGAAGCGGCATCGGCAGCGGCAAGCACCGACGCAAGGCGCTTCGGCGTGGGCGCCGGGGCGGACGCCCTGCCCGGCCGCCCCCTTTCCCGCCGCCCCCCCCGCCGACAGCGGCGGGAACAGGATCACCGCCACGGGCACCCCGCCGACATGGAACCGCTTCGTTACGGGCGTATCGCCCACTTCGAAGAAATTCCGGGGGCGCGACGCACCGAACCATGCGGCGGCACCGGCGGACAACATGCCGCAGTCGACATGCAGGGCGTCGTACACGGCGCGCACTGCTTCCGGCGAGGCATCGCCCGTTTTCGCGGGATCGGGGAGTTCGGTATCGGGAGAAAATTCGTCCGCCCCCACCAGCGTCAGGGTGGGCACGGGTTCGCGCCGATAGCCTTCGAGAACGGTGGCCCGCCGGGCCACGCCGCCTACCAGCGTGTGTCCTCAGGAAGGGCAGGGATGAAGCGCGCCGTGGGAATCGGCGGCATACAGGATGCGCAGGATCGGCTGCGCCGTGGCGGAAACGGAAAGCTCAGGGGCTGTCCGCAGCCCTTCCCCCTCGGGGAAAAGCTCAGAGGCCACCGCTGTCCCGATAAAAGAGAACAGCAGCAGGCACAAAACAAGAAAGCCGGGGGAGGCGGACTCCCCCGGACATCTGCGGGATGTTTTCACGCCGTCCGTATTCACAGAGACGAATTCCCGCATCTCAACTTACGCGTTGAGATATTCTTTGAGTTCTTTCCCGGCGCGGAAGAAGGGAAGGCGCTTGGGTTCCACGGCAACCTTTTCACCGGTGCGCGGATTGCGGCCAGCATAACTGCCGTATTCCTTCACCTTAAAACTGCCGAACCCGCGGATCTCCACACGGCCGCCTTCAAGGAGGGAATCCTTCATGCTGTCCACAAACGTGTTGACCACAAGGGTCGCCTCATCCAGAGAAATGTTGGCCTGATCAGCCAAGGCTTTGACCAGCTCGCTTTTGTTCATGACAACTCCGTGAAAAGTGCAGTATTGCTGCAATATACATAAGCCCCACGGCATGGGCAAGAGGATTTCTAACAGAAAATCACTTTTACTCTCACCATGTTGTGAATCCCCCGACAGCAACTCGCCCCTTCCGAGAGTCGCCTGTTCCTTCTCCCGCAAGGCTTTTAGAACGGTTTGCGCCGGTTACGGAACAACACCAGCCTTGTTTCACTATACAATCATCGATATTTCAAAAATGGCAAACGGTTCGCGGGCTGAAGGGAATAATGGGGAAAATGAAGGGGAGGAGACACTTTTTATAGGAAACGTCTCCTCCCAATCCCCAATATCTTCACGTCGTTTTTTGCGGGTACCGCACGCAGAGCGGTTTTCTCCAGCCCACCGGGAGCTGCCCTTTACTGCTGCTGTTGCTGCCTGTTTGTATGCTGCCACAACAGGTAATCACGGAGCAGTTTGTCGATGCGTCCATCAAGCACGGCGTCGGTGTCGCCGATTTCGCAGTTGTTGCGATGGTCCTTCACCAAACGGTACGGCTGCAGCGTGTACGTACGGATCTGGCTGCCGAAGCTGATGGCATTCTTGCCCGCGTACTCGGCCTGACGGGCGGCATCGCGCTTGCTCAATTCCAGATCGTAGAGGCGCCCGCGCAGGATGCGCATGGCGGAATCCTTGTTGTGATGCTGCGAGCGCTCGTTTTGGCACTGGACGGAGATGCCCGAGGGGATGTGCGTGATGCGCACGGCGGAATACGTCGTGTTCACGCCCTGCCCGCCGGGGCCGCTGGCACAGAAGATGTCCACGCGCAGATCCGATTCCTTGATCTCGATTTCGATGTCGTCGCCCGCGTCGGGGATCACATCCACCGAGGCAAAGGAAGTGTGGCGGCGTCCCGAAGAGTCAAAGGGAGAAATACGGATGAGGCGGTGGATGCCGCGCTCCCCTTTGAGGAAGCCATATACGTTCTCGCCGGAAATACGCAGGCTCACGCTCTTGATCCCGGCTTCGTCGCCGGGCAGAAAGTCCAGCTCCTCTACGGAAAAACCGTGCGAGTCCGCCCAACGCAGGTACATGCGCTGGAGCATCTGCGCCCAGTCCTGCGCCTCCGTGCCGCCCGCGCCGGGGTGGATTTCGAGAATGGCGTCGGCGTGATCCTCTTCGGAAGAAAGGAGCAGGTTGGTTTCCGTTTCTTCAAGGAGTTCGGTGAGGCGCTCGATCTCCGCGCTCAACGACTCCAGCGCTTCGGCGGCATCTCCGCCTTCCTTGATTTCCGCGCCGCCGGAAAGCTCCTGCGCCATTTCCTGCCAGTCGAGCATGGAGGCATGGCAGTTCTTGAGCGTATCAAGACGGTCCAGTTCCGCTTCCAAACGGCTCTTCTCGCGCAGCACCGGGGTCAGCTTTTCCGGGGCGTTCCACGCGTCGGGCGCGGAGAGCTCTTTCTCTATTTCAGCGAGACGTGCGGACAGGGAAGGCTGGTCAAAGACGCCCCCAGAGCGTCTCGAACTGCGAGGACAACGCCGCGATGCGGCTTTTCAAATCAGCAAGCTGAAGCATTGGAAATCCTTGTCGTTCGGTTAGATGTGACGCCGGAACCGCGAAAGGACCGGCGCGAAAAACGTGAGAAAAAGAGCAAGCCCGGCCCACGGCAGCCACGGTTCCAGAGTGAAAAAGACGGATTTCTCCGTCAGCGGGACGACCTGGTGCGACAGGCTCTCGGCCTTGAACAGGCCGCTGCGTGCCACGACGGCCCCCGTCGGGTCCACGAAGGCGGAAATGCCGGTGTTCGTGGAACGGGCTATCCAGCGGCGTTGCTCCACAGCCCGCAGGATGCCGAGGGAAAGATGCTGCTCGGGAGCGGAGGACCGCCCGAACCATGCATCGTTGCTGATGTTCACCAGCAGCGTGGCCCCTTGGGCGACCTGCTTGCGGGCCAGCTCGGGAAAGATGGATTCATAACAAATGAGCACGCCCAGAACAAGCGGCCCCCGATCCGGCGAAAGCTGCGGCGTGGCGGGCAGGACCAGCGGCCCGGTGGACTCGCCGGGCAGGAACTCGCCCACGCCCTGCAGCAATGGCCGCAGGAACGGCAGATCGAGGAACGGCGGCACGTACTCCCCGAAGGGCACAAGATGTTCCTTGTCGTACCATCCTTCGCCCACCCCGTTCGGCGCTATAAGGTAAGCACGGTTGAAGGCGTCGACAACCCCGTCCCCGCGATTGCGGAACCCCGGCGCGCCGAACAGCAGGGCCACGCGGCGATCCCTCGCAAAGGCGCGGATCGCCGCCGAAAGTTCCGGCGCGGTCTGATAATCGAAGGGCATGGCCGTTTCAGGCCAGATCAATAGCTCGGGGCGCTCCGATTCCGGCACGGACAGGGATTCCGCGCTCAGGGAAAGATAACGCTTGACCGTAAGCCGCTGCATGGCCGGCTCCCACTTCACGTTCTGATCAAGGTTGCCCTGCTCCAAGGATACCCACAGCCCTCCTTGGCCGGAAGGCGCAAAAGAGAGGGAAAACACGCCGAAGGCAACAACCAGAAAGATGCCTGCAAGGGAACCGCCAAGGGCCGGAAGCCAGCGCTTCCGAAGCGCATGGGGGTGCCGCACACGGAGAATCCCTTCCGCACAAAGGCAGGACAAGCCAGCCAGCAGGCCGCCGAGCCCATACGCACCGATCACCGAGGCCAGCTGGATGACGGGCGTCCACGGCGTGAAGGCCGAGGCCAGCGTAATCCAAGGGAAACCGGTGAAGAACCAGCCCCGGAAGCATTCCATAAGATACCAGCCGAGCCCGAGCGCCACACCCTTCCGCCATGCCGGTTCCCCCCTCAGGGCATGGGCCAGCGCGGCGAACAGGCCTCCGTACAGGCCGATATACGCGCCCATGAGCAGCGGGCAGGGTGCGGCGAGCGCCCACGGCAGGCCCCGTCATCCAGCACCCGGAGGGGGCAGGCCGGGCCCCCCGCCAGACCGCAGAGCCAACCGAGCCGGAAAGCGTGTTTCCAGCTTGTGGAACCTGTCCCAAGCAGGAACAGGGAGGCCGGATACAGGAGCGCCGCAGCCGGAAAAGACGCCACGGGATTGGGCATACCGATCCAGAGCCCCGCCGCGCCGCAAAAAATCCACCAGAGCATATTCATGAGAAAAACAAGCCGAAAGCGCCTTCAAAAGTCAAGCGAAAAGACGAAAGGGGTGTCCGGAAAAAGCAATCGTGCCACGATGCTTCAAAAGGTGTGACCTTCAAATGTTCCCAACTACCTGTGAAAACATTCCTTAATAAACTGTTTAACCAACCAGTTGTGCTATTTCTTCCTTGACGCCCCATTGCTTTTGAGCCATGAAAATAAATCGGATGGAGGGGGGATTTTTTCATGTCCGGACCGCTTTTGACGAGTTTGCGGCTGACCTTTTTTCCCTTCTCGACATCCGTGTATTTTCGGGTCCGACCGTGCCCGGGGCGCGAATCCCGCCGGCCGATCCCGCTTTTGTACGGTCCTGAGCGCTCAGGAAACCAAAGACTCCCGGAGGGGGGTCGCGTTCGGGTCAACCCCGCAAGTCAAGTGAGGCGTCCATGTTGCAATTGCTCCTCTTCGGCTGCATCGTTTTTCCGCTGATCGCGGCTGTCGCTGTAGCCCTGGACAAAGAAGGAACCCTGCGCCGCCGCATCGTGTATGCCGGCACCGGGATCACAGCACTGTCCGCACTGGGCCTAGCCCTGTACGGCAGCTTCGTGCTGCCCATATCGCCGGACAGTTCCCTCCAGCCCCTGATGACCGTGCTCGATCTCGCCTTGCTCGTGTTCATCCTGTACGTGGCCGTGAATATACGCCACAGGCTGTCCATGGGTCTCGCGCTCGGCCAGCTGGCCGGTATGATCTACCTCGATTTCTTCATGCTGGAAGGCCATCAGGCCACCGCATTCCTTGCGGATCCGCTGGCCCTCGTCATGGTGCTCGTGATCTCCCTCGTCGGCGGGATCGTGTGCATTTTCGGCCTCGGCTACATGCAGGAGCATGAGGATCATCTCCGCCTCGCCAAATCCAAGCAGTCCCGCTTTTTCTTCTTCCTGCTGCTGTTCCTTGGCGCGATGAACGGCCTCGTCCTCTGCGACAGCCTCACATGGGTGTTCTTCTTCTGGGAAATCACCACCCTGTGTTCCTTCTTCCTCATCAGCCATGACGGCACCCGCGAAGCCAAGCGCAACGCGACCCGCGCCTTGTGGATGAACATGGTGGGCGGCATCGGCTTCCTCGCCGCCATGCTGTTCATGCAGAAGGCCATCGGCACCCTGTCCATCCAGGCCATGCTGGCCCAGTCCGTGGTCATGCATTCCACGGCCGCCATGCTGCCCATCGCCTTCCTCTGCTTCGCCGCGTTCACCAAATCCGCGCAGCTTCCCTTCCAGAGCTGGCTGTGCGGCGCCATGGTCGCCCCTACGCCCGTTTCCGCCCTGCTGCACTCCTCCACGATGGTCAAGGCCGGCGTCTACCTTGTGCTGCGCCTCTCTCCGGCCTTCGCCGGGACCATGCTCGCGGGCATCGTTTCCCTGACCGGCGCCTTCACCTTCGTGGCCGCTTCCGCCTTGGCCTGCGGCCAAAGCAACGGCAAGAAGATCCTCGCCTACTCCACCATCGCCAACCTCGGGCTCATCATCGCGTGCGCCGGCATGGCGACCCCGGCGGCCATCACCGCCGCCATCCTGCTCATCATCTTCCACGCGGTTTCCAAGGGCCTCCTCTTCCTCTGCGTGGGCACCATCGAACAGCACATCGGCTCGCGTGACATCGAATCCATGCGCGGCTTGTACAAGATCATGCCCCGCGTGGCGGTCATCACGCTGTTCGGCATCGTAACCATGATGCTGCCGCCCTTCGGCGCGCTACTCGCCAAGTGGATCGCCATCGAAGCGTCCGCCTCGGCCCCGGCCTTCATGCCCGTGCTCGTGGTGCTCATCGCCTTCGGCAGCGCCCTCACCGTGCTGTTCTGGGCCCGCTGGGCCGGCCTGCTCCTCGGCAGCGACCCGCTGAGCGACAAGCGCCCCGTCCCCGAGCACCTCGACGGCACCATGAGCTTCGCCCTGCGCACGCTCCTCTACGGCGCCATCGCCCTCTCCCTCTTCGTACCGTGGATCTTCAGCGGTATCGAACAGAGCATCGCCTCGCTGTTCGGGGTTGAGGGCATGTTCGCTTCCGACTGGGGAATCCTGACCAACGGCAGGGGGCTGTTCGCCGTCTATCCCATGTTCTTCCTGCTCGCGCTCGGCATGTGGTATGCCCTGCGCCAGTCCAAAAAGGCCGAACGGGGACCCTGCGCGCTGCCTTACCTCTCCGGCATCCAGTATGTGCAGGACGGCAAGGTGGGTTTCAACGGCCCGCTGAACACCTTTGTGGAACCGAAGTCGTCCAACTATTATATGGAAGCCTGGTTCGGTGAACAGACGCTCACCGGCAGGATCAACACCATCGCCATTGTCCTCATGGTGGTCATGTTGGGAGGTCTGCTCTAATGCTGAAGCTCATTTTCGCCCTCATCGCAGTCGCTGTAGCCGTTCCCGCGGGCGGACTTCTCGCCGGGGTGGACAGACGCCTGACGGCCCGTCTCCAGTCCAGGCAGGGTCCGCCGCTGCTCCAGCCCTTCTACGACGTCCTGAAGCTCTTCGGGAAAGCCCCTTGCGTGACCAACCCGTGGCTCATCTTCTCGTCCTACGTCTGTCTCATGGCTTCGGCCATTGCCCTGCTCATGTTCTTCATGCAGGGCGACATGCTGCTGCTGTTCTTCGTCATGACGGTCGGCGCGGTGTTCAAGGTGGCCGGCGCGCTTTCCGCCGACTCGCCCTACAGCAACGTGGGCGCGCAGCGCGAACTGCTCCAGATGCTCGCCTACGAGCCGCTGGTCATCCTCACCTTCGTGGGCATGTCCGCCGCCACCGGCAGCTTCATGATCTCCGACATCTACGCGCTCGACGTGCCGCTGCTGCCGCACCTGCCGTTCCTGTTCATCGCGCTCGGCTACGCGCTGACCATCAAGCTCGCCAAGTCGCCCTTCGACATCGCCTCCTGTCACCACGGGCATCAGGAAATCGTGCGCGGCGTGCTGACCGACTATTCCGGCCCCCAGCTCGCGCTGCTCGAAATCTCCCACTGGCTCGACGTCATCCTGCTGCTCGGCCTGTGCTCCCTGTTCTGGCACACCAGCATCACGGGCATGGTCGTCCTGCTCGTGCTGACCTACGCGCTCGAAATCGTCGTCGACAACGTCTGCGCGCGTATGACGTGGGGCTGGATGCTCAAGCATGCCTTCGGCATCACGCTGGGCCTGGCCATCTTCAACATCCTCTGGCTCTACGTCCGCTAGAACCGAAGCCCAGACTATCGGGGGTACCCCATGAATTTTTCGGCATTGCATGAAAAACTGAATCAATACATCAACAAGGGACGTCTGAAGTCCCCTTGGGTAGTCCATTACGACTGCGGTTCCTGCAACGGGTGCGACATTGAAGTGCTGGCCTGCCTCACGCCCGTCTTCGACGTCGAACGCTTCGGCATCGTGAACATCGGCGATCCCAAGCACGCCGACGTGCTGCTCGTCACCGGCACCGTGAACCAGCGCAACAAGGACGTCCTCAAAAACCTTTACGACCAGATGCCCGAACCCAAGGCCGTCATCGCCATCGGCGCCTGCGCCTGCACGGGCGGCGTGTTTCAGGACTGCTACAACGTCGTGGGCGGCGTGGACCATGTGATCCCCGTGGACGTCTACGTGCCCGGCTGCGCGGCCAAGCCCGAAGCCATCATCGACGGCGTTGTGCTCGCTCTTGAAGTGGTCAAGGGCAAACTCGGACTGCGGGACATGCCCCAGACGACCATTTTTGAATAAATCGACGACGCGCGGCCCCGTGCCGCGCTCCGGAGGAACATATGCCCCCATCAGTTGCTCGCCTCGAAGCCGAGCCGATCACGCTTGAAACGGTCCGCGCCGTGGCCAAGGCCAATTTCGACGCCGGGTACCGTTTCGTGACCCTGTCCGTGCACAACCTCGGCGACGGCAATCTCGATATCATTTACCACTACGACAAAAACCTGAACATGCGCCATTACCGCCTCACCGTCCCGCTGGGACAGGCGGTGCCGAGCATTTCGGACATCTATTTCTGCGCCCTGCTCGTGGAAAACGAAAGCCGCGACCAGTACGGCATCACGTGGGACGGGCTGATCCTCGATTTCCAGGGCAGCCTCTATCTGGAAAAGGACACGCCGCCGCCGCTTCTCCGTGGCCCTTCCTGCACCCTTTCCACCGTCACCAAAAAGTAGGGAGCGCGTCATGTCCCGTACGATCATTCCTTTCGGACCGCAGCATCCGGTTTTGCCGGAACCGATCCATCTCCAGCTTGTCATGGACAACGAAACCGTGGTCGAAGCCCTGCCCAAGCTCGGCTACGTCCACCGCGGACTTGAAACGCTCACCACGCTCCGCGACTACAACCAGATGATCTACATCGTGGAACGCGTCTGCGGCATCTGCTCCTGCATCCACGCCCTGTGCTTCTGCCGCGCCATCGAACACCTCATGGACGTCGAAGTGCCGCGCCGCGCCGCCTACCTGCGCATCATCTGGTCGGAACTCCACAGGATGCACAGCCATCTGCTGTGGCTCGGCCTTTTCGCGGACGCCCTCGGCTTTGAAAGCCTGTTCATGCAGTTCTGGAAAATCCGCGAACGCATCATGGACATCAACGAAGCCACGGCGGGCAACCGCGTCATCATCTCCACCAACATCGTCGGCGGCGTGCGCAAGGATCTCTCCCGTGAGCACCAGCGCTGGATCCTCGACGAAATGGATACCCTTGAAGCCGAAATGCGCCGCCTCGAAAAGGTGACCATGGAAGACTACACCGTCAAAAAGCGTACGGTGGGCATCGGCGTGATGACCGCTCAGGAAGCCATCCAGCTCGGCGCCGCCGGGCCGACCCTGCGCGGCAGCGGCGTGGCTCAGGACGTGCGCCAGACGGAATACGAAGCCTTCGCGGAACTCGGGTTCACGCCCGTGTCCGTCCTCGACGGCGACTGCTGGGCCCGTACCAAGGTCCGCTTCCTCGAAGTGCTCCAGTCCATGGAAATCGTCCGCCAGGCCATCAGCCACCTGCCCGACACGGAAATCAACGTGAAGGTCAAGGGCAACCCCTCCGGCGAAGTCATTTCCCGCGTCGAACAGCCCCGCGGCGAGTGCATGTACTACGTCAAGGGCAACGGTTCCAAGTATCTCGACCGCGTACGCATCCGCACCCCCACATTCGCCAACATTCCGCCCCTGCTCCATATGGTGAAGGGAATCCAGCTTGCCGACGTTCCCGTCGTCGTGCTTTCCATCGACCCCTGCATCAGCTGCACCGAACGGTAGGAGGAACTCGTCATGCTCATGATCAACACCATACTCCGCAACTTCCTCAAGCGCCCCGCGACGCGGAAGTACCCGATGGTGAAACGCGACCCCTTCTCCAACTACCGGGGCCGTCTCATCAACAACGTGGAATCCTGCATCTTCTGCCGCATGTGCTCGACCAAGTGCCCGGCGCAGTGCATTTCCACGGACCCGAAGGAAGCTTTCTGGGGATATGATCCCTTCTCCTGCGTCTATTGCGGCATCTGCGTGGAAGTCTGCCCGACCAAGAGCCTCTTCATGCTCTCGACCCACCGCTCGCCGGTCCCCACCAAGTTCGTCGTGTACCATAAGGGTACCGCCCGTGTGGCGAAGCCGCGTCTGGCCTCCGTGCCTAAAGTCGCCCCGAGCGAAGTGCATTCCGAAACGCCCCCGCCCAAGGTCGTAGCCGCCGTGGAAACCCCGGCCGAAGCCCCCATCGAGGAGCCCAAGCCCACCCCCAAGGCGACCCCGCCCGCGACCCCCGGCGGCAAAAAGAAGAAATAAGGGCCTCCGGCGGCAAGGGGCTACCGCCCCTTGACCCTGTCCGGGGGAAATGATTTCCCCCGGCCCCCTCAGAGCCCAACGAAAAGGTCCCCATACGGCTTTGCCGTATGGGGACCTTTTCGTTGGGCAGGAAGGCCGATTGTGTTCGGCCTTCTACGCGGGGGAACCTTTCTGAAATGAGTTTTCTCCTCCAAACGCCCCTCTACCCTTGCTCCCAAATCGCGGAGATACGCCCGTTTTCGAGCTGGAGCATGTGGGTAATGGCGGGGGAAAAGTCGGCCTTATGATGGGTGACGAGGATCATCTGCACGCCCTGCCGCGCAAGCTGGTTGAGCAGCGCAAAGAACTCGTTACGCGACGGGGCGTCGAGGCCTGAGAACGGCTCATCAAGCAGCAGGAGATCCGGTTCCCCGGCAAGGGCTCGGGCAAGGAGCAAGCGGCGGAATTCCCCGGTTGAACAGGAACGGATCGTCCGTTTCGCTAAAAATTCCAGATGCAGGGACGCGAGGATATCCGTTACCTGTGCCAGTTCCTTCTCGGAGGGCTCACGGTACACGCCCACGGAGTTATCGATGCCCGAAAAGACAAGCTCCTCGCCCGTGATGTCGTAGGTGTAGGTCGCCTGCTGGCGATCCGATACCAGACGGACGCCTTTGCGCAGCACTTCGAGCCGATCCACAACGCCGCCTTGCCGGGGCAGTTCGCGCACGATCTCGCCCCCGTAGGCCACAATCTCATCGCCCGCCAACAGACGCAGCAGCGTGGACTTGCCCGCGCCGTTGCCGCCGAGCACGGCCCAGTTCTCACCGGGATTGATGGTCCAGTTGATGTCGTACAGCACGGGCACGCGATCGATAAACACCGAAGCGTCCTTGATGGCGATACGGGCCGAACATCCCCGGATGCCCTTTAGCTCCGGGGCGCTGGCAACCGGAGCCGGTTCCTTTTCCGGTTCCACCGCCGTTTCCAGCATGGGGCCGTCCACGGCCTTCCCGTTTTCCAGCACGATCTGGCGGCCAATCCAGCTGGGAAGCGTTTCGGGGCGATGAGTGGTCATAACCAGCGTAGACAGCTCGGAGGCGCGTTCCAGCGCGTCCAGAAGGGTATTGCGTGCCCGTGCGTCCAAACCGTCGGTCACTTCATCCAACAGCAGCACTTCCGGCTTGCGGACAAGGGAACGCGCCACCAGCATCAGCCGGAGCTGCCCTTGGGACATGGCGGTTACGGGCTTCTTCAAAAGATGCACGCCGCCAAGGAGACGTACGAGCTGATACGCCGTCTCGCACATTTCGGACGTGGGCTGCTGCGCGATGTAGATCGCGTCGGAAAAGCCGCCGAGAACCAGACGCTCGCCGTCCACCCGCCACTCCTGATGGACAACCCGCTCCTGCTGCATGGCCGATACCAACGAAGTCACCTTACGCCCCGTGAGCGGCGACGGATCCGCCCCTTCCGGCCCATGCCAGAGCACCTGCCCCGCGCGCCGGTGATCGATCTGATCCGGCCACTGCTCGCCGCGCAACAGCCGCAGCAGCGTGGACTTGCCCGCGCCGTTGCCGCCGCGGATGACGGCATGTTCCCCCTCGTAGAGTGTGAGGTTAAAATCATTCAGGATATGCCGTTCCGTACCCGGATAGGTCACAAACACATGCTCAATTTCAATGAGAGGGCGACGCGAAGGTTCCACAATACGCTCCAAAGGTCTGCAAAGAAAAAAGAGAATCCTGCGATTCCCTTTCATGAAAACGGCACACGAAAAAACAACGGCCTTCCCGCCGCCTTTTTACCTTTCCAGCGCGGCAAGGCAATCGTCCTACTGAGAGAGTATGACGGATATCCTGCATCCTTTTCGCCTTTCCGCCAAACAGGACTCCCTCCGCGCGGCCTCCCCACCAGTCGAAAGTCTTTGGAGGGAGAGGGGAGGGTTTGGGA
>OBXD01000466.1_pt1 | contig 25616 bp, 18 predicted proteins | sample 1495381 | NCBI WGS metagenome assembly OBXD01 (sample SAMEA2580144, study PRJEB22360) | human gut metagenome | biome: human gut; feature: human-associated habitat; material: faeces | place: Denmark | collected 2008/2010 | reverse complement strand
ACCCAAAAGTAACCAAAAAGTCAAGGCTTAACCGTCCGGTCTACTCCGGGCAAAGGTTCCGCTGTCGCCTGCGAAACTCGCTTCGCTCAAACAGCGCAGGCTCCGGCCGCTCCACCTTTACCCTCCGCTTGACAACCGTCCGCTTAGGCCTTTCCAAGAAAGCTCCGCTTTCTCTTGGGATGGCCGATACCATCTGTTATATAGGTGTCGGTATCGGCCATCCTCAAAGAGCCGTCAGGCTCTATATCCGGCCTAAGCTGGTGAGCGTTAAGCGCAGAGACTGGAGTGAGCGTCCGGAGCGTCTGCTGTTTGAGCGAAGCGAGTTTCAGACGCGACAGCGAACGAAGGGAACGGAGTAGCGAGCCAGCTTAAGCCTTGATCTTTTGGTTACTTTTGGATCAAACCAAAAGTAACAGGTAAATCATCATTTAAAGGTTCTAATCTTCTTAGAAACTATACTGTACCGCCAGATTCACCCGGTTCGCATGACGTGTGTCACCGTTGAAATCCGTACGCCAGCCGCGCAGATATTCGGCTCCGGCCTGCAGGTCGGACGTGATGTTCCAGAAAAGCGTGGCGTTCAGGTATTGTCCGTAGCGGTACTGGTCGGAAGCAGTAACAGGATAACCATCATGGCTATACAAGCGTGACTGCCCGTATGTACTGGTGATAAACACTTTCGGAGAGAAATTATACTGCATCCCAGCAAACCAGCCCATCATCGGGAGCACCTGCATCTTCCCTTCTTTTTCAGGATTCGGGACCACATCGACATTCAACATGCTCATGTCGTTCAGGAACTGCCCGATACCTTTGCCATACACACCCTGTCCATAGACCTGCAAACGATTCGTCAGGTTAAAAGTGGCAGAAGCCAGAACACCCCATCCGATCTCCGATTCCGCTTTGCGGGCCGTCAAATCATCGTAGGTCATGCTCCTGATAATAGCCGCAGCCCGGAAATGGCTTTTAGGATTCCAGCCATACTGCACGTAGACCGGGAAGTTCGGCATCCGCTGCTTGGCGATACTGACATGCTCGTTCGTCAGGCCGTCCACAACCGGCATTTCAACACCGATACCGGCTTTCAAGCCTTTGGCAAACGCATGTTCGTAACGGATCTGTGTGGCATGATAGATCGACATCCCGTTAGGACCGGCAAAGTCGATCGTGGCAGGCACATTGCCCAAGTCCATGAACGAACCGTAATCGTAACCCGCCGTAAAGCCTCGTGCCGACACATAAGCATTCCTCAACTCGAATATCTTGCCGCTTCCACCGCGGAAGTTACCAGCCGTATACACCACGAAATCGCCCAAGAGATCCGTATGCCCGACCAGCTTCAGGAAGATCGTGCTCATAGTGGCGTCCATCTGGAACTGATTCCGTACATACGACTGTCCTCTGCCGGGAATCAATGCCGGGTAAAAGTCTATATTATCGGAAATACCGCCAAAATCATATTCGGCTGCCAGTTTCACATATCCTCCGATACCGAGAGCAAACTTGCCTTTCCGGTCTGTCAGCAGGAAACGGGGCGCTTTCGGTTCGTGGAAACGGGGACTCTGTGATGCATTCATGATCCGGATAATCTCATTGCCCGCCTTATCGATCGTGACAAACATGACGGAATTCGGTTCTTTATCCTCAACCACCACTTTCTGAGCCTGGGAATGGGTAGAAAGCAATCCCATTCCGAGCAGTAGAACTGCACTTTTCAACAATGTTTTCATAAATATGCTTTTTGTTTAGATGAATTACCAACTTGAACAGATGCCAACGGAAAAGGTTGTGTCAAATGATTGCTTTAACGAGTAAATATCACTATTTTTGTTGCCATAATACAAAAATAAGATGAAGATGAAAAAGCTGTTTGCTATATGTTTAGTGGCCCTCTCGGCTCTGATATCCGTCCATTTGCAAGCGCAAGAGGTTGAAACGCTGGTACTGATCGACACCGATATGGGAAAGATCAAAGTGAAACTTTTTAACGACACGCCCCAACATCGTGATAATTTTATCAAAAATGTGAAGGAACACCGCTATGACGGACTGTTGTTCCACCGTGTCATCAAACAATTCATGGTACAGGCAGGCGACATTAATTCCAAAGACGCCCCGATGGAACAGCACTTAGGTGACGGAGATCTGGACTACACCATTCCGGCAGAGATCGTCTACCCGAAGTATTTCCATAAACGCGGCATGTTCGCCGCCGCCCGTACAGGCGACGACGAGAACCCCGAACGCGCCTCGTCGGCCACCCAGTTCTATATCGTAACCGGCAAGTTCTTTACGGAAATGGAGCTAGACAAGATGGAGAAGGAACAAGGCATCACCTTCACCCCCGAACAACGCCAAGCCTATATGCTGGAAGGAGGCACGCCCCACCTGGACGGTAAATACACGATTTTCGGCGAAGTCGTAAGCGGCATGAAAGCAGTCGACAAGATCCAGTTCACCGAAACGAACGCAGACGACCGTCCTGTCAAGAACATCAAAATCAAGTCAATGAAGATAGTCAACAAATAAACAACAAAGAATGGAAACAAAAGAAACATTAGTGGTGATGGACACCACACTCGGAAAGATAAAATTCAAATTATACAACGATACACCTCAGCACCGCGACAATTTCATCAAGCTGGCAAAAGCCGGACAATACGACGGCCTGCTATTCCACCGCGTCATCAAGGACTTTATGGTACAAGGTGGCGATGTCACTTCCAAAGACGCCCCGATGAACAAGCAGTTAGGAGCCGGCGACTTGGGCTATACCATTCCGGCAGAGTTCAACTATCCCCAATATTTCCATAAAAAGGGAGCCTTGTGCGCCGCCCGCACCGGAGACGAAGTGAACCCGGAAAAAGCATCGTCAGCCTCACAGTTCTATATCGTCACAGGCAAGAAATATTCGGAAACCGAACTCAGCCAGATGGAAAAGCAGATGGAAGGACGCCTGAAACAGGCCATCTTCAACCGCCTCCAGACAGAGAACAAGTCCAAGATCATGGAACTCTACCGCAGCGGCAACAAAGAAGAGCTCGCCGTGCTCCGCGACACCCTGATCGGCAAGACCGAACTGGAGGCCGAAAAGCGTAAAGACGAGACGAAGATGCCTTCCGAACTGCGCGAGACCTACAAGACGATCGGCGGCGTGCCCTTCCTTGACAACCAATACACCGTCTACGGCGAAGTGGTGGAAGGACTGGACGTAGTAGACGCGATCCAGCAAGTAAAGACAAATAAGCAAGACCGCCCGACGGAAAATGTAGTAATCAAGTCGGTAGAGGTTTTGGAATGATGCAACTTTCGGTTTACAAGGAACATTACAAAGAAACGATACGCCTGGGTGTCCCGATCATGTTGGGACAGCTGGGCATTATTGTTGTAGGCTTTGCCGACAACATCATGGTCGGGCATCACAGTACGGCCGAGCTGGCTGCCGCCTCGTTTGTCAACAACTTCTTCAACCTCGTGTTCATCGCGGGGATGGGATTTTCCTATGGACTGACTCCCATCATCGGAGGGTATTTTGCGCAGAAAGAATATGCAAAGGCAGGCGAGACACTGAAAAACAGCCTTTGTATCAACCTCATCGTGGGATTGCTACTCAGCCTCTGCATGTTGACACTGCTTCTGAACATCCATATTCTGAAGCAGCCGGAAGAGTTGATGCCCTATATCGTGCCTTACTATATCCTGCAACTCTTCTCGGTCATTTTCGCCATGCTGTTCAACTCGTTCAAGCAGTTCAGCGACGGCACGACAGACACGGTCACCCCGATGTGCGTCATGTTAGGAGCCAACGTGCTCAACATCATCGGGAACTACTTGCTGATATACGGCAACTTCGGATGCCCTGAACTTGGGCTTACCGGAGCCGGTATCTCGACACTCGCCAGCCGTATCCTGACATTCGGGATATTCTGCGTCCTGTTTACCAAGCATTCCCGTTACAAACTTTACAGGGAAGGGTTCAAGAAAGGGACAGTCAACCGGGCGAACATAGGCAACCTGGTCCGCCTCGGCCTACCGGTCGGCTTCCAGATGGGAGTCGAGACAGGCTCGTTTAGTCTGAGTGTCATCATGATGGGGTGGCTGGGAAGCACGGCGCTCGCCGCCCACCAAGTGGCAGGCGTGATCACCACGCTCGGCTTCATGGTCTATTACGGCATAGCGGCGGCGGTTACCATACGGGTAAGCAACTTCCGGGGCCGGAACGACTGGCCTGCCATACGGCACGCATCTTTTGCCGGCCTGCATCTGGTCATGGGGACGGCAGCCATCGTTGTTCTCCTGATCGGGATTTTCCGCAACATCATGGGATATATCATCACTCCGGAAAAAGAGGTGGTCGAACTGGTCGCCCTGCTCGCCTGGTCAGTGATCCTGTATCAGGCAGGCGACGGACTGCAAATCCTCTTCGCCAACGCCCTGCGAGGCATCTCGGATGTCAAATACATGGCTTATATGGCTTTCTTCTGCCACTTCGGACTGGCACTTCCCATCGGTTACCTGTGCGGGTTCACCTTTGGTTGGGGAGCCATCGGCATCTGGTGCGGCTTCCCGATCAGCCTGACCACGCTCGGACTGTTACTTTGGAGACGTTTCAATCGATTGACAATAAAAAAAATAGGGTATGACTAAAGATATAACAGCAGAACACGTATTAAACGACCTGCGCTACCTGACGCTGCTGGCACGCAGCTTTCCGACGGTGGCAGACGCCAGCACGGAAATCATCAACCTGGAGGCCATCCTGAACCTGCCGAAAGGGACGGAGCATTTCCTGTCCGACATCCACGGCGAGCACCAGGCTTTCAACCATGTGCTGAAAAATGCCTCCGGTGCAATCAAGCGCAAAGTGAACGAGATATTCAGCAACACGCTGCGCGACTTCGAGAAGAAAGAGCTTTGCACGCTGATCTACTATCCGGAACAAAAACTGGAACTGATCCGGCAACGCGAAAAAGACCTGGACGACTGGTATCTGATCACACTGAACCAACTGGTGCGCGTCTGCCGGAACGTCTCGTCCAAATACACGCGCTCGAAAGTGCGCAAGGCCCTGCCGAAGGAGTTCTCCTACATCATCCAGGAACTGCTCCACGAATCGAGCGACGAGCCGAACAAGTCCGCCTATGTGGACCAGATCATCAACACGATCATTTCGACCGGCCGGGCCAATGACTTCATCATCGCCATGTGCAACCTGATCCAACGCCTGACGATCGACCTGCTGCACATCATCGGCGACATCTACGACCGCGGGCCGGGCGCCCACATCATCATGGACACGCTTTGCAACTACCATAACTTCGACATCCAGTGGGGCAACCACGACATCCTCTGGATGGGGGCCGCCGCCGGCAACGCGGGGAGCATCGCCAACGTGATCCGCATGTGCATGCGCTACGGCAATCTGGCAACCCTTGAGGACGGCTATGGCATCAACCTCCTGCCCTTGGCGACATTCGCCATGGAAGTCTATGGAGACGACCCCTGCGAACTGTTCATCCCGCGTACGAACGCATCGGATGCGACCTTCGATGAAAAGACAACCCAACTGATCGCCCGCATGCACAAGGCGATCACGATCATACAGTTCAAGCTGGAAGGCGAGATCATCCGCCGCCGTCCGGAATTCGGGATGGACGACCGCCTGTTGCTCCACCATATCGACCTCCACCGCGGGACGATCCGTATCGAAGGAAAGGAATACGAGTTGAAAGACAAGAACTGGCCGACTCTCAATGCCAAGGACCCCTATGCCCTTTCGATCGAAGAAGAAGAACTGATGCGGCGCATCAAGCATTCGTTCGAATGTAGCGAGAAACTGAAAAAGCACATGCGCTGCCTGTTCACGCACGGCAGCATGTACCAGGTCTGCAACTCCAACCTACTCTTCCACGCCTCCGTCCCGATGAACCCGGACGGCACGCTCAAGGCGATCCGTATCGAAGGAACGGAATATAAGGGCAAAGCCCTGCTGGATAAAGTGGACCAGCTGGTACGCACCGCCTATTTCGATGCCGACGACAGCCCGGAGAAGGACTTCGCGATGGATTACATCTGGTATCTTTGGGAAGGCAAGGACTCCCCTCTCTTCGACAAGAGCCGGATGGCGACTTTCGAACGCTGCTTCATCGACGACAAATCGGTGCAGAAGGAGGAAAAAGGCGCCTACTATTCCCTCCGAGAAGAAGAATCGGTCTGTGACATGCTGCTGGACGAGTTCGGCGTCACCGGCCGGCACCGCCACATCATCAACGGACATGTCCCCGTACGCTCCATCAAAGGCGAGAACCCGATCAAGGCAAACGGGAAACTGCTTGTCATCGACGGCGGCTTCTCCAAAGCCTACCACCCGGAGACAGGCATTGCAGGTTATACCCTGGTCTACCATTCGCGCGGCTTCCAGCTTGTACAGCACGAACCGTTCCTGTCGACCGACCAGGCCATCAAGGAGGGCAAAGACATCCGTTCGACCACCATCGTCGTCGAACTGAACTCCCACCGCCAGATGGTCAAGGACACAGACAAGGGGGCGGACCTGCAACAACAGATCCATGATCTCGAAAAACTCCTTTACGCGTTCCGCAACGGGTTTATCAAGGAAAAAGAGCGTTATAAATAAGAACACTTGTCATGAACAGCGAGAAACTGAAAGGTCACATCCTGATATTGATAACCAATATCCTGTTTGCCGTCAACATGCCGATATCCAAATATCTGCTGCCGGCACACGTTCCCCCCGAAGGTCTTACGATCATGCGCATGGCTTTCGCCTGTGTGATGTTCTGGATCGTGTCTCTCTTCACGGTAAAAGAGAAAGTGCCGTTGAAAGACTTGGGGATGCTTTTTGTATGCGCCCTTTGCGGAGTGGGGATCAATCAGGGATTGTTCATCGTCGGGCTGAACCGTTCTTCTCCAGTCGACGCCTCCATCATCGCCACCGCCGTGCCGATCTTCGTCCTGCTGCTGGCCGCCGTCATACTGAAGGAGCCGATCACCCGGAAGAAGTCGTTCGGTGTGTTCATGGGGGTCAGCGGCGGCCTGCTGCTTGTCTTCAGCTCCACGCATGCCATCGACAGCATCAGCAGCCTCGACGGTGACATGATGATGATCGTCAGCGGGTTGATGTATGCCATCTACCTGGTTCTGTCGAAACCGCTCTCCCTGCGCTATTCATCGGTCACGATGATGAAATGGATGTTCCTCTTCACGACACTGACGCTGGTCCCCTTCACCTTCCGGCATGTGCTCGACGCTCCCGCTTTCCACCGGGAGGTTTGGGACTTCACGGAACTGGGCGCGATCTTCTACGTCCTCTTCGGGGCGACGTTCCTCCCCTACCTGCTCATCCCGATGTCGTTGAAGAGAATCCGCCCGACAACAGTCAGCATGTACAACTACGTGCAGCCGATCGTCGCCTCGTTCATTGCCGTCATGATCGGCCAGGACACCCTTTCCTGGCAGAAAGTCCTGTCGGCTGTCTTGGTCTTCACAGGTGTTTATCTCGTGACACAGAGCAAAAGCCGGGAAGACATGGAGAAAGGGAAACGATGACACATTTGGCACATTTGACATGGGGTTGTAGAAATATATATACGCGAGATAAATAATTAATTATTTAATATACCTATGTAGGTATATATACCTGAATATATATTATTACCTATATATAGTTTAGCAAACCGATGTCAAATGTGCCAATTGTGTCAAATCCCGTAAGGAATGTCTCCCGACGTTCCTGCAATCACCAGCCTGCGTTCCTATAAACGGCGGCCTGCGTTCCTGCAAATGCAGGCCGGTGATCATGGGAATACAAATCCTCCTTTAATCATCGACTATGTATGTCATCGCTTTGACCAAGAAGGAGGTAGCTCCGACATACCGCCCAAAATCTCACGGTTCATAGACCCCGTCAAACGGATTCTGGTCACCGGCCGGCCAGATTTCATCGACTAAAGATTTGTTGTTCTTCATTTCGGCTCCCGGCAACTGGAAGATGAAACGCCATGATTTGGCGGGCAACGTGATCAAGCCCCCCCAGTCCATATGGTTACCGGTTCGTTCCAGGCCCTTCTGCGTCCGAAGCATATCAAACAAAGAAAAACCTTCTCCATAGAGTTCTTTTCTTCTTTCTTTTAAAATAGCTTCGATCAGTTCATCGCCACTTGCTTCCGTACGCTTGGCATTACGCAAGTCCTGAAGCTGCCACAATAGCGCTTTCGCTTCCGTATCTTTTCCCTGGTGCGCACAAGCTTCCGCCGCATTCAGCAACATTTCGTCGGAACGCATGACAACCATCGATCCGCGGCAGTCCTCATTATCCCTGAACTTATGAGAAATCCAGAATTCTTTTTTCGTCTGGCCAGAACCCGTAGACCAATTCTCGAACTGTTTGAAGCGAATATCATCTTCGTCAAACAAATCCACAAACTGATCAGAGAGGATAAAGCCTGCAAAAGTCCAACATTTACGATCACCGTTGTACCACATAGCAAAAGGAGAATAGTCGCCCATATTCTGCTCTTCCGTCTGTTTAATTCCCCAAATCCAAGATTTGGTAAGGTGGTCATTAAATCCATTTGCATACTCTTCTGCAGTTGTCAAAGGATAAACCGCCAGCACCTTTTTAGCATATTCTTCCGATTTCGCCCAGTTATTCATTACTTGATAGACTTGAGACAAAACACCTTGTACAACCGTTTGGTCAAACACGTTCGGATAGCTGGAACTACGAACAAAGCCCTCCAACATCGATTCGGCAGTCGTCAGGTCTGACAAGATCTGCTGATAGGTTTCTTCCAACGTTCCACGCGGTTTACCTTGTGTACCGTCTACAGTCGGTTCCGTATAAATAGGAACTCCCGGCATGTCCTTTGCGATAGCATAAGTCTGCTGATACAAGCGGGCCAAATCGAAATAGGCCCATCCGCGCAAAGCCAAAGCCTGCCCTTTGATATATTGCTTATCCATATCTTCGCCTTCCGAATCATCGACATAAGTGATTACGGAATTCAAGTTATTGACCAACCGGTAATGGAAGGTCCACAACTGATCTGTACGGAATATATTAGCTTGAGTTTCTCCCCAATAATTATAGTTATATAAATACCATCCACTACCATTATTCATCACATCTTCACCGCACATGTCCGAAATCATCTGGATAGAAGGTATACCGTAGTCGTCACCCCGGTTAGCTCCCCCGCTACCATAGGCACGCATTTGATAGTAACAACCATTCAAAGCAGACTGTGCGCCGGAAGTTGTTTGAAAGACATCCGTATCATCGACAGATGTCGATGGTTTCGTATCCAAAAAATCACTACAGGAAACCATACTTCCCGTCATGAGACCTATAGCCAAAACCGACAATATATAGTTCTTTGATTTCATATTCTTCATCATTTATTTAATTAGACTTCTTACAAATTAAGTTGCAGACCGAATGAAACGGACTTCGTCACCGGGAACCGGTTGGCGGTCGTTCCGGATATGCTTTGTTCCGGGTCCGTACCACGACGGGCTGCACGACCAATCGTAACCAAGTTATCCCCCTGGACGAACAAGCGTAATGAATTGACCTGGAACTTCTTCGTGAAATTTTTAGGCAACGTGTATCCCAACGTCACATTCCTCAACCTCGCAAAAGAGTTGTTGAAAATAAATTTGGAAGTATAGGAACTCATATAATTCGCATAATTATAGTAGGTGGTCAAGCGAGGGAACTCGGCATTCGGATTTTCAGGAGTCCAAGAATCCAACATATCCGGGTGCATGCTATAGCCTCTCCGGTAATACATGGATTGCGCATAGTCGCTGTCATACAGCTTGCCGCCGATACTGTAATAGATCATGAAAGAAAGGTCGATGCCTTTATATGAGAAGTTATTGGTAAAGCCCCCGAACAATTTTGGAATGGCATCGCCCAGATATTTCTGCTGGCTGTCGCTTGTCACCTCATTATAATTTTCGGTTTTTACCCGTTCCTTCACGACTTTTTCTCCTTTGTCGTTTGTTTCGTAAATCGTTTTCCAATATTGGTCGTTTCCGGTTTCAGGGTTCACACCTGCATACTCGATTCCCCAGAAATTATAGCGGGATTCACCTTCACGCCATTTGAAGACACCGGCATTGACTTCGGCCTGCGGCAACTTGGTTATACGGTTCTTATAAGATGTCCCGTTCAAATCGATGGTCCATTTAAAATCTTTATTGGATATGGCAGCATAATTCAAAGAGAATTCGACACCCTGGTTCTTAACGTCACCGATATTACGGTCAATACCGCTCATGCCGGTAGACGGAGCCATCGGCAATGTAAACAACAGGTCTTTAGACTTACGGCTGAACCACTCGACACTACCGCTCAGCTTATTGAACACGGCAAAATCCAAACCGACATTGAACTGCAAATTCGTCTCCCATTTCAAATCCTTGTTTGACAAACGGCTGACCATAACACCCGGATCCCGGTAGTTGTTCATGCCTGTCGCATACAAACCTTGATAAGCATAATAAGTCCCCAAGTTATCATTACCGACAGCACCATAGCTGGCTTTCAGTTTCAAATTATCCAACCAGGAACTATAAGGTTTCATAAATTCTTCATTGGATATTCTCCATGAACCACCTAAAGACCAGAATTGCCCCCAACGATTATCGGGATGAAAACGGGAAGAGCCGTCCGTACGGAAGCTGCCGGAAATGTAATAACGGTCTTTATAATCATATTCGACACGGCTCAACCAGCTTAACAGACGGTATTTGTCGGTGTAAGAATTCATGCTGCTCATCACGGCTGCCGAACCGATCTCCGTAACACCTGGAAAAGGGAATCCCTGCTTTTCAGCAGATAACAACTTATATTCCAAAGCATAGGCTTCCTGTCCCAATAAAACGGACAAAGAATGATCCCCGAAAGATTTCTCATAAGTCAACAGGTTGTTGATCGTATAAGAAAGATTCCGGTCGCTTTCCTTATAGGCTGAACCTTTATAACCGGCAGCAAAGCCATATTCGCTGTTTACATAGCCATCATAATTATACTGATAAAAATCCACGCTGAAATTGGTACGCCACTTCAATCCCGGGATGAATGTTATTTCAAAATAGGTACGATTGGAAACATCGTCATGTGTCCAAGGAGACTTGTTATAGGTATCATCAGCCAACGGGTTAGTCCCACTCCAGGATGTACGGTAGTTTCCGTAGTCAAAAATACGATTGCCGTTCTTGTCCAATCTGTAGGCATTCGTCGCACTGTCCCATTCATAAATAGGATACACTGTCGGCATCGTACGCAAAAGCCATACAGTCTGATCACTGGCAGACCCTTCGCGCACGCTATGAGACAAACTGATGTTGGTTCCGACCTTCAACCATTTGTTTACATTATAGTTCAAGTTTGCCCGTGTTGAATAGCGTTCGAAACGCTGGATAGAAAATACACCTTTATCGTTCAGGTAACCGGCCGATATAAAGTAGTCGGCTTTTTTATTCTTACCACTGAAGTCTATCGTATATTCCTGACGCAGACGGGATTTCAACAAAGCGTTTCTCCAATCTCCCCAATAATTCAACTTGGCATCGGGATCCATCTTCCCATCTGTCCCGACCGGCATATCAATGTTATAAGGGTTATTACCGAACTCACCCATCACATAATAAGACGCATAGGAACGGGAATCTTCGTCCCGATAACCTGAATCCAGATAGCCATTATACAAAGCACGCCAAGTCAATTGCGATAGTTGGTCTGGTGACAGTTGATCCGGCAACCCTACAGCCAAACTGGAGAATCCCCAAGTTGAACGGAAATTGATCTGCCCTTTCTCGCTTGCGCCCTTACGCGTTGTGATCATCACGACCCCATTGGCTGCGCGAGAGCCGTACAAAGCGGTGGCCGAGGCATCTTTCAGAATAGTCATGGACTCGATGTCGTTCGGGTTGATAGCATTCAGGTATCCGTCATAAGCCGTTCCGTCGACCACATAAAGCGGAGAACTGGATGCGTTCATGGAACCGATACCACGGATCATGATCGTCGCATCTTCGCCCGGCTCACCGGAATTGTTCAACACCTGCACACCGCTGCTTTGCCCTTGCAAAGCCTGGGTTACATTGGATGCTTTGATCTTCTCCAGCGATTCTTTCTTGACCACGCTGGCCGATCCTGTAAAGGTCGACTTCTTTCCTGTACCATAAGCAACAACCATCACCTCGTCGATAGCTACCATGTCCGGCTCCATTTCGATCTTCATGCTACGGCCGGAAATGGTGACTTCCTTTGTCTTATATCCCAAGTAAGAGAGATGCAGTGTTTTCGTACGAGGAGAAACGGTCATCGAAAACTCTCCTTTTTCGTTGGTGGTTACGCCATTCATCGTCTGCTTATCTACGACAGCCACCCCGATCATCGGCAAGCCGTCTTCGGTAGAAACTACGATACCTGACACAGCCTTTTCCTGCGCCATCAGCAAATGCCCCCATAAGGACATCACAAAAAGAACCCAAAAGAACCTTTTCATAATCAATAGATTTAAATGATACATTCAAGTATAACCACATTGGCCTATAAAAACGTTTCCTTTTAATTTAAGGTATAGAAAGCATAATGATCCTCAATCAAAGGACGTAGTTCTAACAGGACATTGTATTCGACACACTAATAGACGCAAATATATTAAATTTATAATTAATCAAACTAAAATAATATATTTTTTAATCGGAAAGGCTAAAAAATATTCAGATTGTAAAATAACAAGACCATCAGGAAAGCTTTTTCCAGGCTTTTTTTCTACCGAGTCTATACCCCCATGCAAGTAGGATGATTTTATAATCTTCCGTTCCGATGGCCAGGAAAACCGGCTAAAACATCGTCCCGCCAAGTCCTGTTAGAACTACGTCCTTCTTTTTGGCGTGATATCGAACTTTTTTCTGTCAAATTTCAACTTTCAGGCAAAAAAATGCTTGCATTTGAAAAATAATGCGTAATATTGCCGACGTAAATATAAACACAAGGAAAATCGCAAATGACATTAACAGGTTTCACATATCATACCTGGGCACTGACAATGACCCCTTGGGGGGTTTAGCATATACAAATAGACAAATGCGGAGACCACGTCCCGCGTTGTTGCAATTCTCACATTGCACTTGCGTTTCTTTTTTTCAAATCAATCAATAATCAGTAAATAACTGACATTCTCAAACCGGCATGCAGTTTTGTTTTTAAACTGCCAATTGTCGATTACCGATTGTCAACTAAATAAATACATATCGATGAAAGTATTGAAATTCGGCGGAACATCCGTAGGTTCCGTGGATAGCATCCTGAGTGTAAAGAAGATAGTAGAGGCCATTGAAGAGCCTGTAATCGTCGTAGTATCCGCCTTAGGAGGGATCACGGACAAACTGCTGAAGACAGCCTCGATGGCGACGAACGGAGACGTAGCTTATGAAAGAGAGTTTTCCGAAATCGTAGCCCGCCATCTCGACGTCATACAAGGTGTTATCCCCGACAAAACAAAACGGATCGAAGTGCAGAAGCAAGTGATGGCTTTGCTCGACGAACTGGGTAATATTTACAAAGGTGTGTACCTCATCAACGACTTGTCGGCCAAAACTTCCGACACGATCGTCAGCTACGGCGAACGTATCTCCTCTCTGATCGTTTCGAACGTGATAAACGAGGCCAAACTGTTCGACTCGCGCAAATTCATCAAAACGGTCAAACAGTTCAACAAGCATATCGTCGATTTCGAATTGACAAACCGCCTGATCGAAGAAACATTCGACCCGCTGCCTAAAGTATCTCTGGTTCCCGGCTTTATATCTTCCAGCAAGGAAGGAGAAGTGACTAACCTCGGACGCGGAGGCTCCGACTATACGGCCTCTATCCTGGCAACAGCACTTAATGCCCGCAGGCTGGAGATCTGGACGGATGTGGATGGCTTCATGACGGCCGATCCGCGTGTGATCAGTTCGGCTTATGTCATCGACCGACTGACATTCACGGAAGCGATGGAATTATGCAACTTCGGAGCAAAAGTGATTTATCCTCCGACGATCTATCCGGTTTATCACAAAAACATACCGATCCGCATCCTGAATACCTTCAACCCGACTGCAAGGGGTACTTATATCTCCAAAGAACGGGTGCAGGATGACAGCAAGGCGATGATCAAAGGTATTTCCTCCATCAACGACACGTGCCTGATCACGGTGCAAGGTCTGGGCATGGTGGGTGTTATCGGCGTCAACTATCGTATTTTCAAGACATTGGCAAAGAATGGCATCAGCGTGTTTATGGTATCACAGGCCAGCTCGGAAAACAATACGACATTTGCCGTCCGGAATGCAGATGCAGACCTGGCAGTTAGAGTATTGGACGAAGAATTCGCACTCGAACGCGCCCAGGGTGATATGAGCGACACGGTAGCAGAAAAGGATCTGGCCACTGTCGCTATCGTAGGCGAAAACATGAAACGTACTCCGGGTATAGCCGGCAAGTTGTTCGGAACACTGGGCAGCGCAGGTATCAGCGTAATCGCTTGCGCACAGGGGGCTTCCGAAACGAACATTTCTTTCGTCATCAAGCTGAAATACCTGCGCAAGGCATTGAACTCGATCCACGACTCCTTTTTTCTTTCCCAATACAAAGTGTTAAACCTTTTCATAGCGGGTGTCGGTACGGTCGGAGGCAACCTGTTGGAACAGATCCGCATCCAGCAACCGAAACTGATGCAGCAGAACGGGCTGAAACTGAATGTGGTCGGCATAGCTAACAGCAAGCATGCCATTTTCTGCCGCGAAGGGTTGAACCTGGAAACCTGTATTGACGAACTGAAAAAGAACGGACAGGAAAGTTCGCCCGAACATCTGAAAGAAGAAATCCTGAAGATGAATATCTTTAACTCGGTGTTCGTGGACTGCACGGCCAACCAGGCGGTCTCCGATCTGTACGAAGAATTGCTGAACAATAACGTATCGGTCGTTGCGGCAAACAAGATCGCTGCATCCTCTTCATACGAAAACTATATCAAACTGAAAGAAACAGCCCGTCACCGCGGCATCAAGTTCCTGTTCGAAACGAACGTAGGGGCCGGACTGCCGATCATCAACACGATGAACGACCTGATCAACAGCGGCGACCATATCCTGAAACTGGAGGCTGTCCTTTCCGGAACGCTCAACTATATCTTCAATACGTTGAGTGCGGACATTCCTTTCAGCAAAGCGATCATGATGGCTAAAGAAGAAGGATATTCCGAACCGGACCCCCGCATCGACCTGAGCGGGAAAGACGTGATCCGCAAGCTGGTAATCCTGGCACGTGAAGCCGGATACAAGGTAGAACAGGAAGATGTGAAACGCAACCTTTTCATTCCCGAAAGCTATTTTGAAGGCTCGTTGAACGATTTTTGGCGTAACATACAGGGCCTAGATGCCCGGTTCGAAGAGAAGCGCCAGCAGTTGGAAGCGGAAGACAAGCGTTTCCGCTTCGTCGCCAAGATGGAAAACGGGGCATGCGAAGTCGGTTTGCAGGAAGTGGATGCCCACCACCCGTTCTACGAACTGGAGGGCAGCAACAACATCATCATGATCTCTACCGAACGATACCACGAGTATCCTATGATCATCAAAGGCTATGGAGCCGGAGCCGATGTCACGGCGGCTGGAGTCTTCGCCGATATTATTTCGATCGCTAACATCCGTTAAACAATTGATAATTGACAATTGACAATTATTAGAAGAGAATTATGAAAAGTATCATCATCTTGGGAGACGGTATGGCCGATGAGCCGATAGAGGCCTTGGGCGGCAAGACACCAATGCAGTATGCGGACACTCCCTATATGGACAAACTGGCCGAAATGGGCGTTACCGGACGAATGAAGACCGTTGCCGACGGTTTCCATCCGGGAAGCGAAGTGGCGAACATGGCAGTGCTGGGCTACGACCTCCCGACCGTCTACGAAGGACGGGGCGTGCTGGAAGCGGCCAGTATCGGATATGACCTGAAACCAGGTGAAATGGCCATGCGCTGCAACCTGATCTGCGTGGAGGGCGATATCCTGAAGAATCATTCATCCGGCCATATCACCACAGAGGAAGCGGACGAGCTGATCCGCTTTCTAAATGAGAAATTAGGGTCTGACCGCATACATTTCTATACCGGTGTGTCTTACCGCCACCTGTTGGTTGTGAAAGGAGGCGATAAGCGCCTGGACTGCACTCCGCCACACGATGTGCCTCTACATCCTTTCCGCCCCCTGATGATCAAACCGGAAGTACCCGAAGCACAGGAGACCGCCGATCTGCTGAACAACCTGATCCTGCAATCGCAGGAGATACTGAAAGACCACCCCGTCAACCTCCGGCGCATCGCTGCCGGGAAAGACCCGGCAAACAGCATATGGCCCTGGTCGCCGGGATATCGTCCGGCTATGCAAACCATGCAGGAAATGTATGGCTTCAAGCAGGGTTCCGTCATCTCGGCCGTCGATCTGATACGGGGCATAGGCGTTTATGCCGGCCTGGAAGTAATCGACGTGGAAGGTGCCACCGGACTCTACGACACGAACTACGAAGGAAAAGCGCATGCCGCCCTCGAAGCACTGAAAACAAACGATTTCGTTTATCTTCATGTCGAAGCCAGCGACGAAGCCGGACACGAAGGAGATGTAGATCTGAAAATCCGGACCATCGAAAACCTGGACAAACGAGCCATCGGTATCCTCTTCGAGGAATTGCAGAAATGGGATGAACCGGTAGCGATTGCCGTCCTGCCCGACCATCCGACTCCTTGTGCCATCCGTACACATACGAACACTCCCGTCCCTTTCCTTATCTATAAACCGGGACAGGAGCCCGACAGCGTGACGCGTTTCGACGAGTTCTCCGTACTGGAAGGGAAATATGGCATATTAGAGAAAGACGAATTTATAAAAGAATTATTATGAAATATTACAGCACGAACAAACAAGCTCCGCTTGCCTCACTGGAAGAAGCCGTCGTAAAAGGCCTTGCCGGTGACAAAGGTTTATATATGCCGGAACATATCCGGCCTTTGGACAAGGATACGATCTCCGGTCTCAAAAACAAATCATTCCATGAAATCGCCTGTACGGCAGCACAGGCTTTCTTCGGGGAAGATATAGAACCAGAAACGCTCGATGCAATCGTCCGGGACACGCTGTCGTTCGAGACGCCGGTCGTCCCTGTACGCGACAATATCTACAGCCTCGAACTATTCCACGGCCCGACTTTGGCTTTCAAGGACGTAGGGGGACGTTTCATGGCCCGCCTGTTAGGCTATTTCATTAAAAAAGAAGGATTGAAGCAGGTGAACGTGTTGGTGGCCACCTCCGGTGATACGGGAAGCGCTGTTGCAAACGGTTTTCTCGGCGTACCGGGTATTCATGTGTACGTGCTCTATCCGAAGGGAAAAGTAAGCCCGATCCAGGAATGCCAATTCACTACGCTTGGACAAAACATCACGGCACTGGAAGTAGACGGGACGTTCGACGACTGTCAGGCATTGGTCAAGTCCGCCTTTATGGATGAAGAGTTGAACCGCCACATGAAGCTGACATCAGCCAACTCCATCAATGTGGCACGTTTCCTTCCGCAATCTTTCTACTACTTCAACGCGTATGCGCAACTGGATAAAATAGGCAAAGCGGACCAACTGGTAGTATCCGTCCCCAGTGGAAACTTCGGCAATATCACAGCTGGTTTGTTTGCACATCGGATGGGGTTGCCGATCAAACGTTTTGTGGCTGCCAACAACCGCAACGACGTGTTCCTGGAATACCTGCACACGGGGGTTTACACGCCGCGTCCCTCCGTTCCGACCATCGCCAATGCGATGGATGTCGGTGATCCGAGCAACTTCGCCCGCATCCTGGACTTGTACGGCAAGAACGGCAACCCGCACGCGGAAATCAGCCAGCTGATCAGCGGTTACCGTTTCACAGACGAAGAGATCGGGGCTACCATGAAGCAAGTTTACAACGAAACGGGCTACGTGTTAGACCCTCACGGTGCTTGCGGTTACCAGGCTTTAATCGATAACAAACTGGCTCCGAACGAAACCGGCCTGTTCCTCGAAACCGCCCATCCCGCCAAGTTCAAAGGGACGGTAGACAAAATACTGGATGCCGACATCGAAATCCCCGCCAAACTAAAAGCCTTCATGCAAGGAGAAAAGCAAAGCGTAGGGATGGAAAAGGACTTCGAGACTTTCAAAAGCTATCTGTTGGCACAATAAACATCTTGCACAAAAAAATAAACATCCCGCCATTCAAGGTGAAAACCAATTCGAAACCCTGAAGGCGAGATGTTCATGTCTTCGTACTACTTTTTGCAATCACCTATTTATCCAATTTCAAAATACTCCTTATAACGGTCATACAGATGCCCTGCCTGCAAATAGGCGGACTGAGGACTCATGAAATGGGAGAACTCGAAAGTGATCGCCTTATCGTACTTTTGCCGGGCGGCCGCTTCGAGCTTCATACGCAGCTTGTCGAACTTGATCGGGAGGAACTTGATCGGCATATCCCGGTCAAACGATTCGGCATTCGTCCAGCACTCGATACCGTACTTATCCGCCATCTTCTTATTGACACTGAAAAAGGCATCCAATTCATCGTAATCGATATGACCGTCCTGGAAAGCGCAGGCATCCACGTTTCCCTTGATCCCGTCGAATATTTCAGACCATTCCTTTTCATGCTGTTCCACAGAGACCGCTTCGGCTTTTGTCAGGTCGCCTCCGGCAGCAGCGACAGCTTTCTTTCCGTCAATCCAAGGAGAGATGAGAGTCGGCAGACCGCCTGAGACCTCCTTGCACTGCTTGCCTAAACTGCTGAATGCCGCGATCGCCCCCTTGGTCGCACGGCTGATCTCCTGGCAGAGATACCATCCTTGGAAACTTTTATGATGCCCGTATTTCTTCCAGACCTCCTCGATCACATATTTGTTGGATTCGATTTCCCAGGTCAGGTCGCCCGTATCCCAGTATTTGCCGGAATCGTATAGTCCGAAAAAGAACTTCATCCCGTATTTATCCGACAGACGCAGGTACATGTCAATCAGATCGACCGAAGGCATATAGCAGCCGAATGTTTTCATCAGATACTCCGAAGGATAGGTGATAAACTTGCGATAACCGCTCCGGATCACGATTACCGTATCGATCCCGATCGCTTTCATATAAGCAAAATCCCGATCCCATTCCTTTTCCCCCCAATTCTGATGCGGGATATCATGGGATATCTCATCCAAAAAAGTTCCGGATATTTTCAGCCCCTGCGCCTTCGGAATGATTAGTTTACTTTGGATATTCTCTTCCGTGCCGGCGCCCGAACAGCTTGCCGATGCCTTTTCTGCACACGAAACAAATGCTCCGGTTGCTAAAACAGCCCCGGTAGCAGAGACTTGCTTGATAAAATCCCTCCTGTTGTGATTCTTCATGGTAAATATACATTTTATCTAATCTCACAAATATATGTAAATATATTTAGCATTCGTTTTTCTAAACTTTCAGGAAAGAGAAGCTATTTAGAACTCAGAAGCAAAAACTCCGGACGATATCACCAAACATGTTTCCGAGTTCTACAACCATGTTCCCTTGATTTTTTTCCTACGGGCAAAACATATCATTCAATGGCCCACTCCTTCATCTCATACATATCCAGGTATTCCTCCCATTCGGGGTCCACCTCCGTATAGATAGAGATCGGCAACATTTCAAACGGCGCCAGGGCTTCGTTCAACCGTTCACCAAAAACGCGGACGGTGCGGGTATAATAGACCCATATCCTCTCTCCGCCGCCGGTATAAACGCCGGTCAGGATCGACAGCTTATCTTTTTCCATCGCCTTACGCAAAACTTCCTGTACCTCCTCCATCTTTTCGGCAAGCGCTTCGGAAGGCATTCCTTTATCGTCACCTTCATATTTCCAGGTGATTTCCACCCGTTCCTTGAACTTGCCCGACTGAATAAATTCAGTTAATTCATCACGACCGGAAACGGTGACCAGTTGTCCGGATTCATTCTCTGAAAGAGCGGTAAACCACTCGTTGCTTAATCTCATATCAATATCAATTATTCTACAAAAATACAGATTATTTTCCTTCTAATACATTATTTTTGCGGCAAGAATACAAGATAAAAGGGATATGATCAGACAAGTGGAGCTCCAGGACGCAAAGGCGATCACAAATATTTACAACGAATATGTGTTGCACAGCGTGGCTACATTCGATACGGAGCCGGTGCAGGAAGAAGAAATGCGTGCCCGAATTGCAGAAATATCTTCCCGCTTTCCTTATTTCGTCTACGAAGAAGACAAAGAAATCACCGGCTATTGTTATGCCCATACGTGGAAAGAGCGTTCAGCTTACCGCTATACGCTGGAAACAACTGTCTACCTGTCTCCCGGACATACCGGAAAGGGCATCGGGATGCTCCTGATGCAAAGATTGATTGAAGCATGTCGCGAAAATGGCTACCGAGCCTTGATCGCCTGCATCACGGAGGGGAACGAAGCCAGTAATATCTTGCATGAAAGGCTTGGGTTCAAACAGGTTTCCCACTTCAAAAAGGTCGGCTTGAAGTTCGACCGTTGGCTGGATGTCGCAGACTACGAACTTCTGCTGCTCCCGGCCTGCGACTGAAAAAAGCTCTAAATGGGATCATTTTTCCTCTTCTTCCACAACTGATAACTGTTAAAAAGATTTTGCCACAGGACGTATGATCCGGGGCCGACCGATGAAAGCGGGTCCAGATAGGTATAAGCCATCCAGATGGCAAGTACAGTGTTTTTCTGCCCAAGGGCCTGCCCAGCACTGATGCGGTCGGAATAGCGGGTTCCGATCCGTTTACCCAAATAGAACTGGACAGCGCAGGTCACTAAGCCCGCCAAGGCTATCAGCACCTCCACTCCTACCGGAGCATTGCTTTCGACAAGAGACTTCACGGTCTGGGCCGTCACGATGGCAAGCGCGACACCCCAGAGATAGAAAGCAAGGTCGCGGAAACCCAATAGGAAATGATGCAGTCCCGGAAGGAAATAGCGGAACAACATCGCCAGGAAAAACGGGCAGAGCAACAAAGGGAACACCTTGCTCAATATCTTCAGAAAAGCGGTCACAAAGGTTATATCGGCATGAGGTTCTACCAACGGAAACATCAACGGGACAACTATCGCCGCCAGAACGTTCGACAGCAACGTGTAAGTCGTCAGGCTGGATGCACTCCCCCCCAACCTGCCGGGTAATGACAGCCGCTGCCGTAGCCGTCGGGCAGATCAGGCAGACCATCGCACCCTCGAAAACCTCCTTGTAAGCACCATCCATGTGTACGAATATCAACAAGGCAGCTACAAGCGAAGCCGAAACAAGCTGGAACAACAACAGCCATCCATGCCAGAGAGAAGGCATTAACTCGTGCGGTTGCACTTTGCAGAAAGTCAGCAATAGTTGAGCAAAGATCAAAGCGGGAGTCAGATAGGCCACAAAAGAACTCATGAACGGTTTCGTCGGCTCCAGAAAAGCGAAGTTGGCAAAGATAAAATACCCTAACGCACCGGCAAGCATCGCAACGGGCAATGTCCAGTTTTTCAGAAAATTCAACATAGCACCTTCTTTTATTTTCGGGCGCAAAGGTACGACAAATAATCAGATATATCAAAGCCTGTTCCGCCGTGTGACGAAACAGGCTTCGTTGCCTGACGGAGCCGCTTAAAGAGGCTTGCGATTGAAGCTTCGCGACCCGTCGATTGTATCAATCGTCAAGCTTACTTGCGGAACGGCGCTTTTACGACCTGGGCTTTCAAGTTACGCCCCCGGACCTTGATACAGATTTCCGTCCCGGCTTTTGCAAATTCAGGTTTCACATACCCCATACCGATACCTTTCTTCAAGACAGGCGACATGGTTCCAGATGTCACCACACCGATGATGTTGCCTTCAGCATCGGCAATCTCATAGCCGTGACGGGGAATACCTTTGTCTACCAGCTCGAAGGCACACAGCTTGCGGCTAACACCTTCTTTCTTCTGGCGTTCCAGTTCGGCGCGATTGGTGAAGTTCTTGCCTTCGGCGAACTTGGTGATCCAACCCAGACCGGCTTCGATCGGCGAAGTCGTGTCGTCGAGATCGTTGCCGTACAGGCAGAAGCCCATTTCCAGACGCAGCGTGTCGCGTGCACCCAGGCCGATCGGTTTGATACCTTCAGGCTTACCGGCTTCGAAGATGGCATTCCAGATCGTCATGGCATCATCCGGGTAAAAATAAAGTTCGAAGCCACCGGCTCCGGTATATCCCGTATTGGAGATGATGACGTTCTTGCAACCTGCAAATTCACCCGTCACAAACGAATAGTAAGGAATGGAAGACAGGTCGACCGGAGTCAGGCGCTGCAAAACTTCGACGGCTTTCGGGCCCTGGACAGCCAACTGTGCAGTACGGTCGGAAGAGTTTTCCAGTTCCGCCCCTACTGTATTATGGCTCACGCACCAATCCCAATCTTTGGCGATGTTACCCGCATTGACAACCAAAAGGTATTTTTCCGGTTCATAATGATAGACCAGCAGGTCGTCCACGATACCGCCCTTGTCATTCGGAAAGCAAGTATATTGAGCTTTGCCGATCGGCAACACGGAAGCGTCGTTCGAGGTAACGCTCTGGATAAAAGCCAGCGCGTTCGGGCCTTTTACCCAAAACTCGCCCATGTGGGAGACATCGAACACACCCACACCATTCACAACGGTCATGTGTTCGTCGATAATACCGGTGTATTCGATCGGCATGTTGAAACCTGCAAATTCATGCATTTTGGCACCGAGTGCAATGTGCACATCGGTAAACGGAGTTGTTTTCATGATTTATGATTTGTGATTTATGATGTATAATTACCTTTGACCAATAGTTCTGCTATTTTAACGATCGTCTCCATGCTCTTTTCAAGCGACTTGACCGGGAGGAATTCATACCGTCCGTGGAAGTTCAACCCGCCTGCGAAGATATTCGGGCAAGGCAGTCCCATGAAAGAAAGGCGAGCACCGTCCGTACCTCCACGGATCGGCTTCACCAAAGGTGTGACACCGGCTTCCTTCATGGCGTCGAACGCCAAGTCCACGATGAACTTCTTCGGTTCGACCACTTCACGCATATTGTAATACTGGTCGCGCAGTTCGAGCGTCGTACTGCCCGGATGCATCTCGTTCATTCGCTTCACCAACTCGTGCAGCAACTCTTTCTTCCGTTCGAAAGCAGTGCGCACATGGTCGCGTATGATATAGGAAAGAGAAGCCTCCTCGACCGTTCCGCTTATGCCGGTCAGATGGAAAAAGCCTTCATAACCGGTCGTATGTTCGGGACGTTGCGCGACAGGCAGCCAAGAGGCGAACTCTACCGCCAGCAACGATGCGTTCAGCATCTTGTCCTTGGCATATCCCGGATGTACGTTCAGCCCTTTGAAAACGACTTTGGCTCCGGCAGCATTGAAGTTCTCGTATTCCAACTCGCCGATCTGTCCGCCGTCGATCGTATAGGCCCATTCGCAACCGAACTTTTCGACATCGAAGTAGTCGGCTCCGGCTCCGATCTCTTCGTCGGGCGTAAACCCTACGCGAATCTTGCCGTGTTCGACCTCCGGATGATCCTTCAGGTATTTCATGGCGGCGGTAGAGTTATTAGAGGCGGGTGTGAATGGCAGCCACTCCTCCCTTATCATCCGCTCCTAACAGGGTTTTGCCGTTGGTCACGATGATATCCTGTCCTTTATAATCGTCCAGTTCGGGAAACATAAGCGGCGAAAGCACCACGTTTTCTTCGGCGCACAACACGATATCCCCCCCTTCGTAACTTACGATACGCGGCTCGACATCCTTGCCCGACATATCGGGGCTGGTATCCAGATGGGCGATAAAGCCGATTGTCGGAACTTCCTTCGCCGTATTGGCAGGCAGGGTAGCCATCAGGTAGCTCTTGTCATCGAGGGTGATGTCTTCCAATCCTATCTCTTCCAACTCTTTCACCAACGCTTCGGCAAACACGCGCTGTCCCGGCGTACTGGGAGTCACACCCGTGGTTTCGCTCGACTCGGTGTCGAACGTCACGTACTTCAAAAATCTATCTGTTACAGTCATAAGCTTATCATTAATATTACAAGCCATAAAAGTAATTAAAGTGTCACTAACAACAAAAAAATCATGCGCATTTCTGCACATGATTTTCCTTATTTCATCCGATCATATCTCTTTAGAAACAACTGCTTCCGTCGAAACAATGAGTACAAACTTTGCATTTCGGTAAGCCGATTGCCTCGATGAGTGTTTCCAGCGTATTGAACTTCAACGAGCTCAAACCGAAACGGTCGGCAATGATCTGCACCATCTTTTGATATTCAGGAGAGTCGGTCGTCGCATATTTTTCCAGATTTTTGTTCTCGTCTCCTTCCAGTTCCTTGATGATACGACGGGTGATCAGTTCGAGCGGACTTTTCGACGAAGTAAAGCCGAGGAACGGGCAACCATAGATAAGAGGCGGGCAGGCAATGCGCATATGTACCTCTTTTGCCCCGTAGTCATACAAGATTTTCACGTTGTCGCGAAGCTGCGTCCCGCGCACGATCGAGTCATCACAAAACAAGATCCGCTTTCCTTCCAGCATGGCCCGGTTCGGGATCAGTTTCATTTTCGCGACAAGCGAACGCAATTCCTGATTAGCCGGAGTGAAACTACGCGGCCAAGTCGGTGTGTATTTGGCTATCGCCCGATGGTAAGGAGCCCCTTTGCCTTCGGCATATCCCAAAGCCATCCCTACGCCTGAATCAGGGATACCGCAAACACAATCCACTTCGCTCTCGTCCTTCTTCCCCATCTTGTAACCGCTTTGGAAACGGACCTCCTCGACATTCCTGCCCTCGTAGCAAGAAACCGGGAAACCGTAATACACCCAAAGGAAAGAGCAAACCTGCATCTGCTCGTTCGGACGGCGCATCTGCTCGATGCCGTCGGCACGCAAGCGGAGGATTTCTCCCGGCCCGACAAATCGGTCTATTTCATAATCCAAGTTAGGTAAACTGCTCGATTCGCTGGTAGCGGCATAGGCTCCGTCTTTCTTACCTATAATAATAGGCGTACGCCCCCACTTGTCGCGGGCCACGATGATACCGTCTTCCGTCAGCAGCAACATGGAACAGGAACCTTTGACCCGGTCGTAAACATTTTCAATGCCTTCAACAAAATCCTTTCCCTGCGTAATCAGCAACGCTACCAGTTCGGTCTGGTTCGTCTTACCCGAACTCAGTTCGGAAAAGTGCATATTCGCTTTCAGCAAATCCTGTTCCAATTCCTCGATGTTATTGATCTTGGCAACCGTCACGATGGCGAACTTACCGAGGTGGGAGTTGATGACGATCGGCTGCGCATCCGTATCGCTGATGATACCGATTCCGGCATTTCCCACAAACTTGTCGAGAGCAGGCTCGAACTTCGTACGAAAATAAGAACTTTCCAGATTGTGAATCGAACGTGTGAAACCGGCTTCCTTATCGTATGTAGCCATACCGCCGCGCCGGG
>OBXD01000446.1_pt1 | contig 26458 bp, 18 predicted proteins | sample 1495381 | NCBI WGS metagenome assembly OBXD01 (sample SAMEA2580144, study PRJEB22360) | human gut metagenome | biome: human gut; feature: human-associated habitat; material: faeces | place: Denmark | collected 2008/2010 | reverse complement strand
AGGGTGGGGGAGGTTTGGAGGGGGCGGGAGGGGCTTTCTTCAGAAAGGCCCTCCCGCCCCCTCCAGTCTTCTCACAATTCCTCTTCCTACCTCAAGCTTTCCAACACTTCGCGGGTGGACTTGAGCATGTAGCCGAAGTCCTCTTCGCTGAGCCAGTGCTGGAAGGGGAAGGATATCTGGCCGTCGAAGAAGGCGTCGGCGTTGGGGCAGTTGGCTTCCCCGAGTCCGAGCTTCTTGTAGAAATCGTAGCGGTCGAGCGGGATGTACTGCACCACGCACTTGATGCCCTTTTCTTCGGAAATGGCGTGCATGAAGGCGTCGCGCTTGCCATTTTTCATGCAGCCCACGAGCAGGTGGTAGTTGTGGCGGGTGGTGTCGTCGCGGAGGAACTCCAGCTCGGGGTAATCCTTGAGCGCGTCGATGAAACGGATGGCCCGGGCGCGCTTTTCGGCGTTGATCCGGTCGATGCGCTCAAGCATCTTGACGCCGAGGGCGCACTCGATTTCGCCGAGGCAGTAGTTGTTCGGCCAGAGCATGTCGCCGTCGAGCATGGGCATGTCCACATTGCCCATCGCCGGGGTCCAGTAGTTGGGCCGGGGCTCGGGATAGCCGCAGTGCCCGTTGTGGCGCAGGGCGGGCACCAGCGCGGCGAGCTTCGGGTCCTTGACCACCAGCATGCCGCCTTCGCCGAGCGTGGTAAGGTTCTTGTGGGAATGGAACGAGAAGATCGCCATGTCGCCCCACGCGCCCGACTTGATGCCGTCGATGTCCGCGCCGATGGACTGGGCCGCGTCTTCGATGACGAGCACGTTGTGCCGCTTCGCCACTTCCATGATCGCGGGCATGTCCGCCACGTAGCCGTACAGGTGCACGACGACGATGGCTTTCGTTTTGGGCGTGATGCACTTTTCGATGGTTTCGGCGTTGACCACATGCGTGACGGGATCGACGTCCGCCCAGACGAGCTTCGCGCCCTTCTTGGCGTAGGGGTAGGCCGAGGCGGTGAAGGTGTGCGAGGGGATGACGACTTCATCGCCGGGCTTGAAGTTGCAGAGCTGCGCGGAAAGCTCAAGCGCGGACACGCCGTTCATCACCGCAAAGCAATGCTCGGCCCCGATGTACTCGCCGAACGCCTTCTGGAAGGCTTGCAGATGCTTGCCCTGCGTCAGCGGTTCCGCGTTCCGCATGGCTTCCACGACCACAGCGATCTCGTCTTCGGTGTACTTGATCGCACGTCCGCTGAAATTGACTTTGATGTCCATAAGATGTCCTGTCTCTGATTGCCCAGTGCGGAACCCGAAACGGTATAGCCGCTTCGGGTTCCCTTATGTTTCTCGGGACAATTGGCGCTGCGGAGGGGGCCTCCGTTTTCCCGCTTAGCGGGTCAAGGGGCCGCATGGTCCCTCGCGGGGGCAAGCCCGCCGGGGGCGCTCCCGCTAGATGCTCTTGTAGCGTTCGATGAGGTTTTCCCTGGTGAGGATCTGCTTGAAGTCGGGGCCGAGGGCGTTGGTGAGGGGCTTTTCGTGGACGATGCAGCCGCGATAGAGGCCTTCGTACTGCTCTTCGGTGAGATCCTTGCAGATGCCGGTGGGCAGGTTGACGCCCTGCCGTTCGATCATGGTGCGGAACTGCTTGTATTCTTTGGGGTAGATGTCCCCAAGGACGTTCAGGGCGAGGCAGTTGCCGAGGCCGTGGGCCACATGCAGGACGACGCCGAGCCCGGCGGAGAAGGGATGGATGACGCCCACGTTCCCGGCGGCCATGCCGCCGATGTAGGAGGCGATCATCATTTTTTCGCGGTTTTCTTCGCTCATCATGTCGTCGGAGAGGAAAATTTCCTCGCAGAGCTGCACGGCGCGTACGGAGAAGGCGTCGATGATGGCGTTGCGGTAGCTGCCCTGAAGCGATTCGACGCAGTGCATGAAGGTATCGATGCCGGTGTAGAAATACTGGTCGCGGGGAACGGTGGCGAGCAGGTCGGGATCGAGCAGAAGCTGATCATAGACCGTGTAGTCGCTGTTCATACCCAGTTTGAGATTTTTGGGGATGTTGGTAAGGACACAGGTGCGGGAGCACTCGGAGCCCGTGCCGGAAAGGGTCGGGATGCCGATCTTGTAGACGGCGGGATTCTTGACGAGTTCCCAGCCCTGATAGTCTTCGGCCTTGCCGGGGTTGGTGAGCAGGTTGGCGACGGCCTTGGCGGTGTCGAGGGCGTTCCCTCCGCCGATGCCCACGACGCAGCAGGGGGTGCGGCTGTCGGCGGCGGATACGGCTTCCTTGAAGGCGTCGATGCGGGTGACTTCCGGCTCGGAACTGGAGTCGACGAAATGGAGCTGGTCGCCCTTTTCCATGGGCAGACGGCCGATCAGTTCATGATCGCGGAAGAAGTGGTCGACGAAATAGACGACCGGACCGTCCACGGCTTCGCGGCGGGGTTTCAGCAAGTCGCCGAGCTGAGCCAGAGATCCCCGCCCGAACACATAGTAAGGAACGTTTTTTGTATTGCGATACATGGTAAAAGCCTCATAGGATGATTTTAGGAAACGATAACGGGCATTGTATGTTGAATCCGCCCGGGCCGCAAGCCGGAGCAAACGGCCCGTTCCGGCGGTTTTCCACCGATTTTTCCACGGGAGAGTGTATGTCAGGCAAAACTTCGATAGCGGTTCTCGGAGGCGGAAGCTGGGGCACGGCGCTGGCCCATCTTCTGGCCCATGCGGGGCACTCCGTGGCGCTGCTGCTGCGGGATACGGAGCAGGCCGCGCACATCAACGCGTGTCATGAAAACCCGCGCTATCTGCAAGGCGTGCCTCTGCATCCCGGCATCCGGGCCGTCGCCGGGGACACGGGCGGCCCCGGTCAGGCGGAAGCGCTGGCGGGCGCCTCCATTCTGGTCCTGTCGGTTCCGTGTCAGGCCATGCGGGGGACGCTGCGCGCATTGGCGGGCGTTGTGCCCCCGGACTGCGTTCTTGTCAATACGGCAAAAGGGATCGAAGTATCCGAGCTGGTTACGGTGGAGCGTATGGTCCGTGAAGAATTGCCCGGATTCGTTGATCGTTACGCCGTCCTTTCCGGGCCGTCCTTTGCCTTCGAGGTGGCGACCTGCAAGCCCACGGCGGTGGTGCTCGGCTGCCGCGACGAGGGGCTCGGGGCGCGGCTGCGGGAAGTGTTCGCCACGCCGTGGTTCCGTTCCTATTCAAGCACGGACGTACCGGGCGTAGAGCTCGGCGGCGCGATCAAGAACGTCATCGCCATTGCCGCGGGCCTCAGCGACGGCCTCGGCTTCGGGCTGAACGCACGGGCGGCGCTGGTCACGCGGGGCCTTGCGGAAACCAGCCGGCTCGGAGTGGCTCTTGGGGCTCGGGCGTCGACGTTCATGGGGCTTTCCGGGCTCGGCGACCTCATGCTCACCTGTTCGGGCGATCTGTCCCGTAACCGTCAGGTCGGGCTGCGCCTCGGGTCGGGTGAGAGCCTGGAAGGCATTGCCTCATCCATGTGCATGGTGGCCGAGGGGGTCAAGACCACGCAGGCCGTGCACCGGCTGTCGCAGCGCCTCGGCGTGGACATGCCCGTGACCGGCACCATGTACAGCGTCTTGTATGAGGGGTTCGCGCCCCGCGAAGCTGTACAGGCGCTCATGGGAAGGCAGCTGAAGGAAGAATAGACGGGGGAGCTGAGTGGGTGCGGTTTGTTTTTCCTGTTGATCGGCGGATGGATTTTTTTTGCACTTTTTTGTTATTAACTATAGAGTATTATGGAGAAAATAGTTGGATGAGAACCCCAATCTATTAGGTGCGTAACTTCTCTCTTATCCAGCGATATGTTAGTTGCCGTGACCTATGCATTCCGCTGTGTAGTCCTGTTCGTGCAGCCTCCGACAATGAGTGTACATCATGGGGAGCAATCATGGCATATACGAAAAAGAGAATTTGTCCTCATCATGCAGGGAAGTATTAATATTAGGCTGAGCGAAGCCTTTGGTTCTCTCTGGCTTTAGAGTTCTTCTTGATGGAAGTGAACTGACTTTTCCTGCATGATCCGGTAGAACTGTGTCAGTGTCTCAGAAGGCGGCACAGATCAAATCTATGGACATCATGGAACCTGCTCAAATTTTTACTTCCGTTTACTTGTTATTATTCAAAATCTTTTGTCGTGGGGGCGAGATATCCGCGATATAACAAACATCATGCCCATTTCTATGCTGTGGGCTATATATGACTAGTGGCGTCGTGGCTCACAGGCAGACCTAGCCTGTAGGGGAAGCTCGATAGGCTCAAGGGTTCTGTTCGGGCTGTAAAGGCTATGGCCCGGAACCGTGTAGGTCTTGGCGAGCAGTACATTCCTGACTGACACAGCGAAAAAAATCGGGTTAAGGAGTATGACCCTGTTGAAGAATTACTTTCCTAGGTGTATGTATAGTTCTATAGTAAGAGATATAGTTTGCTATAAAAATTTCAGGTTGTTTTCGCTAGTTATTCACGATATATTCAAAGAACTCCAGCTTAGAATAAGCTTAACTGGTTGTAATACATGCGTATTGATGGATATTTTTAGTTTTTTCTGGAAAAAGATATAATGGTAGAAAACTATTTATAATTTGGGAAAAACTATAAGAATTCAATGCTCAGACTCATGAGTAATATCAGTGAGTACCAGATGATCAATGGTTCCTTTTTGATTGTTTTCTCCATGTAATATAAATAGTTATGAATATTTTCCGACTGTACGTTCGCAATGCAAAAAAGGGTGGAAAAACAAAATAGGCAATAAGGAGTTTATGGTTTTGCAGTCGTTTCTGATCTTACTCTTCTCCGTGCGCAGATCTTAGCCATTTCTAGACTTTAAACTATGCTCCTAAAACTGTCATCGTAGGATAGCCAGACGAATTATTGAAGATTATAGACAGTATACACTTAATATCAGTCCCGCACTTATAAAGGATTGAAGTAATTGCTCTGTTTGGAGAAAAAAACGTAGAACATACGAGACGACTTTCCCTCGTAAATATCATCAAAATCTCGAAAAGAGATCATTCTTTTTGTATATTAAAATTGCCTTCAAATAAACAATATCGCATTAAAATAAATTAACGTATGGTTTATATATTAACTTATTTTGTATTTTCCAAAAATGCTACCCAGAAAAATTATCAATATTATAATAATTTTAATAATGTTTTTCATCCTTTTAACCAATAATCTCTTATGACTAGTCAAATTTCTGTCATCGTTGCGAGCTATAATTACGCTCATTTCCTTGGAGATACTCTGAACAGTATCCTTAATCAGAGTTGGACGAATTTTGAAGTCATCGTTATCGATGATGGATCCAGCGATAATTCAGTAGCCGTGGCCTCTAAATTCGCAGCCATAGATTCTCGGATTAGGGTCTTTCGGCATCCTGATGGAAAGAATCACGGACTGGCGGTCACGCTCCAGCGGGGGCTTTCCTTAGCGCATGGTGAATTTATCGCCTTTCTAGAATCTGATGATCTATGGGAACCTGATTGTCTTGCCTATCGTATGGAAGCTATTTCTAAAAAACATGCTGATGTCGTTTTTAATAATGTGAAACCGTTGCCGATGCCGGGTGCAGACACGGACTGGTTCAACAGTTACATTCCACGGATTATGACAGAACATATTCAAAGGGCTTCTGCGGTCAAAGGGAAATACGCCGCATATTCTCTGAGACGGGCATTTTTGATTGAAAATAAAATTCCGACATTCTCCTGCATTATGATCAGGCGTGAAATACTTGCCTCTCTTTCGTTCGCTTCTCCTGTGCCTCGCTGGCTGGATTGGTGGCTATGGGCACAGGTAGCTGAACAGGCAAAATTTGTTTATTTGAAGCAAAAATTGACATGTTGGCGTATTCATGCCGATAGCTATAACCATAAAATTTCTATTGCCCGTTACCTGAAGGATGGGGCTTCTATCTGGAAAGGGTTCAGAGGTCTGCTATACAAGAGATATAGAGACGCTGGAGATCTGACAGCCGCATTATTTCTTCTCTGTCCATTTTTTTTACGTCTTTTTATTCGATTTATGATGCTTTCAAAGCAGTGTGGTGTTATAGAATGTTCGAGGCGCATAGCCAAAAGGATACACCGTTAAAATAAACTTTCGAACACTGGAATAAGGTTTTCACGTTATCTAATCTTTTTATTTTTTATCTGGAGATTGCGTATGCTATCTTCTACTAACTGAGGTGTATAGCTTGAACTGCTTTACCGTGTAGTATAACAGTATAAAAAAGGAAATATAATGAAAAAAATTCTTATTGTATTTGGAACTCGTCCTGAAGCTATCAAAATGGCTCCTGTCGTAAGAGCCCTTCAGCAGTGTTCTGACAAATTTGAAACAAAAATTTGCTCTACAGGCCAACATCGACAAATGTTGGAGCAAGTCATGTCGTTTTTTGGAATTACGGCAGATTTTGAGCTGAATGTGATGAGTTCAAATCAATCACTATCGGACATAACATGTAAGGTGTTGAAGGGATTAGAAAATGTTTTTAAGATATGGAAGCCGGATATTGTTCTCGTGCAAGGCGACACAACAACAGTTATGGCTGGGGCGCTTGCGTCTTTTTACCACAAAATTAAGATAGGACACGTTGAGGCAGGTTTAAGAACCGGTGACATTTATTCTCCGTGGCCTGAGGAAATGAATCGTCTGCTTGCCACCCGCATGGCGACCATTCATTTTGCCCCTACTGTTACGTCGCGTGATAACCTTCTCCGAGAGGGGATAGCTTCAGAATCCGTTCACGTCACAGGTAACACTGTTATTGATGCACTGTTTGATGCCATTAAAATCATTGATAAAGATGTGGTAATGACAGCCAAATTTGAACAAAAATTTTCTTTTTTAGATGTTTCTAAGAGGATGATCTTGATAACCGGTCATCGCCGTGAAAACTTCGGGAGTGGATTCCAGCAAATCTGCAATGCTATTGTGAAACTAGCAGAGCGCGATGATATTCAGATGGTCTATCCAGTGCATATGAATCCGAATGTCCATAACCCTGTTACTGATGTCTTAGGGGGGTGTCGTAATGTCGTCCTGCTAGAACCGCAGGATTATCCCTCTTTTATTTATCTGATGCGTCGCAGCCATTTGATTCTTACTGATTCCGGTGGAGTTCAGGAAGAGGCCCCATCCCTCGGGAAACCTGTTGTCGTCATGCGTGATACAACTGAGCGGCCGGAAGCCGTAGCCGCAGGGACTGTTGTTCTTGCTGGCGCAATGTATGAAAATATCATTCACTATGTATCCAAACTGCTCGACGACACAAAGTATTTTGAACAGATGTCCAAAGCAAGCAATCCCTATGGGGACGGAAAGTCTTGTGATCGTATAGTTTCTCTTTTGCAAACTTTATAATTGTATTATGAAAATTCTTTATTTTTCTTCAATTCCGTGGGGATGGATTAAACAACGTCCACAATTTATTGTTGAAGCGTTAGGACTCTACCCTGATATTTATGTTGATTATGTAGCTTTAGTTCCTTTTCCAAAACAAATATATCCTATTTTAAAATATGAAAAACATATCTCGTACTTTCTTTTTTCTGTGTGCCCGTTTGCTTCGAAGATGAGTTGGATAGAAAAAGTAAATGCATTTTTTATTAAAAAATTTTTAGAAAACAGACAATATGACAAGATTATTTTAACGGACCCTCGACAATTAACCTTTATTCCTAAAAAAAATAAAAATATTAATATAATCTATGATTGTATGGATAATTTGCCAGCTTTTTTTTCTGGGAAGAAATCAGAACATAAAATTTATATAGAACAAAAAATGTTTAGATATATAGACAAGGCTATTGTTTCTTCGAAAACTCTCAAGGAAGTTCTCCTCGCTAGAAATCCCTCTTTTTCAAGGCAACACATTATTGTTGTTAATAATGCTTTATCCGATCAATATGTTCAGTCGTGTATGACCAAAGCACATTTAAGATTAAAGTCTCCATCTATGCTCTATGTTGGAACTATAGATGACTGGATTGACTTTTCTGCCATCGAACAACTTAAAGGGACATTCCCTGACTGGAATATTTATTTAGTTGGACCATGCCGAGTAAAGAAAAATATAATTAATAGACTTGCTGGAGTGCACTTCATGCCTCCCGTTCCCCATTCTCACATTCGAGAGCTATGTCAACAGGCTGAGCTTCTCCTTATGCCATTTAAAATAAATGAATTAATACTTTCAGTTAACCCTGTAAAAATTTATGAATATATAGCATCAGGAAAACCAATCCTTTCCAGTTATTGGCCAGAGTTAAATTATTTTTTAGAAAAATATCCAAATTTATATTTTTATACAAAGAACCTACAACCATCAGAAGTTTTTAAAAATATAAATTTTGAGAAGGTATGTGTTTCAGATTCTTTCATAAAAGAAAACACATGGAGTAGTAGGGCAAAAGATTATTATAAAATTTTGAAATCTATTTGAAGGTGTGATGGAATTATATCCACTATGAAGTTTATTCGGTAAAAAATATTTTAATTTATCCAATATATTGACTTTTGTAGTTTGTAAATAAGGTACGTTATGCTTGCTCTAGTACTCTTAAGAGTACAAGGACAGGATTCATTAAAAGTTGATTACAGTAAGATAATTTGCTGAAAAAAGAAAGGTATATGCACCGCCTCATAGGGAGACAAGCTACAGTCATTCGGTTTATTGAAAGCATTTTTATATAGTTTATTATCAAACGTAATGCTCTCTCTTCTGTGTAGAATGTGAACACCACGTTCTTGAAGCTCAGTACTTTATTAAAAACATAAGTGGTTAGGACCGTGGGGCTTTCACAGCCCTAAATATTGGTCAGCAAAAGAAGAGGTCCTCGTGTCCATTGAAACGGTATGGATATGGTGTCCTTTAAAATATCCAGAATCGCTCATCCGTTCCATCTGATTCTCAAAAAATACAGGGTATAATGGTCTCCCATGTATACCTATACCCTATGTCATCCTTTAATAAAGAGTCGTTGGCAGAAATTTGTTTGTGCCGATAGATGAAGCATTCAAAAGAGCGTTATGGTTCGACACCTTATCAATAGCAGGGAGACGAAAATAGAATCCGTTTAGACCGTACCTATTAGCAATAAGTAAATGCAGTTTTGGATGAAATAATTATCACAAATAGTTGCACTCTATTGTGTAAAAATATGTCTAGATGAAATAAAAAACTCCAGAATAAAGCTATTGTCTTTACTTAATATGTTTCCCAGATAAATAAATATATTTATGTATTTTTTTTCTGATAAAACGAAAACTGCGTTTGCATGTCTCCATAAGTGATTCATGTTTTAATGAATAGTTTAATTTTTGGATTAACCTCTTTTTTTCAGTGATAGATTTACTATTAGTTCCGATTTCAACATCATAGAGAAATATATCGAGCTTTAATATAAAACTTTTCATACAATGTATTTCTTCATACGAAAAAATGAGCTGCATATTGTTAGTATAGATCAAATTGCTATAACGATCTCGCTGGAAATCATTTGAATTTCTGAGCGGGAGAGTAAATGTTTTGTTTGCACATTCACACAACAGCACGCAATTGTTAAATACGAACTGTTTTCCTGTAATCGTGAAACGCAGATCTGTAATTTTTTTTTCCTTTTCAAATAGGTACCGAATAGATAGTGGTGTATCCCCTGCATCAATCATTATCATTTTGATACCGTCGGTATCCTTATACGAGCATTCTATATTTAGAGGCAAAAAGGTAGTTCGGTACTGGACGGGTAGTGCTTCGGCGTCATTCGTTTGCGAGTTGGGACGAGTCTTCAGCTCGGCGACGAGCTCTTTCAAGCGGTGTAGGCCATTTTCATATTGCACGAAGACCTGCTGATAACATTTGAAGTTATGACGCATCATGTCCTTCATTATATCGGATGAAGGCAAATTGCCAGTAAGAAAATCGTCAATAGAGATGCCCCGCACGCCCATCTGGACATAATCCCCAACATGGACCGATTTGACGATGGGGATTACGCCGTTGGCTAAGTATTCAATGAGTTTCGTCGGAAATGCGACATTATTGACAGGCGTGTCATCCCGCAGTAGAAGTCCGTATTCTGCTTGCGAAAGATATTTGTTGATTTCATCATGTTCAACGGATGCGACCTTCACTGGAGAAACAAAATGCCTATCTTTTAGCTTATCCTTGAAAACATCAATTTCATTTGTAAGGAACACGAAATCAAACAGATCAGATTTTTTTTCGGCGATATCCAGCATTAGATCGACATTTTGCCATACATGCAGTCCTCCAGCGTAAATGACAGTTTTACGTTCTTTTATGGGCCAATCTTGTTGCTCCTGAAGAACTGAACAAATTGGAATATGGATGAATTCCGTAGATTCACAATTGAAGTTTTTGCGGTAGTATTCAGCCATTGCTTCAGTGACGACGACAACCGCACGACTGTATCTTGCGGCCTGTTTTTCAAAAATATCCATCAGTCTACCGCGAGAGTGGCGATTCACCATGCGCTCTTCCTCTGACGCGATACCATGTGCATCCGTAATTATTTTCCCGGTGGAATAATAGGCTGACAGATAAGGCGAGGAATAGATCATCGTTTGAGCATACACGAGTTGTGCCCTGTTGATGTATTCGCGAAGCTTGAGGTGATGAGCTGTATAGTGAAAATCCAGTAACTGGACATAAGCGTTCGTGTCCACTAAGAACGGTTCTTGAATGCGGTAATCCTCCCCCTGTGGCGAATAGTAGATATAAAAACGTTCTTCATCTTTGAACACGTGATTGTCTATTTCCAAAATGCGTCGGTACATTCCATCCTGCCGAAGCGGTTCATAAGGGTAAGGCGAAAAGATGACTATCATTTTGTTATTCTCCATAACGGGGTTCAGCAACACCTGAAAAAGTTTCTTGCCAACTGAAACAGACGGCTGAGGGTTTTGGCCGTGAGAGAGAGACGTTTATCGTATCCCCCTTGCCAAAGAGGTGGTTGTTTCTTCAGCTTCCGCAGGCAAAACGACAGTGCATTCTCTCTGGGTGCCAGAGGCATGCATAGCTCATCATTAGTTCCGAGCAGGTAAAGGTAGTCCCCCATGGCTTCGGCCAGAGCTCTATTAGGATGCTCAAGCTCTTGCAGGCAGAGGGCATAGTCGTCATCAAGGCAGCAGTCTTCATGGAGTCCCAATGCGATAGCCTTGTTGACAAACTTGAGAATACCCTGTTGCAGGTCGCTGACGGCATAGGCGTTATTTATCTCGAAGGATTCCGCTAAGCGTGGAGTCCCATCATCTGCATAGGATAGGGTCATGCCTTCGTTAACATGAGTAAACACTTCGAGAAATCGCAGAATTGCATGGTCATACGGTGTTTGTGTATACGGATAGAATGCATAAGCGAATTTTTTATTTTGCTTGTTTTGACGGTTGGTGTATTCCGCTAGGCCAAAGTAATAGCCGGTTAGGGAGTGAACACCTTGCGTTTTCTCCAAAATCAGCGATAGGGTATCCTGTATAGTGCCTTTCCAGCCAACATCAACTAGAGCCGAATGGGGGGACAATGTATGAGATTGATGTAGGTATTGTAATAGATTTTTCCGAGCTTTTTCCGAGCGTTGTTCAATGATCTGCTTGAGTTGTGGTTGAATATTAACACACCAGCGTATCCAGCCTGCGTTATCAAAATCCACTGTATCTGAAGGTAGATATTGTCTTCCTTGATGCTGGAGCGCGCTTATGAATTCTTCATCGGAAAGAAGCAGGCGTTGTGCCATCTCGTGAATGGTCACATTAGGATGATCTAGAAGAATAAAATCCCAGCAACGGTTGTCATCTAGTTCAAAATAGCTTGCCGTCACCACGGCAAGCCGCGATATGTGGAGATAATGCAACTTAATATCCGGTGCAATGACCGGTTGCAGTCTTTCCGCAATTTTTTTCAGAATATGACCGTCACGAGACAAAAAGAACAACTGGCGCATGCCCGCTTCGCGGGCCGTACTCAATAACCAAAAAACATACGAATAGAGAACTGGTCCGGCGATAGCCCCTCCGACGTGTTCTACCGAGCTTTCATAGTCAAGGAGACTAGATATGCCGCTTGCCACCGCCAACGGAGCCGAACCGTTCGTAGATAAGTTGTGTTCCCATGGAGGAAGAGATTTCTTTTTTACGGGCACGCAACGAATACCCAAGGATTTCGGAATGCTGACATCAGCGATGCTGTCGTCGCCGTAATGTGTTAGCTCTTCAGGGCAGAGGGAAAAGCGTTTTAGGACCTCATTAAAGAGTTCCCCGCTTCGTTTGGTCTTGTCATATTCTGAGGAAACGATGATGTCGCATTCCAATACGATCCTAGGAGACACCGTTGCCATGAGTTCTCGAAGTTGCGCGGAAGAATAGTACATATCGGAAAGCAGGATCACCCGTTCTCCTCTGTCAAGAAATCCATGCAATAATGCAATATTTTCGAGAATTGGAAAAAGAATCCTTTTTTCCGTTTCTATCTCGATGGATTGGAGTAAACGCACTTGTTCGGAGTCTAGATCGTTTTTTTCAGCAATGAACTGATAGATTTCGTCAAAGGTGGCCTCATGGCGTTTCAGCTCTCGAGCCTTCAATGCACTGAAGGTTCGAATTCGAGGGAAATCTTGGATAAAATTTTGGCTGAAATGTATGTGCTCCATAAGCTGAATCTGTCTTCGCATCAGTTCAAAGACAGCCTCAGGACGGTCACATAGACGACGGAGTAAAGTATCAAAGATATCAAACGAGATCACAATCCCTCCTTGTCCCTATCATATCGACCCAATTGAGGGGCGATGTGTTTTTAAACTCTTGGGTGTCGCCATGTCGCAGCAGGGTATCAAGTAGAATAAGGTATTGTTTATAAGTTAGATTCTGATCAAACATCTCTCGGACTTCCGACGAAATATTAAGACGGCTGAAATCACACTCCTTGTATGCACGGATCATAGCGTCGGCAAATTGTCGGTCAAACATATCTGATTTCTCGTGGAGACGGGACATTGTTAGCTCGGCCAGTGGAATTTGTGTAGGAACGATATGGCAGCGTGGGATCGTGTCGAGTAGTGCCAATGTCCCGGTAGCCGCAGCTACAAAGGGGCATAAACAGGCCAATCCTTCAAGGATGGTCAAGGAACATCCCTCGTAAAATGACGATTGGAGGAGGATATCCGCCGCAGCGTAATAGTCCTCTGTGTTTTGCACCAACCCAGCGTATATAATGGAATCTTGAATGTGGTTTTCTTGGGCAAAAGCCATCATTTGTTCATAGATACCTTGATCGTAATTATGCCCAATGATAAGTAATTTTGCGTTAGGGGCTTCCCTGAGCGCAAGCGCAAGCGCCCGAATCATAGCGGGATAATTTTTTTGTTCACTGATGGAGCCAACAGATAGGAACAAGACAGTACCTGGGGCAATACCGTATCGGTTGCGAATATCCACTCTGGCTCGTTGCGAAAAGCGGAATCGCTGCAGATCAATACCATTAGGAATAACTACTAATTTTCTATTGTCAGCTTGATATTCTTTATTAAAAAAGTAACGTACAAGCTCGGAGACACACACTATCTTTGTAGTATACGGCATTGCATCGAGAATTGGCTGTCTGCATTCGGGGTAGGTGCGTGTCCAGATATAAGTGTTATGAACGACCTGAATAAAGGGAATGGACAAACTCGCGCAGATTGCAGCACCATTATAAGAACAATGTGCAAAAACTGCAGAAGGTGCTAACCTCCGCATCAGATCGGCGTAGGCATCCTCCGTATAGCGTCTACATATGACATGAATGTGCTTTCCCTCAGCGAGAAGGACGGAATTTCCAGCCTGCTGCAGGACGAGAATAGAAACTTTTTTACCTTGCTCTCGGAAGAAGCAGGCCTGTTCGATAACCACGTTCTCCAATCCACCATTGAGGAAGTTGTCCACCTGCAGAATGATATCCACCTTTTCCTCTGTCAAAGGCGTCAGTGCGTCGTAGCGGCTGATGGTGTCTTGCCAAAAGTCTTGCGTTGCTTTCAGTAGACCGAAGTTTGATGCCAAAGGACGTCTCGAAAAAATGGAATAAATTACATCAGTTATTGCTGAACATGGCGTGCTATATCCAAGAATTCGATAATGGCGTACTGTTTGAAGGACTTTGGCCATTTTCATTGAAAAACTTGTAGTAATATCTCGTATTGTTGAAATATATTCATCAATCCTGTCCAAAATCAGTTGCCGTCTCGCTTTCTCCGTATTTTGCAGTTCTTGTAGCGTTTGTTCAAGAGCAGCGATTCTGTTCACCAAGGCTTGACCTGAGGCGTCAAGCCGCTGGCATTCTTCTGCCAACTCGACATTTTTCGTGTACAGCCCTTTGCATTCCTCGGCCAATCGTTCATTTTGCTCGTTGACGTCTCGCAGATTTTGCAACGCTAGTTCAAGAGCAGCGATTCTGTTCACCAAGGCTTGACCTGAGGCGTCAAGCCGCTGGCATTCTTCTGCCAACTCGACATTTTTCGTGTACAGCCCTTTGCATTCCTCGGCTAATCGTTCATTTTGTTCGGATAGTGCTAGGCCTTCTTGGGCCTTTTGCCTAGATGTTTCATCCAACTGGTTTGCTCGTTCTTGCTGGGCTATAATCTGCCGCTCAAGAAAACCGTAAGATTCCCGACGGATAATTTCCAATCGTTCAGGGCTTTCTCTTAGGACTGTAAGCAGATAGGCTGCGCGGGCTCCCTTATCCAGCAATTGTGCCATTTCTGCGTATCCAAATCCCAGAGGGAATTCTGGCAGGCCGCGCACATTTAGCCAGTCACTTTTGGTAATCCGTTCAATTTCTTGTAGTGAACGAAAAAGTAAGGTTTTTGCCCGTTCAATGTCCCGAGTAAGATATGACACAGCGAGGGCAAAGGCTGCATCGGCGATTTTTGTTCCTAAAAGAGGGCTGTATATAGCGACATCGTATGCAAGGCATTGCTCCCAGAATGCGTCAGCTTGTTCCTGCAATCCATATTTTTGTGCAAGTAAACCGGCTGCGTAGAGGCATGAAACTTGCCAACGAAGTCGATGAGGGATGACATTTCCTGCCGAAGTGTAAGCCGCTACTGCCTCTAAAAGTGCGTTTTCCGGAACAACATGATTCTTCAAGCCCATTTCACTGTAGAGGAGTCCGCAAAGTGCAGCACCATAATCGACGGAATCAGTGGGGTATGTTTCAAAAACTATTTTTTGAATTTTTTGCAGCTGGAAGGGCTCTGTCATTCTCTGGCCGATGGTGATCATTCCTTTTAGTAGATATGGGTTGAGATAGTCTCTGGCAAACGCTGCAACATGAAACTCTGAGGTGTTCGGCAAGAGCCAACGTGTTTCACAGTACTCCAAATCTCGGCCAAGGAGAGGATCCTTCATGGCAAGAACGCACATCCACTCCGACTCTGGCAGCTCCTCTGCGTAGGGAGCTTCGTAAAATTGAGATGTGTTATTCGGATTGTTTTGGACTATCCCCGCTGTTTGGTTAAAATATTTTTCCAGCAGAAATCCCTGTAATTTAGTTTGCGCCTTGAACTTCTCCCACGTGTACATATGCAGGTGTTTGTGGATGTGCTCAACACATTGTTTATTCACTTTCATATTCTGAGCGGATAACATCACTCTTCCACCCGGAGTAAGAATCCTGTGAATTTCCTTGAGACAGATTTCAGGGTGCGGCAAATACTCAATCATCTCGAACCCGGTGACAAAATCGATGGAATTGTTAGGAAATTGATGCAGAGCCTCGGCGTCACCCTCAAGATATTGAAGATCTTTTGCTGCGTAGTTTTCAACAGCGTAGTGAATTGAGTCTTTAGAGTTGTCAATACCGATCACTGACAGAGCCTTTGAGTTTTCCAGTAGAATCTTGCTGCCGTACCCATACCCACAAGCAAGATCCAGAACGCGATCTCCTTCGCGGATATACTCTGCGGCGTGATGATACCGGATACAGTGTGCATCGCTGCACCTACCAGACGCCCGAAGCATATCCATGCGGAAGTCGATTTCTTTTTTTAGATACTCCAGAGGATATTTTTGGGAAGCCCGTTCAGGCACTTTTTCTAGCGGAATGATAATTTGCCAGCCATCCTTATTCAAGGAATCCAGTGATAATATATCATAATAATTTGGATGCTTTCTGAATCCAAGCTCAAAGCAAAGTGTTTCCCACCAGTGCCGTTTTTCTACTGTCAGATGATAGCGATTTTCCCGATCTGGTTCCGTCGCCACCTGCAAAATGGCAAACCGTTTAGTGACTCGGTGGATTTCTTTCAGCGCCAATCGGACATCACCGGGTGTCAGATGCTCGAGGCAGTCGGATGAAACTACAGTGTCAAAGGATTTGTCGGCGAAAGGTAGCGCTGTCACGTCGCCGTGAAAAAAATGCCCGGGTAATTTCTTGGATGCTTCGGCGAGTGCCACTTCAGAAATATCGATACCAACAGCATTAAGCCCAAGTTCGATAAGTTCACAAACAAGCCAACCTTCACCACATCCGATATCTAGATACTTTCCATGAGCGCCATAACGGGCAAATGTAGCAGCGAGTTGGCGTAGATCGCACGACATGTGTCCGTGTCTGTCATCCTGTGACCAGTATTTGTTATAAAGAGCATTATAATTCATATTGATCTCCATCAAAAGCTTTCATTTGCATATCTGTACAGCCACCAAAAAAATACCTTTTCATGTCAAAAACGACTCTGAAGAACAATGCGTTATCAACCCAATGCAGGATCCGTTGCTCACTGTAATCAAGTGCACCCTCATAGGAAACAGAAGCTTGCACTTCATATAAATCACTGCCAAGGTTACAGTACGACTCAAAAAAAACAGAAAAGCGTTCTCCACGTTGAAACGATCTGTTCCAAAAAAGTTTATCACTATTATCAGCAGCACTTGTTTCATCCTGATTCAGAGTACCCCATGAGTATATTTTTATTCCTTGTTTATTACGAATGCGTAGTGCCACGTTCAGATGATCTGTATCAAGATGACTGACGCAGTCAACACGAAATCGCATTAACTCTCCAGGGTAAAAGGTCAGTGATGATTTTCCTGTTGCATCAAAGCAGGAAACTCCAAGTATTTCGACCTCTGCTTGGCCAAAACATATTTCTGAAGATACCGTATCCGTATGAGTTTCGGATTTAGATATTTGCGAAAGTATAGAAGTTGCAGTTTCCTTAGAGGAATTTTTTTGTAATTTTTTGATTACTGCCTCCATATAATATTCTTCATCGCGATGCAAAAGTTTCCTATACTCCAAAAGAACAGACGGTGAATCTGCAAACAATAGAGGTTTTCCTTGGCTGAGAAGCAGAGCTTTTTTTGTCATAGAACGCATTGTTTCCATATCATGCGTCACGAAGATAAAGGTAACCCCTTTTGCAACTAGAGCATTAATTCTTGAATAGCATTTTTTCTGAAAAAGGAGATCCCCAACGGCCAATGCTTCATCGACGATGAGGATTTCAGGCTCCAACATGATTTGTACGGCAAAGGCCAACCTTACCATCATCCCGCTAGAGTACGTTTTGACTGGCTGATTTACAAAGTCCCCAATATCCGCAAAGTCGATAATGTCCTGATACTTTGAATCAATTTCTTTTTGAGAGAACCCAAGAATCGCTGCATTCATATAAACATTTTCTTTTCCAGTAAACTCCGGATTAAATCCGCTTCCCAATTCCAGTAATGCTGCAACACGCCCTTTGAGTTCAACACTTCCTGTTGTCGGCTGAAGCGTCCCTGTAATGATTTGCAAAAGCGTTGATTTTCCGGCACCGTTACGACCTATAATGCCGATGCATTCTCCGCGTTTAACTTCAAAGCTAATGTCTTTGAGCGCCCAAAATTCTTTATAAAATTTTTTTCGGTCGTGTAGTATTTGATAAAGCCTATGAATCGGTTTTTCATATATCTCAAAGCATTTTGAGATGTGATTAACCCTCAATATAATATCATTAGAGGACATCAGAGAATCCTTTTTGAGTTTTGTAAAACCAAAAAAAGCCAAGATACAGGACAACAATACTGATAAGAAAAGAAATCCCTAATGATGACCAATTAGGAAATATTCCATAAATAAATAGGTTCCGTGTCTCCTCAATCAGTATGGTCAATGGATTTATCTGAAGAGCCCAGCGGTATTTTTCGGGTACAGCTTGGAGAGGATAAAATATAGGGGTAAGGAAAAATAGGATTTGAATAATAACACCAATGAGATATTGTATATCTCGGATATACACTCCCAGTGAGGCAATAAAATACGAAACTCCTAAAGTAAACATTAATAATGGGATAAGTACTAGTGGAATAAGTAACATTGTAAAGCTGATATTGCCAAAAACAAATATTATTCCTAAAAATAACAATAAAAACCATATCATTCCTAAAATAAAACTCGATAAAACTTGAGTTAATGGTAACATTTCTAAAGGAAAGATGACTTTTTTTACGAAATTTTGATTTGCAATGATAATTCCACAGCTAGAATTTACACTTTCAGAAAATATATTAAACATAGCCATTCCGCAAAACATTATTATTGCAAAAGATCCAGAAGAACCTTCTGTGTCAACTCCCCATCGAGTTTTGAATACGACACTGAAAACAAAAGTATATACACATAACATCGTCAACGGTTGGATAATACTCCATAATATGCCAAATGCTGAACCTTTATATCTAGTTGCAATATTCCTTTTTACAAGTTGAGATAATAAATGACGATTTTTTAAGATAATTTTAAATGGAAATAGAATGTTTAAAGATATATTGTTACTATTATGCATTATTTGTTCTCCATAGAATTACACTATATCTATATCATGTTATATTGATATGTAATTTAAAAAATTATTTTGTAACTATATTTATTGTCTCAGAGATAATATTTTTCTCAAAAAATGTGTACTTCAGATCTTATTATCTGTTGGGATCTTAGTGGTGCATCCCAAAAGAATTGTATTCTAATGGAATTCGGTTGTTATGAATTCAGCAAGAGCTGTACGCCATTCCGGCATAGGGCGAAGCCCTAACAGACGAAGCATTTTTTTTTCCAGACGGGAATTGACTGGGCGGCGTGCAGGGGTTTTATATTCCTCAGAAGTACAGGGGAGTATAGGAGAAGATTTCTTCATTAAGGCAAAAAGTTCGCAGGCAAAATCATACCAACTAGCTTCTCCTTCGCATGAGAGATGAAAAGTACCTACTATGGCAGGGCGGTCGATAATTTCGCGTAGTGCCCGGGCTACGGCAAATGTACTGGTTGGGTTGCCCACCTGATCGCAGACAACTTTCAGTTTACTGCCCTTTGCATCAGCGAGCCCCAGTATGGTATGCACAAAACTTGGTCCTCCTGGGCCATAGAGCCAAGAAGTACGAGCAATAACATGATTGGGGCAATGGGTTCGAATAGCTTGTTCACCCGCCCACTTACTTTGTCCATAAATATTGACTCCTCCACTAGGCAAATCAAACTCATTGTAGGGTCGGTCTTTGAACCCATCAAAAACGTAATCTGTGGATAGTGCGATTAGGCGGATATTATGTCTGTTGCATACAGAGGCTACATTAAGAGAACCGAGAGTATTAACTTTCCAGGCTATCTCCTGATTTGCTTCGCAATTATCAACTGCAGTAACAGCCGCGCAATGGATTACAACATCTGGATACTCTTTTTTACACAATGTATCAAATGCCCCTATATTCGTAATATCCATTTCTGGTATATCTGTAGAAAGTATTTCCATATCTTGCCACATATTGCAAAGGGTCCTTCCTAACATTCCTCTTCCGCCGGTCAACAATATTTTCATGAATTCTTCTCTTGTTCTAAAATTTCACCCAAAATCACAGAAAACGAGAGTGCAGTTTTATCTTTGATTGAAAGAATAGGATCTTTTATAGGCCATTTTATATTAAGTTCTGGATCATTCCATCGAATGGTTACTTCATCTTCATGGTGGTAAAATTCTGTACATTTATAATGAAAGTGAGCTATAGTACTTGTCACAACAAAGCCATGAGCCAGTCCCGGAGCAATCCAGAGTTGCCATTGGTTTTCTTCAGACAGTTCTATACCGTACCATTGGCCAAAAGTAGGAGAACCTCTTCGGATATCTACCGCAACGTCAAAGACACTTCCAAGTGAAACATTAACCAATTTTCCTTGTGGGAACATTCTTTGAAAGTGCAATCCACGCAGTACGCCATAACTTGATTTAGAACAGTTATCTTGAATAAAAGGAAAATCTATACCTGCCGCTGTATAGCGCTCTTTCTGCCATGTTTCAAGAAAATAGCCTCGAGTATCCCTCCATACTTTGGGCTTGATGAGCAATACTCCGGTAATTGGGGTTTTAACTATCTCCACGTCGTTCCCCTATTTCAACAAGCTCGTAGAGATACTGACCGTAGCCGTTTTGAGCCATAGACTTGGCAAGATGACGCACGTCATCTGATGAAATATAGCCATTACGCCATGCAATTTCTTCAAGGCAGGCAATTTTTAGTCCCTGCCTTGTTTCTACTGCCTGCACAAACGAACTTGCTTCAAGTAGTGAATCGTGCGTTCCTGTATCAAGCCAAGCGATCCCTCGGCCCATGATTTCGACATTTAGAAGACCGCGCTCAAGGTATATATTGTTAACCGAGGTGATTTCCAACTCACCGCGCTTGGAGGGGCGAACCTGATGCGCCACAGAAACGATATCTGGGGCATAGAAATAGAGACCGGTTACAGCGTAGTTCGACTTAGGGTACTCAGGTTTTTCTTCAATGCTGACGGCGCGCAGATTACGGTCGAACTCCACAACACCGTAACGGTGCGGATCTCGTACATGGTAACCAAATATTGTAGCACCCTCGTCACGGTTCATTGCCTGTTTGAGAAGCTCGTCCATTCCATTGCCGAAAAATATATTGTCACCGAGGATTAGGCATACGTTGTGACCTCGGATAAATTTTTCGGTCAATAAAAAAGCCTGCGCGAGGCCTTCTGGGCGGCTCTGCACAACATAATGAAAGGAACAGCCCCATTGCGAACCGTCCCTCAACAGTTCCCGATAAAGCGGCAGGTGTTCGGGTGTTGATATAATGATAATATCCCGGATGCCTGCTAGCATGAGGGTAGCTAGAGGGTAATAGATCATGGGTTTGTCGTAGACTGGCATAAGCTGCTTACTCACACTCCGTGTTAGAGGGTAAAGCCGCGTACCCGAACCGCCTGCGAGAATTATACCTTTCCATTCTTTCATATCCTACATCCTCCTATCATAGTTGCTCTGTATCTATTGAGATAGTCGCGGTTCTGGACATGTTCGACCCATTCGCGATTTTCAAGATACCATAGTTTCTCGTAGCCCTTCCTCAACTGATACGGAGGATTCTAGCCGAGCTCGGATTGAGTTTTCAAGCGTCGATTGCGTACCGAAAATCATGACCAAGGCGATTAGTCACAAACTTGATGAAATCTGCAAATATCCTTTAGTTAAAAGTTGTAATGCGTTGAGTATATCGTAGATGCCGTGAACGAACTGAAGGTTGACAAGCACAGAGTTACCTCCGATGTTGTAGGTTTCGTGGAAAGTCCGGACAAAATGGTTACCGGAAGCTTTTGAAGCAGAATAAGGGCTGTTGGGGCTATACGGTGTTATTTTTGTAAAGGCCGGAACCATCGGGTTGTAGTGCTCCGAATACCTCGTCCGTGGAGCTATGAAAGAAGTAAAAAGTAGCTTCTTTGTTGGCATTTAATCCGTTCCACCAGGCTTTTGCGGTGTGTAAAAGCGTACAAGTTCGAAGATGTTGGTACGCATAATTCCGGATAGGCAATCGAACGGTCTATATGGCTTTCGGCGGCAAAGTTGATCACGGTGCTTGGTTGATAGGATTTGAGCAGATGATTTATAAGCTCTGCGTTGTCGATGTCGCTGTGTAGAAAATATGTCGAGGATTACCGGCCAGCGAGGCGAAATTCTCGGGATTGCCGGAATAGGTGAGTTGTCCCAATTAATAACCGTATCCCCGGCAGCACAACGGGCAAGGACATAACAGGAGCCGATAGAGCTGGCACTACCGTTAACAAAAAGAGTTCATAAAATTCCTCGTTATCATTAAATACAACTGAGTTTGGTTGAGCATGTCAAGTATATTGGAGATGCACCATCCATGCCGAACCGGACAGGCTGCTGTTCTCGGAAGAGAACAATAGGAATAGGGTATTTCCTTATTTTTTGCCTGTCTGTAATGGGAGTATAACATTCTAAAATCTAGAAGTATTTATTATCCTGAATATAGCGTCTAAAAGCAACCTTGTGCTTATAGCTGTATTAGTCACCTCGATGTCTCATCAGGAATAAAATAGATAGACTTTTTTGGGGGTTCTGAACTCATATCCGCCATTTCAGGTATGATTCTGCGCAGTAAGCGAATATTTTTAGAACTGTTATTGACAAAGAACAAATTGAAAAGAGGACCAAAAATGTTTTTTCAGCCATGAAAAAAGGACTCAGATTTTTATATCCAAGTCCTTGATTCCATTCTGGTGCGCCCGGCGCGATTCGAACGCACGGCCTTTAGCTCCGGAGGCTAACGCTCTATCCGACTGAGCTACGGGCGCGGAGTTTCCCCGGAAGGGGACACTACAGAGTTGGGAAGCTAGCTCTTGTGCCGCGTCCTGTCAAGCTGTATGCTCCGGTACCGGGAGCGTGCTGCGGCTCGTTTGGTGTCGGAGCCGTGTTTTTGTGTCCATCCGTTTGTTACGCTTCCCCTTCTTTTTCTTTATCTTAAGGAGTATTCCATGAGCGTTTCCGTTACTTGGTACGGTCATTCCAATTTTAAGGTTTCTTGCGGCGACGTGACTGTTTTCATAGATCCCTTCTTCACGCATAACCCTTCCTGCCCCGTGACGTGGAATGAGGCTGGAAAGCCGGATTTGGTGCTCGTCACCCATGATCACGGCGATCATACGGGTGACGCCGTGGCGATCTGCAAAAGCAGCGGCGCAACCTGCGGCTGCATCGTCGGCACGGCCGAACGCCTGATCGACGCCGGGATGCCGCAAGCCCGCATTCCCGCCGGGATCGGCTTCAATATCGGGGGCACCATCGAAGTGAAGGGCGTCCGGGTCACCATGACGCAGGCGTTCCATACTTCGGAATCCGGGGCCCCCGCAGGGTACGTCGTGACCATGCCGGACGGCTTTACCTTCTATCACGCGGGCGATACCGGCCTCTTCTCCTCGATGGAGCTGATAGGTTCGCTGTATCCGCTGGATTTGGCACTGTTGCCCGTGGGCGGCTTCTTCACGATGGACGGGTTGCAGGCCGCCCATGCCGCGCGTCTGCTCAAGCCCAAGGCCGTGATCCCCATGCACTGGGGGACATTCCCGGTCCTTGCGAAGGACACCTCGGCCTTTGCGTCGCATCTCGCGTCCGTGGCTCCAGATGTCCGCCTGGTCTCCATGAAGCCCGGTGATAGCGCCGCGTTCTAATCACGGAGGTGTCACATGACGCTCATCGAACACGGCGAACTGGTCCGCCGCGCTTTGGAATATGTGCAGGAAGAACGCTGCCGCCGCCCGGATGCGCCGCTTTCCTCCCTGCTTGACGAAGCGGGTATGCGCTTCAATCTGACGCCGCTGGACGCGGCTCAGCTTGCCCGCCTTTTCTCCGAAAAAGGACAGGAGCCTTCCGCCCCGTGCAAACGCTAACTTCGCATCCTTACAGGACGTTGCCCGATGCCTTCGCTTCTTCAGAGACAGATATTTAAAGAAATCGCCAACCTGTTCGTTCTCGCCGTGGGGGTGCTGCTGACGCTCATCCTCATCAGCCGGGCGGTGCAGATGCGGGAACTGTTTCTGGGGCTGGATCTCGGCATCTTGGATACCGTTCTGCTGTTCGGCTATATGACCCCGCTGTTCCTCATGCTGGTGATTCCCATCGCCTGTATGCTCAGCGTCTTCCTGACCTTCCTGCGCATGAGCACGGACCGCGAGCTGGTCGCCCTGCGTGCGGGGGGCATCAACATCTATCAGATGCTTCCCGCGCCGCTCCTGTTCAGTGTGATCTGCATGTTGCTGACGCTCTGGGTATCCCTGCATTGGCTGGCGTGGGGCATGGGGCATTTCCGGGAAACGATCCTTGAAATCGCCAATACCCGCGCCCGTGTCGTGGTGCAGCCCGGCGTCTTCAATACGGACTTCCCCAATCTGGTGCTTTTCGCCCGGCAGGTGAACCCCGGTGACGGGGATATGTCGCAGGTTCTGGTGGACGACCGTTCGCACCCTGAGCGCCACATGACCATCCTCGCCCCGGAAGGGCGCTTCGATACCGATACCGAGCGCGGCGAGCTGGTATTCCTGCTTGAGGACGGCAAGATCTACACCACGGATAAGAAAGGGTCCTCGGTGCTGGCCTTCGACGAATACAAAGTGCGGCTGCCGCTGGATTCCCTCTTCAAGAGCCTTGATCTCGGAGATGTGCGGCCCCGCGAGATGTCATGGAGCAAGCTCTCCAGCATCACGCGGGAGGAAGCGCTAAAAGTGGACGCCAACTACGCCAACAAGCTGGAGGTGGAGCGCCACAAGCGCTGGGCCTATCCGGTGGCGTGCATCGCCCTGACCCTCTTCGTGCTGCCGCTGGCTTCGGCCTTTGAGGGGCTGCACAGGCAGACGGGGCTCATGTTGGCCCTTGCCATGTTCTTCGTGTATTACAGCCTGATGTCGCTTGGGTTCAGTACGGGCGAGTCCGGGGCCATCCCCCCCTCCATAGGGTTGTGGGTCCCGAACATCCTGTTCCTATGCCTCGGCATCTACGGGCTATGGCTGACGGCGCATGAGCGAACGCCGCACGTGGCGACCTTCTTCCGCAACCTGCGGACACGGAGGAAGTCATGAGCTTGCTTTTCCGCTATCTGACCAAGAACAACGCGATGATCCTGCTGCCGACCCTTGCCGTCGGCATCGGCCTGTATGTGCTTACGGACCTGTTCGAGCGTCTCGACAACTTCATCGAGGCCGGGCTGTCCGTGGGCATGGTGCTCACCTACTTCGTCGTGAAGATGCCGCTCGTGATTTCGCAGATCCTGCCGGTGATCTTCCTGCTGTCCACGGTCATCCAACTGTGCATCATGGCTCGCAGCCGCGAACTGACGGCGTTGCAGGCCGGGGGCATCTCCCTCGGCGTGGTGGCAAACTCCATGATCCTTTGCGGCATTTTCTGGGGCGGCGTCCAGCTTGGTTTCTCCGAATATCTGGGCGTTGCCGGGGAACGCGAGTCCGCCCGCATCTGGCAGGAAGAGGTCCGCAAGAAGAACCTCGCGGCAACGGTGCTGAAGGATGTCTGGTTTACGGATGGGGACTGGATCGTCTCGCTCGGCACGCTTGATCCCCAGGCGCACGGCACAGGCTTTTCCGGGTATGAACTGTCCGACGACGGCCTGAGCATCAAGCGCATCGTGCAGGCGTCCACGTTCACCGCCGAGCCCAGCCACTGGGCCTTGCAGGATGTGCGCGTCTACACGCCCGACACCTTCACGCAGGAGCAAGAGCCGGATTTCGTCCTCCCGCTCAGGCAGGATCCCGAAACCTTCCGGCTCGTCAGTACGGGCACGAAGCCGCAGCAGTTGCCGCTCTGGCAGCTTGGGGACGCCATCAGCCAGTTGAAATCTTCCGGTTCCAACGTGGAGGCGCTCCGTACGGCGTGGCACGCCAAGCTGGCCTATGCGGCATCGATTCTGGTCATGGCCTTCGTGGCGACGGCCATTGTCTCGTGGAAGGACAACATCTATATCGCCGTGACCGTCGCGCTGCTGTGCACGTTCCTGTACTTCGCGGTGTATACCCTCGGTACGACGCTTGGGCAGCGCGGCATCCTGCACCCGTTCCTCGCCGCGTGGACCGCCAACCTCATCGCGCTGTTCTTTGCGTTTTGGCGGCTTATCCCCTTGCTGCTGCGAAGGGAATAATTCACCGGAACCTTTTAAAGATTTGAGGGCGAGAGAAACGTTCTGAAGAAGGGGGGCACCCCCACGTTTCCCTCGCCCCCTCCAACCTTCCCCCACTTTCTTCCAAGATTTTCCCTTTATCGAATCCCACCCGACCGCTTTTCCTGTGGCAGAAAAATGTGTTCTTTGGGGTTGACGAGGGGGCTGTTTTTTGAACGGGGCCAGCGGGAAAAGTCGTCCTTTCGCGGGCGCAGTCTTGATATGAGTCCCGCTTGAAGCCTTTCAACATTGAAATACGCATTCCCCAGAAGGAAAGCAGACTCAAGAAAGATTACGAACAGGGATTCGATAAAGTCGAAAGTCTTTGAAGAGGAGAGGGTGGGGGTTGGGGAGGGGGAGGAGAAACTTTCTCCAGAAAGGTTCTCCTCCCCCTCCCCCATTCCTCAAGACGTCCTGTA
>OBXD01000440.1_pt1 | contig 27002 bp, 23 predicted proteins | sample 1495381 | NCBI WGS metagenome assembly OBXD01 (sample SAMEA2580144, study PRJEB22360) | human gut metagenome | biome: human gut; feature: human-associated habitat; material: faeces | place: Denmark | collected 2008/2010 | reverse complement strand
CTTCCGTGTTCTTCGGCGGTTTCGCCGCCACGGGCGCCATCGCCCGCACGGCGACGAATATCCGAGCAGGCGCGATGTCATCCATCTCCGCCATTGTGCATTCCCTGTTCCTCGTGGCTGTGGTCATGTGGTTGCTGCCATTGATAGAGCTCATCCCACTGGCAGCCCTTGCCTCCGTACTGGTGATAGTTGCCTACGATATGAGCGATCTGCGCACTGTGCGCCATATTTTTCAGGGACCTAAGTCCGACTGGTCGGTAATGCTCCTGACTTTCGCGCTCACGGTGGTGTTTGACCTAACCGTGGCTGTATATACTGGAGTCATACTGGCGTCGTTGCTGTTCATGCGCCGCATGGGCGAATTAACGGGTCTCCATTCCTGCGTTTCCAGCGAGGACGAGGCATCCGGGCACGAAATTCCTGTCCCGGACAAAAACAATGTGCCCGACGGTGTGGAGATTTTCGCCATCAACGGGCCGCTGTTCTTCGGTGTGGCTGACCGATTCCAGTCCACGCTGAACGCGATGGAGACGCCGCCCAAGGTGTTCATAATGTATCTGCACAACATGTCCGCCATCGACATGACAGGTATCCACGCATTGGAAGAATTCCTCGAGCGCCGGCGGAAAGGCTGTCGCGTGCTATTCGCCGCCGTTCGGAAACCTGTCCACAGGACGCTCCAGCGGGTCGGTATCCTGCGCACCGTGGGCGAAGAGAACGTCTTCCCATCACTCGACGAAGCGCTGCTCCGCGCCGAGGAAATTTTGGAAGATACCATTCCCGGGGAAAGAGTTTTGCCACGGCTGGTTTCGAAATCCTGAAGCTATCACGAGAGAGCAGTAAAAACTGAAGAAGCTCCTGAAGCCATATTAACTCGTCGCCAAGGCAAAATACCATACCGAGAAGCAGAACAGGCACACCCAGCCCCGAAAAGACAGTGCGAAGCATGAAAAACTCCGTGGCGGGGCACCCCCGATGGAATGCCCCCGGTAATATCAGACGAGCAGGCTCTGTCATAGAATGTGATTGTTTCATCTCCACAGTATGGTGAAAAGTACAATCTTTTTCTCCGGTTTTTCCGTTATCGGACTCCATGGCTGAGGTATTTAGTTAGTTATCTCTTTGAGACTTCAAGAAATAAAGCATCAATCATTTTTTGTGACACCGCCGACGAGCAATAGTTCCTTCGCTTTCCCGCTCGGGCACCTTTCACAGATGATCCGCATCATATCCCGGAACGAACGCTTGCGTGCCTTCGATTTCCCAAGCAAAACGAACGAATAGAATTTGGCAGCGCACTTGTTTGTCCGTATTGTTTTCGAAATCCTGCATATCTGCCCCCTTTGATTTGCGGGTCGAGTCCTCTACCGGTGGCTTCCGGCGGAGGGCTTTTTGTTAATCAATGGCCGGGTGGATCTTCTGCGTTTCAGGGTGCGAGCCGATATACTCGTAGATCTGCCTGTAATTCTCTGCAAAGGCAGGACTGTGCCCGGCGAACCTAGTAAGGACAAACAAGGTCGCCACACCTCCAGCCACATCGGGAGACATCTCCCCATCAAAAAAGCTTCCGGGCCGCATGAGCCTCATGGGATGTGGTAGCTCCGGGGCGATGGAAAAGCATCCATTGCTCAGATCATAGAAATTCCAGAAATCTCCCGCCTACCCGCTCTGCAAAGAGTTCCCATTCAGTTAACGATACGCCATTCAAACGCGAGCATTTTTGCCATTTCCACATGCCGAGGGCAGAAACCCAGTCGCTCTTCACTAGCTACCCTCGCCGCTGTGATGGCTTCCATTTCCAAATCTTCCATTGTGCCCTCCCTGGACGTTGCGAGTTTTCCCTGGAGTTGAAAACTGGAAAGGAAGGGGCTGTTTCCGTGACAGAATGAACGGAGTACCCAGCAAGGGCCCGGAGAGAACGATGGCGCGGAAGATACGGCCCTGGCACGCCCTCTTCCTCTTCGATGGGAGTGGAGAATTATCGATAACCGCAAGAAGGTGGTGATGACGACCCGGCCGGGCTCTGCTTAATATATTTACGTAAATATGTATTTACAATATTCCATGTACATGTAATACTATAAATACATATTTATGAGGAGAATAAAAACCATGTATATCTGTGCCATAGCCAACCAAAAAGGCGGCGTGGGCAAGACAACGACGGCACACAATCTGGGAGTTCAGCTTGCCAGAAATGCAAAAAAACGCGTGCTGCTACTCGATTTGGACGCTCAGGGAAACCTGAGCGACGCCTGTGGTCTTGATCCGCAAACACTGGAATATACCGTTTTCGATGTCCTCGCTGGAAGCGCCTCCATCGCCGAGGCGAAGAGCACGCTGAAAGCGGGGTTGGATATTCTCCCGGCCAACATCCGGCTTGCAGAAGCGGAACTGGCCTTTGCCGGGCGAATGGGGAGGGAGAATCTACTGAAGAAAGCCCTCCTCTCTGTTTCGGGCGAATACGATTATGTGCTGATAGATTGCCCGCCTTCTCTCGGGCTTTTGACCGTCAACGCCCTCAATGCGGCAAACGGATTGCTCATCCCTGTGCAGGTCGAGTATTACGCTCTGGCGGGGCTGGCGCTCATCAGACAGACTGCGGAACTTGTCCGCGATCTCAATCCTGATCTGGCGATCCTCGGGCTCGTCCTGACGTTTTTTGATGCCCGAAAGACCCTCAACAAAGATGTGGCCGCAGCTCTCGCGGACGAATGGGGAGACACATTGTTCTCAACCCGTATCCGGGACAATGTGAGCCTTGCGGAAGCCCCCAGTAATGGGCAGGATGTGTTCAGCTACAAGCGAAGCTGTTACGGCGCAAAAGACTATGCGGTCTTTGCTGCCGAATTTCTGGAAAGGACGGAGGGATGCTATGGGACTCGGGGATAGAGGAAAGAACCAGGTGAAGAAAGGGAGCCCCAGCGGGCTGTTTGCCAGAACGGAGCCCGGTATTACAGAAATACAGACTTCCAGCAATACACAAATACAGAATCCTATAAATACAGGAATACAGGAACCCCTACCTGAAAAAAATGACCAGAGGAAAATGTACAACATATCTCGGTCATTGTCGGAACGTCTTCGTAAGTATGCTTTCGATGAACGCCGGAAGGAAGTGGACATCGTGCGGGAAGCACTGGACGACTGGCTCAAGAAACAGGGATATTGAGGAAGACGCATGTTGCAGACGGCACACTTCAAACGCTGTATCCCAAACCGTGGAGGCCCGGTGTTGCCCTCCTGAAACAAGCAACACCGGACAGCGTGGAGTACGACGTCTACCGAAACGCCGATATTAAGGGATTCGAGCTTGTCCTTGAAACGGGAGGTAAACTTTTGGGGAAGTCCTCAAACAGATTTTCGCTTCTCCCGCTGAGGTGGACAGGCTCTACTTCAAGGATGTACTACGCCATACCGCCAAACATGGCCTGCTCACGCCCGACGAGGTCAGACGCTGTTTTTTCTATCGGGACAACAGAAATCTTACAGCTCACGATTACGGAGAAACTCCGGCGGAAGAAGCACTCAGGTTGAAACCTTCGTAGAGGATGCGCGGGCTCTGGCGAACGCATGGACAAGACAGATGGAACAGAATGAACTTTTTCTTGAGCCTGCCATAAAAAAGGCCGTATGCGTCTGCTTTGTACTTTCGTTCCGAATGCCGAGGTATGGGCTGGGAACCGTATATCAGGAAGAGCGCATTCAGGAAGCGTTCTTGCTCTTGTCGTCCGCACACCACAGGAGCTCTCCATCACCCCAGCCTGAAAGCCGACCACCTCAGAACGGCACTCCGAGAAAGCGACATTCCCATTCTCATTGTTGTCCATGATTGGGCGCTTCTGCTTGACGCCTTCCAAGAGAAAGCGACTATATCTTATTAAAATAATAGAATTACATAGTTATGTAATTCTATTATTACAGAACTCTGTAAATTATAGAGGCTCAGGCTTGATCTAACAGCCAGCTCCGCTTTGCTGGTGCCGCTTGCTGATGAACGGCGTGGATTGATAAATGGTTTGACGGATTATTGCGTCAATCGGTGAGGCCAGAGCACCTTCTGCTCCCCATAACCGTAAAGATACATAAAGAAAGAAGCCAAGTAACTATGGAAATGCAAGACCTGCTCAATGGACGATGCGGTTGGTGCGGCACTGACAGCCTTTATGTCAAATACCACGATGAAGAATGGGGGAGGCTCGTTACGGACGATAGGCTCCTTTTTGAGTTCCTTACTTTGGAAAGTGCCCAGGCTGGCCTGAGCTGGATCACCATATTGCGCAAAAGAGAAGGATATCGAAAAGCATTTTATGACTTTGATGCCAATAAAGTCGCCCAGATGACTGAGCAAGATGTCGAACGGCTCATGCAGGACGAGGGCATTGTCAGAAACCGGCTCAAGATCAAGTCGGCTATCAGCAATGCCAAACTTTTCATCGCCATTCAGAAAGAGTTTGGCAGCTTTTACAACTACACATTATCATTTTTCCCAGAACAAAAACCGATCAGTTACCAACCCAAAACGCTCAAGGATATCCAAGCCTCTACTCCTGAATCAGACGCCATGAGCAAAGACATGAAAAAACGTGGCTTTAAATTCTTTGGATCGACCATCTGTTATGCCTACTTGCAGGCCACAGGATTTGTGAATGATCATCTGGTAAATTGTATCTGCAGAAAATAAAATTATCCATCAATATAAGCCAAACCAGATAATATCCGCCGCCCCTAGACAGTAGCGCTTCGATTGGGGGCAGTCGTGATTTGACCCAGTATGATGTTGGCTTTGACGTTGATGACAATGTATATGGTGCGGAGCCCCTGAATAGGAGTTCCGCATATCCAGCTTGGAAGAGGGTATGAAATTCACCTTTCCGTAAGGCTATCTGCGCCTAAGCAGCGTGCGGGCATCTTCCTCGCTCTGAGCGATCGCCATAAACGCTTTACCCTGCCCCGCTTCCTCCGGATCAAACTTGACCTATAATCCGGGGACGGAAAGCAATGCGCATTTCTCCTCGACGGACTCCATGAGTGTTGCAGCTTCATCAGGTCACGTAAGTAATCAGCCCGGCAAGATGCGCCCTGATTTGTTCAATGTCCGAAACGCCCCCTTCATCGAATCCTTAACCCATCCCCTGGCTCAGCCGGGAGATGGGTTAAGGATCCGAAACCGGTTTCCTTCGAAAAGCTACTCGGCCTCGCATAATGCATTCCCGTTTGCGGACTCCCCTTTCGGGACAGGTATGTTCTCCCATCAGGAATCCGTCGGAGAAGGGGGCTGTTCGGCCTCCCGTTCTTTGATGTAGCTCTTCCAGCCGGGACACCAGCCCGTATGCCAGCGCCAAATGTGGGCCAGTAGCGATTTTGGTTTTCTTTCCGCATAGTTCCGGAAACAACATACTTCACATCTACGTACGGACACTTTTCATGCCTCCCCTCTTTTTCTTGATCATTCGTCATAAGTAAACTGTACAGACGGAAACAGGTTTCGCTTGCGTACCATCTTGCGCCCCCCTCAGGATTCATTTCGCCCGTCAGCCTCATTTCAATCACGGCACGGCCCACCGATTCTTTTCAACAGCATCGCCTGTCCCACTCTCAGGTGACCAAAGAGGGAGTCCTGCGGTTGGGGCACTCTTTTTTGGGGCAGAGCTGACAGTTGTAAAACTTGCTGTCAGTCTGGAAGAACACACCCGAAACACTGTACTCGGGCCGCATCATCAGGCTGGGCAATAGGGTCACACCCAGTTTCTCGGGCAGTGGGGCCAACAGTTCAAACAGAAGCACCTGCTCCTCAAGAGACCATACCTTCAGCGAACCGGGATTCATAGCTGAAACCTGAGCAATACCGTACCGCTCTAGAAGCGTCCTTTCCAGCAGGTTTTCAGCCTGCTGAACGGCCACTTCCCGCAAGGCACTGGCGAATACCTGCTCCAGCGAGGAAGAAAGGGAAAGGCTCCAGTCGGCCAGTTCCGTCCCTTCACTCGCCAAATAGGGAAAGGCCCGCTCCAGCCCATCCATCTTCTGGCGCAGCAGCGGGCTGGAAAAAGTCACTTCTCCGACCTGTACATTCTCTTCGTCCAGTATGGTCAGGCCGCACAGCCTAGCCACGGCTTTGGGCCTAGCCACGCGCGCAGCTTCCTCCGCTAACCGGCTCAGCCGATCCATGAACTTTGTCTGCCCGGGCCGGATGCGCAACCTGCACCCTAGGGATTCCAGATCAAATTCCAACGGCACGGTTTCGACAAGAATGACATTCTGATCCATGAATCCCCTCCGTCAGTTGCAGGATGGCCGCATACGGTTCCTTTGCCTCACCCGGATATCAAATCGAGCCATCACCAAGTCGGCACAAAAATATTGTACGCACAATCGGCATAGGTACAGCGTAACTGCTTAAGGGATATAAAAGTGGTATGGAATGCGTCCACACCCTCAGGTTTATCGATACCACCTATGTGACGAACGCCGTCTGAAGAGTAAAATTTACCGCCGTGAGAGGGACGTCTGCGGGATGTCCCCGGGTCGGCATCAGGTTCATATCCTGAGCCCCTAGTGAAGCGATTAGGCAATCTTCGCCGAAAAACTGACCATGCGCCTTCCCTGGAGCTGAGGATTCGGTCCGCCGCTGCCGGACGAGCGGGCTCGTTTGCGCCCTTCTCGCTCGCCGCTTCGCCTGATCAGGAGCTGCGGGCTGTCGGTCTGGATCTGTAAACACTCAAATTTGTGGCGGGAAAAATCTATTTTTTTCAGCATGTTCAAACTCTGCCCGCAGATATGGCCAAATCCGGGCAAAGGTACCATCCGCACCCCACTTCCTGAAACGCCGCCATGCGGTCACGTAGTTCCCCAAATATCGGGGCAGCTCGCTCCAGGGGCAACCCGTGGTGAGCACATGCAGAATGGCTTCCAGAGTTTGCCTGCTATCCGCCGGAAGACATCCCCGCAACCTTGGCCGTACCAAGAGGAGTAGCCGGATATATTCCCACTGTGCGCTGGTGAGCCTATATACTGACATGGCCATGCCTGCCGTTATTGCGTCATGCCCCGGGATGCCGGGCCCATTGAAGTTTCAAAACGACACTGTACCGGACACTCCACCTATCGCATGGGTAAAACCCATGAGGCCAGCCGGGGACAAAATGGAACATCAGCACCACGAGAGCCCGGATTATGCCGGGCAAGCTACAGCGCAAATCGTGCCTTCAACATCCATATCGATCGTCTGCCCCGGCACGAGGTGCAGAAACCGCTCCCCGGATTGCCCACCGTGCAGCAACTCGGCCAGATAAGCGGAAGATCCCCATATCTCGGAGTACGGCAACAGCGTAGCCTCCGCCACTTTTCGGGCCTCGTCCACATAGGCGTCCCCCATCTCCGGCCAGCGGATATGGCAAGCGTTCTTGTAGTTATCGAGCAGCGCGTTTTCCGCCTTCATCATCCGGGCGGCTTTGGCCGCACCGAATTTTTTCTCATATACGGAAAAACGCCTATACGATTCCAGATGAAAGGGAACCAAAAAATATTTCAACCACCCCGGGCTGATCCAGTATGTGGCACCCTCCCGGGAAGAAGCGTTGGCCCCCTTCTGGTCAAGCCCAAGCAGCAACGGAATACAATCATGCAGTTTTGGGAAAACCAACGTTGCCCGGCTGGCGTGCACGCCGCACAACCCGCGCCCACACAGCCCGTAGCCGCACAGAACCGCCAACGGCCCGTCGTTCTCCTGTTCAAAGGCATCCACGAGGCCTTGAAACGCGCTGCGCAGTTTTTCCGGATAGTCATGCAGCCGTTGCTCCAAAAAGTTCATGGGAGGCGGATTCCGCATATCGGATGCGAGCACTTCCAGCTCGGGACGCAGGACTTCACAGGCGATAAGCAATGTTTTCATACTATTCCAAATGTTGCCGTCAAAAAATGCAGGGCCTTTGCGCAGTGCGGTTTCACGGGGCAATCCCCAAAGATTCCCTATAAGGGCCAAGAGCGTGCTCACAAAGGTTCGGTGAGCACCGCCGCCCCCCCCCCGCAGCATGAGTGTTCGCCAAGGCGACGTGGCGCAGCCGCATCTTTTAGGATGCGCCTTTCCCTCCAAGAGGCGGAAAACCGATTTCCCTCACGAAAAGGTCGTTGAATTCTACATGGGTCGAGAGTTCGACGGGCTTCACGAAAGAGGCGATCCGGTCGGCCATCTTCCGTTCTCCCAGAGAAAGCAGGCACAAACCCGCCCCTTCCGCAGCCGCGTTGCCGATAGGAATGATCTTATCGACCGAAATGCCTGGGAACATGCCCAGAGCGACGGCCTTTTCCCGATCCAAATAATTGCCGAACGCACCCGCAAGGTAGATCCGGTCGATCTGGGATGCTTCGATTTTCACTTCCTTAAGCAGAACCGCAATGCCCGCCGCAATGGCGGCCTTGGCAAGCTGGAGTTCCCGGATATCCTTCTGCGTAATGACAATGTCCCGTTCGTTGCCCTGCTCGCCAGCAAAGGCCAACACAAATTCCCGCATACCGCCGACCGTGCGTAACCTGCCCCCGAGAGGCTGGGAAAGTGCCGGGGACTTTTCGCCCGCAAGCCGACCCGAGACTCCCAGCAGGCCGCAGCGGAGCAGTTCGGCCACCGCATCGATGAGCCCGGAACCGCAGATTCCCTGCGGAGGCATATCGCCGATTACCCCCAACCGGACGGTGCCGTTTTCGAGCAGGACGCTCTCAATGGCCCCGTCTCCCGCCCTCATGCCGTTCTGGATATGCGCACCCTCGAAAGCGGGCCCCGCCGCTGCGGAACAGGCCAGCAGCCAACCCTTGTAGCCCAGAATGATTTCGCCGTTCGTTCCGATGTCTACGGCAAGGGAGTAGCCCTTCTGTTCCCACAGCTTCGTGGCCATGGCGACGCCAAGGGTATCGGAGCCCACATAACCGGAGATATTCGCGAGGACATGCACGGTCCCTTCCGGATGCATGGGCAACCCCAGCCTGCCGCCCTTGACCACTGTGCGCGGGCGATAACAGGGGATAAAGGGCGCCACGGACAGATTTTTGGGATCGACGCCCAGAAACAGATGGCTCATGGTCGTATTGCCCACGGCAACGACGCTGTACACATGGTTCTCGTCGATGGAGAGGCTCCGGAGAAGGCCGCGCATGGTTTCGGAAATGCCCTTGATGGTCACGGCCTGCATCTTCTCGAGATTTTCACGGCCTGCTGCAGCGGTAATCCGGCTCAGCACGTCGGCTCCGAACACACGCTGCGGGTTGGCCGTACCGTCTGCATCCAACACTTCGCCGGAAAGCAGATCGACGAGGTAGACCGCGATGGTCGTCGTACCGATATCAAGGATGAAGCCGTACCGGAGGGCATGGGTATCGCCGGGTTCGACGGCGATCAGTTCGTCCTCGACCAACACCGCGGTAACCTCAAAATCCGCCTTCCGCACAATCTCAGGCAGGCCGCCCAACAGGCTGAAAGCCACCTTCTTGTTCTTGCCCACCTGAGCCAGAATGCGCTCCAGATCGGACGCCTGATCCCGCAGGCTGGGCTTGGACAACTGGATGAACTTCTTCTCGATCAATGAATCGGAGTACTTTTTTTCTTTCTGGAGGTTGGGCAAACGGACCTTTCTCCGGACGTCATCCCGGCCAGCCGAGATCTCGATGACCACATCCTCCCGGATCAGGCTTTGGCAGGCAAGAACCTTGCCGTCCCCCCTGGTCATGAGGAACGACTCATCCCCCTCAACCGGAGCCAGCGTTCCGGAACGCACCTTCACGGCGCATTTGCCGCAAATGCCGCGCCCTCCGCACTCCGCACCTTCCTGTATGCCCGCCTTGAGCAGGCAATCCTTCAGGCTTGTTCCCGCCTCAGACTGGAAACGATACCGCTTGCCGCCGGCTAACACTTCGATGTTCATGATGCTCATGTCCGCCCACCCCTGTTGCCCGAACCCGTTCAGGAAAGCGAAAACGGAACCCGGCATTGCGTGTTCCAAGCCGCTATCAATTTCTCTGCGATCTCGTCTCCCGCCTTGGGAATGATGACAATCTTCGATTCATTGCCGCTAGCTTCCAGAACCCTCGTCTCGACCTTGTCGTTGACCCCGTCCACATGGAACCAGCCATGCTCCGTATCCGAAAGGATTCCCTTGACGCGCAGCGCTCCGGGCAGGATCTCGCGGACAAAGGCTTCCACCCTTTCCGGGGCCAGCCCTTCCGTCGTCGTGATGATGTACTGGCCCGGCCTCGTGTATGATTCCTTGGCACTCCGCTTAACAAACTTGCTCTCCAGAGGAGAAGACGTAGAGACTTCGTGCATGGAGGAATCCAATATCCCTTCAACACATGCGTAACTGGTTTCAATAATCCCGGCGTGCGGGTTGAGCTGCCTGATCTTTTTCCGAATCCGAGCCAGCGTCTCGCCGTCTGCGAGCTCGATCTTGTTGATGATGATCCGTTGGCTGGCGATGACCTGCTCTTCCACCGCATTGATGTCCTCAACCAGATCAAGGAAGCTCTCCGGATCTATCAGGGCGATCATGCCCTGATAGACGTAATGGCCCCCAGTAAGCCGCTTCAAATCGCACAGGATATTCCTGAGCGGAAACGGATTGGCCATCCCGGAGGTTTCCACAATCACGACATCCAGAGAGCGCTTGGCGAGCAGGACAAGAGCCTCCAGAAAATTGCCGGAAAGGCAACTGCAGAAAACCTGCCCGTCGTTAAGTTCTTCAATCTCGATGTCTTTGGCCCGAATGAGGCTCGAGTCGATATTGACCCGGCCCCATTCGTTGATGATGACGCCAATCTTTTTTCCCTGCGCGGCCGCTTCGTCGAGGATACGGTTCAGCAGCGTCGTTTTCCCCGAGCCCAAGAACCCGGTAATGAAGAGCAGAGGCACGGGACCGCAGGGATTGTTCATAGGGCTTCCTCGATCTGCCGGATAAGGTCATCCAGATTGGGAATGAGCGACGAGTACTTCAGTTCACCGTTGAGATACAGGCTGGGCAACTGCTTCACGCCCATCTTCTTGATCCGGGAGATGTTTTCAGGCGTGTTGTACATGTATTCCACGACATCGATCCTGTCGCCGAAATGCTTCTTCGCGTCTTGGGCGACGCCCCACATGTACGTACAAGCCGCGCACGCCGTGGAATCCAGCGTGAAGGCTTCCAACAGGGGCTTTTTCAGATTGCCGTAGTCGGGCAGTTCCACATCCACGTCCATAGAGCTCAACTCATAGTTGGCCACCATCTCGCGGGCCTTGTCGGTATGCAGAACAGCCTGAGACAGAGCGATCGCATTCTCCACCGGAGATGCATAAGGCATGTCTCAGCCAGGGGAGAAGATGAAGTTCTTCCTTGTGTTCAGGCTGTCGATGAGGTCGATGCCCACCTTCATGTTGTCGAGCTGCGTACCAAGCAGCAAGGCGGTCGTCAGGGGGATGTTCCCGCCGATGGCGACGTCGTAGCTGTCGGTGAGCTTGTGGGCCGCCACGATGTTGACATTTTCATCAACGGCGAGGGAATCCGGCTTCGTCTGGCACATGAGCTCAAGGATATGGGTCGCGTTGCCGCACACGAAGAAGGACGAAAAGGCGCCCTTGTTGCGGATATGCCCGAAGATCTTTGCATAGGGCTCGAAGACGAAGTTTTTGAAATGGGTTGGGGAAATCTGGGATACGACCGGGTCCACCGGTACGATGACGTCCACGCCTTCTTCCAGATAGAAGTCGGCCATCTGCAGCCCCAGTTCCGTGGTGTAGGCCATCAGCTCCTTGACATACTCGGGGTGCTGGCGCGCATCGCGGAAAAAGTTCGTTCCCCTCAAGTGGGAAGCCAGCGTATACGGACCGCAGAAGAGCCCGTACAGAGCGGTTCTGTCGCCCACGGCCTTTTTGATGCGCCGCGTGACATCCAGTACCAGAGGGATTCGTCCGGAATCTCTAGTGATCTTGATATCGGGAATTTCAAAAGTCGATTCCAGGGGATGCGAGCGGACACTGGGCGGGCCGTTCTTTTCCCATTTGATGGTGCAGCCCAGAATTTCCGCTTCCAGCTGCAGGTCAAACAGGAGGATCAGGCCATCAGGCGCATACATCTTTTCCACTTCCAACAAAGACTCGACGAGCTTGTCCGCGTCCTGATAGACTTCATCGGCAGTGTATCCCTTCAAAAACCCGGCATGGACCCCCGCCATGGGAACCCAGGCGGGACGTTCCGTTTCTTCATGCCTAAGCGTTTTAAAAAGCACTTCTTTGCCAGTCATGCAAGACTCCTTTGTTGATGTTTGGAGCTGCAGGATGCCTTCCTGTAATGGCATCATTTTCGGAAACCGCCGACATGCTCCCAGCGACAGCCATCCTCTCGTGATGCAGCTGTTTTTACCGATTCATGTCAACGTTCCGAATGTTTTTCGCCAAGCGGCTTCGCCACTCAGTTTCTGACGCTGGCCGCGTAGTCGGAAGAGGCCCTGACCATGGCCAAAATATTTTCCAATGGTGTCCGAGCGGCCAGATCGCAACCGGGCATCATCACGTAACCACCGTCCAGCCCGGCGATTTCGGCATTGGCGTACGCTGCGGCATACACAGCCTCACTCGTCCCCATGCACAGCAGTTCGTTGGGATTGAAATTCCCCACCATAGTGAGTTCTTTGCCTGCGGCCTCCAAAGATTCCTTGAGGTCCACGGGGGAGTCCACGGAAAAGCCGTCAATCCCCAGAGCCTTGACGTGAGGAAGCCTCATACCTGCCTTCCCGCAGATATGCAGCAAAAATGTTTCACAATTTTTCAACTGGGAGGTGAGCCCCTCGAGCGTGGGGACTACGTGTTGCTCGTACATTTTTGGGCTGATCATGTCCCCGGACGAACAGGGGTCACAAGTCTGGATGAGATCGCAACCGTTCTCACAGTACATGTTGGCGATTTCGGCGCAACAGTCCGTGGCATACTCAAGCAACGGCTTGATATACGGAGACTTCTTCCCCAGCAGGATCATAAACTCTTTCACGCCTACCATCATGCTTGCACCGGAGAAAGGGCCGACCATCTGACCGGCCACGCTCTTTCTGTCGCCCACAAGCTTTTTTATTTCCCGGGATTGGCGCATCATTTTCTGAATCAGTTCACTGTTCTCCAGCCTTTCACGGATTTTCGAGCGATCCAAGGAAGAGATATCCGCCGCAACGTCGTGGATGCAGGGTTTAACCTCGATCGGGGCGCCGATCTTTGAGATCTCGGTGGGGCAACCAAGAGCCTCAAGCAACCCAATCCAGCACCCCAAGCCCGTAGTGACCGAGTCACTCTGCATCTCGTCATATGTCCTGACTATCAGCTCAGCACCAAGATCATCCATCTCGCGCAGATCTTTAAACGAAATCTTTTCCCGCTCGATCATCCACGTTTCACCGAGGAGGATCATCATGGGCACACGATCCACCGGGTTGTGGGCAAAAGCAGCTTTGACACGTTCTTTGGAAGTCATGGTGCGGGGCATAAATTTCTCCTCTTATAGAGCAATATCCGGATCCGTTTAAGACATATCTCCAACTGATTGCTATAAAAACATTGGGGATGACGGCCTATTGATTGAAGGCACGCCCGCTTCCAGGAACCGCCCAGGCCAGAGAAAAGTTCCCGGAAAACGGCTGCATTTCATCGCCTCCGCCGGTGGAACCGACCGGAGGCGATGAAATGTTAGCGTGTCATCATCTTTCCCAGAAATCGCCTCAGGCGATTACGCGGCTAGTATTCCATCGGGAGACCCATCTGGGTCAGTTCCTTCTTCACCTTGTCGTACATATCCATGTACCACTTCTGCGGCTGGACGGTGACGAGGTTGTAGCATTCCCTGAAGTCGCCGCCCATCTTGTGCGCGGTATGGGAGTCAATGGTGGGCTGGTACTTGGCCATGATGCGCTTGACCAGATCGTTGGCATGGGCACGGGTAAGGCGCGCCTTGGCGACGGCTTCGCCCACTTCGGCGGAGAACTGGAGGCCAAGGCCGCTCTGATGGTCCTTAAGCCCGCTCTGGGCACCGGTGCCGCCGGAGACGCCGTTGCCGAGCACGACGGCACTGATGGCGGAGGCGGCGGATTCCCAGAAGAAGTTTTCATGACCAATGCCGTGCGTCATCTGCCAGCCACCGCCGGTCAGCGGTTCGCACACGGTGTTCTTGGTAACGGCGGCGTTCTGGTGGTTGCTGCACCACAGGGAGTACTTACTGGTGTTGCTGAAGTACATGGCGTCCACGGACCAGGAACCGTTCAGCGGCACGTCAAACAGCAGCTTCTGGATGATCCATTCCGCGGTGCCGGTAACGGCCGATGTAGCGAGACCGCCGGACAGGCCGCCGGGGTAGGAGGTCATGACGCTGTAGAAGTTGATGCCGTAGGTATGCCACTGCAGGGCGCGGGAGAGATGCTTGTATTCCACCTTCTGGTGCGGCAGGGTCAGGCAGCAACGGAAGTCGCCCTTATTGGCTCCCCAGCCGGGATCAAAAGCGGCCTGCATAGCGGACATGGCGATGGCGCGGATACCGCCGTCGGCGAGACCGGGACGGCAAACCTGGCGGCAGACGTCCTTAACCTGAGCGACGCTCCACAGTTCGGAGAACATTTCCCACGGAGAGTCGGGGGTAATGGGCATGCCGTAGATTTCCGTCAGGTTCCCTTGGAAGTGGCACATATCAATCTGAGGCACCTGAGCGTAGCTCATGGCGATCTGATGATAGATATCCTGAGAAACGGGGCCGAGAATACGGCCGAGCACGGAAACCGGGTTCTTCACATGGTCGTAATCTTCAAAGCCGCGGTGAACGGCGGTGAAGGAATCCTTGCCCACGCCGACGGTGTAACGGTCGGCGGTGTTGGCAGCCGCGTCAAGGATTTCTTTGCGAGAGAATTCAATGATCCTACGGGTATCAGTGCACAACACACCGACTTCTGCTACCAGATCGATGGCGCCCTGCCACAGGCGGTCGAGCATTTCGTCGTCACAGGGGACCATGTGATCCGGGTCATACTTGATGCCCCACTTTTCGGTGATCTTCTTCAGCTTCGGCCAGTAGACCCTCTTGTCAAAGTCGGATTCAAAGCAAATGGGACCGGTAACAGCTCTCGACCAGAAGTCGATAAATTTTCCACGGGCACCTATACGCATAGAGATTTCCTCCATAGACAGTGTGTGTTCAGGCTCTACTCAAACCCACCGAAACCGCTTACTTCAAGAGGCTCTTCGCGAGTTCCACCGCTTCCACGGCGTCCTTGGAGAAGCCGTCGGCGCCGATCTGCTCGGCCCACTGCGGGGTCACGGGACCGCCGCCCACGATGACCTTATACTTGTTGCGCAGGCCCTTGGCTTCGAGGAAGTCGATGACTTCCTTCTGGCTGGGCATCGTGGTGGACATCAGGGCGGAGAGGCCGATGATCTGAGCACCGAATTCCTCGGCGGCGGTGATGAACACTTCACTGTCGACGTCGGCGCCGACGTCCTTCACGTCAAAGCCGCCCACGGTGAGCATGGTGGCGACCATATCCTTACCCACGGCATGCACGTCACCCTTGACGGTGCCGATGACGACTTTCGGCTTTTCCTGGAAGGAACCAGCATCGATGGTCTTCATGAGCTCGGGTTCAAGGACCTTGAGCCCGGCCTTGAAAGCGTCGGTCGCGAGCAAGATTTCAGGCAGGAACACTTCCATGATCTGGAACTTGTCGCCGAGAACCTTCAACGCGTCGCCCATCGCATCGATCGCGTCCATGGGAGAGACGCCTTCCTTGATGATCTTTTCCGCCGCGGTTACGGCAGCGTCTTCATCAAAATCCAGAATGGCGTTTTTCAATTCTTCAATGCAAGCCACGTTTGCCATAGAAGTAACCTCCAGAAGTGTGGATACTGAAAAAGGCTTTTGCTCATCATTTGCCTTGGAAAGTTTCCGGGCGCTCACCCCCACTATCGGGCATGGCTTCCCGGACAGCCTCCTGACCTTAATGCCGCTATCCATAGCGATTCTGCATATCGCCCTCTGCCTCCTGCAATAGAATATTTTTCCTTCAATCAAACATGAAACCCGATACTCTTTCGTAAAACCACAAAGAATCATGCCGTTTTTTTGATCTGATCATATCGCAAATGATATGCACAGAACAATTTTTTATGACGTTACATTGCTAGAGTAAAAGAAGTCATGCATAGCAAGATACTTTATGCTAGTGTTTGTCCCAACATTCTCGCGTTGAGAAACATACCCGGCTTCCGCCGTTATGTTTGATATTAAGCAAGGAACATGCCATTTTCTTAGGAGAAGGAAAAATTTCTGCCCTCAAGAATTGAGCCAAATAGTTTTGCTCTTATCTCGGGCAGTTATTGCGACAAAAAGAACAATATTCAATATCAAAGGGAAAAATTTCACTTTCCATATCTATATATTGATACCTGTTAGCGGGACTCTGTTGACCGCATTCGACACACAATAAGACAACCTGTATTACAATTGAAACATCAAGATTAATAATGAATAATTATAGCTTATTATGAATACTTTTCCTGAAATCTGGCCATAGCCCGCCCCATGCCGCGCAAAGAATTGACTTGGAGCAACCTCGTTTACGCCCCCTTTCTATCCGTCCAATTTATTTCATATCTATATTGAATTACATACTTATTCAGCACGGGACGCCCGGCCCTGTTCCAGTGTTTCATTGTTACGGAGCCACCGCGATTCTTTACGTTATGGGGCGGTCACTTCCGGTGATGCACGTGCCACCCCCGAAACATAACCCTATCTTGTGAAATAAATTTCAAAAACAGACGCCGGAACAACACTCCGCCCTTCCGCCAAAGCGCATTCGCGGCACTATGCAGCTCCAGCAGCAAGGGTTTTCCCGCACGCCGCGTATGCCCTTGCAAAAAAACAAGGGGCATGCCTCCCTACGGAAGGCATGCCCCTTAAGGAACGTCATCAAAGAATCCGCACCCCTCATCCGCCCGCACAGACGAGATGAGCGGGGAACAGAATGAGAAGAACGATGGACAGGCAGGTCGGACGATCCAGTGCGAGCGTATTCACCGCGTGGGCCTCGCCCCACCGCCAGCTTGACGGCGGCAGGTCAAAGCACCGTCACGCCCCGGCACGGAAAGGCGTATTCAGGAAGGCGCGGGGCTCCGCATTCGGCAAGGTTATCAAGAACGGCCTTGCACAGAGTAAGGCCGAAAAAACACCACTACACCATAACGCTGAGCGATGCGGTTCCGTTTTCCGTGACATGCCGTTCTGATAAAGCGAATAGAGGTAAAAGGAATGGCGTCCGTTTCGGCATTTCCCCGAGCGGGTCAGCTCCCTCTGAACATCGCCCGGCGGAAAGACGGAAACCGCCCGTATACCCGGCAGCCCGGACTCCGCCAGTGGGACTCGCCTATAACAGGTTGCCAACACAACCGGCTTCCGGCGTTAAAGTTCCCATGAGGAGGCTCTCCCCTATTGCGCCTCAAACTTGGCGAGCAGGCCATGTTCCCGGAGCTTGCGGTACAGCTTGCTCCGGGAAATCCCCAGAGTCCGGGCGGCCAGCACCTTGTTGTAGCGGGAATTGACCAGCGCGTCCCACAATACCTTGCGTTCGGCCCGGGCGCTGGCTTCTGAAAAGTTCTGACTGTCCTGGCGGGAGTCCTCTGCATCGGGTATCGTCCCGGCTACGGCCGCCGCCTCCAGTTCACGCATGAAGCGGGGCGGAAGGTGCTGGACAGTCAGCACGGACTGATCATCCCCTAAAGAATATAGCGCGTACACAAGTACATTCTTGAGTTCCCGGACATTGCCGCGCCACGGGTATTGGGCAAAGGCATCATACAGGGCGTCGTCAATCCGGATATCCTTCTGGCGATTGTCCCCGACGCTCTGGGTGACGAAATGCCGGACGAGAAGGGGTATGTCGCTCACGCGATCCCGCAGAGGCGGAATATCCAGTTCGAAAACGCTCAGCCTGTGGTACAGATCCTCGCGGAACTGGCCCTGCCTGACCATCTCCGCCAGATTTCTGTTGGTCGCGCCGATAAGCCGAAAGTCGGAATGGAGCTGACCCTTATGAGCTATCTTTTGGATTTCCCCGGTTTCAAGGACACGGAGAAGCTTCGCCTGCATGGGCAGCGGCAGTTCACCGATTTCATCCAAAAAGATGGTGCCCGTGTCCGCCATTTCAAACTTGCCCTTCACGCCGCCGACCTTGGCTCCCGTGAACGCCCCTGTCTCATAACCGAACAGTTCCGATTCCATCAGTTCCGGCGGCAGTGCGGCACAGTTCACAGTGACGAAAGGCCGATCCGAGCGCTGGCTGGCCATATGCAGAGCCTGCGCCACCAGCTCCTTCCCTGTGCCCGATTCCCCGCATACGAGAATCGGTTCCTGGCTGAACGCGAAACGCCGCCCCAAGCAGCGCATGTTTTCAATGCAAGGGGCTTCGCCCACAATAGCTTCGAACGTATATAATCCACTATTTTTATGTGCTTCCTTCTGCTCTGAGAAGGAGTAGGACTTCATTTCCAGATTGCGAACCGTATCCAGCAAGGCCAGCAGCTTATCCTTGTCGAGATTGGAAGGGATGCTTTCGACCACCACCCCCCGCAGCTGACCCTGCTCATCCTGAATAGGATAGCGAAAGGAGACACCCCATACGTTGTTCTTAGTCTGGCTGGAACAGATGACCATCTTGCGCGTGCGGATGCTACTCATGACGCCACGCTCGCCAGTGAGAAAATAATCCGTTATATGCTTACCTATAACACTTTCAGGAAGGTTATACATTTTTAGAAAAGATTTGTTGCAATAGATAAAGAATCCTTTGTCGCAAAAGAGAGCAACACCTGTATGCAGGAGATCAAAAATACCGATATTTATACTTTCAATAATCTTCTCAAATGTTGCCTTCAATATCATTGAAGAGTCAATCATACAGACCTCTCAGTCATGCATTTTGTCTATTGTACAAAAATAGATTCATATATTTATTGACTGATATCGGAAGAGACTGTCATTGTTGAGGCATTTCCGACACATGCCGAATACATCAATATATACTTACTGGAAATACTGTTTTGACTCAAGCGTGACACCCGACAAGTTGCAGGGGGCCTGCCGCTGTACTCCCGTCCGTTTTACACCTGATTCCGTAAGGAGATGCACCCACAGCGGAAAAAGCGGCTTCTGTCCTTTTGCGCCGAACTACGGGGAATAGCCGAGGAATCAAACTGCTCCGCGTTCCTGCGGAACGCCCTATCTACTCCAGCCTCCACTACCCGGATAATGAAGGGCCGATACCAAAGAGCTCTTCGTTATCTAGTTATTGCATTTTTGATGCCGGAGTCCATCCACCTCAGATATCCTAAAAAATCAAAATGATACGACACGATTGGGGATTAAAAAACAATTTTTCCCCCAAGTACCTTTTGGAGGCAAGAAAAGGGCCTGCATCGCCCGAAACGGGCCTCCTTTTGTCTCCTTAATCCGTCTTCGTGGCCCCTTCCAATGCAAAATTGCCCGGTTGTAGCCCCTCTCTCCCTACAAAGAATGTGACAGAAATAACGTTTAATATGTTCCAATATCGTGACACTTTGTACCCGCATCAATAAGGGGAAAAGACCTCCAAGATAGGTTTCCGTATAAAAAAGTTACTCCAGTTATAGTAAGATACATTTTTAATCAATTTATATCATATAATTATAATAGAATTTATCAATAATAGTTCCTTTTATTTTTACTTGTAAAGCAGGCAGAGTGCGCCCCGGTACACGTACAAAATTGTACCGAACGGCTCTTTGTACCGATATTGACACAAATTGTCCCGGAAAACGTGCCGAAAAGAACTTTTCTCGATATATGGCGTCCACAATTCCGGGACAATTCTTCTCCGCTTTTTCACATAATTATAAAAAAACTTTTATTTCAACGTATTATAGCGACAAAAAACAATGGCAAATTATTTGCAATAAAAAGAACAAGTTTCCGGTGAAACGTTTAGTGTTTGCATCGGGTTCCTGTTTGGGCTGTTCCATATCCCATATACTGATTAATAGGAATCAAAATGGTTCCAAATTGCACTGTAAAAGCACACATAATTGGATCATGCGCCCATAATGTGACTTTTTTAACGTTATATAGATATGTATTTTGTGAAAAATACCTATTTAATACATTACCATAATGTACATCAGTGAATGAATGACATTTTAACATATTAATATAAAAGAACATACCATATTCAATTCTAAAGCTATTATAGCGACTAGGATCAGTTCAGCATCAGCAATGCTGGAAGGTTCCGGACCGGATGACCGGAGCGCCCGGCTCAGGCCGGAAAAACGTCAAGAGACCTGAACATTCATCTCCACCAGGACGGAATTCTCATGAAAACAGGCAAGTTATACGGTGTGGGCATAGGCCCCGGCGACCCTCAGTATCTGACGCTCCGGGCGGCGGATGTGCTCCGCTCCGTGGATGTCGTCTTCACCGTGATTTCTCCAAATGCCTCGAACAGCGTCTCGCAATCCGTGGTGGACTATCTCCAGCCGCGCGGGGAAGTCAGGCTTCAGGTATTCAGCATGTCCCGCGACAAAACCATCCGCGAGGAGCAAGTGCGCGCCAATGCCGAGGCCATTATCGCCGAGCTGCGCGCCGGACACGACTGCGCCTTCGCTACACTCGGCGACGCCATGACTTACAGTACGTTCGGCTATGTACTGGAAATCATACGCAAAGCCATTCCCAATCTGGATCTGGAAGTCATCCCCGGCATCACCTCATTCGCCACGCTCACCGCCAAGGCGGGAACCGTGCTCGTCGAGAACGGCGAACAGCTCAGGATTATTCCGTCGTTCCGCGCAGAAATGGCTGAAGCACTTGATTTTCCCAAGGGTTCGACGACTATCCTCCTCAAAAGCTACCGTAGTCGCGGTGCCCTTCTCGACCGGCTGGCCCGCGAGGAGAAGGTACAGGTCCTCTATGGTGAACACCTCGCCATGAAAGATCAGGCCCTTCTGACCGATCCGGACGCTATCCGCGCCCGCCCGGAAAAGTATCTCTCCCTGATCATGGTCAAGAAACAATGAAAGCCCGCAGTTCCATCCCGCCGTGGAAGCGTCCGGGCTGGGTTCTCTGGTTCGTCCTCGCTGCCGTCTGCTCATGCTGGTTCATCCTGCATATGCCCGTGGACTCGCGCCGGATGAGGGACGCACCCACAACCGCCACGCAGACAGCGGACGCTTCCCCGGCAAGGGGCGCCCTCGGCGGCGTCCTCCCCACACAGGCGAGCGGACAACCTTCCGACGCGGAAAGGATCTTCATGAAGCTGGAGACCTTCGGACGGCTGTTCGCCATCGTGGGCATTGCGGCCTTTTGTGGAGGGCTAATGGAGGCCCGCCAGTGGCATATGGTGCTGGCGCTGCTGATGGGGCGCCTGACCCGCATGGCGCGCCTCCCGGAAATCGTGGGCCTTGCCATGCCTACCGCGCTCTGTTCCAACGCCGCTGCCAACAGCATTCTGGTAAGCAGCCATGCTGAAGGGCAAATCCGGACCTCGGCGCTTATCGCCGGGGGCATGATGAACAGTTACCTGGCCTACATTTCCCACTCGATCCGTGTGATGTTCCCGGTGATCGGGGCCATCGGCCTGCCCGGAGTACTCTATTTCGGAATGCAGTTCACGGGCGGTTTTCTGGTTCTGCTGTGTATCCTGCTCTGGAACCGTTGGTACGTCTCGCGGCACGGCGAGTCCCCTTGCGCGACCGAGTCCGGCTCCACCTCCCAGCCGCTGGCATGGCCGCACGCCATATCGAAGGCTGCCATACGCTCGTTCTCCCTGCTCTTCCGCATGGCCTGCATGACAGTGCCCCTCATGCTCGGCATCGAATGGCTCCTCAAGAATGGCGTGCTAGACTTCTGGGAAACGGCCCTCCCCCATGCTGTGACGGAACTCTTCCCGACGGAGCTCCTTTCGGCGGTCGCGGCACAGTTCGGCGGCCTGGTGCAGTCTTCTGCGGTTGCGGCGAATCTCCGGGCCGAAGGGTTGATCGACAATAGCCAGATTCTGCTTGCTATGCTGGTTGGGAGCGCATTGGGCAATCCCTTTCGGGCACTCAGGAGGAACCTCCCCTCAGCCCTGGCGATCTTTCCCGTGCCCATCGCCCTTTCCATCGTCCTCGGCATGCAGCTTTCCCGCTTCCTCGTCACGCTTGCGGGAATAGCCGGGGTCGTCTGGATGATGCTCAATACGCCATGACGAACACCCTAAAACTTCATCCCGGCGCGGAGGGGAAACGGCCCGGGCAATCGAACGGCATGGCCCGCATGGGCAGCCGGATATAAGGAAAGAGCATGGAAGTACGTTGGAACCTGAGTGGAGAGGAAATCGAGCGCGAAAGCTTCCGGACCATCGAGGCGGAATGCGATCTGCACATAAAGCTTCCCGCACCAGAATGGCGCGTGGTGCGGCGGCTCATCCACACGACGGCGGATCCGCGCATCGCGGACACGCTGGTGTTCCGGCACGACGCCGTCGCCTCTGGCCTGAAGGCATTGCGGTCCGGTGCGCCGATATTCTGCGATTCCAAAATGATCCGTTCCGGCCTGTCCCTTGCCCGGTTGCGCAGGCTGAATCCTGGCTATGGCCCGGAACGGCTGCACTGCCATATTGACGACCCGGACGTTCTGGCACGGGCAAAGGCGGAAGGCCGCACACGCGCCCTGTGCAGCGCGGAAAAAGCCCGCCCTTTACTCGACGGGGCCATCGTCCTCATCGGCAATGCCCCGCTCGCGCTGGCCCGCATCGCCCGTTACGTGCTGGAAGAAAGTGCGCGCCCTGCCCTCGTCGTCGGAATGCCCGTGGGGTTCGTCAATGTCGTCGAGTCCAAGGCCCTCCTTGCCCGCTGCGCCGTCCCCCAGATTGCCCTTGAGGGGCGGCGCGGCGGGGGGCCCCCTGCCGTCGCCACCCTCCGCTCCTGTGGCGGGAGCGCCCTTGCGGTCGCCACGCTGCACGCCGTCATGGAGAGCGCCTGATAGTGAAAACGACAGGAAAACGCCGCTAAGGAAGGTTTTTCGGCCTCCGCCGTCCCGAAACGTTTGTTTTCCGGCGTTGCGCAGGAAAGGCTCAGGCTGCCTTGCCGCGTTCCGCGCATTCTGTCCCGGATCAACTCCCGGTAATGGCCTGGCACGGAAACGCCAACGCAACCTTGGCATGGCCCCATTCCCTTCATGAATCCACAGGAGCCGGATACGATGAAAAAGGATCGGAAAAACTTGCGTTGGGGCTACTCCACGGGCGCGTGCGCGGCGGCGGCAGCGAAGGCGGCGTGGATACGGCTCACGCGAGGCGGGGCTCCCCAAAGCATCTGGGTGCACTTCCTCGACGGCAGGGAGCGCGAACTCCCGCTTCTGCAATCCGGCGCGGGGCACATGGCGGCCATCAGGAAAAACGGCGGTGACGATCCGGACTGCACGCACGGTGCCACACTGTACGCCGACATCCGCGCCTGTCTGTCCGGAGAAATCCGGGCTGAGGACTATGTCCTCCAGATCGGGAACGGCACGCTGATCCTGCGCGGCGCGGAAGGCATTGGCCTGTGCAACCGCCGGGGGCTCGACTGCGAGCTGGGCCGCTGGGCCATCAACACCGGCCCCCGCAATATGATCTCCGAAAATCTTCGCCGGGCCGGGTTCAGCTCAGGATGCTGGCTTCTTGAAATCGGGGTGGAAAACGGCGAGGAGCTTGCAAAGCATACCCTCAACTCCCATCTCGGCATCATGGGCGGCATCTCGCTTTTAGGCACCACCGGCCTGGTCCGTCCCTACAGCCATGAAGCCTACATCCATACCGTCCGCATCTGCGTGAAATCGCACTTTCTTTCCGGCGGTTCTACAATGGTCTTCTGCACTGGCGGGCGCACCAAATCCGGCGCGGAGATCCACCTGCCTCAACTGCCCGCAACCGCTTTCGTCAGTATCGGCGACTTCATCGCCGAAAGCCTCGCCGCAGCCTGCCGCTACGGCATGCGCGAGATCGCCGTGGCCTGCATGCCCGGGAAGCTCTGCAAGTACGCTGCCGGATTCGAAAACACGCACGCGCACAAGGTCAGCCAAGATATGGATCTGCTCCGCGCCGAAGTCCGCAGGACGCTCCCCGCCGAGACGGGCCTGCATGGAGCACTCAAGTACCGCGCTTCCGTGCGCGAGGCGCTTTTGTCCATCCCCCCGGACGCCCGGGACGGCCTCCTCCGCCGCCTTGCGCGGACCGCCCTCCGGCAACTCTCGCGCCGCTGCACGGGTAACCCGGCACTCCGCCTGCTCGTGTTCGATTTTGAAGGAGGGTTCCTCTTTGAAGAAGCGTGGGGAAGGCCCGAAGATGCCTCTCCCCGGCAGTCCACAGCCATCGCGGCGGAACCGGACGAACACATGAACGGGGATCAACCGGACCCGGCGATTGCCGACCCCGGCGAAATCGTGGGGCCATCCTACTTCATACAGGGGCATTCCATATGACGAACGGCAGAACGCGAGACGCCGTAGGGCGCATCGACATCGTTTCGTGCGGAACCGGATTTCCCTCCGATACGGCCATTCTGGCTCTGTTGGAGGGGGCGGATGCGGTGTACGGCTCGCGTTCCCTCATGGCGTTGTGCCCCGTCCCGGTGAAAAGCACACGGACTATCGGGAGCGGTGTCCGAAAGGCCGCGGAAGAGGCCTTCGCGCTGGCCCGGGAAGGGAAACGCATCGTGGTGCTGGCCTCGGGCGACGCCCTCTATCACGGCCTCGGCGGTACGCTTGCCGCACTCCGCAAGCCCGGCGACAACCTTGCGTACCATCCGGGAATCACGGCGTTTCAAGCCCTGTTCTGCCGCCTCGGCCTTCCGTGGCAGGATGCCCGCCTGTTCTGCGTGCATTCCGGCGAGGGGCTGCCCTCCCACGGCATAGCCGAAGCGCCGCTGTCCGTAACCTATGCGGGGAGCCGCTACCCGGCGCACGCCATCGCCCGCGCCGTGCTCGGCGCGCATCCCGCATCGGCCCGACGCGCCGCGATCATCGCCGAACGCATCGGCTCGGACGACGAACGCATCCTGTCCGGGACTCTGGGCGAGCTGGCCGACGCCGCTTGCGGCCCGACGTCCATCCTCGTCATCTTTCCGGCCGCCCATGCCGATTGCCATGCTCAGGACGCGGCCGCCACAACGCGGGGCAGCGCCTCCATTCAGGCCCCGATACTGGCACTGGGGCTTCCGGAAGAAGCCTTCGAGCGCGAAAACAACCTGATCACGGCATCGGACGTGCGTGCCGTCATCCTGTCACGGCTGCGCCTCCCGGCTTGGGGGACGTCGGGGCCGGAAGCGGCTCCGTGGGTCTGGAAGCGGCCGCCCTGCGCCCGGATCTCAGCATACACGGCATTGAGCGCAACCCCGAACGCTGCGCGATGATCGAACGCAACCGCCTCGGCATGGGCATCGCCAACTACACGCTGCATCCCGGCGACGCCCTCTCCGTAATCCGTGCGTCCTGCCCCGAGTCCCCCGCCCCTAGCGCATGCGGGGGCATCCTCCCCGATCCGGACCGCGTTTTCATCGGCGGCGGAGGAAAGGATCTGCCCGCGCTGCTGACGGCGTGCCGGAACCGCCTGCGGTCCAACGGCCTCATCGTCGTGAGCGCGGTCACGCTGGAAAGCTTTCGCGCCCTCCTCTCATGGGCCCCCGACCACAGAGCCGGCCTCTGCCGCATCGATATCGCCAACGAATGCCTACTCGCCAAAAGGAGCCACCACTTCGCTCCGCAAAACACCATTTACGTGTTCACATTCCATAAAGAGGCAATTTCATGAAAGCACTCGTCGAATTCGTCGGCGCCGGACCGGGCGCGGAGGATCTCATCACCGTGCGTGGCCTGCGCGCTCTGGAACAGGCGGATCTCGTGGTCTACGCGGGTTCGCTGGTCAACCCCGCCCACCTCAAGGCCTGCAAAGCCGATTGCACCTGCCTCGACAGCGCCTCCATGAATCTGGGGGAACAGATCGAAGCCATGAGCGATGCCGCCCTTACCGGGAAACGTGTCGTGCGCCTGCACACCGGCGATCCCGCCATGTACGGCGCGATCAACGAGCAGATCCGGGGGCTGGCCCAAAAAGGCGTGGCCGCATCCATCATCCCGGGCGTCAGCAGCGTGTTCGCGGCAGCAGCGGCGCTTGGCTGCGAACTCACCAGCCCCGATGTGAGCCAAAGCGTCGTCCTCACGCGGACGCCCGGAAGAACGCCCATGCCTCAAGGCGAAGACGCCGCGGCCTTCGCCAGGACCGGGGCGATGCTGGTCTTTTTCCTGAGCACCGGAAAGGTCGGCGAGCTGATGCGACATCTGATGGAACAAGGTGGGCTGGCCGAGGACACCCCGGCGGCGATCGTCTACCGCGCCTCATGGCCTGATGAGCGCATCCTGCGCGGTACGGTGGGCGACATCGCCCGGCAGGCCGAGGCTCGTCATCGTGGGCCGGGCCTTGGGAGCCAACGGCACAGCCTCGCGGCTCTACGACGCCGACTTCTCGCATGGCTACAGGAACCGTCTGGTTTCGGAGGATTTCGACGGACGCTGCGCCCTGTACGCCTTCACGGACAAGGGGCTGACGCGAGCCCGGGAGATCGCCGCCGGGCTGGGCCTGCCCACGGTGCTCCACAGTACGCATCCTTCCGGTGCGGAAGGCATCGTGCACATACCGGCCCAAGACTTCGACAGCCGCCTCGCCGCCAACTGGGCGCAGTTCGACGCGCATATCTTCATCGGCGCGACGGGGATCCCCTTCCGCAAAGCCGCCCCACTGCTGCGCGACAAGAGCATTGACCCCGCCGTGCTTGCCTGTCCGGAAAGCGGCAGCCATGTGATTGCCCTTACCTCCGGGCATTTCGGAGGCACCAACCGGCTGGCCCGGCGCATAGCCCGCATCACCGGCGGACAGGCCGTAATCGGCTCCCCCCCGGGCGTCAACGAAGGCAC
>OBXD01000439.1_pt1 | contig 27018 bp, 20 predicted proteins | sample 1495381 | NCBI WGS metagenome assembly OBXD01 (sample SAMEA2580144, study PRJEB22360) | human gut metagenome | biome: human gut; feature: human-associated habitat; material: faeces | place: Denmark | collected 2008/2010 | reverse complement strand
TAATCATTTTGTTTAAACTTTTAAGGGTTTTATAATATTTGTTCAAATATCTCTCAGCTCGCGCATTTGTTTTATTTTCAAATGCGGTGCAAAATTACAAAAATGTTTTTATATTCGCATATTAAATTCACATTAAATATTGAAAAAAGATGGGAAAGAGCACATTTTTACAAGACTTTAAGGCGTTTGCCATGAAAGGGAACGTCATTGACATGGCTGTCGGTGTAGTTATCGGCGGCGCGTTTGGGAAGATCGTATCGTCACTGGTGGCGAATGTTATTATGCCCCCAATAGGCTTATTGGTTGGTGGTGTGAACTTTACAGATCTGAAATGGGTAATGAAAGCGGCTGAAGTTGGAGCAGACGGTAAGGAGATTGCTCCTGCCGTATCTCTGGATTACGGACAATTTCTGCAAGCAACTTTTGACTTTCTGATTATAGCTTTTGCTATATTCCTATTTATACGTCTGATCACTAAACTGACCACGAAGAAGGCGGCAGAGGAAGCCCCGGCTGCTCCTCCTGCACCACCTGCTCCTACTAAAGAAGAGGTGTTGCTGACTGAGATTCGTGACTTGCTGAAAGAGAAGAAATAAGTACTTGTATAATGAATAGGAGATTCTGTTTTGAGTCTCCTATTTATTATATATAAGTCTCTCTGACATCGTTTCCCTTTTCGGATTTTATGTTGTCCGATGATATATTTCTCTCGTAAATTTCGATTTTTCTGTTTATTCTTCTATCTTTTTGCCTACTTTTTTCTACTTTTGCAAATCATTTATTCAAAATCCAACCATTGATATGCAGGAGAAAATAATAATTCTTGATTTCGGTTCGCAGACAACACAGCTGATTGGTCGTCGCGTACGCGAACTGGACACGTATTGCGAAATTGTTCCTTATAACAAGTTTCCTAAAGAAGATCCGACAATTAAAGGAGTCATCCTTTCCGGAAGTCCTTTTTCGGTTTATGATAAAGATGCCTTCAAAGTAGACTTGAGTGAGATTCGTGGTAAATATCCTATTTTGGGTATCTGCTATGGTGCACAGTTTATGGCGTATACTAACAATGGAAAAGTAGAACCGGCCGGTACACGTGAATATGGCCGTGCACATCTGACTTCTTTTTGCAAGGATAATGTGCTGTTTAAAGGAGTTCGTGAGAATACGCAGGTATGGATGAGTCATGGTGATACAATCACTGCTATCCCTGATAATTTTAAGAAGATTGCTTCAACGGATAAAGTGGATATCGCTGCTTATCAGGTTGAGGGTGAGAAGGTATGGGGCGTTCAGTTCCATCCGGAAGTGTTCCATAGCGAAGACGGGACGCAGATATTGAGGAACTTCGTAGTTGATGTTTGCGGATGCAAGCAAGACTGGTCACCGGCTTCTTTCATCGAGAGTACGGTTGCTGAGTTGAAAGCTCAGTTAGGTGATGATAAAGTGGTGCTGGGATTGAGCGGTGGTGTCGATTCATCGGTTGCTGCTGTTTTGCTGAATAGAGCTATCGGTAAGAATCTGACTTGTATCTTCGTAGACCACGGTATGCTCCGTAAGAATGAGTTCAAGAATGTGATGAACGATTACGAATGCCTCGGGCTGAATGTAATTGGCGTGGATGCCAGCGAAAAGTTCTTTGCAGAGCTTGCAGGTGTGACGGAACCGGAGCGTAAACGTAAGATTATCGGTAAGGGCTTTATCGATGTATTCGATGTGGAAGCTCACAAAATAAAAGATGTGAAATGGCTGGCTCAGGGCACTATTTATCCAGACTGCATCGAATCATTGTCTATAACAGGTACAGTGATCAAGAGTCATCATAACGTAGGTGGTCTGCCCGAAAAATTGCACTGGAAGTTGTGCGAGCCGCTTCGTCTGTTGTTTAAGGATGAAGTTCGTCGTGTAGGTCGCGAGTTGGGTATGCCGGAACATCTGATTACTCGTCATCCATTCCCTGGCCCGGGTTTGGCTGTACGTATTCTTGGAGACATCACCCGTGAGAAAGTGCGTATCCTGCAAGATGCTGATGATATTTACATTCAGGGATTGCGCGACTGGGGATTGTATGATCAAGTATGGCAGGCAGGCGTTATCTTACTGCCGGTACAGTCTGTAGGTGTCATGGGAGATGAACGTACTTATGAAAGAGCGGTAGCATTGCGTGCCGTGACTTCTACTGATGCCATGACTGCCGACTGGGCGCATTTGCCATATGAATTCCTGGGTAAGATTTCGAATGATATTATTAATAAGGTGAAAGGTGTAAACCGCGTAACCTATGATATCAGTTCTAAGCCACCTGCAACTATTGAGTGGGAATAAGAGATTTTCTTGATTTATATAAAATTCCAGTATCGCAAGTTACTGGAATTTTTTTTATGTAATATAGCCTTTACTTCTTATTACGGCCTATTCGCCAGAGATTGTTGGTGAAGGAGAAAATATTATTATATATGGTAGAAATTAAGGTGTGCATTTTATTTCTTATGCATTTATTCTTTTGGGGATCTACTACCTTTTTTATTTAGTAAGTTTAGGAATATATATAGTTGTGCTTGGCTGTTATGATTCATTTTTATATTTAACAGATTGGGATAAGTTGCTCTAGAACTTGGTAATTTTATACCAATAAGTGTATTTTTTCCTGTTTTCATAGGCTTTTCAAAGGTTATTAAGTTTGTGTGCCACTTAAGACGGTGTAAAGTTATTAATAAAATTGGTAAACGCAATGTTTTTTTTATTTTAATTATCGGCAAACGGTATTTTTTTTGATTTTTCATTCTACTACTCAGATCGTAATAAGATAGATATAATCTTTTTATTGATGTATATTATTGATTATCATGATTTTATTGTTTTGATTACCAAGTTCTAGAGCGACTTATTCTAATCGGTCAATTACGACTATATTTCTTAATAATTATTTATGATAATGCGAAATTGTAGGCCGCCTCCGGGCAGTGATTAAATTTTTATTATCGTTTCTTCAGCATAGATCAGAACAGTGCTGAAGAGAGATTGAATTCATTAAAAATTTCAATACCCCCAAGAAAAACAAATGAATGATAACAGTCAAACACAACTATATATATTCCTAAACTTACTAAATATTAAGATAAAGCATACACACCCAAAAACAAACGTATTAGAGTAAAAATGCACATCTTATTTCTACCACATTATCATAATGCCTAGATATAGAATAGTAAGTTTTCTACTTATCCATATTAACCCAACTAATTATTAACCTTTAATCACAGAAAAACAATGCAAAAAAGAACTATTTTTTTGACATTTTTTGCCGCCGTATTTGTCTATCTGACTTCATGTTCGGATAGTAAGAATATAGGAAGTGCAGTATTCAATCCGGATCAACCTATTGAGGTGACCGGATTTTATCCGGATTCCGGTGGGATCGCTACCCCTATGATCGTCGAAGGCAGCAACTTCGGATCAGACACTACCAATCTGAAAGTTTATTTCGAAGATGCGGATGGGATAAAGCACCAGGCGGGCTTGGTGAGTTCAAATGGTAACAAAATCTACTTGTATGTTCCTTCGGGACTGACGTACAAGAAAGAAATGAATCTTCTTGTTGCCCGAACAATGCCCGACGGAACAGAATATGAAGGACAAGCCGGAAGGCAATTTATCTACAAGACGCAGACGAGCGTGACTACCGTTGTAGGACAAGCTTCGCCGGACGCTAACCAGCCTACGGTAGGAGGAGACATCGCTACTTCTACATTGTCGGCGCCCAACTACATTAGTCTGGATGACGAGGATAATATCTTTATCACCGAACGCCACGTATGGCACGGAGGAAACAATTATCCATCTGTAACCTGTCAAAATGATAAAGGAGCGCAGTCTAACGGAAATATTGTCATGGCTTCCATTAAGAGTAATTCTGTGCTGGTACTTCAGTATGGTACGTCAGCCATCCTGAATGCTCCTGCTTTTTCGGACCTGGATGGTACGATGTACGCTCCTGAAGATGGCGGTATGGGATATTATTCTTTGGCCAAAAGCGTGAGCTATGCGCCGCGCCGCCTGACGGTGCTGCTGAATGATGAAACTAAAGACGTTGCCGATGGTAACTATAAGCACTGCTTTGTAGTGAATAAGCTGGATCATTACATTTATACAGTGATGGTTAAGGGACAACTGGTGCGGATAAAACCGAACACCCGTACTTGTGAACTCCTACTCAAGAAAGTCGGAACTTCTACCAGACCTGATGCATGTGACTCATACCTTGCTTTCAGCCCTGTCAAAGGACAGGAAAATATGCTTTATGTCGCGATGGCAGAAGGAAATCAGATATGGCGAGTGGATGTGGGAAATCTGGAAGGTAAAGACAAAAACACCTATCCCGGTGAAGGTTATGCCGGAAAGGCCATATTGGAAGGACAGGTAGCAGGAGCAGGATGGGAAGACGGTTTGCTGAGGAATGCCAAGTTTGATAATCCCCATCAAATCTGCTTTACCGAAGACGGTAAATTGTATATCGCTGATTGTGGTAACAATTGTATACGAGTAATCGATACCAAATTGCCCTTGGATAGAGCTATGGTAACTACTCCTATCGGACTTCCGGGCATGAAGGGCTATAAAGACGGCGGTCCGGATATCGCGTTGTTCAATCATCCGTTCGGTGTAGCTGTTAGTGCCGACGGACAAATTGTATATGTCGCAGATACCGGAAATAAAGTGATTCGTAAATTGTCTATACAATAACCTTTGATAATACATATATGAAAAAAAATCTTTTATTGATTGTACTGCTTATGACATTGATTCCATTGGCAGGCTACAGTCAGAACGAAACGAGTACACAGTTTACAGTGGCAGGGGATACTTTTTTGTGGATGCAACCGGCGAGCCATTGGTAGGTACGGCTGTTTATGTAAAGAACGAACCGGGAGTCGGCGTAGTAGCGGATCTGGACGGAAAGTTCAAGATAAAAGTAACGAAAAACGCTACACTGATATTCCAGTCAGTGGGTATGAAGAATGTCGAGATGCTGATTACCAAAAACGAAGAAAAGCTTAAGATCGTCATGAAAGAAGACGAGACTAAGATTGACGAAGTAGTGGTAACGGGTATGAGTTCCCAGAAAAAAGTATCTGTGGTAGGTGCCATCACCACCATTGACGTTGCGCAGCTAAAAACTCCCGCCACTTCCCTCAATAATATGATCGGAGGTCGAATGGCAGGTGTTATCACTATGCAGAGTTCGGGTGAACCGGGCAAAAATATCTCCAACTTCTGGATTCGCGGTATCAGTACTTTCGGAGCCAGCAGTGGAGCCTTAGTACTGATCGATGGTCTCGAAGGAAGATTGGAAGATATTGATACCGACGACGTTGAATCGTTCAGTATCCTGAAAGATGCCGCAGCAACGGCTGTCTACGGAACACGCGGAGCAAATGGCGTGGTATTGGTGACTACCAAACGTGGTACCAGTGGAAAATTAGAGGTGACCGGACGTGCTACGATGAAAATATCACATATCAAACGTCTGCCCGAATACCTGGGAGCATATGATTACGCACTCCTTGCCAATGAAGCCAGAGCGATGTCTGGGGAAGACGATCTGTACACCCGTCTTGAACTGGATCTGATCAAAAACAGGCTGGACCCGGATCTTTATCCGGATGTAAACTGGATAGATGAAATCATGAAAAGGAATTCTATTCAGCAGAACTACTATGTCAGTGCTAAAGGAGGAGGTGACGTTGCCAGATACTTCTTGTCGCTGGGGTATCAGGATGAAGGAGCCGCCTATCGCCAAGAGGAAAATCTGTTTAAAAAGCCATTGAGCGTAAACAAGCTGAATTATCGTGCCAATATCGATATGAATTTGACCAAGACGACCCAGCTATACTTCGGTGTAGATGGATATGTCAATTCTTATGTCAGTCCGGGCGGAGGGAACACAGATCTGGTATGGTCAGCCGTCCAGCAGTTGACCCCCCTTCTGTTTCCGGTCACTTACTCTGACGGCACGCTGCCCGTATATGGCGGATCACGTGAATTGGCTTCTCCATATGTTATGCTGAATAATACCGGATACATGCAAAGCGAGGACAACCGAAACATGCTGACGCTGAAGCTGACGCAAGAATTCGGAGGATTTCTGAAAGGACTGACGATGTCGGTACAAGCGATGACGGAACATATCGGCTACTTCAGCGAATACCGCAGGATTTGGCCCGACCTCTACCGTGCTACCGGACGAACCGCACAGGGAGTCTTGATTAAAGCGCTGCGCTCAGCACAATCAAGTATGGCATACGGAAGTGGCGAAAACTCTTACAGGCAATACTATATGGAGGCGAAAGCCAACTGGAACCGGTCGTTCGGAGACCATACCTTTGGCGCGTTGCTCGAATACTATATGAAAGATGAGAAAAACTCTCTATGGGGCAAATATGATGATTTAGGTATCGCCAGCATCCCCAAACGCCATCAGAACCTTTCCGGACGTATCTCCTATGACTATAAAAACCGTTATTTCATCGATGCGAATTTCGGTTATACAGGTTCTGCACAGTTCAAAAAAGGAGAACAGTTCGGTTTCTTTCCTTCCATTGCCGCAGGATGGGTTCCTTCCTCTTATGCATGGTGGACAGAGAAACTACCTTGGTTTACGTTCCTCAAAATTCGCGGCTCTTACGGTATCGTAGGTAACGACCAGATTGTTTCTACCAACGATTATACCGGCCAGGGACGCTTCCCTTACCTGACCCTGATAGACAATCATGCCGGATCTGCTTGGGGATATCGTTATGCGGGTATCACAGAAACCCATACCGGAGCCGACAATTTGAAATGGGAAGTAGCAAAGAAGGCGAATCTTGGTATCGATGCCAAGTTCTTTCACGACAAGTTGTCCCTGACAGTCGACATATTCCGGGATACTCGTGACCACATCTTCCAGGACCGTGTGACGTTACCTTCTTACGTAGGTATGGTGACTTATCCGAAGTCGAATGTCGGACGTATGCACAGTGTAGGATCGGACGGAAATATTGAGTTTTTCCATACTATTAATAAGGATATGAGTTTTACGGTTCGTGCCAATTATACATTCTCACAAAATATCATCGACTATTTTGAAGAGAATAAATTACCTTACGACTATCTCAGTGTGACCGGCAGACCCTTTAACATCTTACGCGGATATATCTCCGAGGGACTATTCGCCAGCAAAGATGAGATCAATACCAGCCCCGATCAAAGCGGATTCGGAAAGATACGCCCGGGCGACATCAAATATCGCGATGTCAACGGCGATGGTATTATCAATGAAGACGATAAGGTGCCATTGTCTTATTCCAACCAGTTACCAAGAGTGATGTATGGATTCGGTGGTGACTTCCAGTGGAAAGATCTGACTGTTAGTGTCTTGTTCAAAGGTTCCGCCAAGGTAGACTACTATCGTGCAGGGCTTGGAAACGACAACGGATGGATTCCGTTCTATAATGGAGACTTGGGAAATGTGATCAAACTAGCCAACAATCCCAAGAACAGATGGACGCCCGCATGGTATTCGGGAACTACTGAAACGGAAAATCCGAATGCTGAATTTCCACGTCTCTCTTACGGAGGTAATAAGAACAATTCTCAATTGTCCTCCTTCTGGAGGCGGAACGGTTCTTTCCTGCGCCTTCAGGAAGTTAGCTTGCGATACAGCCTGAAACATCTGCCATGGATTAAAGCGGTAGGATTGTCTTCCGTCGATCTGGAATTTGTGGCGAATAACCTGTGCACTTTCGACAATGTGAAATATTTCGATCCCGAACAAGCATCGGCAAATGGTGCTGTCTATCCGATACCTGCTACCTATTCATTCCAGGTATACTTAAGATTCTAATCACATAACATTGAAAAATTTATGAAAAATCGAATTAAAATACTTTTGGGAGCCGTGATCGGCAGTTCTTTGCTGCTCAGTTCCTGCAATTTTCTGGATGTAGACAATTATTTTCAGGCTACATTCAAGGAAGATTCCATTTTCCACAGCATGAAAAATGCCGAAGGATACCTTTGGAACACCCCGACCCGTTTTCCCGATGCGGGTGCCATTTGGGGAAACTCATGGAATCCGGGAGAAACTGCCTCGGACGAGATTGCCGTCAGATGGCAGACCAACGAGTTTTGGGGAGCGCAATTCAGTGTTGGTACTGTCAACGGAAGAAACCTGCGGCAGGATATATGGTATAGCATGTATGTAGTAGTGGCAAGATGTAACCGGATGCTGGAAAATATCGATAAAGTGTCTGATATGACAGAAGCCGACAGAAGACGTTACATCGGATACGTACACTTTATGCGCGGTTATGCCTACTACCATTTACTGATGAACTACGGTCCGTTGCTCATTGTCGGAGACGAAGTACTAGGTACTTCCGAATCTGCGGAATACTATGACAGGGAACGGTCTACATACGATGAATCGGTGGATTATATTTGCAATGAATTCAAGCTTGCCACACAAGGTATTTATGGACCGACCGAGCAGAGTATCAGCTATTCCGACCGTCCTACCAAGGGGGCAGCTTTAGCGTTGATTGCCCGTCTGCGCCTGTTCCAAGCTTCTCCGTTGTTCAATGGCGGTGATGCCGCCCGCCTGTGCTTTAGCAATTGGAAGCGCAAAAGCGACGGTGCCGATTACGTAAACCAGACTTATGATCCCGACCGTTGGGCGGTAGCAGCCGCTGCCGCAAAGCAAGTGATCAATATGGAATACTATTCACTGTTCACAGTGGCACCGGACAATCAATACCCTTATCCGTTGGCAGATAATGTTCCTACGGCTCCTTTCCCCGATGGTGCGGGTGGTATCGACCCTTACCATTCTTTTGCCGATATGTTCAACGGTGAAGGTATTATTCAAACCAATAAAGAGTTTATCTGGGCAATGGCATCCCAAAATGTGACTAATTACACGCACCACTCGTTCCCTGTTAAATTCGGAGGCTGGGGCGGCATGTCCGTACCTCAGAGAGTGGTCGATTGCTTCCTGATGATGGATGGCAGAGACATCCACAATGCATCGGCAGACTATCCGTATGTAGCGGATCTCAGCCAGACAATAGGTACGAATAAAGTGCTGGGAAACTATCAGTTGAGAGGTGATGTTCCGAAGATGTATGACAACCGTTCGGCACGTTTCTATGCTTCCATCGGATTTCCCGGACGCTTGTGGACTATGAGTTCCGCTTCTTCCGACGCAACCTATGTCAACCAGCAGTTCTGGTATTCTCATGATGATACGCAAGCCGGGTTGGCCGGTGCGGGAAATAACGTCAATGATTACAATATCAGCGGCTACACTCCCGTCAAGTTTGTCCATCCTGACGATTCATGGTCGAGCGGAAAAGGAAGTGTGAAAGGCGCATTTGTTACTCAGCCTAAACCGTTTGCCATCATCCGTTATGCCGAAGTACTCCTTGAATATGTAGAAGCGTTGAACCGGGTGACGGGTACGGTCACCGTTACTACTCCTGATATGACAGGTACGGATGTCGAAGTGACTGTCAGCCGTGATATTCAGGAAATGGCTAAATACTTCAATATGATCCGCTATCGTGTCGGATTACCCGGTCCGGCTTTGGGTGACTTCAACGAGGTGGAGAGATTTGAGCAGATCATCCGTAATGAACGACAAGTGGAACTTTTCAACGAAGGCTACCGCTATTTCGATACCCGTAGATGGGGTACTTACCTTACCGAGGATGCCAATACGTCTAACTGGCAGGGATTGGATGTACAAAAAGACCGTACGGACGTCGCCGGCAATCCGGGATTCTGGAACATCGTGACCATTGACCAACAGAATATCCGCGATCGCGTCGCACTGCCCAAAATGGTATTTATGCCGATCAGTCACTCTGAATTACTGAAAGTACCTTCCATGGACCAGAATCCGGGATGGGACAGATAATGAAAAACAAGAATAACAGAAAGATAATATGAAAAAGATATTAACTATAATTCTTTGCTCTGCTTTGGTTATGATAAGTGGTTGCGATAAGTATGATTTCGATCAGGAACAGTTCCGCAAAGAAGTAAATTTACTCAGTAATTCCAACTTGGTATATGATCGCCAGGTAGCTGAGTTGCAGCAGGGAGGAGATACCCTTTTCGTGGTAGCTTCGTTGAGTGGATCGCAGGCTACCGACGAACCGGTAACAGTGGTGCTGCAACATTCCGATACACTGTTGAGGGCTTACAACAAATCCAATTTTGATATCAATAAAGCCCGTTTTGCAAAGTACTTGCCGGAAGAATGCTATGAATTTCCGACGATGGAAATGAACATTTCCGCCGGCTCTTCCAAGGCTATGTTTCCGGTGTATCTGAAAAATCTGGAAAAGATTTCACCCGACTCCATCTATTTTCTCGAATATAAGATAGATTCATTGAGAACACCGGACTGTAATCCGAAAAAGAGGCACGTGCTGCTTCGTATCCACAAGGAGAATTACTATGCGTCCACGCAGACGGCAACTTACTACAATTACACCAGTAGTACGGTCATTATCCCGAATCCGGATGGGTATAGTGAAGTTCGCCGTCCGACCAATTCCAACCGTGTATTTCCTATCTCTGAGAACTCTGTACGTTTGATGGCCGGTGATGAAAATTTCACTGACTATACCACTGCGCTGGATATCATCAATAAGGGGAGCATCATTCTGGAAATGGGAGCACAGTTGCCCGAGAATCCGTTGGCGAAGGAACTCACTATCCTGCCGTATCAAAGCATCGACGTAGTGCAGCTCACACCCATCGGCGAATATGACAATACGTATTTATTGAATGTCATCCGGACGCCCGACGGACGCTCCACTTATTATAAGGAGTTCCGCCTCCATTACAAATACCGTTTGAAGTCTACCGACCTCTACAGGGAGGTAAATGCCAAACTGAGATACCAATTCAATCCAAGAGTAGAAAACTTGTAATGCATCTAATAATATGAAAAAAAATATACTAATCATCGGACTGACAGGAATCCTGGGAACTTTCGTAGCTCTCTCTTCCTGTGGTCCTGATTATGAAACTGAGTTCAATGTACTGACATTGACCATTCCCAGCGAGAGCCAGGCGGCTGTTGTTTTTCCGCTTTCCGGCGGCGAACATGAGATAGAAGTGGAGACCAACGTGGCGCTCGATAACTGGACGGTAAGTTCGAATGCCGAATGGTGCAAACTACAAAAGCAGGAAGGTAAAGTCACGGTTTCTGCCGATCAGAATGAAGGCTATAAACAGCGTATAGCAGAAGTTACGATAGCATACGGTCACCAGAGTTATTCCATAAGTGTGAAACAGTTCGGCTTGGAACCGGTGATCGATATACCCGGATTGACGGATGATGGAATGAAGGCGGTGGATGCTAAAGCGACTTCACTTTCTATCCAGGTGAATACCAATCTGAATCTGGATGTCATCACTGTACCGGATACCTGTAACTGGGTACGCTTTAACGAACCGAAAGAACTGAAAGCAAAGAAAGGACAAAAAGCTGTAAAAGCGGAAGATATCGTCAAGAAAAATCTGGTATTCAGTTTGGATCAGAATACTGATACCATTGTGAGGTATTGTACAATCACCCTTCAGTCGTCACAGAATTACAACTGTGTCGGCACGTTCATTATCAAGCAGCAGCCGAGAGGATATATTGTTGACATTGACGATGCACACAAGGTCTTTGAAGTGAAAGCAATGGGCGAAACGATCACGATTCCTTTCAAAGTGAACGGTCCTGCGGGTGCGGAATATGAATATGTGATTGACGAAAATGCTCAAACATGGATTAAGCCTGCAACTGCACCGCTCACCAGAGGAGCATTGCGTGATGCTTCCGAAAGCTTCATCATAGAGCCTAACACCGCAGTTGTAGAACAACCCCGTGAAGGAACGATAACGTTCACAAGTAAAGATCCGGTTGATCCAAACAGCTTTACAGTTACTGTGAAACAAGCAGGATTCGTTCCCGTTCCTCCTGTAAATGTGGTGAATGCTACCGCTACACCGGGAGCCGGACACATCACTCTGCAATGGGAAGCACCGGAAGATGTGGATTATAGTAAAGTGAAAATCACGTATTATGATAAGGTCACAAAAGAAAATAAAGAGATAGAAATAGATGGATTCAAGACAACATCGGCTATCATAGATGATACCTATCAGTGTGCTGGTGAATATTCCTTTACTTTCAAGACCTACGGTCCTACGGGAATGGAGACTGAGAGTCCTGTAATCATTACAGGTACTTCCGGCGAAGCTTCCGAGTTGGAACGCGTCATTCTCACTGTTGATATGCTTTCTGCTAATGCGACACAGGACGGTGATGGAGGTGGCTTACCTGCTTTGATTGACGGCAAAGGTGGAACTTATTATCATTCCAGATGGCAAGATCCAGTCGTATCAGAAGCCCATTACGTGCAGATTAAACTGAACAAACCGTTGCAAGGGCTTCGTTTTGAATATGATGCGCGTCAGACTGGCATAAATAATGGGGGCGACGTAACGATCGCAACTATTTACGGAAGTACCAACGGTGAATACTTTGAAAGCATGGGTACGGAAGAGTTCAATTTACCGACATCAAACGGTGGTCATGCTACCGCTAAAAACAATGTGAATGGTAAACAAGCTTACAACTATATCCGATTTACTCCTACGGGTCGCCGTAATCAAGCCACATTGGACTATACTAACGCTAATAAAGCATGGTGGAATATGGCTGAGATGTATCTCTACAGAGTAAGGCATGATGAAGCCTGGGCCAAAGAGCAGTTAGGCATCTGATAAACTAATGAAAAGACTGGCGGGGAGGAAATAAGATTAGATTAGACACATTTTCCTATAAAACTCCCTGTCAGTCATTTTTTTTATTTATATTATCCGACTATTGAGAATCATGTACATGAAAACAAAGAAACTGAATATCATATTACTTGTTTTGCTGCTAATTTGCACAGCTATCGGTTGTCATTCACGGCAGAAACCGGACATTCGTCCCCATCCCGTAAATCTCAGTGCCGACAGTTTTTATCAACAGGCGGTCGCCATCCTGCAATCGTCTTATGATGTCGATTCCACCCGGAAGTGTATCAGCCTTCTGGACCGGGCACTGTCGATTGACAGTCTCAACCCCGATTATTATGGTACCAAAGCTAAACTACTGGCTGAGATAGGGGAGCTGGATTCCGCATTGCATGTCCAGACTTTGGCAATGGAGAGAAAAGCGATAACAGGAGAATACCTGTTTCAGTTAGGATTGTTTCAGGCGGCTAAAGATATGAATGCTGATGCGCATCAAAGTTTCGGAAAAAGTCTGGAAATTCTGCGGGCAGTGCTCGAACAATATCCTGACAGTTTGGGAGCATTTATTCTTGAAGAATCCGCCAATGCGCTTTATCAGGGAGCAGACAGTATTTATATGAAAGACATCGATGGCATTCGCAAACGTTTCCCGAACAGGCTTCTGGAAATAGAGATGATCCGAAGGCTGAAGCCGCATTCGCTGGTGAAGCAAATCAAAAAGATTCAGATAGAGAATGAATATAACATTGACTTCGATTTGGATAGTCTGGTCAACGAAATGGAAAAACAACAAAAATTATAAATACTATGTTATTGGATAAGGTAAAACACATACTATGTATCTCTCTTATTCTGCTGGTGGGAGTCACTACTCTCTATGCTTGCAAGAGTGATGATAAGGAGCTGCAGGGAGAGCCGGTGCTGCAAGTTCAGAAATCCATTGGATTCAAGAAAGAGGGTGGGGAAGTAGCCGTACCTGTCAAATCGAACCGGGAGTGGAATGCATCGGTAACCGAGGGAAAAGAATGGCTGACGGCAAGGAAAGCATCGGATACAGAACTGACGGTTTCGGCAATATCCAGTCCCGAAAAAGGAGTTAGAGAAGGAAATATTACTATCACCAATAATGCGCTGACTGCTAAACTCAGAGTTGTGCAGACAGGCGGTGACCTGATCATTGAAGTGGCTGAAGAGAGCCATGTCATTCAGGTGGCGGGAACAGGAAACGATCATATAGAAGTCAACTTGCTTTCCAATACAGACTATGAAGTAGTCATTCCGGAGGAAGCCAAAGACTGGATTACCGAGAAAGAAGTACCTGATACAAGAGCCGATCTGGCATCCAGTACACGAATATTCTCCATTGCTTCCAATCCTCTGACTACAGAAAGGAATGCTACGATCAAGTTTGTATCCAAAGAAAATACAAACATTTATGACCAGTCGGAAATCAAACAACAAAAGAAATCGAGTGATATTTCGGGGGTAAATCCGGAGAAGGATGTAAAGTTGAAAGTTACCGGCGGATACGACACCGACCATCAGCCGGGGCAGGATATATCGAAGTCTTATGACGGTCAGTTCGGCGGAACCTGTTATCATTCCACATGGAGTCAATCTGCAAAATTCCCCGTTACTCTTGAATATCAATTCGATCAGAATCAGCTTACGCTAGACTATATCCTGTATCACAGTCGAAATGGTAACGGTAATTTCGGAGCATTCGAACTTTACATCAAGCCTCAAGGAAGTGCGGATTTTGTTCATATACAAGATTATGATTTTAAAGGAGCAGGAGGCAGCCATAGGATATTGCTGAACGATCCGGTTGTACCTGCGGCTGTTCAATTCAAAGTTAAAAGCGGATTAAATGATTTCGTCAGTTGCGACGAGATGGAATTTTTCCATGCTGCGGAAAATCCGCTTGACGAACAACTGATAACTGTATTCACCGATCGTTCATGCAGTGAACTCCGCCCGGACGCTTCCGACGAAACCATCAATCGGCTTCCGGCATTCTTCAATGTGCTGGCAAAGTCTTTGCAGAGCAATACTTATCCCGAAGCGGAAAAGAGATTCAGGATACAGTCATATCAGGCATACAGTGTGCCCGAATATTGGGGAGATAAATTGAGAACCAATTACTACTCGCCTCTTTGCAACCCTACCGGTATCATAACCAATGCGGGTGAAGAGATGGTCGTTTTAGCAGACGGCATACCGCAAGGTGAATCCATTTCACTAAGGTGTTGTTCGGATCTGGGGCCCGACGGTGAAGAACGATTCCTGAAAAACGGAATCAACAAGTTTTCTTTCTCACGTGCGGGAAATCTGTTTGTCATCTATCAGAAACTTGATCCCCGTGGCATGCCGGCAGTGAAAATACATTTTCCGCCCCAGTATGTGGAGATAACGGAACATGCGCGTGTAGGCTTCAATGTATGGGATCTGACTGTGGATAAAACCGATGATCTGTTCCGTGAATATATCCGGAAGGCAAAATCTGTCACTTTGGACGGATCTGACAAATGTGTATTTGTGCTGAAAGGTAGGAAGATTCTGTTTACAGCACTGAAAGACTTGCTGCAAAATCAGGACAACTTCAAACAGTATGGAGTAGTAAGAGGAATGGAACGATGGGATAACCTGATAGATTGGGAGCAGGAACTGGCTGCCATCGATACTTATTCGAATACAGGAGAATTCAATTCACTGATGCATGTCACGACTTTCACCGACGGACTTTATGCTACCAATTATTACATTAATATGGCAGCGGGTGATGTAAGCACAAAAGATGGATGGGGTTTCAAAAACAACTTCGATCCGCGTGATATGGACAAGAATCAGGACAATGAATGGGGGCCGGGACATGAACTCGGACACATGCATCAGGGAGCTATCAACTGGCCCAGTACTACGGAATCGAGCAATAATCTCTTTTCTAATTATGTGGTGTACAAGATAAACCAGTGGGGATCACGTGGAAGCTCCATTGGGACTTTAGCTACTTACCGGTATGCGCCTCCGACTCCTTGGAGCAGATTCATGCATCCGCGAGACCCGAACACGCTGGCATTTACCCCCCAGGATATGACATCTGATGATGCCAATAAATATGGATTATATCAAGGAGAAGCCTCCGAAATGCATATGCGCCTCAACCAGCAATTGTGGACCTATTTCGAACGTATCGGCAAGAAACCGAATACCATCCGTAAGATATTCGAGCAAGGACGTACCCCTGAATTCTGGTTACCTTTCAATGATCCGGGAGCAGCGCAACTGATGTATGCACGCAACGTAGCAAAAGCCGCTAACATGGATATGACCGAATTCTTCGATGCCTGGGGATTCTTTATTCCGGTCAGTTTCAAGTTGTATGCTTACGGAAGCTTTTCATATACCGTGACACAGGATATGATTAATCAGACGCTGGCTTATATGAAAACATTTTCCACTAAATGTCCGCCTATTGAATACATTGAAGACCGAAGATACCAGGCAGGAGCCGGAGGCAATCAAAAAGGTATATCCGAAGATGGAGGAGATGTAGGGTATTTCGAAACATTCCAGAACAATGTGAAAATCACCAAGACTGTAAGTTATACCGTTTCCGGAAGAACATACACTGTGACTAATGGCGAACAGGCGGTTGCTTTCGAATTAATCAAGGGTGGCAAAAAAGTATGGTTTGCCAATCGGTTTGTATTTACTGTACCTGCCGAAGCAGACATTGAAGGAGCGGAACTGTACGCTGTTCAGGCGGACGGGCAACGTATTAAAGCAAATAAATAGGGAAACTTACTGAATATCCCCAATCTTATATGGAATGAAGAGTAGCTTTTACTTTTGAGTAGAAGTTACTCTTTGTTCTAATGAAGATAATCCTCTAGCTTCCATCCTGTATCCGATGAATAGTTTGCTTTTACATACCGTCCCTGGAAAATAGAACCGTTTATCGTTTGTAACCATCCAAAACTCCAACGAGGCAACTTGCTGATCTGTTTTATTAATTGTTCGGTCAGAGCTTGATTCTCTTTATTCATGATCTCATTGGGTGATAATAAATATCCGGTCGTTTTCCCTTTTTTATTCGTCACCAACAAGATATCTACGCCAAATTTTGTGGTTGATGTTTTATGCTTTTTCAAATTACCATTAACGAACTCTTCTAATAAATCCAGTTTATATTGAAGATTACTATACCAGCAACCATCTGTACTGGCAATAGGCGAATACTTGATAGTAGGACGAGAACGACGAGGACCTTCCATCGTTCCGGTTTTTGCAATATCTAAAAAGTTTCGTGATATAACCTGTCCCTTTTCTATGTCAAACTCAGCTACATTCTTCGTCACAATTTCTCCAAATAAGTCTTTGGGACACGATAAGGCTGTTATCTTCCCCGAATACCATATTGCAGGAATCCCTAAATCGTCTTTTCCATATTTTTCAGCCAACTTATTCTTATAGATCGATGCTTCATTCGACTTTCCTTCTTTTGATGAATATATTTTCTTTAAGTATAACATAGCCTTTTGTCCTGAAGAATATTCAAAGCACCATTCCGCACGAATATCTTTTGGTCTTTGTAAGTCGGATGGTAATAGAGATTGTTCCATAAATATTCCTGCTTCAGGAGATTCTTCAATATTATAAATAATATCATGATTCTTCAAAGTATCGATAGCTTTTTGCTCTTTATAGTTAGATATCATCTTTTTGACTGGAATATAATGCTGCCCATAAACAACATTACAAGCATAGCATAGAATACTTAAAAAAAGAAATTTCTTCATAACTTTAATCCTTTATGATAGAGTTGTTTTTTTTGTAAATAGAGGCATAACAGAATTAATTATATTGTTCTTCGTTTGCTTTCAATTCTTTTATCAACTCCTTTATTCTAAGAAATTGTTTGAACATTGTTTCGAATTCTCCAGTCGTTACATTTTTGAGCGGCGTGCTCTCTTGTATAAAGACATAGGCATCACACCAGTTTTTCACAGAATGAAATTGATATTGTCTCTGATAACGTGCCATTCTTGGAATAACTAATAACTCAACAATACCGTCATCCATATATTTGGATGGATAATAGAAATAACTTTCTTTTGTGCTTAGAGCTAAATGTTCAAAACTATTATATGGTGGCTTGGATAATGGTAATGCTATCAGCTTGCTAAAATAACCGGCGGATTCCTGAGTAAATGTTCCTTTTCCAACTTGAAAACCAATTGAGTAATACTTATCTCCATAATATTTCTTTAAACGATTCCCTGCTGGGATTTCTTTATACGGAAAACTATCAAAACGTTCCAAGTTAGAAAGATGGGCACTATGAGCGTGAATGATTAGCTTCTCATCTTTTTTTAAGAAATGATCAGCAAGTTGTTTGGTATAAGTAAACATATAGAAATCCCTATAATCAGGAGGAGGCAATTGGGAGCCAATACCCAAATTGATACAAGTTTCTATGTATTGGGTAAAAAGCGAAAAATTCTCTTCTCCCAACTTCGTTTTTAAATAAACATCCTCATGAGCATATTGCAATATATCTTTAAATTCTTTATCATATAGTTTTAATAAATAGTATCGTCCTTTTTCTTTATCCAATAGATTTAATAGGTAGTCATAAAAATATGGACTTATGATGTCTTTATAATCCATACCAGATAGGTGTACTTTACGAAGAGATGTCTTGTTATACTCCTTTAACCAATCCACAAAGCCCATAAGCTCGCTATTGTTTGTAAAAAACATCTGCATGATTTCTTTTATTTGTTTTTCAATGTCGGGTGATGATATAATTCCTTGTATATATGCATCGACCAGTAGTAAGGCATCAACGGGAGCCTCTAACAGAACAAACCTGCAATCTCCATTTTGAATGAGATTCTTTGAAAATTGAATAACCGCAGTTTTTAATTCTTGCGAACCATGAGTACATTCTCCTAATCCTATGATTTTTTTATCTTTCAATTCATTTATTCGCGTAAGCAGAGTACTATCATTGTCATGAGATAATTTTATAATCTTATTTTTGATAAGTCTTTTGTGAATGTTTGTGTTAATGACAGTTTGATCTTCAATAGATTGTTTCCCCAGATCTTTTCCATCAATATTGATTTGCAGGTCACTTAAACATATTTGTTGATCCGGATTACTATTTCCAAAATAAAAGATATTAATTCGTAATGCTTGGGCTTTATATTTCCCGTCCGTCAATTTTAATGATAGTACATTATCCGTCCATTCCGGATGTTCCAGCTTTTTGTCTTCAGATGCTACTGCCACTTCATTACTGTTGAGAGCTGTAACTGTAAGCCATGCATTAGTTATCTCTCTTGTTTTACTTTTTATAGATACTTGGCAGCTATCTCCATTTATCTGTTCTGGTATCATGATAGTGCAAGATGTAATAAATATCATATTCTTATTTTTTGATGGAGGTGGAGTATATGATATTTTATAAACTATATTATCATCTTTCTTTATTTGCATTGATTCAATATAAGTAAAGCATCCGGTTTGGTTCTTTATCCAAGACCACTTTTGTTCTTCTCCTCCCTTAAAATTGAAATTATATTCTTCTGCGATAGTTTGAGCAATAGATGATGCGGGAAAGATAAATATAAATAATAGTACAGGAAATATAAGGCAAAATCTCTCTTTTTGTTTCTGTATCCCGCTAATACCTATTCGTACTAATTTCTGTTTCATATGCATTAAATTTAAGTTGTGTGATTCTACAAATATAGAAATAAAAACGCATTGTTGCATAGACAATCAATGATTTAATATTGCTTGTTGACTCAATATCAATATTCAAGGTATTTGCCAGTGAACCATTCGGCAATTATACCATTATAACCTGCTGGTACGTCTTGATACTGTCCTTAAAAAGATTCAACATGTCGGTTAGAGACATAATCTCATATTTGTCGTCTGCATTATTTTGAGCATAGATCAAACCAGGCAATAAATATATGAAAAGTGATATAATTCTATTTTTCATAATTGACCAACTATACGTACGGTATCTGATTCATTTCGCTTTGGCAAAATAAATATATTATCTGTCTCTGGGACAGGATCTATTACTTCGATATAATCTTTCGGATTTCTATACCAAAACACCTTTTGTAATGATTTGATATAGTGGTTGAGTTTCTTAGCTCCTTCGTCAGTGTATAAGCAATAAAGAGGGATACAACCACGATATCGTTTTTGAATTAATATGACCAAGCAATGAGTATATTTATTTTCATATTTTTCCCACATTTTTAAAGGGTATGTGATAACAGTATCTGCATTGAAGGATTCACGGGCATATTTGGAAGACTTATAAGTTATAGGTAATTCAGATAAAAAAGCGACTCGTTTTCCCGTATTTTTAAGGAAGTCCGCTTTAATATGGGTTAAATGATAAGTATTCATCTCAACTTTCATTTCTGGAAGCAAATCAAAATCTGCATAGACTGAATCATTGCGTCTGCAAAATATACTGGGAATAGCAGTGAGTATAATAAAATTACTATCTTTGGATAGAAAGGATTTGCGATAGTAGCTTGGTAATCTCTTAGATTCTTTTGCAAGAAAGCATCCTAAATAAACTTTGTTTTTTCCTAAAGAATCGATATAGGATATAAAATCTTTAGGCTGATTATACTGTACTTGATTTCTATCTAGTGCATAACCTTCTGGGATAAAAACATTTTGAAGACTTTTATCTTTTTGAGGATAAGCATTCGATGCTATCAAAAGTAATAATGATGATAAGATTATTGTTTGTAGTATTCTCATTGTTTTACACTTTAATAATTGTAGCCATTATAATCATTCTGATAAATTTTAGTTGTGTGATTCTGTAAAGATAGAAGTAATAGGATAAATTCCCATCTTATTTTTGCATCTTAATTATTAGCGGATCTTTCTTTAGCTTTTAAATGAGGTATTTCATATTCATCTATGATTGGTGAATCTATTACTTCAATGTAATCTTTCGGTTCTCTATACCAAAAGACATGTTCTAATGATCTGATATAGTGACTTAGCTTTTTGGCACCTTTGTCATTATAAAAGCAATACAGAGCAATACATCCACGACGTTTTTTTTGAATTATCATTACTTGGCAATGATTGTACTTATTTTCTAAATTTTCCCACATTCTTAAAGGATATGTAATTACAGTATCCGCATTAAATGCTTTACGAGCATATTTTGAAGATTTATAAATGAGAGGAAGATCACACAAAGAAGTAACCCTTTCTCCTGTATTCCTAAAAAAATCTCCTTTGATTATTTCTAAATGATAAGTATTCATTTCAATCATAAATCCTGTTTTAAAACTAAAGTCAGCATAAATAGAATCTTTATCCCCGCAGAATATGGGAGGCACAGATACGTATGCAATAAAATTACTGTCTTTTGATAGTATGCAATTATAATGTCGACTAAATGCATGTGCTCTAAATTGTTTTGAAGTAATGCATATTAGATTACCGTTAGGAATATGATGAAACACAAAATCGCTGGACTGATTAAATCGTACTTGGTTTCTATCCAATGCATATCCTTCAGATATATATCCACCAGAATTGAAAAAATCTTTAGTTTTTTTATCTTCTTGAGAGCATACCTTTGATATATTCAAAAGTAATAATGCTGACAAGGTTATTGCTTGTAGTATTTTCATAGTTCTATTGTTTTTATGTGTAACTATATTTGTTAAAACGTTGCATGCCAATCGCACCAAAAGGTCCATGCCGGTTCGTTCAGTCTCATTTTGTCTTCTCTATGCTTTTTAAGCATTTCCTTTGCTTGAGGGTAATCATACCATTTGCCGGCTAGTTCTTCTCCAAATGGTCCTGAAGAACCGGGGAAGAAATCGGTAAATTTCACTCGTTGATCAGTATCGGAGAGAACTATCAGTTCTTCGGCATACTTACAATTGGTTTCTATTTGTTCGAACCAATTATGTTCAGAATTATTCTTATAAAAACAATTATAGTCGAGTACGGTAAGTGTTCTTTGATCAACTAACTTGAATTTTCTATATCCTAGCTGATATAAAGCATTCAAAGTGTCCAATTCGTGTCCTGCTATATCTTCATCTTCTCCTATGCATTCAGTTTCTACTGATATATATAGAGGTTTCTCACTCACTTTTTCCATCGTTTGCAGTGCAATGATGTCATTTCCTTCTATATCTATTTTACAATAAAAAGGAGTACCGTATTCATGAAACAAATGGTCCAGCCGTTTTGATTTAATCTTCTTTTTAATAGCCTTGCAGCACATTCTTGAAGAAATAGAAACTTTAGTTGAACTCCAAATGGTATTTGGACCGATATAAAAATCGGTGTCTACGTCATTTGTGTCAGAAATCACATAGTTTAGCAACAATAGCTTTCCATTCTCTATGTATTTCTTAAAAATATTCTGCCATTCATTTATTAAATCAGGGTCAGCATCCACAGCAATTACCCGATACCCTTTCAAAAGATAAAAAAGGGTATCTTCTCCTTTATGAAAACCTATATCAAAAATGAGATTTTCCATTAGACTATTTTATTTTGTATAAATAATAAGTTTATCATTGTCATCAATCTTTCTTTTATTTCAGACTTATTGATTTCATGTGTTTATTCGCTCTTGCAAAATGCTCTCTTATTTTACCCTGCTGTTCCATATTACTCTGAGTAACATCCGAGTACCCAAAATCCTTTTGTTCTGAGATAAAAGGATAGATAACCATTATGTTTGTGGCTAGTTTGGATATTACTCCATCGGCTGTGTCAGTATTCTGAAACGAATAATCCAGCATCTTATCAAAAAAACGATTATAAATAACAATGAACTGTGTGCACCAAAACCAGTCAACTTTATAACGATGATATCCTGCAGGGATCGCTTGTCCAAATCCTCCAATACCACCGGAAAGTACTTCCGCTCCTTGTATATAAGCTTCTGTAACTTCTTTGAACAGTAATTTGGGAGAATAATTTTCCGTGAAATAATGGTCGTCTTCGCAAATGACAATGATGTCATCTCCTTTCTCTTTTGCCATTTTTATGATTTTGATCATACTATTCCATAAACCTACTGCACCGATAGGATGGGCCGAAGCCTCTACCCAATTTAACTCGAATTCTTCCTTGTTGTCGAACTCCTTAGTAATATGTTGTTTACGTTCCACTCTTTCTCTCATATTGATAACATAAACCGGAAGATAAAAATCCGGTTGATGCTCGGATGCAAGCTGTTCTATAATCTTATTGCTTTTATCGAGCCATATATCCCAGTTTAAACGTTCTTCAAAATCCTTTCGTGCAGTTTTCCTTAGTTTGGAATATGTTATATGGTTATTGAATATCTCTTCTATTTTATCAGCATATTCCAGCGAAGAAGCATCGATGTTGAACAGAAATCCATTTTCTCGTTCTTTGATAACCTGTGATACACCTCCTACATTAGTGCCTAACGATGGAATACCATAGGCGCATGCTTCGCAGAAAACTATTCCAAAACAATCAAAGCGAGTGGGCAGAATCAGAAAATGCGATCGTGTCAGGATCTCATGGAATTTTAACCTGTCATTGGAGTTTGTTTTGTCGATAAAAGGGTATATTTCAATATTCGGATCATTTGGTAAGGACATTGGAGGTTCACTTCCTACAATAGTAAGCGTACATTGAAATCCCCTTCCTTTTAGATTATGATAAATTTCAAGTACTTTATTTCCACCTTTCATATTCCAATTTCTTCCGATAAATAAGAGGTTACATGGTGCATTTATCGGCGATACGTTATCTGGAATCGGGATGTTCTCTGTGATATTCGCTCCAAATTCAACCACTTCTATTTTCTCGGCATCAGCATTGTAATCCTGCATTGCGCTCTGTTTTGCCCATTCCGAACAATAAATAATTTTATCCACCTTTTGTATAGCGAGTGATTCCAGTTGTTCGGCTAGTTTGGTAAGACTTTTGTCCTGCCAGTTCATGTATTGATTAAACAGATGAAATGTAGTATCTCCAATATAAATAAGTGGTATATCCGAAACGAGATATGCGGCAAAGAAATAATCTCGGCATATAATTACATCATAACATTCCTTTTTCAATAGGTCAGAAAACAATTTACCAAAAAGCAACGCATAATTTTCAGGAAAGAATGTTTCATTGTTTTTGAAATTGGCTTTGTGGAATTCCCAAACCTCAGCAAACACAGTTTCGCCTACCCATATCACCCTATGTTTCTTTTGAAGTGAAGTGTATAGAGAGTAAAGAGTACCTGACCAGTTATTTTGATCATTAGGGTTTGATGAAGATAAAAAAGCGATATTCATGGTTGTTCTAATTCTATCTAAAATAATTTATTAATTTTCAATTGAAAGATTAAACCATTGTATCGCGTTGTATTCTATTAAATAGATTCACAAAAAAACGAAAAATGTCTTCATTAGACATCCATTTATTCTTTTCTAAATTTTCAAAGTCGGATAATAGGCTATTTAATGTTTTATTATTATATATAGAGAGAAGATAGAGAAGAATTTCCTTTCTCAAACGGATAGAACCTAAAGACATTTCCTTTTTCTTCGTTACGGTGACCTGCGTATCACTTCTTCTAAACATTAATAGTTCTTGTGGTTCTACAAATAATATTCCTCCAGCTTTCGCTATATCAAACCACAATTTATAATCTTCCACACAGGGGTAATTTTGATATTCAATATGGTGATTAAGCAGAAACTCTTTTTTAATCATCACACTAGGATGAAGTAGCATGTTGTATTTTAGTAATTCCAACACAGGTTCGTGTATGATTCCATATCCAAGGTGGGAAACATTTCTTTCGTTGCCCTTATCGCTGAAAATCTTAGCCCATGTTCCACAAACTGTAATATCCGGATTTTTTTTCATACGTTTTAATTGAATTCTTAATCGTTCTGTATGCATTATATCATCGGCATCCATGCGTGCAATATAAGAGCCGGAAGCCAACTCTAATCCTTCATTTAAGTTTTGAATAAATTGATGCTCCTTTCTGACTAAACGTATTCTTTTGTCTGTATATCCTTGAATGATTTCTACTGTCCGGTCTGTTGAACCATCATCTATAATAAGAAACTCAAAGTCGGTCAGTGTTTGATTCAAAACACTATCAATAGATTCTTTTATATATCTCTCACCATTTCTGACGGGCATTAGAACTGTTATTTCAGGCATTGTCTTGTTCTATTAATTGTTCATATACATTAATCGTATTCTCTATCATCTTTTCCAGAGTGAATCTTTCTTGGTAGTTCTTGATTGCATTTGTGCTCAGTTTTAGCCTTAAGGCTTCATCATCTATCAAGCGGATGATGGCGTCTGCTAATTTCTCTTCATCTAGCTCTAAACCAAAATCTTCATCAAACACTAAAGGGATTCTCAAAGCGTTTACTTCATCTTCGAACATTTCGGAAAGTGCATCTACATCTGATACGATCATTGGCATACCAAACATGGACATTTCAATAGCCACATAGCTACATTGTTCATGTAAAGAAGGAATGACTCCTATAGTATTTGTTGTATATAGTTCTTTCAGCTCATTAAAAGAAACAGTCCCTAATATGTCAATCTTTAGTTGTTTGTATGCTTTGCGGATATGAGATGACATATATCCGGTACATTGCCCAACTAATTTCAGTTTGCAAAAATACCCTCTACTGGCTACTTTATTTAATGCATTAAGTAAACAAATCACTCCTTTTTCACGACTGATTCTGCCTACGAAAAGGATCTCTGGTGTTCTAGATTTTCTTTCCTGCAAGGTGATTCCCGTATCATCCATACCATTATATATAACAGATATTTTGTCTGGATGGATACCATATGCTGAAATAATGTGTTTCATTGCGGAATAAGAAACACATATAATTCTATCAGATAAAGGATATGCAATCTTTTCTAGTTGATTTTCATTTATTAAATTGAATGTGTTATTCAACCATTGAGAGTACTGTTTCTTAAACAGACTTTCATTATATTCAAGACTTAGTTTCCAAGGAATGATATGTAAATGGGTTAAAATATGTCCGCCTAAAGATAACTTTAAAATATCCGCTAATTTTACTAGTAATAATTCTTGCACATGCCAAATTAATTGTTTCCTGTTTTTAAAATAGGGAGATATTAAGTCGGATACGACGTTAAAATACTTAGTAAGCCAATATATTTCATTTCTCAGAGGCTTGGATTTAGAAGGATATGGGATATTAGCAATTATCCTATCCTCTGTCACTTCAAATTTGGGAAAGATCAGACTGGTATTTAAACAAATAATATGAACTTTAATGCCGTTCATATGTTTCATACCTTCTGTTAACATTTGAATATAGCGTACAACACCGGATGGATTGCCAGTTTCTATTCTGAGGATTACAACATTTTTTTCTATCATTTCAGCATTATATAGTGTCCGGTGGATTTTATATCTTGGAAATTAAGACATTCCATAAGTAACAATTGGGGAATTCCTCCTTTTAGTCTACTTAATGTCAGCCGATTTTCTTTATATAAATAAGATTCTTTATTAAACAAGAGGCTTGACAATTGTTTCTTTAAAGATGTCCATTCACTTTCTTTATTAAGAAGTTGTAATTTATTCAGATTGTAAATAGCATCAATTGATTCTTTTAAGTTTAGGGTTTCCAAAACCATATTTGAAAAGTAGCATTTTATAATCGCATTTGCCAGCTTTATGATATCTTTGCGTTTATGGCACAAACCATATTGCAAAAGATTGACTCCAAATGATATATTAGTACAAACATGTTTATCACTGATTAATTTTTTATGTGTTTGTACTATTATGTCAATTAATGTTTCTCCTCGAATACTTAATTCTTCATAAAGATTATAGAGACAGAGCATTTTCGTAGCATGGTAATAGAACAAATTACGTTCAAACAAACTTTTAGGAATTTGTTTTAGGTAATCATAGAGGTTCTCTATTAAATTGGGAAGTATTTCATCAAAATCAGATTCCTGAATATATGATTTAGAAGCTATTAAAAACGATATAGCGTCGTTTTTAGATACAATATTGTTCATATCATTAGTGTCCCATTAAAATTGGGACGAATTAAAAATTAAATAAACTTGGCCCAT
>OBXD01000435.1_pt1 | contig 27500 bp, 20 predicted proteins | sample 1495381 | NCBI WGS metagenome assembly OBXD01 (sample SAMEA2580144, study PRJEB22360) | human gut metagenome | biome: human gut; feature: human-associated habitat; material: faeces | place: Denmark | collected 2008/2010 | reverse complement strand
TCTTTGCTTTTTAAAAACGTAATACAATCAATTGCTTTATTAAAACGCTGCAAAGGTATGTACTTTTTCAATATGTTGTTCTCCAAATCCCAACTTTTTTTATGTTTTTTTTGGAGGTTAGCCCCTTTTGATTACTTTTTGTATGTTTAATAACATACTAATCTTCTGCAATACTGTTATATAAGTAGCGTTTGATGCTCCTTTTAGGAGTTTTCTCAAACTCGGTAGGATAGAGCTGAATCTGGCTGACTTTCTCGTAACTGGCCACACTGCTATTCAGGTTCTTCAAGTTCTCGTTCATGATGGTTTTGAGGTTTTCCTCTTGGTTTAGTCCAAGGGAATCCAAAGCTTCGTAATCTGCATAGACTAAGGCTACCAGTTTTTTATTGCGTTCGATAACGAGACTTTCCAGTACGAAAGGTAGGTTGTTGAGACGTGCTTCGATTTCTTCGGGGAAGATGTTTTGTCCGCTGGAACTCAGGATCATGGTCTTACTGCGGCCACGAATATAAAGGTTTCCTTTTTCATCCAGTTTACCCAAGTCACCGGTACGTAGCCAGCCGTCTTCGGTGAAGACTTCTTTAGTGGCTTCCGGATTCTTATAATAACCTGTCATTACATTTTCGCCGCGTACCTGGATTTCGCCGATTTCTGCCTCCGGATTTTCTTTGTAGATACGGGCTTCCATGATGTCGAGCACTCGCCCGGAAGAAGTCGGGATGAATTCGTTCCAGGGAGCGTAACTGATTAATGGCGCACACTCCGTCATGCCATAACCGATGGTGAACGGGAACTTGATGCGATGGAAGAATTCTTCCACTTCCGGGTTCATGGCAGCACCGCCGATAATGACTTCTTTGAAACGGCCGCCCAAAGCATCTATCAGTTTCTTCCGGATTTGCCCATAGATTTGTCCGTCGAGCAAAGGAATGCTGAGTGCCCATTTCATAGTCTTTTTATTTATGATAGGTTGAATGACATTCTTATAGATTTTCTCGATAACGAGTGGCACGGTAATAATCAAGCTGGGTTTTACCTCTTCGAAGGCCTTCATCAGAATCTTTGGAGAGGGGACTTTGCCCAAAAGTGTGACGTGAGTACCCACGGCAGTAGCTGTAAGAAAGTCGAAAGCGCAACCGTAGGCGTGAGCCAAGGGTAAGAAGGATAGTACTTTATCTCCCTTTTTCAACAACTCGGTGCGGATACCGAAAGTGACATTTCCTGCGAGATTGTTTCCTGTCAGCATCACGCCCTTACTGAAACCGGTGGTGCCCGAGGTATAGTTCAGCAGCATTACCTTATCATTGGAAAGAGTGGTGTACTGCACGTCTTCCCGGTGGAAACCTTTCGGATAAGTTATGTGCATTTCTTCATCCAGGTGTTTGAGGAAACGATTGATTGTTTCACCGTCGCGCTGATGCAGGCAACGGAAATCGGAAAGGGAGAATACGGCACGCAATCCGGCCAGGCGTTCTTCTTCCAGATGTTCCCAGATGGAATCGCTCGTAAAGAGGAAAACAGACTCGGAGTGGTTGACGATATGATGTACATCATTCGGATTAAAATCTTGAAGAATGGGAACAACGATAGCTCCGTAAGTGATGGTGGCCATATAAGCGATGCACCAACGGGCATTGTTCTTACCGATAATAGCAATTTTGTCGCCCCGGCGCAAGCTGCAATGTTTGAATAGCAAGTGCAATTTGGCTATCTCTTGCGCCACTTGTCCATAGGAATAACTCTCGTCTTCACCGTAATCGGTATAGCAAGGAAGGTCCCAGTTTTCACGGAAACTCTGCTCGTAGAGTTTGATAAAGTTTTCTTGTATCATTGCACGAAAATTGATGATTTGTGCAAAAGTAGAAAAAATCTAATAATTATATGTAACTTTGTAGCAGAAATGTGTTTAGAATAGATATGATTGATACCAATATATTTCAAGATAAGACAGCGGTTTACTATACATTAGGTTGTAAGTTGAACTTCTCGGAAACCTCTACTATCGGTAAGATTTTGCGGGATGCAGGTGTGCGTACGGCACGTAAAGGCGAGAAAGCAGACATCTGTGTGGTGAACACTTGCTCGGTGACGGAAGTGGCGGATAAGAAATGCCGCCAGGCTATCCATCGTCTGGTGAAGCAACATCCGGGGGCTTTCGTGGTTGTGACCGGATGTTATGCCCAGTTGAAACCCGAAACCGTTGCAAAGATTGAGGGTGTGGATGTGGTGCTTGGTGCCGAACAGAAAAAAGATTTGCTTCAATATCTCGGCAACCTGCAAAAGAATGAGTCGGGAGAAGCTTATGCTTCGGCGCTGAAAGATATCCATTCGTTTGCACCGTCGTGCTCACGTGGCGACCGTACCCGTTATTTCCTGAAGGTACAGGATGGTTGCGATTATTTCTGCTCTTACTGCACCATTCCTTTCGCCCGCGGGCGGAGTCGCAATGGGACAATTGCATCCATGGTGGAACAAGCCCGCCAGGCTGCGGCCGAGGGAGGAAAAGAAATTGTGCTGACGGGTGTCAATATCGGAGATTTCGGTAAAACTACCGGAGAAACTTTCTTCGATCTGGTGAAGGCGCTGGATGAAGTGGAAGGCATTGAGCGCTACCGAATTTCCTCCATAGAGCCCAATTTGCTGACTGACGAGATCATAGAATTCGTTTCTCATTCCCGCAGTTTCATGCCTCATTTCCATATTCCGTTGCAGTCCGGTAGTGACGAAGTGCTGAAGCTGATGCGCCGGCGATATGATACGGAACTTTTCGCTTCCAAAGTGCGGAAAGTGAAAGAAGTGATGCCCGACGCTTTTATCGGCGTGGATGTGATTGTGGGCACACGTGGTGAAACGGATGAATACTTTGAGCAGGCCTACGAATTTATCAAAAGCCTGGATGTGACCCAGCTTCATGTGTTTAGCTACTCCGAACGTCCGGGGACGCAGGCATTAAAGATAGACCATGTGGTAACTCCCGAGGAAAAACACCGTCGGAGTCAGCGCCTGTTGGAACTTTCGGACGAAAAGACGCATGCATTCTATGCCCGTCATATCGGACAAACCCTGCCTGTGTTGTTGGAACGTTCCAAGCCGGGAACTCCTATGCATGGCTTCACTGCTAACTATATCCGCGTGGAGGTTCCCCACAATGATACATTGGATAATCAGGTGGTGCATGTTCGTTTGGGCGATTTTAATGAAGACGGAACGGCGTTGCAGGGAATGGTGCTATTATAATAAGGTATAAGAAAAGTATGAAATCGAAACTTGTCTACTGGCTGACTTACGCTGGCATGTGGCTTCTGGCTCTGCTTCCTTTTCGGGCACTTTATATATTGTCCGATGGAGTTTGTTTTTTGATGCGTCATGTGGTGCATTATCGTCGTAAGGTAGTTCGTAAGAATCTGAAGAATTCTTTTCCTGAAAAATCCGAGGCTGAACTGCGCGAGATTGAGCGTGAGTTTTATCGCTATATCTGCGACTATATGCTGGAAGAAATAAAGATGATGCGTATGTCGTTCGAAGACCTTTCCCGTCGTATGGAGTATGGTAATACTGAAGAATATCTTGCCATGCTCGAAAAACATGGAGGCATCGTTGTACTCATTCCCCATTATGCCAATTTTGAGTGGCTGACGGCGATGGGAGCCTTCATGAAGCCGGAAGACGTACCGTTGCAAGTGTATAAACCTTTGCGAAACAAGTATATGGATGAAATGTTCAAGATCATCCGTGCCCGTCATGGTGGCTATAATGTACCGAAACATTCCACTGCCCGCGAAGTAATCCGGTTGCGCCGTGAAGGGAAGCATGTAGTGATCGGACTGATTACCGATCAGTCTCCCAATCGCAATGAAGCCCATCACTGGACAACTTTCCTGAATCAGGATACCGTATTTATGGATGGTGGTGAACGTATTGCCAGAATGATGAATTATCCTGTTTTTTATTGTGAATTGGAAAAACGGGGTAGAGGATATTGCAAAGCATACTTTGATCTGTTGACTGAAACCCCGAAGCAAACTGCCGAGGGAGAAATAACCGAACTATTTGTGCGTCGCTTGGAGCAGACCATTCACCGTGCTCCTGCTTATTGGTTCTGGTCGCATAAACGGTGGAAACTCACACGGGAAGATTTGAAGAAACAGCATGAATAAGATAGCAGTTGTCATATTAAACTGGAACGGGTGCGATATGCTCCGCTCGTTTCTTCCTTCCGTAGTACGCTTTTCTGAAGCGGACGGTGCGGTAGTGTATGTTGCCGATAATGGTTCTACGGATGCATCTGTTGATATGCTTTGTCGTGAATTCCTTACCGTCCGATTGATTCTGTTGGAAGAGAATCAAGGTTTCGCTGATGGTTATAATATGGCATTGCAAGAGGTCGATGCCGAGTATGTAGTACTTCTCAATTCAGATGTGGAGGTGACGGAACATTGGCTTCAGCCACTGGTTGACTATATGGATGCTCATCCTGAAGCGGCGGCTTGCCAGCCGAAGATACGCAGTTGGAGGCAGAAGGAGATGTTCGAGTATGCCGGTGCGGCGGGTGGTTTTCTTGATCGTTACGGCTATCCGTTCTGTCGTGGTCGGATTATGGGTGTGGTAGAAGAGGATAGGGGACAATATGACACTATCATTCCCATCTTTTGGGCTACAGGTGCAGCTTTGTTTATCCGCCTGAAAGATTATCGTGAAGCCGGTGGATTGGATGGACGTTTCTTTGCCCACATGGAAGAGATTGATCTTTGCTGGCGGCTTCGTGCACGTGGCCGCCAGATTGCCTGTGTGCCGCAAAGTGTGGTTTACCATGTAGGCGGTGCTACGCTGAAGAAAGAGAATCCCCGAAAGACTTTCCTCAATTTTCGTAATAATCTTGTCATGCTTTACAAGAACCTGCCATCCAAGGATTTTGCTTCCGTGATGCGTACCCGTGCAGTTCTTGACTATATAGCTGCATTGAGTTTTATACTTAAACTACAGTTCCCCAATGCATTGGCAGTTCTTCGCGCACGGCGTGAATATCGTTTGTTACGTTCTTCTTTTACTCCTGCACGTGAAGAGAACCTGAAAAAAACTTCCCTTTCCGTGATACCGGAATGGACAAAAAGCAGTATCTTGGCACAGTATTATTTACGTGGAAAGAAATTTTTCTCGCAATTATAGCTTTTTCTTTTTACCGATTGTTTATTATTTAAACGTATTGCCTTATGACAAAATTAGTTAGAAAGATTGGACTGGTGGCGCACGACGCCATGAAGAAAGACCTCATAGAGTGGGTTCTCTGGAACTCAGAATTGCTCATGGGGCACAAGTTTTACTGTACAGGTACTACGGGAACTCTTATTCTTGAGGCTCTTAAGGAAAAGCATCCCGATGTTGAGTGGGATTTTACCATTTTGAAATCCGGTCCTTTGGGTGGTGACCAGCAAATGGGATCTCGCATTGTGGATGGCGAGATTGATTATCTTTTCTTCTTCACTGATCCTATGACGTTGCAGCCGCACGATACGGATGTGAAAGCGCTGACTCGTCTTGCCGGTGTTGAGAATATCGTTTTTTGCTGTAACCGTAGTACGGCAGACCATATTATTTCAAGCCCGCTATTCGTTGATCCGACGTATGAACGCACTATTCCAGATTACACCGGCTACACCAAACGATTTGAAAATAAACCGGTGGTTGCCGAGGCAGTGGAGTCTGCAAAAAAACGGAAGAAAAAGAGAGGATAAAGGAGACGGTTGGTTCTCCGATAAGGATAAAAAGAGGGGAAGAACTTCACATCGGAAAGTCCTTCCCCTTTTTCTATGTGAAGCTTCCGGATGCTTATAACAAAAATGCAGACGACTTATCCGCTTTATTCTCTACAGAGTTTATTTTGAAAACAGAAGTGATAGTATTTCCCATCGGCAGGGCGATACAGGCTAAGACACTTTTTTAAGAGGATAAGGTTTAAGGATAGAATAGGATAATCTTAACGGTGCAGCTATTGAAGTGTCATTTATAAGCTGTTTTAGCTATCTACATGCCACAACAGAACGCTTGGAAACAATCAGAAAGATGGGAAGAAAGCCGTATGAAAAACATGCTTTGCTTTATTGTTTTTTTTCTTTTGCCTGTAGCTAAACTTCGTCCCGCAGTTGTGGGCTCTACGTTTTCCAGTTGAGGGCTGTGCAGCCTGCAATTGCGGGATGGACAGCCCACAACTGCGGGACGAAGTTTAGCTGCGGGCATAATGACATTAACTTGAATGCTTTTTGGGAAAAAGTAAGGAGCATATCAAGTTTTATATCTATCATTTGACTTTCTACATAATGAGAGTATAGGGCTTATCATCCCTTAATTCCTAACGAAATGCTAACTTTATTCACTCGTACGACGAATAAAAGAGATATTTGCATCAATTCGGATAAAGGTTGCATAACGTATATTAAGCGCTTGTGAATTAGTGAATTACAAGATTAAAAGCACGCTTTTTGAGCCGTTTTACGGTGTAGAATGAAACTTTCCTACACCTTCCTACACCACTTCCTACACTACCTATTTATCTGATAATCAGATAAACATAATAGCCGGTGTAGGATGTAGACAATATTGATAAAAACTCAACTGTGTGAGATTTCCTTTTATTGCTTACTGAGTTCACTTTATCCGAAAAAAACAGTGGGAGTGGGTTAAGCTCTTTCACATTGCACTTCCACTCCTGCCGCATCTAAGTCTGCACCCATGGGTGGATTACGTTTAGCGAGTTTTAGCTCAATAGCTTTAACGGTGGGGAAAGTACGGAACAGGCGTTTTATGATACGTCCGCAAACATGCTCCAGCAATTTAGAAGGTATCTCCATCTCAGCCTTCACATTTTCGTATACATCGGCATAACTGACGGTATGTGTCACGTCGTCAGTCTCGGCTGCACGTGCAATATCGACTTTCAATTTCAGATTAATGACAAACTCATTACCTACTTCCCGCTCTTGCTGACCTACACCGTGGTAGGCAAAGAAACGGACGTTATCAAGGAATATATAACTGTTCATATCAAATAGAATATTCGGTGAATGACAAAAATAAGAATTACCTCCCAGTAAACAAAGAAAACAGGTGTATTCTTCCATAAACAAGCGTTTGATTTGGAAAATGAGTTACGTAGTCAGCCCCATACCCTTCAGGGGATTGGGGATAAGGCGATGGCATTTAAAAAAAAAGGCACCTACTATGGGTGCCTTTTTCTATTATAAAGATTGAGAGTATTATCCTTTTCGTCCGGTTTGTTCTATCAGTCCTTTGATCTTCTCGTTCAGACTTTCCGCTTTCATCAGTTGTTCCAGCGTCAGGTGCATACGGTAGCGCCAGTAATGTCTGGGGTTAGCAGGCACGTTGATGCGCTCTTCCTGTACATTGGGGTTGCGCCATTTTCCGTCCATAGCCATCCAGTCCTGCAAGGAGAGGATGCACAGGATGGAGTTGCTGTAAAGATGGTTGCGTACCACTTGCTCGCAAAGTTCCGGAGTGGCAACGGCAGGTGCAGCGCCGTAATGTCCCAGCATGGTGTTGTAGTACCGTTGCGTTTGCTGGAAATCTTCTTCCCACCAGCCGCGCAGCGTAGACATATCATGCGTAGAGATGGTGCAAACCGAGCAGTACGGATACCAGTCCGGATGTCCGAATTCCTGTGAAGGATCTTTCGGCATGCGTTGTATTTCCAGGCTAAGGATGCGCAGGTCGTTCATCACCCAAGCTACACAGTCGGGGATCATACCGAGGTCTTCACCACATACCAGCATACGGGTGGATTGCGTCAGTTGCGGCAACTTCTTCATGGCTTTTTCGCGCCAGAACTCGTTGTGGCGATGATAGTAATACTGATCGTACAAACGATTGAATGCCGCCTTCTCCCAATCATTCAGAGCACGGTAGATGTAATCGTGTTGTACGCCGATGCGCGGATGGAATTTGTGCGGGTCTTCACGGTCGGGCACAAACAGTACGTCACTGATTAATGCGTACAGGCCATCGCGTATCCAGATGCTGTCTTCGTCCGTCTTTCCGGCAAAGTAAGCCTCTACTTTGCGCTGTGTGTCGAACTCGGGACGCATGCGATATATTTCCCATGTTTCCGTAGGCTCTATGAAGGTCTGCTTTACATAATCAGTATGCGGGCCGAACATTTGTCCGAGGAAGTATTCATGGATATAGGGTTTCGTGAAGAAATCTTCGCGGAATGCCATTCCGTAGCCTTCTATTTCTTCGCGCGTCATCGGCAGGGCGGGAACAAACTGGCCCAGCAGTCCGTGTACGGCATGCATCGGGATTTCCCAAATGCGGAAGAAACCCAGGATGTGGTCGATACGGTAGGCATCGAAGTATTCCGACATCTTGCGGAAACGCTTCATCCACCAGGAATAACCGTCTTTCTCCATTACGTCCCAGTTGTAAGTAGGGAAGCCCCAGTTCTGACCGTTCACGGAGAAGTCATCGGGTGGTGCGCCCGCTTGTCCGTTCAGGTTGAAGTAGTAGGGTTCTGTCCATGCTTCTACGCTGTTGCGGCTGATGCCGATAGGAATGTCACCTTTCAGTACTACACCATTGGCTCGTGCGTGTTCCGTTGCAGCCAGCAGTTGCAGGTGCAGGTGGAACTGGATGAAGAAGTAGATGGCGATATGCGGATAGTCGGCAGATTCCGGCTGGCATAACTTTTCTATTTCTTCTGCTTTGTATTCTGTGAATTTCGGCCATTCGCGGAAGTTGGGTGTCTTGTAGGCATCGCGCAGATAGCTGAACACGGCGTATGGCTGTAACCATTCTTTGTTGTTTTCGAAGAACTTCCGGAAGGCATCGGATGCCAGAACTTGTTCGCCTTCCTGTTTGTATATCAGGCGGAAGAACTCCCATTTTATCTGGTTTACTGCTTCATAGTCTACGGTAGGCAGGGCATTCAGCTCTTTCTGCCGTTTGTTGAATTCTTCCATTGCCTTTTTGTCCTTCAACGTACCCATCTGTTTCAGATCGGCATACATGGGGTGGAACGCATAAATGGATATGCTGTTGTACGGATAAGAATCCGTCCATGTATGTGTCATGGTGGTGTCGTTGATAGGCAATATCTGTACGGCTTTCTGGCGGGTAAGTACAGCCCAGTCTATCATTTGTTTCAGGTCGCCAAAGTCACCTACGCCGAAGCTCTTTTCGGAGCGCAGCGAGAAGATGGGCACGGCTACTCCGGCACCTTTCCAGTCGGGTAGGGCGAAGTAAACGTAACGGTCACCGATCACCAGTGTTTCGTTAGCGCCTATCTGCGGATCGGCCATGTAGCGGTTGGGGTTGTTTTCCCATGCCACGGCACGACGCTCTTTCTTATTATAAAGGATGAATTTATACTCCAGCGGGAAGCTGATTTTCGATGCGTCTACTTCAACCTGCCATTCCGGGAAGTTGGCGTCGCTCATCAGAACGGCTTTATCCGCATCCCAATCTCCCAGAACTTTCTGGTTGCCGCAAATGCCCAGACAGTGATCATTGTCGATGCATGGAGCATACGCCTTGATCAATAATCCTTTCTTGTGGCTCTTTGGAGCGGCGTTACGTTCGGGATGTGCAAGCAGGGACTCCGTGAAAGCAGACGTGTAGAAGTATTGCTGTTCGGGCAGATTCTTCCAGCAGTCTTGCAGGCGGTAGACTTTCTTCTTGTCAGCCGATACATAGAGCGTGCGGGGAAGGCTGTTCCACTCCGTACGTGTATCTTTGCCGTCGCGATAAATGTGATAACTGTATTGTACGATGCCGTTTTCAGGCGCTTGAATGTCCGCATCTAAAGTCCAGTGAATGCCATCCACTGTTTGTAAAGGTATGGCTTTACCAGGCTGATTGTTGCCCAGTTCAAGAATAGATCCTAAGACTCTAACCTCTTCACCCCAACTTGTGCGGTACTCGATATGAAAAGATAGTATCATATAATATTAGATTTAGTAATAGCTGCATTGATTATGCAAGTATAGACATTATTCCGCATAATCAAGCAGCTACCGCTATCTAAGTTTTTTAAATTCCTATGCAAACGTTTGTGCTTGCATTTCGCAGATCTGTTTTTATCCGCAACGTGAAGCTCCGCAAGTGGTACAAATGAGGCAACCTTCCTGATATACAAGTGTTTCGTTGCCGCAGTTCGGACATTTCTTGCCTTTGGCTTCTGTGCCGTCCGTTATGTATTTCTTCAATGCGCGTTCCACACCGTTCTTCCAGGTATTGATGCTTTCGCTGTCCAGTTGCAGAGAGCCGACCAGCTTGATAACCTGTTCGATAGGCATACGATAACGCAATACTCCGGAGATCAGTTTGGCGTAGTTCCAGTATTCCTTGTTGAACTTTTCGGACAGACCTTCAATGGTGACTTTATATCCGCGTTTGTTCTGGAACTGGAAGTCGTAACGCTTGCTGCCGTCCTTGTCCACCTTCTTAATAATGTGTCCGGAAGTAACGTTCTTCGGCAGAATAATGCCTTCATCGTCGTCCTGAAGACCGGTGAAGATTTCGTAAGGATGTCCGTCCAGCAAACCGACGAATGCCACCCACTTTTCTTTATTATTCTGGAAACGTACGATGTCGGCATCCAGAACTGTCGGGCGGGTTTCTACTACCGTAGGCGGTTTGCAAGGAGGCATTTCTTCTTTCTTATCGCTCTTGGCAGAAATGAGTACGCCCGAACGTGAGCCGTCACGATAAACCGTACAACCTTTACAACCGGATTTCCATGCCTCTACATACAGGCGGTTTACCAGGTCTTCATCCACATCGTTCGGCAGGTTGATGGTCACGCTGATGGAGTGGTCTACCCATTTCTGGATACGTCCCTGCATCTTGACTTTCATCAGCCAGTCTACGTCGTTTGAGGTTGCTTTATAATAAGGTGATTGCTCAACCAATACGTCGATCTCTTCTTGTGTGTAACGTTTGGAAGGATTGTGTCCTTGCGCTTCCATCCATGTAACAAACTTGGGGTGGAAGACAATATATTCTTCAAAAGCATCTCCGGTTTCATCCACGAAGTCTACGTGTACGTTAGTGTCGTTCGGATTTACTTTACGGCGACGTTTGTATACGGGCAAGAATACAGGCTCGATACCTGAGGTAGTCTGAGTCATCAGACTGGTGGTTCCCGTCGGTGCAATGGTAAGGCAGGCAATATTGCGGCGGCCGTATTTCTTCATATCCTCATACAACTGGGGATCTGCTTCGCGCAAACGATTGATGAACGGATTATTCTTTTCACGTTCGGTATCGTAAATTTCGAATGCACCACGTTCTTTTGCCATTTCCACTGATGAACGGTAAGCACTCAGGGCAACGGTCTTGTGCACTTTTTCAGAGAATTCGGTAGCTTCTTCCGTACCGTAACGCAATCCCAGTGCAGCAAGCATATCACCTTCGGCAGTAATACCTACACCGGTACGGCGTCCTTGTCCACTCTTCTTATAAATCTTGTCCCACAATATACGTTCTGTATGTTTCACATCTTCGCTTTCGGGGTCAGCATCAATCTTTTCCATGATGCGTTCTATCTTCTCCAATTCCAGATCGATGATATCGTCCATAATGCGTTGAGCCAACGCTACATGTTTCTGGAACAATTCAAAGTCAAAGTATGCATCCGGTTTGAAGGGGTTTACTACATAAGAATAAAGATTGATAGCCAACAAACGGCAGGAGTCATACGGGCACAAGGGAATTTCACCACATGGATTGGTGGAAACAGTGCGATATCCCAGGTCTGCATAACAATCGGGTACGGATTCTTTTAATATGGTATCCCAGAACAATACACCCGGTTCTGCCGATTTCCATGCATTGTGAACGATCTTCTTCCACAAATTGGTTGCATTGATTTCCTTCTGCACAGTTGGTTCAGCGGCATTGACAGGATATTGTTGAATATATGGAGTACCTGTGATAGCAGCGGTCATAAATGCATCGTCCAGTTTCACAGATACATTGGCACCTGTTACTTTGCCTTCCGTCATTTTAGCATCGATGAACGCTTCTGAATCGGGATGTTTGATAGATACACTTAGCATCAGTGCGCCACGCCGTCCGTCCTGAGCAACTTCACGTGTAGAATTGGAGTAACGCTCCATAAATGGCACCAGGCCGGTGGAGGTTAAAGCCGAATTTTTCACTGGAGAACCTTTCGGGCGGATGTGCGACAAATCGTGTCCTACACCACCACGGCGCTTCATGAGTTGTACTTGTTCTTCGTCTATTTTGAAGATGGCACCATAAGAATCCGCCTCTCCATCTACTCCGATCACGAAGCAGTTAGACAAAGAAGCTACCTGATAGTTGTTACCAATTCCGGTCATCGGACTTCCCTGCGGAACGATGTACTTGAAGTGGTCGAGCAGATCGAATAGTTCCTCTGCACTTAATGGATTAGAGTATTTAGCCTCGATACGGGCTACTTCATTGGCTATTCTCCAATGCATGTCTTTCGGAGACTTCTCGTAAATATTTCCGAAAGAGTCTTTTACTGCGTACTTGTTTACCCAAACACGCGCAGCTAACTCGTCGCCCTGAAAATATCGTAAAGATTCTTCATAAGCTTCCTCGTAAGAATAAGTTTGTTTTTCCACGATTCTTTTTTCCTTAGATTTATTTTTTAATAAGTAAGAGTGTAGAAGTGATACCTATCATTAACAAATGCGATTGCAAAGCTAAGAATGTTTTTTATTATAGCAAAATAAAAACAGAATAAATTATGAACAGGCTATGAGATTTCCATTTTTGAATAATAGATTGCTGATTTATAAAATATTAGCATTGCTGTATGAACAAAAAGTTTCCAAAAAAGAAAATTGTTTTTAGACTTTGATTAAACAGGCCAATTGTTTTTAGAAAACATAGATAAACTTTAAACTCGTTATTTGACAACAAATTGCTATTCTTTTTCTATATTTGCAAAAAAATAAAAGAATGGAAATCCTAAAACAGAGAAGAACAATCCGCAAATATCAACAGAAAGATATTTCTTCAGATTTGTTAAATGATTTGCTTGATTCTGCATTTCGAGCCTCTACAGTCGGAAATATGCAGGTGTACAGTGTAATTGTAACGCGTGATGCAGAACGGAAGGCTAGGTTGGCACCGGCTCACTTCAATCAGCCGATGGTGAAAACTGCACCTGTGGTTTTGACGTTTTGTATAGACCTGCGCCGTTTTACTAAATGGTGCGAACAGCGAAAAGCAACTCCCGGGTATAATAATTTAGAGTGGTTCGTAACCGGCTCTGTAGATGCCCTGCTGGCAGCACAGACTTTTTGTGTGGCTGCGGAAGAAAAAGGATTAGGTATATGTTATCTGGGTACGACGACTTACAATCCGCAAATGATAGTCGAAGCCCTGGAGTTACCGGAATTGGTATTTCCTATTACAACAGTGACGGTAGGTTGGCCTGCCGAGGAGCCTGCACAGGTAGATCGATTGCCGCTGGAAGCTATTGTGCATGAGGAGACGTATCATGATTATACTCCTGAAGATATAGATCGCCTGTATGCCTATAAGGAATCTTTGCCCGAAAATAAGCAATTTATTTTTGAAAACAACAAAGAAACCTTGGCTCAAGTCTTTACGGACGTACGTTATAAGAAAGAAGATAACGAAGTAATGTCGGAGAATCTTTGGAAAGTAATAAAAAAGCAGGGTTTTTAACCCTGCTTTTTTAATGATGCTTGGATATCATCTATTTCTGCGCGGAAAGTTTTGTCTACTTCCCGTAATTCTTTAATGGTTTTGCAGGCGTGCAATACGGTTGCGTGATCTTTGTGGCCTATTAATGCGCCTATCTTAGCCGTCGAAAAATCTGTATAGGATTTAGCGAGAAACATGGCTATCTGGCGTGCCTGTACCACTTCGCGTTTTCGTGATTTAGTATGGATGGTAGCGGTATCCAGTGAGAAATGCTTGCATACCACATTGATGATGTCGTCAACGGTAACCGCTTTACTTTCACTTTTCACTACCTTCCGCACAATGCGTTGCGCCAGTTCCAGATCAATTTCCTTATTATATATAGTAGAATGCGCCATGATGGAGATGACGATACCTTCCAAGTCACGCACGCTGTCACCCACATTTTCTGCAATATAATCAATTACTTCCGGAGGGAACTGTAAACCGTCACGATGTATCTTATTGCGCAGGATATTCTTGCGTAATTCTACGGTTGGTCTTTCCAGTTCAGCTACCATACCCCATTTGAAACGGGTGATGAGTCGTTCTTCCATGCCTTGCAATAATACGGGAGCACGGTCTGAAGTCAGGATAAGCTGTTTACCGTTTTGGTGTAAGTGATTAAAGATATGAAAGAATGTATTCTGTGTTTTGGTAACACCGGCAAATTCTTGAATATCATCAATAATCAATATGTCAATTGATTGGTAGAAGTTGATAAAATCGTTTGTAGTATTGTTACGTACAGAGTCGGTATATTGTACCTGGAACAGATGTGCTGATACATATAGCACTCTCTTGTCCGGATAGAGTTCTTTGATTTTTGTGCCGATAGCATTTGCAAGGTGCGTCTTTCCCACACCCGACGCTCCATAGAAAAACAGCGGATTGAAAATTGTTTTCGCCGGGTTCTGAGCGACAGCTTCTGCTACGCTGCGTGAAAGTTTGTTGCTATAGCCTTCTATAAATGTTTCGAAGTTGTATTCAGGATTCAGATGCGGATCTAAATCTGCAATAGGAGCTTGTGGTATTTCTCTGCCGATTACCTTTTTCTGTGGAATAATAGTGCGGGGAGTAGATTCGAGATTGACGGTAGTACGTGAACTCTTATCCACCATAACATTATACAATAACTTGGTACCATCACCAATAACTTTATATAGAGTTTTACGCAACAAGTCAACAAACTTGTCCTCCAAAAACTCATAGAAGAACTGGCTGGGTACCTGTACGACCAGCGTCTTGTCCTCATATTTTAAAGGTATGATGGGGAGAAACCATGTTTTGTATGTCTGCTCCGGAACATTGTCTCTGATGATTTCAAGACAGCGGTTCCATAGCCCGACATGATTTAATTCACTCATAACGGCTTTAAATACATTTATTAATTAAGCAAAACTTCTACGCATGCAAAATTCGCAATCTTATTTGAGAAAAACAAATGTGTTTTTTCTTGCTTTTTATCTAAAAACAATAATCTCTTTACTTTCAACTACTTATCTTACTTCATGTAAATAGCCCCACAGGGAGGCTATTGCATTTTTATAAGTATCTGACTTCTAGGATGATATATTAGAAAAGAATAAGGATTTTAACTTTTTAAATAATCTGACAGATGGGAATACTTTAGTTTCTACATGGACTTATTGAGGCTTTTTCTTCCAATTCTGTTTGTTCCTATTATTTAGACTTATTCTATTTAAAGAGATTTTCCCTACTTATCTTTTTTGCCGAACAGGGAGAAATGAACATACCTTTTCGGATGTGATTTCAGATCTTCAAGAAGGCTGGCAGCATTGGCTGTTGTAGCATTCAAATTATTGTAAAGTGACGGATCGTTCAGTAATAAACCGATTGTATTGTCTTTCCTGCCTAATTGGTCTGTAATCATTTTTGCATTTGCTAAAGTCGAATCTATTCTGGCAAATGCGGCTGCGTAATCTATCTCTTTCAGGTTGTCACTGACAGTGACGAAATTATCTCCTATAGTATTCAGCTTTTTAGTAAGCTGAGGAATATCTTTACTCATAATGGCCTGTAGCTGTCGGCTGGTGACTTCCATGCTAGCCATTGTGTTTTGCACGCTGTGCAATGTACCGGGAATTGCCGGGTCTCCAAGGATTGTGTTCAGTGAAGCAAGGATGGAATCCAGTTTGGGAAGCATCTTTTCTACCTGAGGCATGATGGTGGCTACCTGATCCATTACACCATTGTTGACGTTACCTTGTAGGGTATCACCTGTCAGATACTTTTCGCGTGGATTATTGGCAAGTAGCAAGTTCATTTTTACACCACCCATCAGTTCGGAGGCTAATTCGGCGGTACTGCCTTTAGGAATACGCAGTTCCGGGTCTACATCTATTTCCGCTACCACTTTTCCCGGTTCATTGTAGTCATAATAAAGGTCGCGTACAATACCTACGCGAAAGCCATCGGCAAAGACCGGACTTGATTTGGTCAGTCCATTAATGTTATGGAACTTGACGTAGAAATAGTTGGTAGGCTTAAACATATGAATGCCTTTCAGGTAGTTAATACCATATACCAATATGCAGAGAGCAATAATGCCCGCAATTCCTATTCTAACTTCTTTAGTAAGATACTTCATCATGATGTTATAGTCTTATTATTTATTTCTTTTCTTTTTAAATTCTTCGATAGCAACGCTGACGCTTGTCTTCTTTCCGTTTTTGAAAGCAATGATAAATGCGTCTTTGAATTTTGGTGCTATCTCCCGTTTAGTTCGTAATACCTTATTATAATCGGTCGATGCACCGTATGTGTATTTACAAAGTCCGCCTTCCTGATAATACTCTACACCTTTCAGCCCTTTTAGTCGTTTGTCATTGGCGGCAAGCGGACGGGAAGAAGTAAGTATCTGTATTTTAAACACTGGAGCAGTACTATCGGTTTGCCTGTCAGCTACTTTTTCTGTATTTTGTTTGGTTTCGGTGTTATTGGAAACGGGGGGGGCAGGTATCTCTTCTTCTACCCTGCCGCCATCCGTATCCTCCGGTAGTAGGGTGCGGCTGCTTCCTGTCATCCGTATTTCATGTTCACGTTTATAAGACAGGAAAGCACGGAATATTCCGTTGGCAAGTGTGGTGGTTCCCGCTTCCGAATTGAGATAACGTTCTTCTTCCGGATTGGATATGAAACCGAGTTCTACCAGGATGCTGGGCATGGCACTCGCTTTCAATACAAGGAACCCTGCCTGGTGTACACCACGGTCTGCACGCTTACAGGTATGGCGGAATTCTTTCTGTACCAATGAGGCAAGGTGTACGCTCTGAGACATGTATTTATCTTGCATGAATTCAAAGATGATATAAGATTCGGCTGAGTTTGGATTGAATCCTGCGTACCGCGTCTTGTAATCACTTTCGTATAAAATTACGGAGTTCTCCCGTTTAGCGACTTCTAAGTTGGCATCCGACTTGGCTAGACCGAGCGTCCATGTAGAGGCTCCTTTGACTGTTTTACCGCCCGCTACGGAATTGGTATGAATGGAAATGAATAAATCTGCTTTAGCATTATTGGCTATTTCCGCGCGTCTGTCAAGTGGGATAAATACATCTCTTTCACGGGTATATACCACTTTTACATCAGGGCAATTCCTTTTTATCTGTTTGCCTAATTTGAGGGCAACATTCAGGTTGATAGTCTTTTCTTTAGAGATTCGGCCTAAAGCACCAGGGTCATGACCGCCATGTCCGGCGTCAATAACGACAACGAAGTCTTTTGCTTCGATGCTGGTAGTGCAAAAAGGAGAGATGAACAGCCCGAAGCAAATACAGATATATAATATGTGTCGTTTATATAGTTTCATACCCAAAAGTCGTTGCAAATGTAGTGGAAATTTATAGAAAACTCACGTTTTACATGAAGTTTTGTTACTTTTCCCCGGGATTTGTGAGAGATTTCTTTAAAACAGACTAACTTTGCACCCGCAAATTAAATAGAAAAAAGGTATGTTAGTTCGTTTTCTTAAGAACTGGACATTGCCACTGGCGATGCTTTCAGGTACTTTGGGATACTTTATCCTTGCAAATGTCCCTTTCTTGGCGCCTACCAAACCATATATTAGTGATTTGATTGCGTATATTACTCCGCTGCTGATCTTTGCCCAACTGTTGCTTACTTTTTGTAAAGTAGAAAAACTGAATGAACTGAAACCTAAAGCATGGCATGGCTGGTTGCTGCTGTTTCAGACAATTTCATGTCTGGCGATTGCCGCTTTGCTGGTATGCTGTCCGATGGATGAAATATATCGGGAAGTATTTGAGGGGGCGATGGTTTGTGTGATTTGTCCAACTGCTACTGCAGCGGCTGTCATCACTGGCAAGTTGGGAGGCAGTGCATCTACGTTGACTACTTATACCTTATTGTCTAATTTGCTGGCGGCAGTAGCGGTTCCTTTGGTTTTTCCGTTAGTGGAGCCTCATGCTGACATGACTTTCTTTGCCGCTTTCTTGAAAATCCTGAGTAAAGTGTTCCCGTTGTTGTTGTTCCCTTTCTTCCTGGCGTGGTTTCTGAGAGTGTTTATGCCCCGTGTACACCATTTTTTATTGGGTTTCCATGATCTTGCTTTTTATTTGTGGGGCGTAGCGCTTGCTATTGTATCCGGACAAACAGTTCGTTCCCTGGTAATCAGTGATGCACCGGTTTCGGTGGAAATACTGATAGCCTTTGCCGGATTAGTGGCTTGTTGCCTGCAATTCTTTCTGGGTAAGAATATAGGTGGACGTTATAATGATCGTATCAGTGGCGGGCAGGCACTGGGACAGAAAAATACGGTTCTTGCTATCTGGATGGCATATACTTATCTGAATCCACTTTCCTCCGTGGGACCGGGGTCTTATGTCTTGTGGCAGAATCTGATCAACAGCTGGCAGCTATGGAAAAAAAGAAAGAGGGAAGAAGCGCAACATTAACGCAACAGCAATTCTTCCTCGTTATATCTTGGCCTGTCCTTTACTTCAATGTAGATTTTACCGATATATTCGCCTACAATTCCCAGGGATACCAATATTGTACCACCTACCAGCCAAAGGGAAATCATCAGAGATGACCATCCGGGCACAGTGTCGTGGAAATAGTAAGCGCGTAGCGTCCAGATGGTGACGCATACGGCTATCAGTATAAAAATACAGCCCAGCCAGAAAACCATGCGCACAGGTTTAACTGAGAAAGATGTGATTCCGTCGATGGCAAAGTTCAACATCTTCTTGAATGGATATTTCGATTCTCCGGCAAAACGCTTGTCGCGATTATAGTAAACACAGGCAGTTTGGTAACCGATGAGAGGCACCAGTCCGCGCAGATAGAGATTGCGCTCGCGAAAACGGCAAAGTTGTTGGATAGCACGGCAACTCATCAAGCGATAATCCGCATGGTTATAAACCGACTTTACTCCCATTATTTTCATCAACTTGTAGAAAGCGAGGGCAGTGGTACGTTTGAAGAAAGTGTCGGTTTTACGTTCCCGGCGTACACCATAAACAATGTCACATCCCTCCCGGTAGCGTTCGAGCATTTCGGGAATGGCGTTGACATCATCTTGCAAGTCGGCATCTATGGAAATGGCAACATCACATCGTTCTTTGACGGCATTCAGTCCGGCCATGAGTGCATTTTGGTGTCCCACATTTCCGGCTAGATTCAGCCCACAGGCATAGGGGGTATTTTGGTGTAAATCCTTGATGATAGGCCAAGTCTGATCTGTACTGCCATCATTTACATATAAGATATAACTATCCTGAGAAATGTGTCGTTCTGCTATCAGTTTATCCAATAGGAGACTGAGTCTTTTATGTGTTTCGTGTAATACAGCTTCTTCTTTGTAGCAAGGTACTACGATAGCGAGTACTGGAGATTTTTCCATAATCAATTATTCTTTTTGCAATATTCGTAAGAAATCGGGAGAAAAACAAATTATCTTTCTTTGTATTTGAAAACAAATCTCACTAGCAGGAAGTTTACCGGGATAGCGATGGTAAATACCGGTATGGGGGCGAAGGGTTTGGAAAAGCCTAACCAAAGGAACAGATTCAGTAAACTTATATGCAGGATATAGTTGATCAGATGGGCTCCCCCGAAGCCAAAAGCTTTCTTCCAGGATGGCTTCTTTCCGAAGGTAAAAAGGGCTGTCAGATAAAAATTAGCAATAAAGCTGAGTATGTAGCCTATGCTGTAGGCTATATTTACATTGATGAATCGCTGGAATATAAAATATAAACCATAGTGCAGAGCGGTGGCAAAGACACCTACCATAATGAAACGAATAAATTCCGGCAGTTTTTTCAGTCTCTTCATATTCATAGAATTGAGAAGGCAAAGTTAGGGATTGTTGCAGAATAATTCGTACTTTTGCGCACAGAAATCACTAAAAACAGAAATATATGTCAGATGATAGGAAGAAAGCGTTCTGGTTTATAGCGCTACTCAGTATGCTTGTGATACTCCCTTTTCTGGGGGAAACCATTTTTTATTCTAAAGGTGAACCACGTGAGGCCATTGTTGCCTTTTCTATGTTAGAGAGTGGTAACTGGATACTTCCGGTGAATTATGGTACCGATATAGCTTATAAGCCTCCTTTCCTCTACTGGGCCATTGCTGCCATCTCTTCCCTTTTTGGAGGAGTGTCAGAGTATTCATCCCGCCTGCCGTCTGCTATTGCATTCCTGGCTATGCAGTTGGTGTTCTTCTCTTTTATAGCAAAACGTAAGGGTGTAAAAACAGCTTTTCTGGCTTCTATCCTTCTTCTGTCTTCTTTTGAAGTACATCGGGCAGCGGTAGCTTGCCGTGTAGATATGTTGCAGGTGTCGTTTATTGTTATTTCATTGTGTTTACTGTTTCGTTGGGATGAGAAGGAGTGCCGCGGCATTCCCTGGCTGGCTGTTTTACTGATGGGCTGTGCCACATTGACCAAAGGACCGGTAGGTTCTATATTCCCATGTGTCTGTATCGGTATTTACCAGTTGTTGCGTGGACGTTCTTTCTGGAAGACATTCTTCTTGTTATTGCCTGTAGGACTCCTTTCTCTGATTCCTTATGCAGCCTGGGCGGGCGCAGCTTATGCACAAGGCGGACAGTCTTTTGTCGATTTAATGTTGGAAGAGAATACCGGTCGCTTCATGGGAAAGATGTCCTACGGATCACATGAGAATCCGATATGGTATAATTTCCTAACTGTTATCTGGGGCTGGATACCCTGGACTTTGGTATTGCTGATATCTCTCTTTGGACTGAAATGGAAAAACATGCGTGTGTTACCTGAGGGGATATCTTTCGGCGAACGTATTGGGAAAGCCTGGAAAAAATTCCGTTCACAGTCGCCCTTGCAATTGTTCACATGGGTGGTAATTCTCTTTATTTTCATATTCTATTGCATCCCCAAGAGTAAACGTAGCGTTTATCTGCTTCCCATCTATCCATTTATGGCAGTGCTGATAGCTGAATATTTATTAGCTTTGGTGCAGCGTGGGGCAAAAGTATTTAAAATCTCTGCACATATATTTGCGTCTCTGTGTTTGATACTTACGGTTACTTTCATAGTGGTACGTTTAGGGCTGATACCGGATAGTCTTTTTGGAACCGGCCGTCATGCTGCTGAAAATGTATCTTTTATGCATGCTTTGGAAGCGGTTTCTCTGTCTATTCCTAAATGGTGTCTGGTGGTGCTTCCTTTGATAGCGGCTGTCTGCACATGGATGGGAGTAGCGAAGCGGGCCGGCGCTTACTCCTTATTATATAGTATCGCCGGATGTATGCTTTGTCTTTTCGTTTCTCTGGATGGGGTCTATCAACCTACAGTGTTGGCAGTTAAATCGGACAAGCACCTGGTTAACCAAATCAGGGAATATGTGCCGCAGGGAACGGTCTACTCATATGATGGCATGAGCTTCTATTGTGCAAATTTCTATATGAATGATCAGATGCGTCATTTTGAGAAGGATTTGCCGTCCGGTGAGGGATATGTTGTTTTGCCGGAGAGAGGAAAAGAACTGTTGTTTGAAGAATTTGGAAATACATACGACTTTGAAGAGATTTTCCTTACGAAGAAGCGCAGTTGCGATTTGCGTGATGAGATTTATATGTATAAGTTTAAAAAGAAATAAATGTCACCCGTTACAATCATCGATAAATATTATCCGGAGGATAATGAACGGAAACACATCTTGTTGGTGCATAGTCGTTTGGTGGCCGAGAAGGCTCTTTCAATTGCTGATCACCATCCGGAGCTTCAGTTGGATAAAGACTTTTTATATGAAGCCGGCATGCTGCATGATATCGGAATCTTTCTGACTAATGCTCCGGGAATCTTCTGTTTTGGCGATCAGCCCTATATCTGTCATGGCTATTTAGGGGCAGATCTGATGCGTCAGGAAGGATATCCCCGGCATGCGTTGGTATGTGAAAGGCATACGGGCGCAGGACTATCTCTGGATGATATTATTTCGCAAAACCTGCCAGTACCTCATCGGGATATGCTCCCGGTTAGCCTGGAAGAGCAAGTCGTTTGTTTTGCCGATAAGTTTTATTCCAAGACTCATCTGGAGCGGGAAAAAACAGTGGAGAAAGCCCGAAAAAGTCTTTCAAATTTCGGTAATGCAGGTCTGAAACGTTTTGATCGCTGGTGCGAACAGTTCTTGTAGCAATCTAAATTTCTTTAAAAAGGGAGATTATCCGTATAATTTACGTACTTTTGCCCCTTCAAGCGGAAACTATAAGTTGATTACGCCATTGAAAGCAAATACATTCATATCATTCATACTACTACTTGTCTTACTCCTGCTCTCCGGCGAGGCTTTTTCGCAACGTCGGCGTGGAAGAACTGTTCCCACAGGAACCGAGCGGACAGACACCTTTAATATAGAAGGTGTACAAAGAGGAGACACTTTATTGAAGGGGGATACCCTGCAAAACGATACGATACAATTGCAGCCTGCCGGTAAGAAAAAGCAGCCTTTGGATGCTCCGGTGATTTATGAAGCTACTGACTCTATTGTGTTCACTCAGAATGGTATTGCCAATTTATATGGAGATGGGAAGGTGAACTATCAGAAGATAGAGTTGGCTGCCGAGGTGATTACTATGAATATGGACAGTAGTACGGTTTTTGCCCATGGTGTGGAAGACTCATTAAAAGTCATACAGGGGAGACCAGTCTTCAAAGATGGGGATACACCTTATGAGACAAATACTATTCGGTATAATTTTAAGAGTAAAAAGGGCTTGATTAGTAATGTAGTCAGTCAGCAAGGTGAAGGATATGTGACCGGTAATAATGCTAAGAAGGGTATGAACGATGAGCTGTACATGAAGAGCGGCCGTTATACTACCTGTGATAATCACGATCATCCTCACTTCTACATGCAGATGACCTATGCCAAAGTACGCCCCAAGAAAAATGTAGTGACGGGGCCTGCTTATCTGGTTATTGAGGATGTCCCGCTACCTCTTGCCGTACCGTTTTTCTTCTTTCCTTTCTCCAGTAGTTATTCATCAGGTTTCATCATGCCAAGTTATATGGATGACTCTACCCGTGGATTTGGTTTGACGGATGGCGGTTACTATTTCGCTATCAGCGACAAGATGGATTTGAAACTGCGCGGTGATATCTTTACTAAAGGCTCCTGGGCTTTGAATGCGGAGACCAATTATAATGTTCGTTATAAATTCTCCGGTCTGTTTCAGGCCAGCTATCAGGTGACTAAAACCGGTGATAAAGGCCTGGATGACTATGCAGTAGCAAAGGACTTCAAAGTTGTTTGGTCACATCGCCAGGATCCCAAAGCCAGTCCGAATTCGTCATTCTCGGCCAGTGTGAACTTCTCGTCCAGTAGCTACGAGCGTACTAATATCGGTAATATGTACAATGCGCAGGCTATGACGCAGAATACCAAAACATCCAGTATCAGCTACTCACGTAACTTCCCCGATCAGAAACTTTCTATTGCTGCTACCGGTAATATTGCGCAGAGTATGAAGGATTCTTCGATTGCCGTAACTTTACCGGATTTGAATATTACTTTGAGTACTATTTTTCCTTTCAAACGGAAAAATGCAGTAGGTAATGAGAAGTGGTATGAGAAGATTTCTCTCCGCTATAGTGGTCGCCTTTCTAACAGTATTACTACGAAAGATGATCTTCTGTTCAAATCCAATCTGGTGAAGGACTGGAAGAACGGAATGAAACATGAAATACCTATCAGTGCTACGTTTACATTGTTCAAGTACTTCAATGTAACTCCATCGGTGAGTTATACGGAGCGTTGGTATACACGTAAGGTGATGAAAGACTGGGATCCGAATATAGGTACCAGTGGGCGGGAAGTAGAAACTGATACTATTTATGGTTTCCATCGAGTATATAACTATAGTGCCAGTCTGGGTGTTAATACAAAGATTTATGGTATGTATAAACCTTTGTTTATGAAGAAAAAGGAAATACAGATTCGACATGTCATAACTCCTTCTGTCAGCATCAGTGCAGCTCCTGACTTTGGTTCTTCCCGCTATGGTTACTATGATACTTATATTAAACCCAATGCTGATGGAACACAAGATACGATCACTTATTCTCCATATGCCGGACAAATGTTCGGAGTGCCTGGACAAGGAAGATCTGGAAATATTTCATTCCAGATATCCAATAACTTGGAAATGAAATATAAGGATAAGAATGACTCAATACGCAAGGTCAGTCTGATTGATGAGTTGGGTGCGAGTATTTCTTATAATACGGCTGCTAAGGTGCGTCCATGGAGTAACCTGACATTAAATTTGCGTTTGAAATTGAGTAAGAACTATACCTTCAGTATGAGTTCAGTCTTTGCTACTTATGCTTATGCCTTTGATAAAAACGGTAGGGTTGTAACAAGTGACCGCACAGAGTGGTCTTACGGACGTTTTGGACGTTTCCAGGGCTATGGGAACTCTTTCAGTTACACGCTTAATAACGATACATGGAAGAAGTGGAAAGCATTCTTTACCGGAGAGAAGAGTGAAGATGATGGAAAAGGAAACGAACAGACTGATGCGGACAGTGAAAGTGACGAAACTGATGATGCGGGAACAAGTAATACGCCTACCAAGCGGAAGAAGGAAAAAGCTGCTGTAGATGATGACGGTTATCAGGTTTTCAAAATGCCTTGGTCTATAAATCTAAGTACAGGTTTTAATATAACAGAAGATACCTCCAGACCAATCAACAGAGAGAGCATGCGTTATCCGTATAAGTTTAGTCTGAATGCGCTTAATATTAATGGTAATGTTAAGATTTCCAATAAGTGGGCAGTCAGCTTCAACTCCGGTTATGACTTTAATGCTAAAAAGATAGTACAGACTTCTTTCAATATAACGCGTGACTTGCACTGTTTCAGCATGTCTGCCAGTCTTTCTCCATTTGGTACATGGAAGTACTATAGCTTCGTTATCCGTGCCAATGCCAGTATTCTGCAAGATTTGAAATATGATAAGAAGAGTCAGACACAGACTAATATTAAATGGTATTAAGAATCCATTTGATATTCCTTTCACTGCATTTGCTTTTTCATAAAAATATCCCCTTCTATATTGTTGAAACGATTTATTTATCGGAATGCTTCAGTGTAGAAGGGGATGTCTTTATTTCTGATTAGGAATTGCTTTTTACCACGCTATTTCTTGTTCTCCATGTTCTTTCAAATAGGCATTCGCTCTGCTAAAATGCTTATTTCCAAAGAAGCCATTGTAGGCAGATAGGGGAGAGGGATGTGCAGAAGTCAGAACAAGATGCTTGCTCCGGTCGATGAATGCACCCTTACGCTGTGCATAAGATCCCCAGAGGATGAATACGAGGTGTTCACGCTGTTCGGCAAGGACACGTATGGCAGCGTCCGTAAAAGTCTCCCAGCCGCGGTTCTGATGAGAACCTGCCTGATGGGCACGGACAGTTAAGGTTGCATTCAGGAGCAGGACGCCTTGCTCGGCCCAGCGGGTCAGATTTCCAGTGGTGGGAGCATCTGTACCAATATCATCTTTTATTTCTTTGAATATATTAATCAATGAAGGAGGGAAACGAACTCCGTCGTTCACAGAAAAGCATAAACCATGAGCTTGTCCGGGACCGTGGTAAGGGTCCTGGCCGATGATAACTACTTTCACCTTATCGAATGGGCAAAGATTGAAAGCGTTGAATATGAGCTTTCCCGGAGGGTATATCGGATAATGACTATATTCTTCCCGTACAAAATCCGTTAGTGTATGAAAATAATCTTTTTCAAATTCCGGTTCCAAACGTGCTTTCCAACTTTCTTCTATTTGAACGTTCATAATTTTGTGTGTTAAAAGTTTCGGATGCTAAGATACAATTTTAATCTGATTTCTGTAATAGAGCATTCTTTTTATTTCTTCGAACAGGGATAAACAGAAAAGGCAGAAATCATAAAATCTCTGCCTTTTCTATTTGTATCTGAGTATTAAATCAAGTAAATATTGTGTTCCTTACATTCCTCACGCATATCTTCCGGCCAGATACTGGCTTGAATTTCGCCGATATGAGCTTTTCTTAAATAGAACATACAAAGACGTGATTGCCCGATACCACCACCTATAGAAAGGGGCAATGTGTCATTCATCAGACGTTTATGGAAATAGAGTTCCAGTCGTTTTTCTTCTCCCTCTTGTTTCAGCTGGCGTTGCAGGGCTTCCTTATCTACACGGATACCCATGGATGATAGCTCAATGCTGCGCTGCAATACATTATCCCATAATAAAAGGTCACCATTCAAGCCCGGAAGACCATTCAACCCTTCTGTGGTATAGTCATCATAGTCCGGGGCACGTCCGTCGTGTTTCTCTCCATCGCTTAGTTTGCAGCCAATACCGATAATGAATACAGCACCATATTTTTTCGTAATGGCATGTTCGCGACATTTGGGTTCCAGATCCGGATAAAGTTGACGTAACTCTTCCGCGTGAATGAAATGTAACTTCTGAGGCAGACAAGGCTTAATCTGAGGGTACATTTCATACACCATATATTCTGTACGTATCATGGCTGCATAAATACGGGTCACAATTTCTTTCAGGAAGTTCACGTTCCGATCTTCGGTAGTGATGACACGTTCCCAGTCCCATTGGTCTACATAGAGAGAATGAAGATTTCCCAACTCTTCGTCTGAGCGTATGGCATTCATGTCCGTATAAATACCATATCCGGATTCAATATTATAGTCTGCCAATGTCAATCGCTTCCATTTGGCAAGAGAATGTACTACTTCGGCTTGTGCATCTCCCAAGTCTTTGATAGGGAATGATACGGCACGTTCTACGCCATTCAAATCGTCATTAATACCCATACCTTTCAATACGAAAAGCGGGGCTGTGACGCGGCGCAAACGTAATTCCGATGAAAGGTTCAATTGGAAGAACTCTTTAATCTGTTTGATTCCTAATTCTGTTTGTTTTAAGTCCAATAAGGGTTTATAACCCTTTGGTTTTATCAGATAACTCATAAGTGTGTACTATGTTTTTGTCCGGCAAATATAGGTATAATATTTATATTTGCATCGTGTTTGGCTAATTTTATGAGCAATTTGTTTCTTATTAACCAGTTGTGGCTCTCAAAATAATATTCTTATTTATAGGCTTTTTCTGTAAAAAAAGACAAATCATTAGGAATATGCCCGATTTTTTTATACTTTTGTCCCCGCATTTAAGGCTCCGTAGCTTAGTGAATAGAGCGTCAGATTCCGGTTCTGAAGGTCGTGCGTTTGAATCGCACCGGGGTCACA
>OBXD01000412.1_pt1 | contig 28684 bp, 30 predicted proteins | sample 1495381 | NCBI WGS metagenome assembly OBXD01 (sample SAMEA2580144, study PRJEB22360) | human gut metagenome | biome: human gut; feature: human-associated habitat; material: faeces | place: Denmark | collected 2008/2010 | reverse complement strand
CTGCCATTCGACCATAAGGAAATTGTTGAAGCTGCCGGCGAAGAGATACGGCGGTGGGTGGATGTCGAACCGGGTATCGTTTTCGATTATCTTCCGTCAAAGTTTACGGCCTATCAGTTGCGGCGCATTTTTGAGATCATTTATAATAAGACGATAGATGTACGCAATTTCCATAAAAAGATGACGGCGATGGAATATGTCGTGCAGACGGATGAAGTGGAAACGGGAGTGAATCATCGGGCAGCCCGCTATTACCGGTTCGATAAGGTGAAATATAACAAGTTGCATTCGAAGTTTAATAAGATATGATATAGTATGTGTTTATTAGGTTGTGATATCGGAAGTTCTTCGGTGAAGGCTTCTATTGTCGATAAAGATACGGGGTTGACGCTTGCCTCTGATTTTTATCCGAAAGAAGAGGCGGCGATCAAAGCCGTGCGTCCCGGATGGGCGGAGCAGAATCCGGATGACTGGTGGATGTATCTGAAAGAAGCGATAAAGGGTGCGATCGCGAAGGCGGGCATCAAGGGAACGGAGATAGATGCGATCGGCATCTCGTACCAGATGCATGGGCTCGTATTGGTGGACAGGAAGATGCAGGTGCTGCGTCCGTCGGTGATCTGGTGCGACAGTCGTGCGGTGCCTTATGGGGATCGCGCTTTCAAGTCGATCGGCGAAAAGCAATGCCTGGCACATCTTTTGAATTCTCCCGGAAACTTTACGGCTTCCAAATTGGCATGGGTAAAAGAGTATGAACCGCAGATATTCGGACAGGTGCATAAATTCATGTTGCCTGGCGACTTTATTGCCATGCGCATGACGGGCGATATTGTCACGACTGTTTCAGGCCTTTCGGAAGGAATTTTCTGGGATTTCCGGAATAACAGCGTTTCTGAAGATCTGATGAGCTATTTCGGGTTCAGCAAGGAACTGGTTCCGGATATCCGTCCGACTTTCGGTGTGCAGGGGGAATTGCTCGGATCGGTCGCTTCGGAGTTGGGTTTGAAGAAGGGTACGCCGGTTACCTATCGGGCCGGTGACCAACCCAACAATGCGTTGTCGCTAAATGTCCTGAATCCGGGCGAGATAGCCGCTACGGGCGGTACGTCGGGGGTCGTGTATGGTGTGAACGGCAAGGTGAACTACGACACGCTGTCCCGTGTGAATACGTTTGCGCATGTGAACCATTCGGCCGACCGGACGCGCTTGGGTGTCCTGCTGTGTATTAACGGTGTGGGAATCCTCAATTCATGGGTGAAGCGGAATGTGGCCCCGGAAGGTATAAGCTATCCTGCTTTGAACGAGCTGGCGGCGACTGTTCCGATCGGTTCGGAGGGCCTCTCGATTCTGCCTTTCGGGAACGGTGCGGAGCGTATGTTACAGAACAAGCAGGTGGATTGCTCCATTCACGGGCTGAATTTCAACATTCATAATAAAGCTCATATCGCCCGTGCCGCACAGGAAGGAATTGTCTTCTCTTTCAAATATGGCATGGATATCATGAATGAGATGGGGATCGATATCGGGGTGATCCGTGCCGGTAATGCCAACCTGTTCCTAAGCCCTATTTTCCGGGATGCGTTGGCTGGTGTGACAGGAACGGTGATCGAACTTTACGATACGAACGGGGCTGTCGGGGCTGCCAAAGGCGCCGGTATCGGGGCCGGCATCTATGCGTCGGCGGAAGAGGCGTTTGCTTCCCTGAAAAAGATCAATGTGATAGAGCCGGACGGACTGAAAGCGGATAAATACTGCGGGGCTTTCGAGGTCTGGAAAGAACGGTTGGAGAAAGCATTGGCGTAATAAACGAAAGCATTGTATAATCAATAAAATACTTATTATCATGAATTACTTTAAAGGTGAAAAAGAATTTTTTCCGGGAATTGGAAAAATAGAGTTTGAAGGACGCGAGTCAAAAAATCCGATGGCTTTTCATTATTATGATGAAAACAAGGTCGTAATGGGTAAAACTCTGAAAGACCACCTGCGTTTCGCTATGGCCTATTGGCATACATTATGTGCGGAGGGAGCCGACCAGTTCGGTGGCGGAACGAAGACATTTCCTTGGAATGCGGGCGCAGACCGTATTTCCCGTGCCAAGTATAAGATGGATGCTGCTTTCGAATTTATGACGAAATGTAACATACCTTACTATTGTTTCCACGATGTGGATGTCGTAGATGAAGCACCGACGTTGGCCGAATTTGAAAAGGACCTGCATACGATGGTCGAATATGCCAAACAACATCAGGAAGCGACGGGGAAGAAGCTGTTGTGGTCTACCGCCAATGTGTTCGGGCATAAACGTTATATGAACGGGGCTGCCACAAATCCTTATTTCCCTGCTGTGGCTTGTGCCGGCACGCAGATCAAGAACGCGATCGACGCTTGTATTGCCTTAGGTGGCGAAAACTATGTGTTCTGGGGGGGACGTGAAGGCTATATGAGCTTGCTGAACACCAATATGAAACGCGAAAAGGAACATCTTGCCATGATGTTGACGATGGCACGTGACTATGCCCGCAAGAACGGGTTCAAAGGAACTTTCCTGGTAGAGCCTAAACCGATGGAACCGACTAAACATCAGTATGACGTGGATACGGAAACGGTTATCGGCTTCTTGCGCCATTATGGTCTCGACAAGGATTTTGCCATTAATATCGAAGTGAACCATGCCACATTGGCCGGGCATACATTTGAGCATGAACTTCAGGCTGCCGCCGATGCCGGTATGTTGTGCAGTATCGATGCCAACCGTGGTGATTATCAGAATGGTTGGGATACGGATCAGTTCCCGGTTGACATCTACGAACTGACACAGGCTTGGCTGGTTATCCTCGAAGCAGGCGGCTTGACTACCGGAGGTACGAACTTCGATGCCAAGACACGTCGTAACTCGACCGATCTGGATGATATTTTTCTGGCTCATATCAGTGGTATGGATTCTTTTGCCCGTGCTTTGATGGCTGCTGCCGATATCCTGGAACATTCTGATTACAAGAAAATGCGTGCCGAACGTTACGCTAGTTTCGACCAGGGTGACGGTAAGAAGTTCGAAGAAGGTAAACTTCTCCTCGAAGACCTGCGTACAATCGCTCTTGCCTCTGGCGAACCGAAGCAAATCAGCGGGAAGCAGGAATTGTATGAGATGATTATCAATCAGTACATTTAATAACATATAAATAATGTTTTATCCGTTACTTTTGAATCAAACCAAAAGTAACGGATAAAACATTATTTACCTATATGAATCTCTATCGTGAAAAACAACAACTATTACATTTTTGGAATTACCCTCGTGGCGACATTGGGGGGATTATTATTCGGATATGATACAGCGGTGATATCCGGGACGGTTGAATCGCTGCGTAAATTCTTTATCGAACCTTTCGGGCTACCATTGGATCAGGCAAATGCGCTTGAAGGATTCGTTGTAAGCAGTGCCCTGATCGGTTGTATCTTAGGTGCTTCTTTTGCCGGTTGGATCAGCCAGCGGTATGGACGGAAACCTACGCTTGTGTTGGCTGCCATCCTGTTTTTGTTGTCGGCAATCGGTTCGGCGTGGCCGGAGTTGTTTGTCGGGATGCCTGGTAGCGGAGATCACACGTTCATGTACCTTTTTGTGCTTTACCGGATTGTCGGAGGAGTAGGAGTCGGTTTGGCTTCTATGGTTTCCCCGATGTATATTGCTGAGATGGCCCCGGCGGAGAAACGAGGAAATCTGGTGTCATGGAATCAGTTCGCGATTATTTTCGGTATGCTTGTCGTCTATTTTGTGAATTACAGTATCGCGTTGCAGGGAGATGCCGCCTGGTTGCATACGATCGGCTGGCGTTGGATGTTCGCGTCCGAAATCGTCCCGGCTTTGCTCTTTCTGGCCCTTCTGATGTTTGTACCGGAAACGCCTCGTTATTTGGTGATGCGCGGTAAGATGGATAAGGCACTGTCTGTATTGGATCGTTTGATGGGAAAAGAAAGAGCAGCACCTGAATTGGTGGAAATAAAAGAAAGTTTCAGGAAACAGGAACCCTCCATGCGTCCCTATTTTCTGTTTATGGGGATGTGGCTGGTGTTGTTTCTGCTTTTGTATGGAGCATTGGAACTGGCTGGAAACACGAGTGCTTTGGAGATCGCTTTGATTGGTAGCTTTTTTGTATCTCTGGTCTTCCCGGTGCGTTCATTCGGCGTGCTGATCATATTTGTCGGTGTCCTTTTGTCCGGTTTCCAGCAGTTTGTCGGGATCAACGTCGTGTTGTATTATGCGCCGGAGATCTTTAAGACAATGGGGGCCGCCACTGATGCCGCCTTGTTACAACAGATCGTGGTAGGAGCCGTGAACCTCTCTTTTACCGTGCTGGCTATCTTTACGGTCGATCGGTTCGGTCGCCGTCCGTTGATGATTATCGGAGCATTGGTCATGGCCGTCTCGATGATGATCTTGGGGACGACTTTCTATACGCATTCTGTCGGTATCGGTTCGTTGGTTTGTATGTTGGTGTACACGGCTGGTTTCGCGATGTCGTGGGGGCCGGTCTGTTGGGTATTGCTGGCAGAGATTTTCCCGAATACGATCCGTTCGACTGTTATGAGTATTGCCGTTGCCGGGCAGTGGATTGCCAATTTCCTTGTCTCCTGGACTTTCCCGATGCTCGATAAGAACCAGTATCTGATCGATACGTTCAATCATGGCATGGCCTACTGGGTTTATGGTGTCATGGGAGTTCTGGCTGCCCTATTTATCTGGAAATTCGTTCCCGAAACAAAGGGTAGGACACTAGAGCAGATGGAACAATATTGGAAATAAATCCGTAAGTTTGCTGTCCGAAAAGACAAGAATCGATGCGCATATTGAAAAAAATACTGATAGGAAGCCGGAACCTGTTGCTGTTCCTGTTTGTTTCTAGTTTGTTGGCTGTGGTGGCATATAAGTTCATACCTGTTTACTACACTCCGCTGATGTTCATCCGCGTCTACGAACAGGTGCGGGATAGCAAGCCCATCAAGCTGGAACACAAATGGATGCCTTTGAAACAAATTGCCCAGCCATTGGCACAGGCGGTCGTGGCTTCGGAAGACAATCTTTTTCTCGACCATGACGGTTTCGATATGATACAGATTCAGAAAGCCCGTGCCGATGCCGAAAAAGGTAAACGTGTACGAGGAGCGAGCACTATCTCGCAACAGACTGCCAAGAACGTGTTTCTCTGGCCCGGAAGGACTTATTTGCGCAAAGGCATCGAGGCTTATTTCACCGTCCTGATCGAATGGATTTGGGGGAAAGAACGTATCATGGAAGTTTATCTGAACTCGATCGAAATGGGAGACGGTATTTATGGTGCTGAAGCAGTCGCACAGGCTCATTTCAAAAAGCCGGCCTATAAACTGACAAAGGCGGAAGCGGCTTTGATCGCTGCGACCTTGCCGAATCCCCGCAAGTTCAACTCTGCAAAACCTTCTCCTTATATGCTGAAACGGCAGACGAAGATCATGTCGCTGATGGGGAAACTGCTTAAGATCGAAATGGGGTATGACAGTGGTGATCCCGATTCTGAATCCGGCAGTAGGAAGGTGCGTAGACGGAAGAAGCTCCGGGCGGAATCCGACACGACGGTCCGTCTGCCCGAAAAAAATATTTACATAAGAACGATAATCATATGAGTCATTTTATATATCACGACCTCGGACGTATCGAATATGAGAAGGCACTGGAACGCCAGACGGTTGCTTTCAACGCCTTGTTGGAAGCGAAAGCACAAGGCAGGACCGGGGAAAACCGGTTGTTTTTCTGCGAACATCAGCCGGTACTGACTATTGGAAAAAGTGGTAAGGACACCAACCTACTGATCCCGAAAGAACTGCTTGTGCAGCGAGGTATCTCTTTCTACCATATCAACCGGGGAGGGGATATCACGTATCACGGTCCCGGACAAATCACCGGATATCCGGTCTTCGATCTCGATACCTGGAAGTTGGGACTCAAGCAATATATCGACAGGTTGGAAGAAACCATTATCCGCTTTTTAGCTATCTATGGCATTAAAGGGGAGCGGCTCGCGGGAGCTACAGGGGTGTGGATCGATCCTGGTGTACCGAGAAAAGCCCGTAAGATTTGTGCGATCGGTGTGAAAAGCAGCCGTTTTGTCACCATGCACGGTTTTGCTTTGAATATAAATACCGACTTGGATTACTTCTCTTTGATCAACCCTTGCGGTTTTAAAGATAAAGGGGTTACTTCGCTTGAGAAAGAGATGGGGATGGAGCAGGATTTTGAAGAGGCCAAAGCACGTCTTCATTCACTTTTCACTGAAATGTTTCCGGAATGATGGAACCGTATGTTATTCATTTTGCCCCATTGCAGGGTTATACCGACTCGGTTTATAGGGAAGCACATGCACAAATATTCGGAGGTGTCGAAACCTATTACACTCCGTTTGTCCGTCTCGAAAAGACTGGCTTTCGCAATAAGGAGTTGCGGGATCTTGTACCGGAAGCAAATACATCCGCCTCACTTGTTCCCCAGATGATCGCAGTTTCGCCCGAAGAGTTCCGCCGGATTGCCGGTTTGTTTCGTGAATCAGGGTACCGGCATGCTGATATTAATTTGGGTTGTCCTTTCCCGATGCAGGCACGACAACATCGGGGAGCGGGTATCCTGCCTTATCCGGATGAGGTGAAAGTGTTGTTGGAAACGATTTTTGAATTCCCGGAGATACAATTCTCGGTCAAACTGCGGTTAGGTTGGGATTCTCCTGAGGAGGCGCAAGCGCTTCTTCCTTTTTTGAACGGATTGCCCCTCACACATCTCACATTGCATCCCAGGATCGGTACGCAGCAATATAAAGGAAAGACTGACCTGAGTGCCTTCTCCCGATTTTATGATTCATGCACGCTTCCGCTTTTCTATAATGGAGACATCCGGACTTTGCCGGATATTCGTTCGTTAACCGGACGTTTTCCCCGTTTGAAAGGTATCATGATAGGACGTGGTCTGCTGTCTTCTCCTTGGCTGGCAACGGAATATATATCCGATACCCCGCTTACCGCTCAGGAGAAGATAGAGAAGTTGTCTGCTTTCCATACCTTACTGTTAGCGGGCTATTCTTCCCGTCTGGAGGGAGGCGAACACCAGGTACTCGACAAGATGAAGACCCTTTGGGATTACCTGTTGCCGGATGCAGAAAAACGGCTCCGGAAAAAAATATTGAAAAGTTCCCGGTTGGCAGATTATCAAGAGGCAGTGCGGAATTTGATTTACGACACCTCGATCACTGCCGGACAATGATCCGAATGAACAGCCTCATTTAAAATATACGCTTTTTCCACTTGTGCTTTCATCGGTTCGCTGACCATGCAATAGTCAATACGCCAGCCCTTGTTTTTGGCACGGGCACTGAAACGATAACTCCACCAAGTATATTCCTGTTTGTCCGGATTGAGGAGGCGGAACGTGTCGATATAGCCGGCATCCAGGAAACGAGTCATCCATTCCCGCTCTTCCGGAAGGAAGCCGCTGTTCGTCGCATTGCGTACCGGGTCATGAATATCAATCGGTTCGTGGCAGATATTGTAGTCCCCGCATAAGATCAGTTTCGGACGCGATTTTTGTAGTTCCACTACATAGTTCTGGAAATCTTCCAACCATTCCATCTTGAATGCCTGACGCTCATCGCCGCTCGTACCCGAAGGGTGGTAAACGCTGATCACCGACAGATCCCCGAAATCGGCCCGGATGAAGCGCCCCTCGTTATCGTATTTTTCGATTCCCATTCCATATTCTACATGGTCCGGTTCTCGGCGGCTCAGGATTGCGACTCCGCTGTAGCCTTTCTTCTGTGCACTGAAAAGCCACGCTTTGTAGCCAAGTGCTTCAAATGCTTCGGCTGGATATTGTTCCGGTTGTAACTTGGTCTCCTGCAGGCAAAGTACGTCGGGTTGTTCTTGTGCCAGCCATTCGGGCAATCCTTTTCCTACGGCAGCACGCAGGCCGTTTACATTGTATGTTATAATTTTCATCTCCTAATACTTATTTTAATGATAAGACAAATGTAATGTATTTTCTTCTATTGACATATTTTCAGTGAGGTAACCTCACCAAAATATAATTTCTCCTTTTTCACAGGGAGGAAACTTTCGGCACAGTCATCAAAATGACACCTCTTTCCTATCTAAATTGAATTAATAGGGCATCCTAATCTTGCCAAAACGTAAGAACAGTATGGATCGGAATTTTCGATGAAATAGAAAAATGGTGCAAAAAGGAGGGATTGTTGATTTTGTTCTGTTACAAGTTGTTTTGAACAACTGGAACTATCATTCTCATATCCCTGTTATAAATATAGTTTGGACATATTTAAAATTATAGTTATGGCAAAAAGAAATAAGTTAGCCGTCTTTTCAGTGGTAGCTTTAGGCATGATGTTTTTTGCAGAGCAAAACAAAGCTTGTACGCGTGCGGTCTATCTGGGACCGGATGATATGATCGTGACAGGGCGGACGATGGATTGGAAAGAGGATCCGCAATCGAATATTTACCTTTTCCCTCGGGGAATGGAGAAACGGGGAGGGGTTACGGACAATACGGTGACGTGGACTTCCAAATATGGGAGTGTCGTGACTGCCGGATATGATATCGGAGTTTGTGACGGTATGAATGAGAAAGGCCTGGTGGCGAACTTGCTTTTCTTGACCGAATCCTCTTATCATCGTCCGAATGATAGTCGTCCGGTGATGGGATTGAGCATCTGGACACAATATGTCTTGGATAATTTTGCGACGGTGGACGAAGCTGTGAATGAATTGAGCCTGGAAACTTTCCGTATCGATGACCCTGATTTACCTAACGGAGCAAAATCGACTTTGCACCTCTCGATTTCGGATGCGACCGGGAATAGTGCCATCTTTGAATATATCAACGGCAATCTGATTATTCATGAGGGACGAGAATGCCAGATAATGACAAATTCCCCTACCTATGACAAACAGTTGACTTTGAATGATTACTGGAAAGAGATTGGCGGTCTGGTTATGCTACCCGGGACAAACCGTGCTTCTGATCGCTTTGTCCGTGCATCGTTTTATATCCAGGCATTACCGCAAACCGATAATTTCAGGCAGGCTGTTGCCGGAGTTTTTAGTGTGATGCGCAATGTTTCGGTTCCTTTGGGAATCTCTATCCCCGAACAGCCTAATATTGCTTCGACTCGCTGGCGTACGGTAGCGGATCAAAAAAATAAAGTGTATTATTTCGAGTCAACGCTTAGCCCCGATATTTTTTGGATCAATTTCAAAGATTTGAATTTTAAAACCGGAGCTCCGGTGAAGAAGTTGACGCTCACGGGTAGAGAGATTTATGCGGGTAATGCCGCCGGAAGGTTTCAGGCTGGAAAGTCACTTCACTTTCTGTTTGGGATATAGAAGGTTGTTTTGTATTTTTATGTCCGAATAAAAATGAGAGTAATATGATAGGAGCAATAGCCGGAGATATTATCGGTTCCGTATATGAGTTTGATAATATAAAGACAACGGTTTTTCCGTTATTTACCAGGAAAAGCAATTATACGGACGACACGATTATGACGGTCGCCGTGACTGACTGGCTATTGTATGGAGGGAATCTCGTGCAAGTTATGCATCGTTATGGCAGGGAGTTTCCGTGTCCGATGGGAGGCTATGGAGCACGTTTCGGGCAATGGCTTTGTGAAACGAATCCACAGCCTTATAACAGTTGGGGGAATGGTTCGGCTATGCGGGTTAGCGCAGTTGGGTGGGCTTTTGGTTCATTGGAAAAAACATTGCAAGTGGCTGAAGAAACGGCTGCCGTTTCCCATAACCATCCGGAAGGGATCAAAGGGGCTCAAGCTGTGGCTGCTGTCATCTATCTGGCTCGTACAGGAAAAAGCAAGCAAGCTATCCGGGAATACATTGAAACGACTTTTTTATATGATTTGAATTTTTCCTGTGACGAGATCCGGCCGGACTATTGCTTTAACCCAAGTTGTCAGGGAACTGTCCCGGAAGCGATTGTCGCTTTTTTGGAAAGTACGGATTTTGAAACTGCAATTCGTTTGGCCATTTCTCTCGGTGGCGATTCAGACACGTTGGCCTGCATTACGGGAGGGATAGCAGAAGCTTTTTATGGAATGTCTGAAGATTGGAAAATCGAAGTGTTGAGACGGTTGCCAGAGGCTTTTGTCGAAGTTGTTGAAGAATTTTATCAAAAAATATGATTGTAGGATTTCTTTTTTTGTACATTTGCGATATTCTTTATTGATGAAAACCTATTTATACATTTGAATATGAAACGAGTTCCCTTTTTTTACTATATCATGGCATGCCTGTTATCCATATGCATTACTGCGTGTAATAAGGAAGAGCAATTGATTGAAGATGAAATCCCGGAGATGATTAAGGCTGATCTCTCAAAAAGATATCCTTCTGTGGAAATCCTGAATTATCAGGAATATTCGAATTTTTCTCAAATAAATGTTATAGATAAAGACCAAAATGAAGCTTCGATCTGGTATGTGGATGATATTTGGAAAATGACTCGCACGAAGATTGCTGATTTCAACCAGCTTTCGCTTGAAGCACAAACTGTTTTTGAAAATTCCAAGTATCGTTTTGCCCAATTTGAAAATATATACAAAACGGAGCGGGAGGGGATGGATAGAAGCCTTTATACATTACATTTCCTGTATCAGTGGAAAAATGTTAAAGATATGACACATTACGTTTGTCTGAATGATGACGGGATGTTCTTGGCTGTATATACATGGACACCGAATGACTCTACCTGGTTTGTTGATTTGCCGAAGGCTCATTTTGACTTTATCTATAAGAAATATGACGGTTCTGAAATTAGAGGATATCAGAATAATGGAGGATATTATGATTATTTTGTCCTTCATAACGACACCCTTAAATTTGTTTCTTTTAGAGGAGAGGTTGAAACTGATTATTATTTTTGGAAAGAGACAAGGTATGAAATCAGTTTAGATACGAAAGTCCCTGATAATGTGGCCAGGGTCTTGAAACGGGACAATCCCGATTTTGTTTATACAAACCTTTATTATATTGAATCTCCTGAAGGGAATGCCTATTTTTTCCAAGATAAGAATGATGACCGGGAATTAGGATACACTATTGCCGAAGATATTTCTTAGATTTATATTTCTGAAATTCTATAAGTAGAAAAGTCCCGTCTTGACAAGGTAAAAGTAAACCTTTTTCCCAGCCGCCTTGTTCTTTTCCCGAAAACATGTAAAAAACGGCGTGAAACGAGACTGTTCGACAGGCTCTTTTAATGCGAAGTTTTAAAATATATGACAAAATGGCATATTTTGTTTCTGGTACTTGTTTTGTAGGAATGTCTGTGGAATTTAGAAATAAAAATAGAATTGAAAGGAGCATAACTATATGAATTTAAACAATTTTACAATTAAATCACAGGAGGCAGTTCAGCAGGCCGTGCAACTTGCTACCCAGAATGGGCAGCAGGCGATCGAAGCCGTACATTTGCTGAAAGGTGTCATTATGACGGGTGAAAGTGTGACCAATTTCATCTTCCAGAAACTGGGTGTCAATATCCAGAATCTGAATCGTGTATTGGATGCGCAGATCAGTTCGCTACCGAAGGTATCAGGCGGAGAACCTTACCTGTCAAGTGAAGCAAATACTGTTTTGCAGAAAGCAATCGGCTATTCATCCAAAATGGGAGACCAGTATGTGTCTTTGGAGCCGATTATTTTGGCCTTGTTCACGGAAAAGAGCACTGCTTCTCAAATTCTGAAAGATGCCGGTATGACGGAGAATGAATTACGCCAAGCGATTGAAGAATTGCGGAAAGGGAATAAAGTAACCAGCCAGTCGGCCGAAGACACATATGATGCACTGGGGAAATATGCGATCAATCTGAACGAACGTGCCCGTAGCGGCAAGTTGGATCCGGTGATCGGTCGTGACGACGAAATTCGCCGTGTACTTCAGATCCTGAGTCGTCGTACGAAAAACAACCCGATTTTGATTGGTGAACCGGGTGTTGGTAAGACGGCGATTGCCGAGGGGCTTGCTCATCGTATCGTCCGGGGTGACGTACCGGAAAATTTGAAATCGAAACAGATTTTCTCTTTGGATATGGGAGCTTTGGTTGCCGGGGCCAAATATAAGGGCGAATTTGAAGAACGTTTGAAAGCTGTAGTGGGTGAAGTGACTAAATCGGATGGGGAAATCATTCTTTTTATCGATGAGATCCATACATTGGTCGGTGCCGGTAAGGGTGAAGGTGCGATGGATGCCGCCAATATCCTGAAACCTGCTTTGGCTCGTGGTGAATTGCGCTCGATCGGTGCGACGACGTTGGATGAATATCAGAAGTATTTTGAGAAAGATAAGGCGCTCGAACGTCGTTTCCAGATTGTTATGGTGGACGAACCGAACGAATTGGATGCCATTTCCATCCTGCGTGGTTTGAAGGAAAAATATGAAAACCACCATAAGGTCCGTATCAAAGATGATGCCATCATTGCTGCCGTCCAGTTGTCTACACGATACATCACTGACCGGTTCTTGCCCGATAAGGCGATCGACCTGATGGATGAGGCAGCAGCCCGTTTGCGTTTGCAGATCGACTCTGTGCCGGAATCTCTCGACGAGGTTTCCCGCCGTATCAAGCAACTGGAAATCGAGCGTGAAGCGATCAAGCGTGAAAATGATAAAGGAAAGCTGGAACAGCTCAATAAGGAAATTGCCGACCTGAAGGACGAAGAAACGAAACAGAAGGCTCAGTGGCAAAGCGAAAAAGAGCAGATCAATAAGATTCAGCAGAATAAGATTGATATCGAAAACCTGAAGTTTGAAGCCGATAAGGCCGAACGTGAAGGCGACTACGGTAAAGTAGCCGAAATCCGTTACGGAAAGATCAAACAAAAGGAGGAAGAGATCAGGGAAGTCCAGGAGAAACTGAAGACGATGCAAGGTGCTTCCGCCATGATCAAGGAGGAAGTGGACAGTGAAGATATCGCCGATGTGGTATCTCGTTGGACGGGAATTCCTGTCAGCAAGATGATGCAGAGTGAAAAGGAAAAATTACTCCATCTGGAATCTGAATTGCACACGCGTGTTATCGGGCAGGAGGAGGCCATCAGTGCTATTGCTGATGCTGTGCGTCGTAGCCGTGCCGGATTACAGGACCCGAAACGACCGATCGGTTCATTTATTTTCCTCGGTACGACAGGTGTCGGTAAGACAGAGCTGGCTAAAGCGTTGGCGGAATATCTGTTCGACGACGAGAATATGATGACTCGTATCGATATGAGTGAATATCAGGAAAAGTTTAGTGCGACTCGTCTGATTGGTGCGCCTCCGGGATATGTCGGCTATGATGAAGGTGGCCAGTTGACGGAAGCGATCCGCCGTAAACCTTATTCGGTCGTCCTGTTTGATGAAATCGAAAAGGCTCATCCGGATGTATTCAATATCCTTTTGCAGGTGTTGGATGATGGACGGCTGACCGACAATAAGGGACGTGTCGTCAACTTCAAGAATACGATCATTATTATGACCAGTAACATGGGATCGTCCTTGATTCGTGAAAACTTCGAGAAGATGACTCCCGAAACACACGACAAGGTTGTCGATGAAACGAAGGTCCAGGTGTTGGAATTACTGAAGAAGACAATTCGCCCAGAGTTCCTGAACCGTATCGATGACATCATCATGTTTACTCCGCTCAACGAAGAAGAGATCCGCAAGATCGTGATTGTTCAGCTGAATAGTGTGAAGAAGATGCTGGCTCAGAATGGGATTGCGCTGGAATTTACGGATGCAGCTCTGACATTTATTTCTGACAAAGGGTTCGACCCGCAGTTTGGTGCCCGCCCTGTAAAACGTGTCATCCAGAAGTATGTCCTGAACGAACTGTCCAAAGAGTTGTTGGGCGGAAAGATCAACAAAGATCGCCCGATCACAATCGACAGCAACGGTGCCGGTTTGGTCTTCAAGAATTGACCGAAGATGGTTGGATTGATATATGTTTATGTGAAAGGCTCTGCTCCCAAAAGGAGTAGGCCTTTTTTTGTTGGTCCGGATGTTCTATCTTTGTGAAAACATTTGAATATGCACCATCCATTACAAGTTCTGAAGCACTACTGGGGCTATGACGGGTTCCGGCCGGGACAGGCAGAAGTCATAGACAGTATTCTGTCCGGGCATGATACATTGGCGCTTATGCCGACGGGAGGAGGTAAATCCATTACCTTCCAGGTGCCTGCATTGGCGAATCCGGGTATTTGCCTTGTGATCAGTCCGCTTGTTGCTTTAATGAAGGACCAGGTGAAGAACCTGCAAAAGCGAGGGATTCTGTCGGCGTTTATCAGTTCCGAAATGCCGCATTGGGAGATTTTGCAACAACTGGATAATTGTATCTTGGGAGATTATAAGTTCCTTTATATTTCTCCTGAACGTATTTCTTCCGAACTGTTTCAGGAGAAGTTGAAGACGTTGTCCCGCAAAGTGAATTTGCTGGTTGTGGATGAGGCGCACTGTATCTCTCAATGGGGAAACGATTTTCGTAGGGATTACCGTTTGATTGCGGATATCCGCGATGCCATACCGCATGTTCAGGTAATTGCCGTAACAGCTTCAGCCACGGCAGCTGTGGTTGCCGATATCTGCGAGCAGCTCCATTTTCGCAAAGGATATAGGATATTCAAGACCTCTTTCGAGCGGAAGAATCTTTCGTTTGTAGTTCGTAAGACAGACAATAAATTAAAGGAAATTTGTCATATCTTATCTGCCGTACCCGGCTCCGCGGTGATCTACAGCCGTACCCGCAAAGGAGTGGAAGAATATGCCGGAAAATTACGGGCGGCGGGCATTTCTGCTGAATATTTCCATGCTGGCCTGGACCCGGTTCTGAAGACAGAGCGGCAGGCCGATTGGGTAAAAGGATTTACGCGTGTGCTGGTTGCCACTAACGCGTTCGGAATGGGGATTGATAAAGGGGACGTGCGTGTGGTGATCCACACGGAGTTTCCTGACTCGATGGAGGCTTATTATCAAGAGGCGGGACGTGCTGGTCGTGACGGGAAACGGGCCTACGCTGTCGCTTTGTTGGGACCGCAGGACATAACGGATATAAAAAGGCGTCCTTCCAATGCTTTCCCGACAATCGAATATATCAAACGGGTTTATGAAGCTTTGTGCAACCGTTTCCAGATCGCGGAAGGTGATGGGGAAGGGGTGTCGGTCTATCTCGACGAACCGGAATTTTTGAGAGATTGGCATTTCGATAAAGGTCGTTTACGTTCTTCTCTTGAAATTTTATCTTTGTCGAACTATCTTACTTTTGAACCCTATCCTAATTCACAACCTTATCTGCGGTATGACCAACCTCGTTGGATGATGGATCGTTTCCTGAGTGACGATTCTCCGGCAGCCAAAGTCGCTGTTGAGGTTTTACGAAATTATGAAGGTCTTTTTTCTACCGGGGTTTTCGTCAGTGTCGATATGCTGGCGCGAAAAACCGGGCTGGAAGCTCGTGAGGTGGCGAAAGTCTTAGGGTATCTGCGGAATGTCGGCTTCTATTATGTCCCTCCTCGAAAAGAACCCCGGATCACTTTTAAGATGATCCGCGTCCCTTTGGACCGTCTTGTCATTACGACTGCATCTTATGAAAATCGTTTGGCTGCTTTCAAAATGAGAATTGAAAAGGTGGCGGAATATCTTGAGACTCACAGTTGCCGTCAGGAGTTTATTTCCGAATATTTCGGTATGGAAGGGACACGATGCGGGTGTTGTGATAATTGCTTGCAGAAGCGGTAAAAGGTTGTTCAATTTAACCCTATGCGTTACGGAGGCTAATGCATAGGGTTAGTCCTCGTAAAGCTATGCATTAGGAACCTGTTTAAGATTCGAATTGATTTTTTTGAGTACCTGTATGGATAACGAATATTTTTGTTTATGTTTGTAGCATCTATCAACCAAAAATTAAAAAGATATGAGTGACAAAGATGATTTAATTTATGATGAAGATGATTCTGTAGCATTTATCCAGAACTATCTTCCCCAGGAATTGAAAGGAAAATTCAGTAATGACGATATTAATTATATTGTGGATCTGATTTATGAATTTTATGAGTCGAAGGGTTTCCTTGATGAAAATTCCGATGACAATGCTGAAATTGATATTGATGAAGATGAATTGATCGGGTTTGTTGTAAAGAATGCGCAAAAAGACGGTGTAGGCAAGTTCTCACCTGAAGACATCACTTTTATTGTACAGGGAGAACTTGAATATTGCGATTCCATCAACATGTTCGATTAATAGACTGTTGTATAGTTACAATATAGTTTATAAAAGAATAAGAAGATGAGAAATTTTAAGTTGTTATCAGTTTTACTGCTTTGTATGGCAGTCGTTTTTACGAGTTGTGGAACATGGAACAATACCGCTAAAGGTACGGCTATCGGAGTCGGTGGAGGTGCGGCTGTAGGTGCCGGAGTCGGTGCTTTGGCTGGTAATACTGCATTGGGTTCGATAATCGGTGCTGCCGTGGGCGGTACTGCAGGTGCCCTAATCGGTAAAAAGATGGACAAACAGAAGAAGGAATTGGAAGCTACGTTGCCGGAAGAAACGACTGTCGAAACCATTAATAATGGCGAGGCACTGAAGGTTACGTTTGATTCGGGTATCTTGTTCGCAACCAATTCAAGTACTGTCAGTGCCGCTTCCAAGAGTGCGTTGCGTGACTTGGCTGCCAGTTTGAATGCAAATCCGGATACGGACATAAAAATCATAGGACATACGGATAATACAGGAAAAGTTGATTATAATCAGACGTTGTCAGAAAAACGTGCAAAGAGCGTATTCGATTATCTGATGGAAGACCAAGGTGTGAGCAGTAAGCGCATGACTTATGAAGGCAAGGGAGTACATGAACCGGTTGCCGATAACAGCACTCCTGAGGGACGTGCTTTGAACCGCCGAGTAGAAATCCTTATCCTTCCCAACTCAAAAATGGTACAGGAAGCACAGCAAGGAACTTTGCGATAAGAAATAATAGAAAGCAGAATCAAGAAAGGGATGTCCGAAAGCCGGGCATCCCTTTTTTTGACGATAAACACATCTACTTAAACATAAACCGGTAATAAAACATATTTATCTGAGAAATATCCATATATTTGTATTGTAGTGTTTGATAACTATTGATAAATAGCAATTATCAAGTATATAAAACCTTGCCATAGATAATATGAGTGTTAAGAATATGAATACAGATTTTACAATTAGAATTGCCCAACCTGCTGATGTCCTTGAGCTCAAAGACTTATTTCAAGATACAGTCCTCAATATAAACAGGCGTGATTATTCAAAAGCAGAAGTGGAAGATTGGGCATCGTGCGGAAACGATATCTCCCATATAAAAGAAATGATTAGAACGCATTTTTTCATTGTAGCAACTAATCAACAGTTACAGGTTGTCGGCTTTGCATCCATTACCCAACAAGGTTATTTGCATTCTATGTTTGTTCATAAAGATTTTCAAGGTAAAGGTATTGCTACGATACTTCTAAATGAAATAGAACGGTATGCAACTGCAACAGGAATCATACGGATTACATCAGAAGTAAGTTTAACAGCCCGTCCATTCTTTGAACAAAGGGGGTATATAGTAACGGAAGAACAAAAACGGAGAGCAAATCAGCTTTCTCTCACCAATTTTTGGATGGCAAAGAATTTGAGCAAATGAAATAAATTCAAATGCAGATAACTGTCAATTCATCGTCATACGCTGTGAAGTTCTATGAAAGTTTAGGCTTTTCAAAGACTTCTGAAGAACAGGAAACAGATGGATTAAATATACCTCGATGCACTACTGTCCACTAAGAATGGACGGCCTTATCACTGGATAATACACGAGATTGCTGTGTTCATTAACAGTCGTTTATAACCGTTCTAAAATCTTCAGACAAGTTAATTAACACTCTTGAAAAGGGAGAATGCAAACCTTTTTTAGTTCATGTTGTTTAAATAGTAACTTATATATAAGTGCATAAATAATAGTATAAACTGTTTTAAACGTTGAATGAGATGAAAAAGATTCTTCCTTTTTTCTTATTGGTTCTTTTACTGGCGTCTTGCCAGAAGGATCCAGACATGTCAAAACTAAGCGATGATTTCGTAGTATTCACTGATCACAACAAGGATGCTAATTTCGAATCCTTTACAACTTTCTACATCCCTGATAGTGTAATGGTTATCGGTAGCAGTGAAAAACCGGAATTCTGGAGTGCAACAGAAGCTGACGATATCGTCTCTACTTTGGTTAGTGGCATGGAAGGCCGTGGTTACACACGTGCATCGGATAAAGAATCTGCGGATTTGGGTTTGCAGGTTTCTTTTGTGAAAAATGTAAATTACTTTACAAACTATCATGACAATCCTTACTGGTGGTGGGGGTATCCGGGATATAACTGGTGGTATGGCTACTGGGGTAATTGGACTGGCGCATGGAATGGATGGTATTATCCGTATCCTGTTGTATACAGCTATAGCGTAGGTTCTTTATTGGTTGAACTGGTCAATTTGAAAGCTCCGCTGCCAAAATCTGCAGATGCTAAACTTCCGGTTCTTTGGACTGCTTACATGACTGGCTTGCTGTCCGGTTCCGACAAGGTAAATATCGAACTTTCTACTCGTGCTATTGAGCAGGCTTTTGTACAGTCACCGTACCTGAAAAAATAATTAAACGCGAATTAAAAGATAAATTTGAGTCTTATGAAAAAGATATATAAATCAATAAAATTAATCGCTTTACTTGTTGCCTGTTTAGCGATACCTTCCCTGGTTGGTGCCCAGGTTGTAAAGAACATGTATTTTAATGTTGACTGGCAGATTAATTCTCCGTTCAGCCAGGATTTCTCAGACAAGACAAGTGGTTGGGGTGCACATGCGGAAGCCGGTTATTATGTAATTCCTAATTTCTCGGTAGGTGCATTTATCTCTTATCATACCAACAATAAGTATATCGACCGTCAGACGTTGCCGGTAAGTTCTACATCGGCCATCACTTCTGATCAGCAGCATTCTATCTTTCAGTTGCCTTTTGGTGCAGCTTTTCGTTACAACGTAGCTCCCGAAAGCCAGTTCCAGCCTTATGCTGGTGTGCAGTTAGGTGCAAGCTATAGTGAAATGTCGACTTATATGAATGTAATGAAAGTATACGACCGTAATTGGGGTTTCTATGTATCTCCCGAAATCGGTATGACTATGTATTTTACACCTCAGAAACAGATCGGTCTGCATGTCGCTGCCTACTATAATTATGCAACCAATAAAGGAGAAGTCCTGAGTTATTCGATCGATGGATTGAATAACTGGGGCATCCGATTAGGTCTTGCCTTCTAATGGAAGTTTGTTCTTTTAAGTGTTTTATGTAGTTTATGGGGAACGGGAGGCTGTCGTAATGACATCTCCCGTTTTTTGCTTTATAGGATTTGTAGTTTGAGGCCGAACGAGAGGCTTAGATAGTCTTTGGGTTTCAGATAACCGTTCCCGATCTTGTTTATCAGATATAGGTCACAGGTACTGAGCTCGTAGAAGAAAGAAATGGATTTATGCCAGCTCTTTTTTGTGTTTAGCTTCAATGTGAATCGCTCTCCAATAAAAACATGGGTACGGATGCGGGTGGAGAACCAGTAGTAACCTTGTGGATATTTGTCCGGCTGCTTACCCCAGAAGTCACGATCTAAAAGAGTATTGATATAGACACCGCAGGCGAGAGGTTCGAAAGATAACTTGTCGGCGATATGGATGTTCCAAGGGTAATAATTCTGTTTGAGTGTAAGAGTTGCCATAGCATGGCGATCCGAGTTGCGGGGAACTATCCCCAAATATACATCTGTTTCCCAGTGATTACGATAATAATTCCAACCTGTTCCGAGGGAAAGCATACCCATTGATCCGGCGAACTGTAGCTTGGTATAGTGGGGAATGAGTTTTTCCCATCTGGATATATATTTTTCTACGCGTTTTTTATATCGCACATCATCCTCGATTTCCTCCTGTGCCTGTAAAGTGCCGGCCAGGAAAAGAAATAAGAGCATCCATTTAAAAATTGATAATTTCATACGTGTAGCCGTCCGGGGTTAGGGTAAATAATAGGTAGTTACGTTTGGCTATATTGCTACAGCCGTAGTAGATGATCCCATCGTCAAAAAGGTCTTCCACCTGTAACTGATGGTTATGTGCGTTCAGGCAAAACAGCAAAGAGGGAAATTCACGGATATATAGCTGAAATACGTCTTTTACATTGTTATCGAACTGTTCGCTTCCGGGACGTGCATGCATGGCGACGATCGTGCGGCTGTAATGCCGGGTACTGTCTTGCAGCTCTTCTTTCAGAAAACCGAAATCAGGGACAGGGTGGGAGTAGTCGTATTCGATCGCATTGGTATTGAGGCAAACGAATTTAACGTCCCGGACGATAAAAGAAAAGTTTTCTTCTCCGAACAATTTGTTGAAAACCTGGTCACCATTGCCGATTACGTCATGGTTACCGATCAATCCGACATACGGGATATCGAGCTTCGACAGGATATTGACAGTCCACTCGTACTCTTTCTTCATGCCGAACTCGGTATAGTCTCCTCCGTGTATGATGAAATCGATGCTGTCTTTTTTAGTATTGATATGTTTTATGAAATCTTCTGTCTCGTCGTAGCTACGTTGGGTATCGCCCATCAGGACGAAGCGGATCGTGTCTTTATCTTTTGTTGCTGCCTCGATAAGCGGGATGTTGTGGTCGTTGATATCGCGTTCGGAAATGGTGAGCCGGCCGTCATACGGATGGTAATCGATCAGATCACATGCAGACAAGAATATGCATAGGAATAATGGTAGAGTTTGTTTATACATGACATCCTAACTTTTATTTGTGGCAAAGTTAGGATGTCATGCTACTTCAAAAAAGGTCAAGATGCAATGAATAATGTGCCAATACGAAGAAATTCTTTCATTGGCACATTATTTAATGTAATTATAATATCGGTTGAAGAAGTTTTTGAACCAGCCTGTCTTCATCAATCCTTTTTCGAAAAGCAGGATTCCTAAAAGAGCGCAACAGATTCCCAATGTCACATCTATAATATAGTGATGTGAGGTGTAAACTGCTGTTCCCCAAATTCCCGCCATGATGATGGCAAACAGGATAATCACAAATTTATTGCATTTATTGACAATCGCATAACATAGTGCCACAACCATATATGCAGCATGTAATGATGGAACTGCCGCGAATACGTTTGCGTTGCGGCCATAGATGGAATCGAAGATAGAAAGGCCGGTCAATGTGTCGACCCTGCCGAGACCGGCAACATTACCAGGTGTGTCGAGTATCGGTTCAAAACCATAATTGATTGCATACCAAGGTGGTGCTGCCGGATGGAGATAGTATCCGGCAAAGCCAATCAGGTTGACGAACAGGAATACCATCGAGAAATGGAGGTACAAATTACGGTATCCCTTGAGATAGAGCCACAATCCGAAAGCTATCGGAACAGGAACCCAGCAGAGATAAAATATACCTGCAAGGATGTCCGCAATCCGGCAATTATGGATCGCGAAATATTCGCAAGGAATTAGGATATTCCCATTATCATTTATACCGAACAAGCTTTTTTCCAGATTATATAGGTTTTCCACGTCAATCGAGTTAGCCTCGTAATTTGGGAAAACACGCATCCAGTCGTATGAAATGCCGAAAAGAGCGAATGGCAATAAGGCAACAGCTAATTTACGGGTTGTCTTGCCAGCGAAGAAGAGGAGGAGGTAAAGCCCAACCATGAACACATGCTCCGGGCGTAATCCGATACATACGGCTGTCAGCAAAAGAAACAGCGCTGTCAAGCCGATAACAGTCCCTGCCTCCTTCTTTGACGGGAGTACAATTGTTCCTTTCATTCGTTATCTTTGCTGCTCAATAGTTTACGACAATGATTCAGGCGTGCGAATGCCGTGATGTTGGAGAATATCGCAACGATCAGCAAAGGAATGACGAATATCATGATCGGTTCGAATATCTCGTTGTTTTCCATCATGGGTGCAAAGATACCGCAGCAGAGAGCCCCTAATCCGGTCAACACTACGCGTTCGGGACGTTGCATGAAACCGACTTTGCATTCAAGTCCCAATCCTTCGGCACGGGCGCGGACATAGCTTACCATTAATGAGCCGATCAAAGCAATGAAAGCGACGATCGAACTGATGACATATCCCTGATTGATCAGGTAGAAACATATCCCGAAGAAAACCGTCAGTTCGCTGTAGCGGTCCAGTACCGAATCGTACAAGGCGCCGAACGTGGAACTCATTTTGCCGATACGCGCCACCTGCCCGTCCATCATGTCGAACAGTCCGGCAAACAGGATGATACCGCCTCCCCAGCCGATATAATAGAAATCACCTCGCTCTCCCTTCATTCCGGCATAAAGGAATATGCAAGCAGCCACAATATTCAGGATTAATCCTGTTGTCGTAATAAAATTGGGAGTGATCCCAATTTTAATCATTCCATGTACGATCGGGTTGATGATCTTGTAGATCGTCTGTTGCAACCAATCTCTAAAAACTTTGAATTTCATATATTACTATTTTGTTTTTATTTTAAGTTCGCTTTCTGAAAACGGTCCCTGATCCTACAGTTCTTGTAGACAAAGATACGTTGCATATTATAGTTCCAAAGAAATCCGACAAGCAGTGAGACTACTATCTTGGAAAATACGAACAAGTCATCAATATAATGTTTCAGTGTCTCCTGGACCCAGGGATTCCGGCTGATCGTTTCCGTCATGAAGTAAATTCCCCAGGTATTCAATAAGATACTACCAATCCAGACTAGCAGATATTTGACTATTACATGTCGTTTCTTGCATTCTTTGGATTTGAATGTCCATTTGTAATTGATGATGCAATTTACGATTCCGCCGCAGACAGAACCGGTGAAGGTTGCATACACGTAATAAACTCCAAATAATTTAACCAACAAGATTGTGACCAGAAAGTCTGTCGTACTGGCGACTTGTGAAGAAAATTGGGCTCGTATAAACATGAATATCCCGCCTTTCTCCGAAAACGCTCTTGCACTTTTCTTTATCCAATCAACCATCTTGCAACTATTAGCAGGATGAGGCTATATATTCCAGCCAAAATATCATCCATCATTACTCCGACTCCTCCCTTGAGATATTCCATTTTGCGTATACCCAATGGCTTGAAAATATCGAACAGGCGGAATAGCGCGAATGCTGCCAGAGCATACCACAAGTTACCGGCCGGTGCTGCCAAAAGCGGAATCCAGACACCTACCATTTCGTCTACTACTACCCGCGAAGGGTCTTCTCCCCAAATAGGTTCGACTGCGTTTGCCGAACGGATGCCGGCAATCGTAAAAATACCGATCAATAACGCGGTTATAATAAGAAGTAGAGTAGGAGATACGGCGCACGACAATGCAAGCCAGATCAGCGTAGCTAACAAGGCTCCCGCCGTTCCCGGAGCAAACGGAGAAAAACCGGAACCAAAGCCTGTTGCAATAATAATATGAATTAGTGGAACTCTTTTCATCCTGTCAGTAAAATGTGTGCAAAGTTATAAAAATAATATAACTTTCCCCCTCGTCCGGGAGAAAGTTATATCGAGAATTCCATCAGCATGAAATTTTAGTTTCATAGGCATGGAACAAAAGTTTCGCTAAGATGGAACAAATGTTTCATCCCTATGAAACTAAATTTATATTACCCTGAATTTTAGTCCAAATAATTAGGGGCTTTTTCTCCGATCATATCGCGCAACGTCTGCTTAACCATTCTCCATTGCTGGAAGAGGTCATGTACGGGCTGATGTTCGAAGTCGTGCATCGGACTCTTGCAGAAGAAAGACAACCAAGTTTGGATACCATACATACCGGCACGCAGGGCCAGATCGCTGAACAACACCAGGTCGAGTGCGATAGGGGCTGCTAGGATGGAGTCGCGGCAAAGGAAGTTTACCTTGATTTCCATCGGGTAACCCATCCAGCCGAAGATGTCGATATTGTCCCATGCTTCTTTATTGTCCTTGCGGGGAGGATAGTAATTGATGCGTACCTTATGATATACGTCTCCATACAGGTCCGGGAATTTTTCGGGTTCGAAGATGTTGTCAATGACAGATAGCTTGCTGACTTCTTTTGTCTTGAAGTTTGCAGGATCGTCCAATACCTCGCCGTCACGGTTTCCTAAGATATTGGTAGAGAACCAGCCGCTTACACCTAACATACGGGTTTTGAACATCGGAGCCAGTACTGTCTTCATTAAAGTCTGTCCGCTCTTGAAGTCCTTACCGGAGATAGGCACATTCATCTTTTTAGAGAATTCCCACATGGCGGGAGTGTCTACACACAGGTTAGGAGCACCCATGATGAACGGAGCACCTTCTGCTATAGCGGCATAAGCGTAGCACATACTTGGAGAAACGGCTTCCGTATTGTTGTCCTTCATTGCTTTTTCCAAAGCGGCAAGCGACATGTGCTCGTCAGACAGCGGAATATAGATTTCCGTACTTGCAGCCCATAGAACGGCGATACGTTCACAGTTGTTGGCTGCCTTGAATTCACGGATATCCTAGCGGAGCTGTTCAACCATGTCCCAACGGGTAGCGGCCTGTTTGATGTGTGTGCCGTTCAGACGTTTTGCCCAGTTATGGTCGAATGCGGCCGGCATCGGTTTGATTGCCTCCAATTCGTCTTTTACGCCGTTCAGGTCTTTTTCTTTCAAGACTTCTGCGTATAGGGCCGCTTCGTATGCATTATCAGGGAAAATATCCCATCCGCCGAAAACGATGTCATTCAGGTCGGTCAGAGGAACAATATCTTTGATCGCTTTTTCTTCTCCGTTTTCTAAACGCATTGTAGCTAACTGTGAGATTGAGCCGATAGGCTTAGCCAGTCCTTTACGTGCAGCCAACGTACCTGTAATCATGGTAGTCGCAACTGCACCGCCTACCCCAACAACCAGAATACCAAGTTTTCCTTTGGCTTCTTTAACTTCGATTTTTTCCATGTCAAATTAAGTTCAAAATGATTGGGGCAAAATTAGGTTTTCTGGTTGAGACATAAAAGGCTATATGCTGGCTTAATTGGTCAGAAATACTATAAAATAGGCCTTTTTTACATATTATTGTATTGAAGCCTCTTTTTCAAACTTTTTATGGTTATTAAGGATGTTCTTAGGGAAAAGTCTTTTCTATGTGTTTTTTTTGAATTGTTATGAATTAAATCTTGGTTTCATGGTGCAATATCCATTTTTAATGCTTTTCTTTGTACCCGACAAGCAAAACTGTTTGTGTAGTTCTTTATCTCCGACTTAATATTCATTGCAGAATATGATTTAGCAGACATTGATCTTTCCTAAAAGTTTTATTGTTTCAATTTTTTATTAATTATTTTATATCATTTTTTTGTATGAATATTTACATTGGTAACCTGAACTATCGGGTTAGAGAATCAGACTTACAACAGGTTTTGGAAGAGTACGGTACGGTTGAATCAGTTAAATTGATTATTGACCGCGATACTCGTCGTTCTAAAGGCTTTGCTTTTGCAGAACTTCCTAACGAAAACGAAGCAAGAAACGCTATCGAAGAATTAAACGGCGCTGAATACGAAGGTCGCCAGATGGTTGTAAAAGAAGCAACACCGAGACGCTAATAAATAATAGCATCAAAGTATACGAACGGGGATATGGACAAGATTCTGTATCCCCGTTCTTCGTTTATTCCTTTTTAATTGTTACGTTTGTACTTAAATTTGTAATAGATGAAAAGTCTTTTAAATATTTCTTGTTTGCGCATTAGTTTGTGTCTCCTGTTCTGTTTGGCGGGTACTTCATTTATCTACACACTTCATGCCCAGATTCCGGACCGCGTTTTCAAGACGGATTTCCGGATAGATCCGGAAAAGAAAGGGGAACTTTCGGTCGAAATTGATAATCTGAGTTTCTTTAAGGATGATGAGTATACCGGTTCGTTTATGAAAGGTTATACATTGCCGGGACTTTGGTTGCAGGCAAAGGCTGTCTATTATCCGTTGGAAATGCTGAAACTCGAAGCAGGTGTTCATTTGCAACGTTTTTGGGGGGCGAATCGCTATCCGAATATGGCTTATCAGGATATTGCGCATTGGAAAGGTGATCAGTATCAGAAAGGTTTTCATGCACTTCCTTGGTTCCGGGCGCAGGTGGCTTTGTCTGATCATGTGAATATCGTGCTGGGCGATTTGTATGGGGCGGCCAATCATAATCTGATAGAGCCATTGTACAATCCGGAATTGAATATGGTCGCCGATCCGGAGATGGGATTACAATTGTTGTATAATTCCCGCCGGTTCGATTTGGATGTGTGGGTGAATTGGGAAAGTTTTATCTTCAGGGAAGATATCCATCAGGAGGCTTTTACGGTTGGTTTGTCTACCCGTTTCAAGTTCAACGATCCGGATTCGCGTTTTCATTTTTATGCTCCTTTGCAAGCTTTGGCCCAGCACAGAGGAGGAGAGATCGATACGATCCTGACCAATTCTGTCCAGACATTGATGAACGGTGCTGTCGGAGTTGGGGGAGTGTGGAACACGGGGCATAAGATATTCAAGAGTGTAAATGTGGAACTGGATGCTGCCGGCTATTATCAGCAGGCCGGTAAGTTGTGGCCTTTCGATAACGGCTATGGTGTGTATGCACGTGCATCTGCCGATATTTACGATTTCCGTGTGAAGACTTCCTATTGGAGGTGCCATCAGTTTATTTCCATGTTCGGCAGTCCGTTTTATGGAGCTGTCTCGACATCCGATGAAGGTCTTACCTTCGATGATCCTTCTTGTGTTTACTTTGGCTTAGAGTATTCGCGTGAATTGGCAAAAGGTTTTTCGCTTGGCATTGATTTGGATATCTATGAGCATTTGCCTGTCGTGTTTCGCGGTACGGAGCAGAATGGCTATAAATCATTTGCCAAAACCAGTTTCTCTGCCGGGATTTATCTGAGGGTAACCCCGTCTTTCCTGATAAAGAAATTCTAGTAGTTAACAGTTATTCTGTTTTCTGTTCGGGCGGAACAGGGTGAAAAGCAGGGCTGCAATGATAACCCAATTCGTGACAATCATTGTCGTGAACAGGTCGATTAGCTGCGGTAGCTGCTTTCTTGTGCAGTTGGATAATTCGTTCAGAGAACCGCTGAAGTTTCCATATAATCCCCAAATCATAATCGCTTGTATTATGAGTAAGGCGATAGCCAATCCGGCACAGATATATTTTGTGAAATTATTCATGTTTTTAAAGTATTATCTACAAAAGTATAAAAAATACCATTGTCTTGCATTTTATTAAAGGAGAATGTCTGTAAACAAGCAAAGTTTGTAAAAATATTATTATTTTTGTGGGTGAAATGTTAATTGAATGGTCTTAAATCGCTGGTAGTATGTTCGATATTTCTTTATTGTATGAACTGAAGAAAGGGAATAGAGAAGCCTTTAATGGTGTTTTCCGTTACTATTATCCCCGGATAATGGCTTATACTGCTTCTATGGTTGAGCAAAAAGCAGCGGAGGATATTGTTCAGGATGTTTTTCTGTATGTTTGGGAAAACCGTGAAAAGCTATATGTCAGTGATGGTTTCCATTCTTATCTTTTTCAATCCGCTTATACTCGTTGTCTGGACTATTTCAAGAAAAACCTCTCGATTGAAAAATACCATTCTCATACTTACGAGAAGTATTTGGAAGATTATCAAAATCTATTGAAAGGTGATGATTCTGTTATAGAGGAGCTTTCCGTTAAGGATTTTTATCGCCATTTGTATGAATTACTGGAGCACCTGCCAGCGCAGCGTCGTGAAGTTTTCATCCTTACTTATATAAAAGGGCTGACGGCTAAAGAAGTTGCGGAGCAGACCCAGATGCCGCAACGCACGGTGGAGAGTCATTTGTATTTGGCGCTCCGGTTTTTAAAGGGACATATGTCCAGAAATGATTATTATATGCTTTGTGCCGTTTTTCTTTCGCATGGCACATACGCTTGATAAATTAAGATGAACGAAAAAATCATTTTGGCTCAGTAGTTTTTCGTTGTTGGTCGTTTTGCCTAATATAACAAGGTGAAAATGGAGTTTAATTACGCACTTTTAGTAAAATATTTGATTGGCAGCCTTTCCTCGGAAGAAATGGAGGAAGTGATGAGGTGGCGTGATTTGTCGGCTGAGAATGAAACTGTTTTTTCTGAAGTGTTACGTTTGCGTCTTTCGTGGAATACAGCAAAGTATGCGGATAACGAGCGGATAGATATGGCTTTGAAAAAGGTAAATGTCCGGATTAACCGGGCAAGGCGTTACCGGATTGCCCGGTCTTTGTTGAAATATGCAGCTGTTATCTTGCTGCTTGTTTCGTTTTCAGCTGTCGGATGGAATTATTTTAAGCCGGAAACTTATATGACTATCGCTTTAGGAGATAGTGAAGGCGTAAAAAAAGTAACGCTGGATGATGGTTCGATAGTTTGGTTAAGGGGAAATTCCGTATTGAAAATACCGCAGTCATTCAGTGCCGTCAACCGGACGGTCTCCTTGCAAGGAGAAGCATTCTTTGACTACAGGTACCATTACCGACCTGGA